>ENA-UOJL01000478-UOJL01000478.1-human-gut-metagenome-genome-assembly--contig:-P47-NODE-478-length-57745-cov-29.021702_pt1 | contig 57745 bp, 56 predicted proteins | sample MGYA00242347_ERZ723894 | MGnify/ENA metagenome assembly ERZ723894
CCATGATCCACAATCCGCGCCCGACGCGGGCGGAGATTTCCGACGTTGCAAACGCGGTCTATGACGGCACGAGCGCCGTCATGCTCTCCGGTGAGTCGGCGGCGGGCAAATATCCGGTCAGAACCGTGCAGACCATGGCCGAGATCGTGGAGGAAACGGAAAAGCATATCGACTATGAGCCGCTGTTCCGCGCCGAGGCGTTCCAGATCAAGAACATGGTCGACGCGATCTCGCACGCGACGTGCTGCATGGCCTGCGACATCCACGCGAAGGCCATCGTCGTCAGCTCGCTTTCCGGCGCGACAGTGCGGATGGTCTCGCGCTTCCGCGTGCCAGTGGACATCATCGGCATGGCGACAAACGAGCGTGTGTGGTACCGTCTGGCACTCTCGTGGGGCGTGCAGCCGGTTCTGTGCGAGGAAACGTTTACATCGACGGACGTGCTGTTCTATAACGCGCTGCGCGCGGCAAAGAAGGCCATGCACCTGCAGCCGGGCGACAACGTCGTCATGACTGGCGGCAACACCACCGGCACGTCGGGCAATACGAATCTGATCAAGGTCGAGACGATCTGAAGCGAGCCTGAGTTCAGTCGATGGTTCACTGAAGGCTCCCCTTGTCGTGCCCCGCACGATAAGGGGAGCCTTGGGTGCTCCTGATTCAAACAGCCGGACGCGGGGAATTCCCGCGTCCGGCTGTTTTGTGCATAATTATTTATTTGATGTTGCAGCGCACGATGCACTGGTAGGTGACGCCGTTGTAGGTCGTGGAGACATAGGCTGTGCCATTGCCCTCGGCCTTGACCACGCCGGTGCCGTCGACCGAGCAGACGGAAACGTCGCTCGACACCCACAGAAGGCCGGTGATCTTATTGCCGTCTGCGTCGCGCAGGGAGATCTGGAACGTCTCGCCCTTGACGCCCATGGTGACGTCGCTGTTGCTGATGGTGCACTCGCCGCTCCTGTCCTCAAAATTGCAGCGGACGATACAGGTCAGCTCACTGTCGTCGACGGCGGCTTTTACCGTCGCCGTACCCTTGCCCTTTGCGGTCAGGACGCCGTTTTCGGAGACGGTGACGATGGATTCATCACTGCTCTGCCACGTGATCTTTGCGCCGTCCGGCGCGCCGGTCACGGAAAGGGTGTACTGCTCGCCCGCGTTCATGAACGTCAGATCATCCTTGTTCAGTGCCAGCTCTGCCGGGTCGCCCTCCGCCGCTCCGGTTCCGACATAGGCAAAGTCGCAGGTCACGAGACACTGGGCCGTCTGTTCACCGCACTGGGCAGTGATAACGGCGGAGCCTGCGTTCACGGCGATGATCTTGCCCTGCTCGGAGACGGTCGCGACCGTCTCGTCGCTGGACGAGAACGCAACGGGCTCTGTGCAGTCAGCCGGGGTGCGCGTGAAGGTGATGTTAAAGAAGCGGCCCGCTTCCTCAAAGGTCACGGTCGGGGCGGAAAGCGTCAGGCTGGTGCAGCTTACGCTGGACTCATTCTGCTCGGGTTCGGGCGTCTGGTCGTGCTTCTGGTCCTCCTCGTTCATGTAGCGGTTCTCGTCCGGCTGCTCCGTCCCGGCGGGCGGCTGGACTGTCGTTTGCTCCGGCTCCTGCTGTGCAGGTTCAGCGGCCTGCACGGGCGCTTCGACCGTCGTTTCGCGGTACAGCGGCGACCAGCCGAGGCGGCTGAACGCCAGCAGTGCGCCGCCCAACACCGCAGCGCCGAGGATCACGCACAGAACGGTCATCATCCACTTGGGGATGGCGTAGACGGCTTCGCCGGGTGCGCTCTGCGCGTCGGACGGCTGGGGCGCGGACGCGGTGCGCAGGCGCTTGCCCGCGTAGCCTCTGGCCGCCTTCGGCGCGCCTGCATCCTGCCGCAGACGTCTGCCCGGCGCGGGACGCTCCGCAGGGGCGCTCTGCGCGGACTTTTCCGGCACGGGGGACGTGCGCTCTGGCTCTGCGGGAGCCGCGGGGCCTACCGCGGTGCGTCCGCACAGCGGACACTGGCGCAGGCGCGCATCGTATGCCGTGCCGCAGTATTCACAGGTTTTCAATTCCATAAATGGGCCTCCAACTATTGTGCTCCGGCCTTCTGTGCGGCGGAGCGATGCGTTTATTCAGACACAGGAGACAGTATATCACAGATTGTTACAGATTCCAAGTGGATGGGGCAAGATATTGTATTGCATTTTTTATAAAAATGACATAGAATAAAGATGTGTTTGTAAAGGAGGCGAACGAATTGCCAGAACTGAACATGATATCGCCGCTGCTGACGAACATGGAGCTCGTCAAATGCGTCAGCGTGCGCGGCGGTACGTCTGTCTATATTGTCAAAAGCACAAAAAGCAATCAGTCCTATTATCTGAAGCACATCTGCATCCCGGAATCGCAGAAGCAGGTCGACGCGCTGATGTTCACCGGAGCGGCGGCCACGGTCGAGGACGCGCAGAATTATTACAAGCAGGTCGCCGCCGATTATCAATCGGAACTCGAGACGCTTGAAAAGCTTTCCGCCAGTCCGAACATCGGCTGCTACCGCAGCTACCAGATTGAGCCGAAGGAGGACGGCGTCGGCTTTGAAATTTATCTGCTGGCCGAATACCGCCAGACGCTCTCCGAGGTGCTTGCCGAAACGTCCATGACGCAGTCGGGCGCGGTCAATCTGGGTCTGGATCTGTGCAGCGCGCTGTGCAGTCTGCGCGAGGCGGGACTGATCCACCGCAACGTCAAGCCGTCGAACGTGTACTTAAGCAGTTCGGGGCACTATCTGCTGGGCGACCTCGGCATCGCGAAGATCGACGAGCTGAAATACTGCTCGATGCCGGAAAATATGCTCAGCTCCTTCTCTGCGCCGGAGCTGTTCAGCCTGCTTGGGACGATCGAGCCGACGACCGATATCTACTCTGTCGGCATGATCCTCTACCGCATCTACAACGGCAACCATGGCCCGTTCGAGGACGAAAAAACATCTGCCCGCGCGGCAGACAAGCTGCGCGTGACCGGCCAGCAGCTGCCGGCTCCCATGTACGCAGATTATGAAATGGCGGACATTCTGCTGAAGGCCTGCGCATTCAAGCCCGAGGACCGCTATCAGACCCCGCAGGAGCTGCAGGAGGCGCTGCTGGAATACGGCAAGCGCAACGAGGCGTCCGACGCGCTGATCGTCCCGCCCATCGAGGGCGAGCCGGAGCAGATCGACCCCTCCGCCGAAGAAGAGGTCGAGCCGGTCCAGTTTGCCGACACCGAGCAGATGGCGGACGATTTCAAGGAGAGTTTTTCACCGGACACGGCCATGCTCAACGCCATCATCGACGAGGTCCATCGCGGCGAGACGGGCCAGAACACCCTTGATCTGGATGAAAATTCGCAGGATGCGTCCGAGGACGATGCGGACAACAGCTCCTCCAGCGAAGACGCTGAGGTGGACGAGCTGAAGATCAATCTGCCCCCGCGCGGACAGCGGCGGAAGAAAAAGGCGTCCGCGCCAAAATGGATCCTGCCGGTCTTCATTGGCGCGGCCGCACTGGCTGCGATTGCGGCGGCGGTATGGTTCTTTGTGATCGTCCCGTCTGTCACGCACGTCAGCTCCGTCTCCGTGACGGACATCGGCACGGATTATCTGACCGTTCAGGTCGAATCCGGCGAGGACAGCGGCGCATTTGACGTTACCTGCTCCGACGCCTACGGCAACCAGAGCCGGAAGGCCTTTACGGCGGGCGAAGCCATGACGTTTGATTCGCTCGTGCCGGGCACGCAGTATACGATCGAAGCCGTCCCGCTGGAAGGCAAGAAGATGACGGGCTCCTATTCCGCCACCGCCTCGACCTACGCCGAAACGAAGATCCTGAGCTTCACGGCGACGCCGATCTCCATCACGCAGGCCGAGCTGAACTTCATCCTTCAGGACGGCCCCGACTTCGACAGCTGGACGCTTTCGTATGCGGCGGAGGGCGCCGAGGCCAAGACTGTCACTTTCCCCGGCCATTCGGTCGTGATCAGCGATCTGCAGTCCGGCTCGGAATACACCTTTACGCTGGTTCCCCCCGAAAATACACTGCTGACCGGCGCGACCGTCGCGACGCTTTCGACGGTGCCGACCGTGGATCTGGTGCCCGACAGCGTATCCATCGTGACGTCCAGCTCCTCCGCTCTGCTTACGTGGCAGTATGAGGGCGACGCGCCTGAAAAGTGGGTCGTCACCATCACGGACAAGGCCGGCTTCGAGGAAACGAAGGAGGTCACCGTCCCGAACGTGACGTTTGAAAACCTCGTCTCCGGCACGGAATACGAGATCGAGATCTCCGCGCCGACGATGCTCTCCCGGTACACGATGAACGCCACGCCGACCGTCACGAACATCAAGGACTTCAAGTCCTCCGATGAGACGGACGAGACGGGCCGGACGATCAACGTCAACCTCAGCTGGGTCTGCGAGACAGAACCCGCCGAATCCGGCTGGGTCGTGACCTACACGCTTCAGGATGTGGAAAACGCCGAGCCGCAGACGCTGGAAACGGATACGGATTCCTGCGTCATCCCCGCCAACAATATGTACCCCGGCGCGACGTACAAGGTCACGCTGGCACTGAAGAACGGCGATCTGCTCGACGGCACAACTGAGCTGACCTTCACGACCGCCAATGTGGATAATCCCTACACAGCCAACGGCGTCAAGGACCCCTACACCGGCCTGTTCCTCAAGCCGAATAAGGAGACGTTCCGCTATGTCGATCTGGTCACGCGCCGCTCGACATTCTCCAAGGGTGAGCTGGTCGCGTTCGACGTGGACGCGGGCAGCAATCTGGACGCTTCCTCCGACGGAACGGTCATGGTCAACCTTGTCGTCCGCAACGCGGACGGGAAGATCGTCGATTCGTCCAGCTCCGTGCTGGTCTGGAAGGATATGTGGGAAAAGAATATGTTCGTCGGCTACTTCCCGCGCACCCCGCAGACCGACGGCGATTACACCCTGTCCATCTACATCGGCAACCAGCTGCTCGATTCCGCAAAGTTCACCGTCAAGAGCTGATTGACTTTTGCCGTATCATGCTTGCTTCATTCAGCGTTTGGCCTTGAATGAAACACCCGCTTTTCAGCCGGATAAGCAACATATAAAAGCAGCCGCGCTCCTGCCCGTATGCAGGAGCGCGGCTTGTATTCATTCCCGTTCCGCCTGCGGCAAAGGGGCTGCGAAGGGAGCCGCCATCGGCAGGGAGCGTCGTCTTTAGAGTATCCTCTTCCAAATAATCAAAAGCCTTCGGCTCCAGCGCTCCCCTGCTCGTGGGAGCGCCGATTCCGAAGGCTTGATTTGCAGCTTCCGCTAACTTCGCTGGACTCTATCGGAACAGGCACGCTGTTCCGGCAGTTCCGCATCCGCAGAATTGTCAGACATAATAGGGATTCGGCTTGAAGAGAAGCGTAATCAGATCAATCAGCCAGCCGATGCCAAACAGACCGACAGTGAAGAGATATAAAATCCCCATGCCCGTCTTTCCTTCGTAGAATTTATGCGCGCCAAATTCGCCCAAAAACAGGCAGAGGAAGAACGCCGTCCACTTGTTTCTCATCCGGCCGCCACCGCCGTTGACATTCACGTTGGCATTCGCATTCGTATTTGTATTATTGATCACAACGCTGGGCTGCTCAGCCTTGATATCCTCGACCTGCTTGCCGCACTTCGGACAGATTACACAGTCTTTGTCGATAACCTCACCGCAATGCTTGCAGAACTTCTGGTTTTCTGTCGGAATTCTCTTTTCTTCCAATTCCATTCTGTTTCTCTCCCTTCCTGTCAACCAATCAATCCATCAAACGACTTGTACCTCTCAGTACATTGAAAGTTTACCATACATTTGCATTGCCTTCAATTCGCAATATTCCACAAATTTCAACTCCATAAATCGACAAAATCGCCATCATTGTTCATTTGCACATCGCGCAGCAAAAAGAAAAGCAGTTGATTCCGAACTGAAATCAACTGCTTTTCTGGTACGCCGGAAGGGACTCGAACCCCCGACCTACTGGTTCGTAGCCAGTCACTCTATCCAACTGAGCTACCGGCGCGTACCGCGCTTCCTCAGCGCCACATTATAGTAGCACAGTCGGGGACAAAATGCAAGTCCTTTTTTATTTTTTTCTCAAAGCTCCTGCAGCTCCAGATCGCCGCAGGCTTCGAGCTGGGGCCGGGGGCCGAGGGCGCAGACGACGCCGCTATCCAGCGCGCTGCCGATTTGCCCTGCGCAGGCGGCCAGAGACGCGGGGCCTGCGTCCAGCAGCTCATGACGCATACGGCGGCGGTCGTCCATGGTCATGCCCTTCAGGAGCCATGCGTCCGCGACAGCGCCCTGCAGGCGCGGCGAGAGCAGCGGCTCGGCATCGCTGATAGCGCCGATGATGTTGACGTCCTGCGCCTCGCCGGAGGCGGCTGCGGCTTCGAGATATGCGGCCGTTCGGCCGATCGCGCCGCGCGAACGGCGGCAATCCGGGTCACGGTAGGTGTAGGCGGAGACAAGCCCCGTTTCGCGCACGAGCAGGCCCGTGCCGTAGGCGCCGCCCTGCACGCGGATCTCGTTCCAGTAATGGCCGAGCGAGGCGGCACGGCAGGCGATGCGCAGATCGCCGGAATACGCGTGGACATTGCCGCAGACAGCGGTGAACGAAACCTCGGATGGGATCACGATGCCCTCTTTACGGATCGGCAGCAGCTGCGCCTGACACGGCGCGCCGGGTACAGCGCCGGTCGGAAGCGCTTCGCGCAGGCCGGTCAGTACCAGTTCGGCGTTTTGTCTGCCGCCGGTGATGGACAGGCGCATCCGCGCGGTCACAAACAGCTTTTCACAGAGCGCGCGCAGCGTTTCGATCAGCTCGTCCGCCCTTGCGTCGAAATTCTGCTCCAGCTCCCGCAGCCAGCGATAGTAGCTGACGCCCGCGCAGCGCTCGGCGCAGGCACTGGCCGCGTTCAGGGCGGCGGAGGCGCGGAGCATCGCGGCGCTTGAGCCGGAGTTGACGATCTGCTGCTGCAGGCCGTCGCGCTGCTGCCGGATCAGCTCCAGAAGCTTCGTCTTGTCAGAAAAATCCGTCTGCGTCAGGATCTGCGCCGTCAGCCGCACAGCCTCCGGGAGCCTGGCCTCCAGCGCGCTGAATGAAACGGCGGCATAGAGCCGGTAGCTCTGCGGGTCATGATACTGGCTGTAGGGCGACAGTGCCGCGGTGAGACTGCCGAGCTTCAGACGCAGCTGTTTCTGAAGCTCCTGCGCGTCCATGCCGCCCGCCGGGAGCTGTCCCAGCGCTGCCCCCAGAACGGTCATATACGGAAGCTGCGCCTCCGTCAGATCATCGGCCTCGAAATAGGCCGTCGGATACACAATGCCGTCGGTCTGCACGGCATGGAGGATAAGGCGGCCATCGGCCTCCGTCTCCGTCGGGATGGGGGCCGGGTCGCGCGGCAGGTCAGAAAGCTGCACGTGCGGGATCGCAGCCAGCGCTTCCGGGCTGTCCGGCTCCCGCTGGAGCGCTGCAAGCCGCTCCTGCCCATCAACAATTCGGCTGCGCTGCGCCTCATCCAGCGTTTCAAGCGTATTTTGCAGCGCCTCGCGTTCGCGCTCCTGCCGTTCCTGGCCGCAGGTCTGCGACGGGCGCAGGAGGATTTCGGCGGTATGCGGATTTTCCAGCAGCAGGCGGCGCAGAAGCGTCTCATAATATCCTGTGCCGATGGCGGCGCGCAGATCGGCGAACACCTCGCTGAAGCACAGGCGGGCGGCGGGGTCGCCGCCATACAGCCAGCTGGCCAGGATCTCAAGCTCAAAGATCAGCCCGCGCGGCATCGTGCCGTAATCGCGTTCGCGGAGCTTGAATTCGAAGCTCGCAAGCGAGGCCTCGATCTGCTCACGGTCAAGGCCGTTTTCGCAGAGCGCGGTCAGCGTATCGCGAATCGTCGCCTGAATGGCGGGCAGGTCGGCCTCGCGGAAGTTCTGCACACGCAGCAGAAGATTCGGCTGCATACACTGCTCGTCGCAGCTGAGCACCACGTCCTCGGCAAGGCCCTGTTCCAGAATCGCGCGGCACAGCGGCGCGTGGTTGCTGCCGCAGAGTACGTCCGACAGCACCTGCGCAGCAAAGAGCGTCTGCGCATCCTGATACGTCCCGATCACGTAGCCGCAGCCGAGCTTCCAGCGCTGCTGCATCGGTTCTCCGGCGGGAAGCGGATAGTCGATCGTCCGGCGCTCCGCCCGGACGGGCGGCTGGGCATGGATCTGCGTGTCCGGGTCAATGGCTGCGAACTGTGACAGATAGCCGTCCAGCAGAGCGAAGCTCTCGTCCTGATCGATGCTGCCGTCGAGCAGCAGATAGGAGTTGGCCGGATGATAGAACCGCTTATGCGCGGCGGTAAAGGCCTCATAGGTGAGACTCGGGATGGCCTCAGGATCGCCGCCGGAGACGAAGCGGTAGGGCGAGTCCGGGAACAGCGCACGGGACATGGCGTTTATCAGCAGCTCGTCCGCGTCGGCAAACGCACCCTTCATCTCGTTGAGCACAACGCCGGAGCGCGTCAGAACGCCGCCCCGCAGCTCATAATGCCAGCCCTCCTGCTGGAAGATCTCCGGCTTTTCGTGGATGCTGGGGAAGAACACAGCGTCGAGATACACGCGCATCAGGTTGAGAAAATCGCGGCTGTTGCGGCTTGCGACGGGATAGCAGGTTTTGTCCGGGAACGTCAGCGCGTTCAGGAACGTGTTCAAGGAGCCCTTCATCAGCTCGACAAACGGCTCCTTGACCGGGAACTGCTTCGAGCCGCACAGAACGGAATGCTCCAGAATGTGAAAAACGCCCGTGTCGTCATACGGAAGCGTCCGGAAGGCGGCGCAGAAGGACTTGTTTTCGTCCTCCCGCTCGAGCCAGCAGAGCCGCGCACCGGAGGCAGCGTGGGTATATTCATGCAGAACAGCGTCCAGCTCATCAATGCGGCGCTGCCGCGTCTGTTCAAATCCATGCAGTGCGGTCATAGAAAAACTCCTTTTTCTGTTTTTTTCATCATACCACATTCCGACAGCATCCGCAACGAAAACCGTATTCTGCCCGGCAGGCGAAATCTGGTGCTTCCGTAAAAGACGCCCGCCGGGAATCCGGCGGGCGCTGGCGGGAATTATTCAACTGTGACGCTCTTTGCGAGGTTGCGGGGCTTATCGATGTCGCAGCCGCGCTGCAGCGCGACGTAGTACGCGAACAGCTGCAGCGGCACGACGCCCAGCAGCGGCAGCAGCGGCAGCTCCGTTTCCGGGATGGTCAGGATGCCGTCGACGCGGCTGGAAAGGGCTTCGCGGCGGTTTTCCGTCGTAAGCGCAAGAACGCTTGCGCCCCTTGCCTTCACCTCAATGACGTTGCTCATGGCCTTGTCAAACAACGGGCCATAGGTACCCAGCGCAATCACGAGCGTGCCAGGCTCGATGAGCGAGATCGTCCCGTGCTTGAGTTCTCCGGAGGCGTAGGCCTCGGAGTGGATATAGGAGATCTCCTTGAGCTTCAAAGAGCCCTCCATGCCGAGCGCATAGTCCAGATTCCGGCCGATGAAGAACACGGAATCGTGATTGAAATACTGCGAGGCGTAATACTGGATCTGCTCGCGGCTGGACAGGATCTGCTCGACCTGCGCGGGCAGCGCGGCGATGGCTGCGGTCAAGCGGTTCGCCTCTTGGGCGCTGATCGTATCGCGCTGTGCGGCGAGATAGACAGCCAGAAGATCCAGCACAGCCATCTGCGTGGAATACGCCTTGGTCGTCGCGACGGCGATCTCCGGCCCGGCCCAGGTGTAGAGCACGTCGTCCGATTCGCGGGCGATGGAGCTGCCGACGACATTGACGATGGACAAAATCCTCGCGCCGAGGCTCTTTGCCTCGCGCAGCGCAGCCATGGTGTCGAGCGTCTCGCCGGACTGGCTGATAATAATGGCAAGCGTCCGTTCGTTTACAATCGGGCTGCAATAGCGGAACTCAGAGGCCAGAATGACCTCGACCGGCATCCGCGTCAGCTTTTCGAGGTTATACTTGCCGACCATGCCCACGTGATACGACGACCCGCAGGCGATGATCTTGATGCAGTCGTAGCGGCTGCTGTCGAGCATCAATCCGTCGAAGACGACCGCGCCGTCTTTGATGCGGGGCAGGATTGCCCGGCGCAGGGCCTCCGGCTCCTCCATGATCTCCTTGAGCATGAAATGCTCGTAGCCGCCCTTTTCCGCGGCGGAGATCTCCCAGTCGATGTGATGGTGCTCCTTTTCGATGGGCAGCTCCATCGCGTTATAGACCTGCACGCCGTCGCGGCCCAGAACGGCGACCTCGCCGTCGTCCATGTACACAACGTCGCGCGTGTACTTGACAAGCGCCGTCACGTCGGAGGCGATGAAGTTCTCGCCCTCGCCGAAGCCGATGAGCAGCGGCGCGTCCTTGCGCGCGGCATAGACGTGGTCGGGATCGTCCGAGCAGAGGATGCCAAGCGCATACGCGCCCTCGATCCGGTGCAGGACCATGTACAAAGCGTCTGAGACTGTCTCAACCTCCGGCAGTCCCATGCAGTATTCCATCAGCTGCGCGACGACCTCCGTGTCGGTCTGTGAGGCGAATTGGACACCCTTCTGCTGCAGAAATTCGCGCAGTTCCAGATAATTCTCGATGATGCCGTTGTGCACGACGGCGATTTTTCCGTTCTGCGAGACGTGCGGGTGGGAATTTGTGTCGTTCGGCTCACCGTGGGTGGCCCAGCGGGTATGGCCGATGCCGAGCGTGCCGGGCAGAAGCGCGCCGTTTTCGGTTTTTGCGATCAGATTCTGGAGCCGTCCCTTGGCCTTTTCGACCTTCAGAACGCCGTTTTGCTCCACGCAGACGCCTGCGGAGTCATAGCCCCGGTATTCCAGGCGCGACAGACCCTCCAGCAGGATGGGCGCAGCCTGTTGGGTTCCTACGTATCCTACGATACCACACATATGAAATTGTTCCTCCTGTAAAATCAGCTACAGGACAAACGCGCAGAAATTTGCCTGATCCTCTGTTCAAAGCCCCTTTGTTTTGCGGTCGCCCGCATATTTCTGACTTCGTTACGCGCACAGAGACTGCACGGGAACGCATCCGCCGAATCCTCGATCACGTTCCTCCTCGTTGTCCTGCCGGAGTCCGGCAGGCGCATGGCGCTTGTGATGGCGAAAGCCATGATCCTCCTTTCTAGTTCTGCGTCTTGCTCCTATTATATTCGATATGAGGAAAAAAAGCTACTATAAATTCCGCGCCCGGGGAAGCCCCGGGCGCGGACGAAGTTTGTTCGTTTTCAACGTAATGCCGTAAAAATCACAGCTCCGTAGGGGCGGACGACTCTGTCCGCCTGCTGAGAAGCTACGAATTCGCCGGGGATTTCCGTGAAAACGGTACAATCTGCCGGGCGGAGCAGAGCCCCGCCCCTACCAACTGCATTCGATTTTTATTTCCCCAGCGTCTGCCCGGCGCGGCGGCTGTAGAGCTTGGCGAGGCCGCCTTCGCTCGTTTCGCGGAAGGCGCGGTTCATGCTGACGCCGGTTTCGTACATCGTGCGCACGACCATGTCGAACGAGATCGTTCTCGTGCCGACCAGCATATGGGCCAGATTCGCCGAATCGATGGCGCGCTTGGCGGCGACGGCGTTGCGTTCGATGCAGGGGATCTGCACAAGGCCGCAGATGGGGTCGCACGTCAGGCCCAGATGGTGCTCCATGGCAATCTCGGCAGCGTATTCGATCTGCTCAATGGGGAACTCCATCAGCTCGCACATCGCGGCGGCCGCCATGGAGCAGGCCGAGCCGATCTCCGCCTGACAGCCGCATTCCGCGCCGGAGATGGACGCGTTGCGGCGGATCAGATTGCCGATGATGCCCGCCACACCCAGCGCGTGGGCCATGCGCAGGTCGGAATAGTGGTATTTGCCCTGTAAGTACATGAGAACGGCGGGCAGCACGCCGCAGCTGCCGCAGGTCGGCGCGGTGACGATCGTGCCGTTGGCGGCGTTCTGCTCGGCGGCGGCGAAGGCATAGGCGCAGACCAGCTGCAGTTCGCGCACCTGCGGGATCTCCTGCGCGTGCTGGCGCTCGTAGAGATAACGCGCCTTGCGCTGCACGTTCAGACCACCCGGCAGAATGCCGGTCGCCTCCAACCCTTCCTCGACCTCGGCGCGCATGGTGCGCCAGATGGTCTGCAAAAAGTCCCAGATCTCCGGCCCCTCGTTCAGCTCGACGTATTCGCGCAGCGAGATATACCGCCAGCGGCAGTACTGCGCGATCTCGGCGAATGAATTTTCGGGGTACACATCGTCCGGCTCCGCCGCCTCGCGGCCCTCGATCACGATATCGCCGCCGCCGATGGATTCCACGCGCATGGACGCAAGCTTTTCCTCGCCCTTGTAGGCGGCAAAGTCCAGCGTGTTCGGATGGCGCAGATCGCCGGGGTCCTTCTTTGAGAAGATGATCTCCGTCGGGGTGGGCGCAAGGACCTCGCTCAGCACCCGGTCGGTGCCGTGGCCGACGCCAGTGAGGGCCAGAGAGCCGTAAAGCGTGACCTCATAGCGCTCCGCGCCGGGGTTTTCCTGTTTGAAGATGCGGGCCGCGCGTTCCGGCCCCATGGTGTGGGAGCTGGACGGGCCTTTTCCAACTTTATAAAGATCACGAATGGATTTCATGAGAATCTGCCTCCGATATTTTCGTTTCACCACATGATACCAGAGAACACGTCAAATTACAACCTTATTTCGGGCCTTTGCGTACTTTATTCAGCGCCGCCCCGCGGCGTCTGGTTCCGGCTCCGCCGGGCCAGCGCTTCGAGCGACAGCTCGCCCGCAAGCTTGAAGAGCGCGTCGCGCAGTACCTGCTCCATGGGCAGACCGGCTGCGCGGGCGACGGACGCGTAAAATTCCTCCGTCGCCGTGTCAAGCGGGATACAATAGATCATGGCATATGAACCTCCAATATTGCCTGCGTTCAGGTATCTCATCTTATGTACAGACGCTTGACAAGTGTGATAAAATAAATCCATTGACTGAAAAGTATTTCCGAAAGGATGAATTGATATGGCGAAAGAAAAGAAAGTCGAGCAGATCACCGATATGGAGGTCGATTTTGCCCAGTGGTACACCGATATCTGCCGCAAGGCGGAGCTGGTCGAGTATGCGTCCGTCAAGGGCTTTACGATCCTGCGGCCATACGGCTATGCGATCTGGGAAAACATCCAGCGCATCATGGACGCGGAGTTCAAGAAGACCGGCCATGAAAACGTCGCGATGCCCGTCCTGATCCCCGAAAGCCTGCTGAAAAAGGAAGGCGAGCTGGTCAACGGCTTTGCGCCGGAGGTCGCATGGGTCACGATGGGCGGCAGCGAAAAGCTGGAGGAGCGTCTGGCCTTCCGTCCGACGTCCGAGACGATGTTCTGCGACCACTGGTCGCGCGTGCTGCAGACCTACCGGGAGCTGCCGATGCTCTACAACCAGTGGTGCTCCGTCATCCGCTGGGAGAAGACGACCCGCCCGTTCCTGCGCTCAAGAGAGTTTTGGTGGCAGGAGGGCCACACCATCCACGAAACCGCCGAGGAGGCCATCCACGAGACGGAGCAGCAGCTGAACTGCTACGCCGATTTCTTTGAAAACGTCCTCGCCATCCCCGTCGTGCCCGGCCAGAAGACCGAAAAGGAAAAGTTCGCGGGCGCGGAGGCGACCTATACCGTCGAGTGCCTCATGAAGGACCACAAGGCGCTGCAGGGCGCGACGAGCCATTATTTCGGCGACAAGTTCTCCAGAGCCTACAACGTGACCTTTACCGGCCGCGACAACAAGCTGCAATACCCGTTCCAGACCTCCTGGGGCTCCACCACGCGTATGATCGGCGCGGTCATCATGGCCCACGGCGACAATAACGGCCTCGTCCTGCCGCCGAAGATCGCCCCCATCCAGGTCATCGTCCTGCCCGTCGCGATGCACAAGGCAGGCGTTCTGGAAAAGGCTTCGGAGCTGAAGGACCGTCTGGTCAAGGCGGGGCTTCGCGTAAAGCTCGACGATTCGGATAACTCCATGGGCTGGAAGTGCGCGCAGTATGAAATGAAGGGCGTGCCCGTGCGCGTCGAGATCGGCCCGCGCGATATCGAGGCCGGACAGTGCGTGCTTGTCCGCCGCAACGACGGCGAAAAGACGGTCGTTCCGCTGGAATCCCTCGAAGCCGCCGTTTCCGAGCAGCTGGAGCTTGTCCAGAAGGGGATGTTCGAAAAGGCGAAGCAGAATCTCGACAACCATATCTATGAAGCGCATTCGCTCGAAGAAGCCAGGCAGCTGCAGGCCGAGCACGGCGGCTTCATCAAAACGATGTGGTGCGGCGAGCTGGAATGCGAGCTCAAGATGAAGGAAGAGGGCGGCATGTCCTCCCGCTGTATGCCGCTCAAGCAGGAGCATCTCGGCGATACCTGTCCGATCTGCGGCAAGCCCGCCAGGAAGATGATCTACTGGGGCATCGCATACTGATCGAATATGAAAAGAGGGCTGTCCCGAACACATCGGGACAGCCCATTTTGTTATCCTGCCATCCGCACGAGGATCGAGGCGATCTGCGCGCGGGTGAGCCTGCTCTGCGGCAGGAAGCGGCCCCGCGGATCGCCCTGCACAAGGCCGAGTCCCACGCAGACCGATACGCCGTCGACGGCCCAGCCGGAGATTTTCGCAGCGTCCGCGAAGTCCAGACTTCCCTGCGTCGTGACGCCGGAGCGTGCATAGTACCGCGCCAGCATGACGGCCATCTGCTCCCGTGTGAGGGTCTTTTCGGGCCGGAAGGTCCCGTCGTCGTAGCCCGCGACGATGCCGCTGTCCGCCGCCCAGGCGAGATACGGCGCGTCCGCCGCCGTCAGGTCAACGTCCGAAAAGCGCGCCGCGCCCTCCAGCGGATAGAGCGTGTGGATGCCCGCGAAGCGGGCAAGATCGGCGGCAAACTCCGCCCGCGTAACAAATGCGTTCGGCTTCCATTCGCCCGTGTCCGTCAGCGTCATCCAGCCGTAGTCCAGGCAGGTCTTCATGGCGGCGTAGCCCCAGTGCATCTCGATGCGGCTCTCGTCAAACGCCTGCTCGCCGACCGCATCGGCGGGCAGATTGATCCCGTTGTTTTTTGCCGAATAATAGACTGTCGCCGCCTCGGGCGTTACGCCGCGCCGCAGCAGCAGGTCCTGCACCGTGACGAACTCATAGCCCTCGGCCAGCAGATCGTCGATCGCGGCCAGCGCACCGTCCACGCTGGTCTTGTAAATGTCATGGACCAGAATGATCGCGCCGTCAAAGACACCGGCTTCGATATTGCTGCGCACCGTCTCTGCATTGCGGTACTTCCAGTCTTCCGGGTCGACCGACCAGTAGATCAGCGGCGCGGTCACGACGGATTTGACCGTTTTGTTCGCGTTGCCATAGGGGGCGCGGATATACGCGTTTTCGTCGCCTCCGGCGGCGGTGATGAGCGCCTGCACGGCGCTGATCTCATATGCGACCGTCTGCGCGGAGCAGGTGTTAAGGTTTTTGTGATTGTATGTATGGTTCGCAAGCTGGTGGCCCTCGTTTACGATGCGCTTCAGCGTCTCCGGCCAGCCGGAGGCGTTGACGCCGTTGACAAAAAACGTCGCGTGAACGCCGCGCTCGGCAAGGCCGTCCAGAAGCGCGCCGGTATATTTGCCGGGCCCGTCGTCAAACGTGATGGCCAGCAGCTTCGCGCCGCAGTCCTGCGTCCCGTCCGCCCGCGCGGGCAGACACAGTGCCGCCAGCAGACACAGCGCCAGAGCAGCGGATAAAATTCGTGTTATGTTTTTCATAAGGTGCTCCTTTCTCTGCCATCATACCAGATTCGGCAGATTTTGCAAGCGCTCAACGCATTCCCGCGCTGGACAGTTTAGCGCTTTGCAGTAAACAGCCCCCGGCGGCGCCGGGGGCTGCTGGTCGTTTATTCGGCTTTTTTATAGACCCATGCGTTCGGCAGGGGACGGCCGCCGGTGTAGCGCAGAGGGGAGGACGACGACTGCGTGACATACTCGCCGTCGAACCACAGCATGGCGCTCGAACCGCCGTCGAGGTTGATGGCCTGCATACACTTGTGCTGGAGCAGGATCTCGGAGCAGTTGTTGACGCTCGTGCCGAGGATGCCTTCAAGCGGATAGCGGCCCTCGATGACCAGCATGAGAATTTCGTAGTTCTCGCTCTGGCCGATGCAGGCACGCGGCTGCTCGCCGGTCCAGTAATCGTCCATGATCTTCTTGCCATCGACGATGAGCGCAGGTGTGAACTCCGCCGCGTCGGTGCAGTCTTCGCTGACGGGAGACAGCGCGTCCTTGATATAGAACAGGTTGTCCTCGTGCAGCTCGATGCGCTTGTAGGCGTAGGCAGAGAAATGGTCGCCGTAGGCCGTGCCGTTGGACATCGTATAGCCCGCAAGCAGACCGCCGTTGCCCGCGCCGTTGGGGTCGAGGAAGCCGTTGGCGTTCATGGCCAGAACGCCGTTGTGCGCCTCGGCGATGGTGCCCGAGAGCTGTCCGGCGGTGCCGAGCGTCGTGGCCATCTCGATGGACAGGCGCGACGGATCCTTGCCCACGGCCAGCGCGCCGCGATAGCCCTTGCCGGAAATGCGCAGCAGCAGAACGCCGTCCTTCGCGTCGATTGCCAGCACCTGCTCGCCGAAGATGGACTGGATGGACGTGCCCTCGTCGTCAAAGCCGGCTTCGTTGATGTAAATTTGGTCCCAGCCGTTCGCCAGCGTGTCGGGGTGCTCGGCCAGATACGCCTCCATGGACGTGCGGTCCAGCTCCCAGAAGACGGAGTAGAAATTCTCCTGCGCCTGCTTTTCCAGCTCTTCTGCCGTTGGGGTATTGTCTTCCGTCTGCTCCGACTCGTGCGTGATGTTCGGATTGATGTGCGTGACGTTGTCGTCCGCTGCGGGCGTGTCCGTGCCGGCGGGCGTGTCGTCCTTCTTGCCCCAGTTGGCGTTGGATTCCTTGCCGACCGTCGCAGCCTTAAACAGACCGTATTCGTACCGAACCTCGTCAATGACATCCTTGGGGATAAAATAGGTCGCCAGCCACTGGTGGCGCATGGTGTCCATCGCGGTGTTGATATAAATCGTCCGCCATTTTTTGACGAAGCTGTTATTCGTATACACGCAGAAGAAGTACAGCGCCTCCAGACACAGAATAACGAGCAGCCAGATGGCAAGCGTCTTCAGAGGCTTTTTGACCTTCTGCTTTTTCGGCTTGCCGGAACGCCTGGCCACGCGTGTGCCGGTCGAGCTGAACAGTTTGACCTGTGACATCGAATCTCTCCAGTAACAATAAAAATCACATACGGGTGCATTCTATCACACATCGCCGCAGGAATCAAACCTTTTCCCTGAAAGTTAAGAAATATTTACAATTTGGCGCAGAATCGACACTTATTTTGTACCGGTCTGCGTGCTTTGTCTGACGGTGCCGGGCTCGGCCTCCAGATTTTCGCCGAATTCAACCGTTCCGATCCGGCAGCCGTGCCCGATGCGGACGTATTTGCCGCGAACGATCTCAGCCTCGACATTCTCAAGCTCAATGTTATCGCCCTCGATCGAGCCGATGCGCGCGCAGCCGGGGCTTGTGCGGAAGATACCGAGGACCGTTGCCGTGTCCTTCTGCAGGACGCGGATAGTTCCGCCGCCGATGGCACTGATGTGCACCGCGCGGTTGGCCGAGATCTCGACCGTCTCCGCGTTCAGAAGTCCGCCGATCTCTACTGCACCGCTCAAGACCGCCGTCTCTGCCTCGACGTCTCCGCTGACCCGGCACGCGCCGGAGGAACGGAGCGCCCGGCAGTGGACGCTGTCGGCCTCCAGAGAGCCGGACGCGCGGAGCTCGTCCGCCGTAAGCGCCTGCTCCGTCCGCAGCGAACCGGAGACGGACGCAAGCCCCTCTACCTGCACCGACTGCGCGGAAAATGCGCCGGAGGACGACAGGCTGCCACACCGGGCGCTTCCGAATACCTTGGCCGCGCCGCTCGTGTGCAGCTCGCCCGCGCAGTCCACGTCGCCCTGCACCTTTGCCGCGCCGGAGCAGTGCAGCTCCTCACATTTGAGGCTGCCCTGTACCTTGCCCGCGCCACTGATCGAGACTCTGCGGTATTCGCCGCCCGGCATGCTGCTCGCGCCGGAAATTTTCATATCAATGTGTTCGTTCATAATGCTTCCTCCTTCAGATGCTCCAGAATATCGGTTTTGTGTTCGCCCTCGGTCAGATACAGGTGCAAAAGCTCGTCGAGGGAATAGGTTTTCGAGCCGTATTTTGTTTCCAGAACCAGTGTCCGCCGCGCAGCAGACGCCTGCTTCTGCCCGGCCAGCTCCGCGGCGAGTTCTTCGAGCGACACACGCTCCTTGCTTTCCAGGATCCGCTCCACGCGCGGGCAGATCTGCTTCGTGTGAAAATACGTCTCCTGTCCGCTCGGCGTCGAACGGCGCAGGAACCAGCTCTCCGGGATCAGGCCCATCCGCTTCCAGCGGTACAGCGCGCCATAGGAGATCCCATAGCGCTCCAACAGCTCCTTTTTGGAAATCAGATCCTCATCCATGTGCAGCCTCCTTCCGTAACAGTGTTCCGTAACATTGTTACGGTCGTATAATAGCATAACATTGTTACGTTGTCAAGAGGGTCTTCCCTATTCAGACAAAAAACTCCCACGCTGCGCGGCAGCACAGCAATGGGAGTTGAAATTTACGCGGATCGATTTATTTTACCGCCTGTACAAACGCGGCCTTGTCTGCTGCTTTAAAAAACGCGCTGCCTGCGACAAGGACGTTTGCGCCTGCCGCCGTGCAGACCTTTGCAGTCTGCGCGTTGACGCCGCCGTCGACCTCCAGCTCGCAGCCGGGATTTTTCTCATCGATATACGCGCGGATGGCCCGCACCTTGGGCATCATGTCGGTCATGAAACTCTGTCCGCCGAAGCCCGGCTCGACCGTCATGACCAGGATCAGGTCGACAAGCTCGATGAACGGCAGCACAGCCTCCGCCGGTGTTTTGGGCTTGACGCAGATCGCGGGCCTTTTGCCGCAGGCGCGGATGATGCGGAGCGCCTCAAGTGTGTTTTCCTGCGTGTCAGCCTCGACATGGACGGTCACGATGTCCGCGCCAGCCTGACAAAAGCGCTCGGCATAGCGCACGGGGCGGTCGATCATCAGATGCACGTCGAGCGTCAGATCCGTCACCTTGCGGATGCAGGACAAAACGGGCAGTCCGATTGAAATATTGGGAACAAACAGGCCGTCCATAACGTCAATATGTACATACTCGGCGCCAGCCTGTTTGATCGTACCGATCTCGCGTTCCAGATTTGCAAAATCTGCCGCCAGAATCGAAGGGGATACACGGATCATAGGAATGCCTCCATTACATAAAATAAAGCCGCGCACCGCCTTCCGGCTGCCGGCATAGGTATGGATATGCGGCAGGGAGCCGGTTCCTCAAGGATGCTTCCGCAGCTTCTCCCGCGCAGCCGGTTCCTTCCGCACTCTATTATACTGTGCGCCGCAGTCCGTGTCAATCCGGTCCGGCAGTTGACTTTCTGCTGCGTTTGTACTACTATTAGTTTGAGGAAATATCCAGAAAAATGCTTCGCCTTGCGGAGAAAGGAATACCATGGACGAACAGAAAGAGAAACAGAACGCAAAAAAGAAGCGCTCCGCGCTTCCGATTTATGCCATTGGCATCGTATGGCTGCTGTACGCCGGCAAGCTGAACACCTTCCGGGGGATTCTTTCCTGCGCGGTCGTGTCGGCGATCGTGTATGCGATCCTGCGCATCGTGCTGCCCGGCAAAAAGACGGACGAGCCGCCGAAGGCTGCCGCGCCGGAGCAGCCCCAGCCGAAGCAGGCGGAAAAGAAGCCTGAACCGCAGCCGGAGCCAGAGCCGGAGGAAAAGCTCCCGCCGGAGCTGCAGTCGGTCATCTATCAGGGCAAGCGCGCCATCGCCGATATCCGCCGTCTGAACGACGAGATCCCTGACGAGCGCATAAGCGCCCAGATCGATCTCATCGAGCGGCTGACGGCGCAGATCTTCGACTGCGTCCGGAAAAACCCGAAAAAGCTCAGTCAGATCCGGCAGTTCCTCAACTATTATCTGCCGACCACGATCAAGCTTATGGAGCAGTACGTCACGCTGCAGAACCAGAGTCTCAAAACGGAAAACATCACCGAGGGGATGCAGAAGATCGAAGACCTGCTCGACAAGGTCATTATCGCCTTCCAGCGGCAGCTCGACGCGCTGTTTGAGGCCGACGTCGTCGACATCACCGCCGATATCCGCGTGATGGAGCAAATGATGGCCAGCGAAGGGCTGACGAATAAAAAGGATTTTGCATAAACGGTACAAATAGATACAGGAGGAACAGATTATGGACGAATACATTCCCCAGCTCACCCTGACGCCGGATCTGAACGCGCAGCCGCAGCCGGAGGTCAAACAGGAAGCGGATCTCATCACGAAAGCACAGGCCGCGCCGGAGGCAGGCCCCGATCTTTCCGCGCTCTCCGAGCAAGAGCAGCAGGCCGTGCTGGCCTTCTCGAAGCAGATCGATCTGGAAAACGCGCAGCAGATCCTCGAATACGGCGCTTCCGCACAGAAGAACATCGCAGATTTCTCCGACACGGCGTTGGCCAAGGTCAAGACCGGCGATCTGGGCGAGATCGGCGATATGCTCTCCGGCCTGCTCGTCGAGCTCAAGACGATGGACGAGCCGGAAAAGAAGGGCATCGCGGGCCTGTTCCGCAAGGCAAAGATCAACGCCGAGGAGATGAAGAGCCGCTTCGCGACGGCGGAGGTCAATGTCGACCGCATCTCCGGCGAGCTGGAAAAGCACAAGATCACGCTGCTGAAGGACGTAGCCGTGATGGATCAGATGTACGAGCGGAACCTGCAGTACTTCAAGGAGCTGACCATGTATATTCTGGCTGGCAAGCAGAAGCTGGCCGAGGCCCGCAGCACCACGCTGCATGAGCTGCGCGCAAAGGCCGAGGCTTCGAATCTGCCGGAGGATGCGCAGGCGGCCAATGATTTTGAAAACAAATGCGTCCGGTTCGAAAAAAAGCTCCACGATCTGGAGCTGACGCGCATGATCTCGCTGCAGACCGCGCCGCAGATCCGCATGATCCAGAACAACGACACCGCGCTTGTCGAAAAGATCCAGACCTCCGTGCTCAACACCATCCCGCTGTGGAAGAACCAGATGGTGCTGACGCTCGGCATCGAAAATTCCCGCCGCGCCATGGAGGCCCAGCGGCAGGTCACGGACATGACGAACGCGCTGCTGCAGAAGAACGCCGATATGCTGCATATGGCCTCCGTCGAGACGGCGAAGGAATCCGAGCGCGGCATCGTCGACATGGAAACGCTCAAGCACACCAACGAGCAGCTGATCTCCACGCTCGACGAAGTCCTGCAGATCCAGACCGACGGCGCAAAGAAGCGGCAGGAGGCCGAGGCTGAGCTTCGCAGGCTGGAGGGCGAGCTGAAGCAGAAGCTTCTGCAGCCGCGCAGCTGAAACTTTTAAAAGGAGCAGGCATGAAATTCTTTCAGAAACCAGGCGTTGCGGTCGTCTTTACAATCGTGATGATCGCCGCGGCGCTCTTCATCGGGCTGTCCCCGGTGCTCAAAAGTGACAAACCGGCTGAGACAGCGCAGACAGCCGTGCCGGAGCAGACTATCTCCCAGACACCTGCGGAAGAGCAGACATCCAATACAGCGGGAGACGAGACGATCTCCGACAAGTATATCCGCGACGACGCAGGGCTGTTTACCCGCAGCGGCGAAAATGCGATTCAGGACTACAACACAAAGATCTATAACAAAACCGGCAGCCATATCGCCATTCTGACGACGGACGGCACCGGCGGAAAAACGCTGGAAAGCTGCACGAACAGCGCGTTTGATTCAATGGGACTGAGCGAGTATGATATGCTCTTTGCCATTGATACCAGCACAGAGCAGTGGTACGTGACGACTGGCTCGTATGTCGCGGATTATACCGACAGCAAGCTGGAGTCGATCTTTCAGGACGGCTTTGCCGCCATTCTGGACGGCGATGCAGACGACGCGGCGAGTGATATGTACAAAGATTTGTACAACTGGTGCCAGACCAGTCTGAACGGTGCCGCGGATATGGAGTATACGCCCGCGCAGGACACCGGACGTGGCAGGAGGAAAAGCATGATCGGTACAATTATCACGATTCTGGTCATTTTCTGGATCATCAAGGCCATTTTCGGCTCCGGCCGCAGAGGCGGCGGAGGCGGAGGCTTCTGGTCGGGCCTGTTTTTGGGCTCACTGTTCTCGAACCATCATCACCACCACGGCCCCGGCCCGGGGCCTGGCCCCAGACCCGGCGGTTTCGGCGGCGGCCCCAGACCCGGCGGCGGCAGCCGAGGCGGCTTTGGCGGAGGCCGCGGAGGTTTCGGAGGAGGTCGAGGCGGGTTCGGCGGTGGCCGCAGATAAAAAATTTTCCAGCATGAACAGGCCGTTTGCGCACATACTAAGTCCGTACCTTAAAAAAGGAGGAAGTTTTGTATGAGCTTTGCAAACGAAAAGGCCAACCACGCAATCGAGTGCCACGTGAGCCAGTGCAACAACCACTGCGGCTGCGAGGATTACTGTACCCTCGATAAGGTTTGTATTGGAACCCATGAATGAATCCCATTTAAATGTAGATTTTATAGCAAGTGAAAATCCCTCCTGCGAGCAGGAGGGATTTCTTTATTTTGCGATATGCTCATAATACTCCATCAGCTTCCGCTCCGGCCCCGGGCCGTCTTTATCGATCAAAAACGCCTTCGCCAGCGCGGCGTAGAACTCCGGGCGGTTGAGGCCGAACTCTACGGCGACGGGGTAGTAGTCCGAGTACATCATGTTCATGGTCACGCCCCACGCCCAGTGTGGGACCACAGGCGCCTGAATGCCCATGCTCTCGGCAACGGCCGTTGTCTGTTCCATCGTCCAGTGCGGGCCGGTCGAGCCGTCGGCATTCTGCATGCGCTCGGCCCACTGCATGGCCGTCTCTCGGTCAAACTCTGCCGCTTCCGGCTGGTCTTCGCGGCAGTCCAGCTTTTCCAGCCTGCGGATCGTCTTCGCGTACAGGCCGACTTCCTCCGCGCTGCCCAGCGTCACGGGTTTCTCCATGGCCTCATGCAGCTTGTGATAAAGCTTTTCCATATACTCTTTCATGCTCACACCTCCTGAATATATTTGTAAAGCTTGTCTACGTCTGTCACGTCAAACCGCATATCTTTGTCCTTTATTGAAAACAGCTTAATCTTTTTTCCGTCGATCTCATCCCGAGCGTATTTGTATAAACGATCGATGTCGACGTTTCCCTCCTCGTCAAGCGCCCCAGTCAGCTGCACAAAGAAATTGTCTTTCATTGCAAGCAGCCGCTCTTTCCCGCCGTCCTTTGCCATCCGCATAAGTATAGCCGCAGCCACGCCAATACCTTCCGGTAGCCGTGGAATCAGTTCGCTATTCGCGAATCGCTCTAAGCCATTTAATGCCTGATCTATCGTCACTGTCATTTTAGATGTCCTCCTTTAAGGATGGGGGCGGCTATTGCCGCCCCTTGCATTTAGCCCTCGCTGGCCGTCGCTGTGCCGGTCGGAGCCGTCCAGCTGTTATACCGCTGCATCGGTTCCGGGCAGATGTTGGCAATGGGGATAACCGTCTTGGTCATGCCGGAAAGAGTCGCGATCTCGTTCTGCATGCAGGACAGGTTCGCCGTGGTCTGCGCGTTGATCACGCGCTGCTGGCAAAGCTGCTCTTCGATCGAGCGCATTCTGCCGTCCGTGTACTGGTACACCTCGAGAATTTTCTTGTCGGTGTAAGCGTTCGCGTCGCGCAGCTTCACTTCCGTTTCCAGCTCTGCGATTCGTGCGGACTGACCAGCCTCATAACGGCTGACATAGTGGTTGTCACTGTTACCCGCAGCCATAGCCGCAGCTGCAGCAGGATTCGCGCCGAATCCGCCGAGAATGCCGCCGAGACCGCCGTTCAGCACGCCGAGGCCCGTACCGATCGCACCGAGCGTCACGCCCAAATTGCCCTTGCCATTGCTTGCGTATTCCATAAAAAAATACCTCCGGTAAAAATAAGTAAGCTGGCCAGCTCCTATCCTCAGTCTACCGGCTCCGCGCTTTTTCTGGGGGACATTTATGGGGCATTTGTGTACCAATTTTTTTATATTTTTTTGCATTTCCCTCTTGACTTTTGCGCCCATTGGGCGTATAATAAGGCCATAAGATAAAACAAGGCGAAAGCCGGAAAGAGGTACACCATGGAAACCAAGATCATCAACAACCGTTACGAACTCATTGCTTGCACTGCCATTGCCACCGAGGCTGGCGACGCGGAAGAACAGTCCGCGATCCTCTGCCGCGATATGGACGCCTGCCTGGGCGACGCATTTTGCGTGTACTTTGGCTACACGCTTGACGAGCTGGCGGACAGCATCGAAGACGCTGACTATCCCGATTTCAGCGACGATACGCTCGCCACCGTCCGCATCGACGGTCAGCCCATCAGCGCGTACTGCTTCTGATCGTTAGAAGCAGAGAATCCGCTTCGGTGTTCCAGCACCGAAGATGAAGCAAAACAAAATACGGCACAAAATTGGAGGATGGCAGACATGTTTAATATCGTTTCCGCGTGGGGAGCGCAGACAAATCTCCACTATAACCCGGACACTGCAAATAGTGGTGGTGGCTACTGGCAGTATGCTGGGGGTATTGTGGCCGACATAGGTGGTCAGCTCTGCACCGTTGAGGTCGACGACACGTCCTGCGGCGACTTCGGCTCGCGGTACTACGTCGACGTGATTGCCGACGGTTATCACTGGCGCTTTTCAGACGGCACAATGGACGACGCGTCCATCGACGCCCCAGCAGAGATCGACGCGGTCCTTGCGTCCATCTCCGGCGTTCTGGGCGTGGACGCCGAAGCGCTGATTTCTGCCGCGTTGAATGCGGCGAACATCTGCGCGTGGGAGGTATGCTATGCCGACTGAGAAACTCACACCCGCAATCCGCGCTGCTCTCTACGCCGAAACCGGCGCATACACCGACCGCGACGCCTATGTCTCCGATATGGCGCTGTCCAGCGTCTGGGGCGACGCCGAAGACGAAGAGATTCCGGCGGAGCGGCTGGCGCTGCTCGGCGGGATCTGGGACGGCACGCACTGCACGATCCCGGAGCTAATCGAGAAATACGGACTGACGCAGACCGGCTTTGCGCAGTATTTCAACGTTCCTCTGCGTACCGTGCAGCACTGGTGCCTCGGCGACCGCGCCTGCCCGCCGTATGTGGCCACAATGGCAGCCGAGATTTTAGCCTTGAACAATCAATAAAAAAGCAAGCGCCGGATTGGCTTCCGGCGCTTATTTTTTATAACTTTTTTTCATTTTCCTCTTGACTTTTGCGCCCAATGGGCGTATAATAAGACCATAAGATAAAGCAAGGCGATAAGCCGGGAGGGAACAAAAATGAAACAGTACAAATACTTCTACAAAGTCACCGATGAGAACGGCCAGATCATTTTCAACCATCGTTCCGATTATGCATACCGTCTTCTGGCGCTTGCGAACAAGGAAAGCCGCGACAGCGACGGCAATATGCTTGCCGCATGGTACTTCGGCAAGGTTGAGCACAACATCCCCGAAGACGTGTGGGAGCGTGTGCAGGTTTACGGCGATAGAATTTGAGGTATCAAAGATGACTGGCTATCAGCAAGCGATCCTCATGCTGCTCGGCGTTGATACCTGCGGCAAGTTCCTTGTGCGCTGCGTTGATCGCTGGTACATCGACGCGGTTGCCGAGCTTTTCCCAACCGCGCCGTACCTCCAGCACCGCGCAGACGGGAAGAGAGACTTTTGGGTTGTGAAATCCGCGAAGGTGCATCTTCTCCCGCCCCTTGCCGACGTGACGGATTGGCAGGGATTTTGCCGCGGTGTGGTGGAGCTGCAAGCTTGCCTTGATCTCTGGCCGCACAAGGTACGTGGCAAGCCCATCAGTTCACCACGGCTGCGGGTTTACGGGCAGCCTGAGCTTTTAATGCAAGTATCCTCGCATTTTCCGGCATGGCCGAAAAAGCTGCAATTTCAGCGCACGCAGACCGGCGAAACGTGCGTCCTGTACTATCAAAGCCCGGCAGAAGTCGCTGATATTCTCGATTCGCTGCACGGCGAACCTTGCAACCGCGAACTCTGGGCCCGCTGGGACGCGCTCATGCAACAAAATAAGCCCGCAGGATAACTGCGGGCCTGATACAAAAACACCCGTGGGACGAATCCCACGGGTGCTTTGCGTTATGCTCCTGTCAGGCGGCGGGCGGTGTTATAGATGTGCGGCAGGCGGCGGGAGATGGTTTTGCGGTCGATACCGATTTCACCGGCCGCGTCCAGCTGCGGGAGCCTGCGCACGATATAAAGATTCACGATCTGCTGATCGATCTCATCCAATAAGCCCTCGTCAGCGACGCGCTCCCAGTCGCTGCGCGTGAGGTGTTCCAGCTCCTTCGGCAGAGCCAGCCGCGCAGTTATGCTTTCGTCACTCCCTTCGGCCCGCCGCCGGGCATGGCTTACTTATCCTTGTGATTCAGCACAGCGATATTGCCCTTGTTGCTGACTTCGAGATCCAGCGCGGCGGCGATATCGCGCACCTTGACGTAGTTCGTGCCGTTCTTCAGGATGCGTTCGACGGTGATTTCCTTTCCGTCGACGATGATCTTGCTCTTTTCTACCATTTCGGTTTCCTCCTCTGCATTTTTTCCATCTTCGAGGGCCATCACGGTATGGCCCTCGCTTACCAGCACGTCCCCGCGCAGGAGATTGGCGTCCGTCGTCAGATACTTGCTGCCGGTCAGCAGCACAAAATCTCCCGTTGCTGGCCAATCGTGCAGCATGCAGTATGTCGTGCAGCTGTTGCCCTGCCGACGGTAGAGCGCTTCGACCGACGCGCATCCTGCGGCCACAGCGCAGAGCATCATGAGCGCGGAGCAGTCCGTCTCCACAGGCTTTGCGATCCTGCTCACGTCCCACCCGACGGCTCTGGCTGCCTCATACGCCGTGTTCCTGTTGTCCATGTCGTATCCGATGTTCCGGTTCTTAATGGCCGCCTCGCACGTCTGCGCGGCCCGCTCGGCCTTTTTGCGGCTCTTGTAGCGCAAGATGCCGAGCCAGCGGCCATTGTACCAGTTGGAGATATTCAGCTCCCGCCCGGTCTGGTTGCCGGGCTGCTGATTGCGGCCGCCCGTCTCTCCAAGGCTGGCCTGTCCGATCTTGATACTCATACCCGCTCATTCCCGTACAACTCGTGGTGCAGCTGCAGCACGGCGGCCTCGATCAGCTGATCGATTGTAGATACGTCGAACCGGATTCCGTGTTCGGCCAGAAAATTGATCACATAGGCTTTCTTTTCCTCGCCGTCCGTTGCCGCGTAGAGCTGTTCCGCCGCTTTTACGCCGATCTCTACGTATGTTTTGATGGTTTGCAGTTTGTTGGCATCGATCTTGGTTTTGAGCCACGGGATTAAAAATGCCGAAACGAGCGCGCTGATGAGCGCGATCACTGCCGAGATGATCTGTGTGTAGTCCATATGTATGCTCCTTTCAATCTTTCAGCACGATCTCCGCGATGCGTGCTGCCGCTTCCGGGCCGTATTTCTCGGCCCATTTGTCCATGTATTTCTGCGCGTACTTCGCGCGGTTCTCGTTTTTGGCCTTCCAGAGGTAAAAGCCGCTGGAAGCCGTCGTTTCGGCCAGCACCGCAAGCGTGATCTCCGTCAGATCTGCGCCTGCCGCGCAGGCGATGATGAGCGCGAGGCTGACGAGCGCGCTGCAAATCAGCCATTTCTTACTAAACTCCATTGCTATGTCCGCATTGCGCCTCCAGCTGGTGCAGAAATTTTTTCACGTCGCCGTTCCCGCCCATTTTTTTATACTTTTCTCCGGCGATCAGGCGTTCTGCCATTGGCATTTCCTCGCTCATGATCGTGAGGCGGAGGATCGCCAGATACTGCTCGTTCTGATGCTCCTGCATTTTCCCGAGCTTTTTGTCGATCTCTGCAAGGTGCGCCTCCTGCGTTGTGGCCTTGCCGCGCTTTTTCTGTATCGCGCTGACGACGGCATTGACGACCGCCGTCAGCGCGGACGAGCCGAGCACGGCGCAGACGAGGGTGACGATGATGGTTTTGCTATCCATGATTTTCTCCTTTCCGCGTTATCAGATCGGCCCGCAGCATACGCAAGTATCCATCAACTGATCTCCTCATTGATCGTCGCAATTACCGCCGGCGCATCCGTGCAGATCGGCGACAAACGGATGTACAACTCAGCGGTTGACGTTATCGTGATGAGATCTCCGCTGCTGGCAAAATGGAGATTGCCCCACGTCCGCCCGTTGTACATGTAGTCCGCGGATAAAAATGTTGCCGTTGCACTGTACCTCACTGCCACACTTGTTCCATCATTTGCAGCGGGGATGCTTACACCCTTGATGCGCAGCGTATCTCCCGCGTGCAGGTGAATCAGGCTCGATGCGTCCATGTTCGCGCCGATAGCTGCATGGCCTTCCTGCGCTTTATTGGCACCACTCGCTGCACTCAAGCGCGTGTTTGCGGAAATTCCGACGGCATCGATGATGTTCGTAATCACCGCCGCGCAAGTGATAGTAATATCACCCGTGACGCTGGAAATTGTGATCGTGCTGCCGGAAACCGCCGAAGCGGAGATGTCCGTACCGCCCATCGTAACAGTGATCGCGCCGAGCTTTTTATATGTACCGGTCGGCGAGAGCGTCGTGATGTAGGCCGCTCCCTCGGCAATGCTGTCCGCGGCGTTAGAAGATGCACAGTTGGTGAGATTCCGCGTGATGGTATAAGTCACTGACGGTGCAGAAGCAGCCGCAGTGATCGTAATTGCCCCTGTTACCTTGGCGATGTTGATTGCACCGCTGCCTGCCGAATAAGCCGTGGATGTAATGTCCACGCCCCCCATTTTTATCACAACGGAGGTCAGCGTCTTGCCGCTCTCCGGTGTGAGTGTCCCGGTATAGCTCTCTCTGTAATCCACCTGAGACGCGGCGTTGCTGATCGTGCATCCTGTGAGATTTTTGGTGATGCTCTGATACCAGTGCAGCGTCTCGGGCGTTCCGTCGGTCATAGCCGCGCGGTAAGCGTTGATATCTGCCATCGACATTCCGCACGTTCCCACGGCAAAATGTACGCATTTGTCACGAAAACTGTCACCGGAAACCGCGTTGATGGCATTGATGAGTCTCATCCACTCTGCTTCATTCCGGCGACGGGCGAGAGCGTCCGTTCCCGAACCGGAATAAAATGTAGTAAGCTCATAGTCCTTGTCGATGTCCGATTGGCTCATGCCGAGCAGCCCTTCGAGGACACAAGCAAGTGTGCCTGTGCGATCAGCTCCGGCAGTGCAATGGAAATACACCGGCTCCCGGTGTGTTACAGCATCGATCACGCACCGAAGGTAGAGCTGCCACGTTGCAACCGGCGTCAGCGCGTAGGACGCTGCTTTATCAGCAATCGTAAACCACACATCGCTGCCAAGCGGGGATTCCGTTGCAACGTCACCGTCAGACGGATCGCGTCCCTCTTTGCCTCTGAGATCGATCTCATGCTGCACTCCGAGCTGGCCGACTAGCACCGCGCGATCTGCGGCGGCAATACGCCCGCCGCGAATCAGCAGCCCGTATTTTATAGTGCCTCCATCGCAAGCCCAGCCTCCCAGATCGCGCACATTCCACGCTTCCGCGGAGTTGCGCGTGCGAATCCACCGCAGCGCATCCAGCGGCTTGAGCGTCCCCGCCGCGTCCGTTCCGGCAAATGGCGTGAGGACGTTCGGCACCTCGTTATAGTGCGTCACCCCACCCGCCTCTTGTCCGATGGGCTTGTAGTTGCTCACCACCGCTTCGGCTGGCGCATAATTTGCGATCTGCGATGTGCTGTAATCAGCAGGATCGTACACCACATTTGCGAGGTAGCTCCGAACAAGCTCCGGGCATTGGTGCCATTCTATCGATTCCACATCGTCTGTCTCTACTGCTTCCCCTTCCACCGTCAGGGCTTCTCCGTCTACAGTTACTATTTTTTTCATTTTTCCTCCCTTCAGAAGCAGAACGCAAAGCTTACGCCGAGGCTGTTTGAGGCATTGGACGCGCCCGCCTGGCCGTTTGCTCTGACTCTGCAAAACATACCGCCGCTGGCTGACGACCGTTCCCACCAGAACTCGTCAACGCCTTCTCTCTTCTTGATCTTCGGGTTGCCTGCCTTGTAATAGTCGTATTGGCTTCCTTCCCCGGCTACGGAAGAACTTGCAGTCCCGAAAATCTCCACCTCGCTGAGCAGGAACAGCGTGTCCGATACTGTCTCAATCGTCGTGCTGTTGCCCCCCTCAGATGTCTTCTTGTTTACCGCGTGGATGCCGTTCTGCACCTCCGCCGGCATCAGCGCCAGAATCGCAGGCAGATAGGTCAGGCGCATATCGGTGTTCTTCCAGCCGAGACCGCTCAGGTTGGTGCTGTACATCTGCTTTGCTTCGCTGTAACAATCATGCAGCTGGAACGTCAGCGGAGCCGTGCCGGAGCCGTCCGCATACTCGTCATGATTCTTGCCGATGATATCGACCTGATAGGCCGTCCCGCCGATGTTCATGGTCTTGCTGTCGCCCACGGCCCAGCTGTCCGGGGCGATCCCGGTCCTGCACACCGCGATGATCTCTTCCCATGTATTGTCGGCAAAGCTGTCGAGATACAGGGGCATTTTCATGCTCTGCGTGCCGATCACGATGCTCTGCGCGGCATTCACCCCGTTTTTCGCCGACGTAACGCTCCACGCGCCTGCCTCCGGCAGCTCCAGCGTGCACACTCCGTCTGTCCCGGCAGTTCCCGTGACCGTTTTGGAGCCTTTCACTGCCGTGACTGCCGCCCCGGCAGAGGTGGTCACGACCAGCTTCGGCGTGATGCCGGTCTGGATCGCCTGAATCGCCGACACGAAGCCGTTCGGATAGACCAGCTGCGCGGACGTGCCGCCCTTGGCTCTGATCGCGTTCGCGACCGCCGTCAGGTCAGCCGTGTTTGTCAGATATTCCGCCATCAGAAGCTCCCTCCATTCGCATTGTCAATCGCCGCAGCAGCCCACGCGCCATTGGACACCCGCAGGAACTTTCCGTTGTCGGAGGCCGTCACATCCGGCAGGAAAGTCTCATCGCCGGACAGCGTATATCTGGTTCCCCAGAAGCCCTCTGCGGCGTCCGTCGAATGGATCCACGCATAGCAGACCCTCAGCTCTTCCGGCGTATCGCCCTGCGTCATTTCTGTCAGCGCAAATTTCACATACCCGTCAGTGGCGTTCGCGTTCAGCTCCGCCAGCGGAAGCAGCACGGTATCATCACCAGTGCTCCCGGCCAGCGTCAAAATTGCACGGCATGGCCGCCCTGCCTGATGGGCGGCAAGGATCTCAGCGAATGACTTATCATGTGTAGCATTCTCGTCGTACACATCCTGCCCCGACAGCGTGCAGGTCACATAAAACGGCTCTCTGTCCTTTGGAAGCACCCCCTTCTGCGCCTTCTTCGTTTTTACAGGCTCCCATTCCGTCGGTTTCCCATCTGTGTTTACAGCCTTTACGCGCACAAGATCGCCGACAGCCGCCCCTGCGACTTCAAGGCCCTCTCCTTGTTCTCCCTGCGGCCCCTGAGGCCCTGTATCGCCTTTCGGCCCCTGCGGTCCGGTGTCGCCGGTCTCGCCTTTGGGCCCCCGCTCGCCGAGGTCGCCCTTTGCGCCGTCTGCTCCGGGATCGCCCTTCGCACCTGGATCTCCCTTGTCACCCTTCTCGCCGCGCGAAGGCTTTCCCGTGTCAGTCGTCCCGAGATACCAGTTTCCGTTCTTGCCGATGCTCGGGGTTATGCCGTCCGTTCCGCTTGCGCCCGCCGGGCCGGTGTCGCCCGGTTCGCCCTTCGGACCCTGTTCGCCCGGATCTCCCTTGTCGCCCTTTGCGCCCTGCAGCGGTCCGTTGTTGACCCACGCATTCGTCACGCCGTCGTAGATGTAAATGTCATAAGGTGCAGCCGCGCCCACGCCGTAGGCGTCGCCTACCTCCGGATTCTTGACCGACGCCTGCAGCGCGGAGACCGAGCCGAAATAGCCCTTGACCGTAAAGCCCGTTCCCGTATCGCCCTTCGGGCCGGTTGGGCCTGCCGGCCCCTGCGGGCCGGTCTTCCCCTGCGGGCCGGTCTTCCCCTGCGGGCCGGTTTCGCCCTGCGGGCCAGTCGCGCCAGTGTCGCCCTTGTCGCCTTTCTCCCCCTTTTCTCCGGGCTCTCCCTTCGGGCCGGTGTCGCCGGTCGCGCCCTTCGGGCCCTGCGCGCCGGTGTCACCCTTCGCGCCGGTGTCTCCCTTCTCGCCCTTGACGGTCTCGACGTTAAAGTCAAATGTCTTCCCGTCCGAAAGCGCGATCGTGTACGTCGCCGTCGTCCCGCTCTGCGATTTCTTCGTGATCGACGTGATGCTCGCGCCTGCCGCTCCGGTGTCGCCCTTCGCGCCCTGCGGCCCTGTCTGCCCCTGCGGGCCGGTCGCGCCGGTCTCGCCCTTCGGTCCCTGCGGGCCCATGACCGAGCCGAGGTCTATCACGCTGCCGTCCGTCAGCGTGAACACCAGCCTCCCCGCGTCCGTGACCTCCACGGCCTTTACCCCGCGGGAGATCAGTCCGCCGATCGTCACCGTGATCTGATTTGGAATTTCTACCCTCATACCTGCTCCTTACTCCACGAATGCCCGGTTCCCGCTCGCCAGCGTCGTCTTGTCGCCGTGCGTGTACCGGATATCGTAGGTGTACTTTCCCTTCGTGAATTTTGCCGTGACCGTCGCGTCGAAGTTCAGCGTGACCTGGTCGTTCTCCACCTTCGCAAAGCTGAACGTGTGGACGGTCTGCCGCGTATCGTCCAGAAACACGACCGCCATACTGTCCGTCGTGCCCATTGTGACGGGCTCGCCGTCCTGGTCCTTCAGGTCGAACCGCAGCACGATCGAGAACGTGTCCCCTTCGTACCATCGTAGCACCCCTTTGTCGATGCGCGGACTCGGATACGCACCCGGAATCGGTGTCGCCATACCGCATCCCTCCTTTTCATTCAGTGTAGCAGACCCCCGCGCCGGATTCACCCCACGCCGCAGCAAAGCCGGGGCTTTCGCCCCGGCCTGCGGTTACTTGTACGGATTGTTTTCTTCTTTCCAGCTCGTCCCCATGGCCGCCCAGAGCGCGGCCTTCTGCGCCTTTGTCAGGTTCAGCCCATCCAGCACGGTCTGGATCCGTTCCTGCGAAACTGTCTGCGTTCCGAACTGCTTGAAGTACGTCTGCTTGTACTGCATGTAGGCGTCATAGCCGACGCCGTCCGCTGCCAGCGCGTCCATCTTCTCCTGCTCCTCGTCAGACGCCATGACGGAATAATAATATGCCGTCTTCGCGTTCTGTGGGATGTCGTAGGCGTACAGCATGGCGAGCTTTGCATTCTTGTCGTCAACCTTCTTCATGGCGGTCACGAATGCATAGCTTTCTCTCTGGTCGGTTCCTCCCTCGGTCATGTCCTGATAGGCGGCAGTCTCCTTCGCGGACAGCGACTTGAACCCGCTCTCGACCCAGCTCTGCGCCTCTTCCGTCGCCGTCTTGCCGAACAGCAGCGCCTGTGCCCAGCTCTTCGCCCGGTCTGCGGGATTGTCGTTATACACGGGATACTGCAGAATGTCGCGGCCCTCGTTGTCTACCGTGTAGCTGCCGCCGCGAGCCGCCGCCGTCGCGCCCTGATACGCCTTGCGGATCTGTCCGCCGCCGAACGGCGTCGCCAGATACAGGCCCGGTTTGATAAGCTCATCTGTGATCGTCTTTGCCTTCTTTGCGGGGGCCATATCCTCGTTGCTTGACCAGATTGCTTTTCTGAGTTTCCCGATGTCCGGAAGGGCAGAGGCAACTGCGATTCTGCCATTGTCTATTTCAATCCCCATTGCCTCATCCAGTCCGAGGATCGTCAGCGCCTGTGTGCTCGGGGCCTCACTCAGAACGCGCCCCCATACGCCCGCAATCGCTTTATCTGTCGTCTGTTTCTCCGTCGTAAAATCGATTTTCTCACCCTTCGCAGCTCCAATCCCGGCCAGAACCATGTTCGGGATATGGTATCCGGTGAAATCTCCGACCGTATCGTTGATGATATCCAGCGGATCCAGCGCCGGGCGGCGGCCCACAATGCTTTCGTAGAACTCATTGTAGATCCACGCGCCGATGAGGAATTTGAACATGGCCTTGGCCAGTGCCGCCACGCCCTTCTTCCGTTCCTCCTGTGCCATATCCTTGAAGATCCAGCTCAGTTCGTTGTTGACCTCCAGCTGGAACTGCGTGAACAGCTTCACCAGCGGGTTCCGCGCGGAATACAGCGTCGGCGTCGACCCCTTGCTCCTGTCTGCTATCACGCCGGACGCAAACTGATCTGCCTCCTGCATCGCGCTCGTCTCGCTCATGCCCCGCCGCAGATTCTGGTAATACCGCGCACGGACGACACTTCCCGTCGTAAACGTGTCGATGGCTTCCATCAGCCAACCTGCACCGGCGGAGACTTTATCCATCGTGCTCATGGCCAGCCGCCCGTAGCCGCTGCGGTTGTTGATGAACGTCGACGCAGAATCCATCCCGTCCGCCGTCTTGTAGTTTTTCAGCGTATCCCACATGCCGCGCAGCACATCCGTTGTCGACACCTGGCTCCATGCCTGCGTGATCGGAATGAAGTTTGTGAGCGCCGAACCCACGTTGGCCGCGACCATGTTCGCGCCCACGCGGGACTCAAACTTCTTCATGACGTTGTAGAACTTTCGCCCCATGAGCTTTTCCATGCCCCGGTCGAGCCGCGACTTCTTTCCCGCCAGAAGGTTTGTGTATTCGTCCAGCTCATCCACGAAGTTGGAAAGCCCATACCGTCCGTTCTTCGTCAGGTTTGCAACCTGCTCGTTGGCCTCATCTGGATTCAAGAACGGATTCATCATGATCGCATCGATTCGCTGCTTCAGTCCCTCATCTGACGCCCGATACCGGATCTGCGTCGCCAGCGCCCGCAGCCGCTGAATGTCCGCCGTATGGAAGATCACGTCCGTCGCGACCTCGATATACCGGTCAAAGCCCTGCAGCGCGTCATACGCCGTCGCGTAGCCAAGTCGGTTCTGGATGTTCGCCATGTACCGGATGCCGGGTTTGAAGTTTGCCGTGAGGCCGTTGATCGTCGCAGGCAGCGGCGACACATCGCCCTCGATCCCGGCCGCCCTTGCGAACTTCTGCAGAATGCTGCCGCCTTCCTCGTTCTCCTGGAAGTGTGGGAAATATCCCTGCAGATAATTGACCGGCTCATAGCCGTTCTCAATGCGCACCCGGTTCATATCCTGGAACAGTTTGTCGTAGACCTCATGGAAAACCTTCACGGCTGCCCGCACCTTGCCGAGATCCAGATTCGGGTTTTGCTTCTCGAATTCCTGAATGGCCGCGTTCCACTCGTCAAACGTCATCCCCCCGCGCCTTTCGACACGCGGATGCTGCTTGAGATAGTCCCGGTTGAATTCCGCCTCGCCCAGCCACTGCACCGCATAGCTCTCCGAGACCAGATTTCCCTTCCGTACCTGCCGGTCGAGTCCCAGCGCCTTGATCCTGTCCTGCTGCTCGACCAGATAATTCTTCCGCTTGCTTTCGTTCTCATGCACGGGCCAGAAATACTTGTTGATAAACGCATTGGCCTTTTCGTCAGAGACTTTGCCCTTCCGCGCGATATCCCGGATGTTCCGCTCCATCGTCTCGCGCTGGTACCGGATCCCCATGTTCTTGTCGACCCACTTGGCGGCCTCGGCTTCCGTCAGCGCCTGCTCGGCAAAGTCCCGCAGCCCCTGCTTGCGCTGCGCGTTCCATGCCTTGAGCTTCAGCGCCAGCATATCATAGTCAGCCTTTGCCTCGTAGACCTTCAGGATCTGCTGCCCGTTTTCCAGCCCTGCCACATAATCCGGGCTTGTCTCCCCGCGCAGCAGCCGGTTCACGATCTTCTGGTCGGCTTCCGTCAGCAGCGTCTTGCTCTGCGCTTTCTCGACCACTCGCCTTGCATCCTTCAGCTGCGCCCACATCTGCTTTGTTTCTTCCGCCGTCTGCGGAATGGCAAGCTTTTCTTTGGCCTTGTTCTGCGCGTCCAGATACCGCTGCGCCACGCGCAGCCCGCTCGTCAGCCGGTCAATAGATTCCGTGAAGTTCGCCTGCTGCCATTTCTTGAAGCTCGCCGCCTGCGGCCCGTAGTATTCATCCAGCGTCTTCTGCACCTTTTGGATCCCGCGCGCCGCATCATAGATCTGCATTAGCTGGTCGCTCGGCGCTGTAATGCCCGCCGGAAACAGCTCCGGTGCCATCTCCTGCAGCTGCTGATACGCCACGTCCACCGGCAAGCCGTCCTTGCTGATCGTCAGCGTTCCCATTGCCGCCTTCCGGAACAGGTTGTAGTCCGCAATATCCTGCCGGTCCTTCTCGGAGATGGAAAGCTTCTGATCCCGGATGAACTTCTTGAGGTCGCCGTATTGCTCGATGTACTGCGTATCTTCTTCGATGCCCGCCTGATAGGCCGTTTCAAAGAGATCATTCAGCTTCGCCCGGTCGAGCTGCCCGTCCGTAAAGAATGACCGCAGTGCTTCTTCGGCCATCGGCTGCAAAACCTCCCGCTTCGCCTGCCCCGGCACGCTCAGATTCTCCGCCAGCTCGTTTACCAGCCGGCTTTCCAGCCGCCGCACATACTGCGCCGCCTTCTCCCCCATCAGATCCCGATACCGCCCGTCCTGCGAAGAATACCGGAACTGGCTTACCGACGGCGTGTTGTCCGCCTGCGGGAGCGTCCCGTTCTCAAAATAATCCCGGATCGCTTGCAGCACCTTGTTGGCGTGCGTCCCTCTGGAAAATTCCGTGCTGGAGATCGTATTTCCCTGTGCGTCGTCAATGTCCAGAATGACCTCGCCGCGCTCCTTGCTGATAAAATCACCGAGCGCGTCCATCTGCGCCTTTGTGGGCATGACAGCAAGATTGATGCCGCCGCTCTCAGGCGAAATGCGGATGTTACCTTCCTGCATAAAGCGCACCATGCCGCCGCTGTAATCTCCGCCGCCGTAGTCCTCGCCCAGCGCGTCAATGATATCCCGATGATCGACCGTCCGGTATCCGCCGGGCCCGCCCTCGTGCCGCCCGGAGAAATCCAGCCTTGCGCCGTTCAGCAGCACATAGCCCGTCTCGCTCCACTTGTACGTCCGCCCGAAATAGTCGAGCGCGGTCTTGTCGTTCTGCTTTCTCTGCTCTGCAGCCGTTTGATCTGCGCTGGCAGAGAATTTCCTCTTTGCCGTCTCTGCGGTAGTTCCAACACTTACAACATCTGAAAATTTCTCTCCGTACAGATTGACTTTAGGCCCCTTATAGGTTATACTACCCATAGAACCATAGCGTTGCAGAGTGATAGGCATTTGGAAGCCTATTGTTCTAAGTAACGGGATGGTTCTTTTTTCGTCTGCGTGCAGGACAAAACTGTTCTGCACGAATCTGTCTGGATGATTGTCTTTCGTGTACGCGCTTGCAACCTTCTGCATATCATCCAGCAGCAGCCCGTTTTCCGTCGGTCGAAGGTCCATCACGCACATGACCGGTCTTCCGTCACTGGCTTTTACCGTCCCGAAGATAACAAGTCTGCTGTTCTCTCTTACGTTTGCGCTGTTTCTGCTTTTTAGGATCAGAACCGGATCGTCCAGAATCTCCGGGATCCGTTGGATCTCGCGGATCGTCATTTCAGGATGCTCCTTCAGAATGGTGCTGATCTTCTCGCCGTTCATATAAATATCGCTTTCGATTGCCCCCAGCCCTTGCAGCGTCGCGCCGGTCTCACCCAGCGCAAAGGACGTGCCCTCCGGCATCCCGGACTTGTACCATGCCGCCACTCTGCTTTTGAAATCCTGTGCAATCGACATCTTCGCCGGCGGTGCTCTCGCGCTGCCGGATTTTTTCTGCCACTGGCCGACCTCCATCTTCACGTCCGCGCGCAGCTTGTTCGTGCCGTAGTCCGTGCGGTTCATGCCGGCGTAGGTGTCCGCGACGATCTCCTCGACGTAGGCGTCCGTGTCGTCTCCGTAGATCCCGGCGTATGCGTCCACATAGCTCTCGATCATCTCCTTCGTGATCTTGCCTTCTGACAGCAGCCGCTTCCGGATCTTCGCAGCCATCTCCGGCCAGCGCTTGACAAGCAGGTGATACCCCTCGTGCTTCGCCAGCTCGAACGCAGAATACTCCTCGCTGTCCGCCCGGATGAGCACGGAGCCATCCTCCGTCACGGCGGCATCCGCATAAAACGTCTCCCCATTGATCTCCTGCGTCAGCTGCCCGGTGAAGAACCGCGCGTTCTGTACGCCCATCGACCGGAAGAACTTTGCCGCCGCCTGGATATCCTCGCTTCTTCCCTCCTGCCCCTTCGGCATGACGCGCACTTTTTGCGCGTTGTTCTCTCCGAAACCGAGCTCCGAAAGCGTTACTTCATCCCAAGCTTTTGCGAGATTTCGCGCACTCTCCGCTCTCTTTCTTCCGGCGTCAGCTCTTTGCTGCTGTGCTGTGCTTTGGCGAACGCCTCCAGCTTGTCCTTCGGCACGCTGACCAGCTTGCCCGATTTGTCCTTCATCAGTAACCTCGATACCTCCATTGTTTACCCCTTTCTGCCCTGCGGCAAGGCCCGCTCGATATGCGGCTGCCGCCACGTCCTGATTCATTCCTTCGGCGTAGCGCATCGCCCGCTGCTCACTCGCGCCGAGTCTGCCCTGCTCATAGACCTGTCCGAAGCTCTGCGCATACTGCTCCGTAGGCATTCCCGTCGTGTTCCCGTTCAGGAAATACGCCGCTGTTATCTCGTCATAGCCCGCTCTCCGGGCCTGCTCCTGCAAATACTGTTCTTCCTGCTGCGCGGCTGCTTCGTCCAGCTCCTGCTCCGCGCCCGCCGTCTGCTGCTTGGCATACTGTACCGGATCCAGCTCTCCCATGTTCTCTGTCCCCGGAATTGGCGCAAATAAGCTGTCCTGGTTATACTGCTGCTGCGCCGCCTGCTGGGCCTGCTGCACTGCCTGGACGCTCTGCTGTGCCCGATTCTGCTCCTGCTTCTGCTGGTACTGCTGCGCAAGCCTCTGGTTCTCCTGCGCCGTCTCTGCCGCGCTCTTGTAGATCTGGAATGTCTTCTCGTCCGCCTCGGCCTGCGCCTGCTCCTGCCGGGCCTGTTCCTGCAGCTGCTCGATCCGGGTCAGCGTCTCCGGCACGCGCGGCTCCTGCCCTTCGTCCACGGCCGCCTGCTGCTCCTTCGCCACCTCACGCAGCGTGTCCTCCACGGCCTTCTGCGTCACCTCGCCGCCATCGTCCACGGTCTGCTGCAGTTCCTCGGCCAGCTGGTGCGCCTTCGTGCCCTCTTCCTGCGCCATGCCATAGTCGATGACGTCCTGCACTTCTCCCGCCTCGATGACAGCTCTGGCCGTCTGCGTGACGTTTGCCTCCAAAATCACGCGGTTCACGCCCGCATACGTCCCGGACATGGCAAGGCCGGACAGGCCGCCCGCGAGGAACGAAAGGCTGTCTTCTTTTGCGAAGTCTCCGACCATCGCCGCCAGCGCCTGCGCCGGCGTCCTGCCCTCTGCGATATAATTTGCGTAGGCCGTCATGACCTCACCCCGGTCATGCTTCGCCACCACGTCATACGCACGGTTTAGCCAGTTGGACGCGATCTCTTCCGCGCCTTCCGACGCAAACGACCGCAGCGCCTTCTTCCACACGGCCTTTCCGCTCAGCATGTTCTCGATGATATTGCCCACGGAGTATTTTTCCGTAATGCCCTCGATTGCGCCCTCGACAATGCCGTCGATCAAGGCTTCCTGATTGGACTTCCCGTTCTGGATCCCCTCATACACGGAGTCCGCCGCGACCTGCGAGCCCATCACCCAGTTCATGGTCTCCGCAACCGCGTCCTTCGCCCCCGCGCCGGCCACGCCGCCGAAGGTTCCCACGAGCCCCGTCGAGACCGCCATGTTGACCGCGCTGTCCAGTGCCGACGTGCCCGCCTGATACAGAAACTGCCCCGTCGGGTTCATCCCCTGCATCACGCTCCCACGGATCCCGGAGGACAGCCGCGTCGCGTTGTATGCCGGGCTGTAAACGTTCGTCGGCATATCCTCGTTCTGATATCCGCCCGCCCACTTCGGCAATACGCCGCGCAGCGATTCCAGATTGCCCAGCGCCTTCCCCGGTGCCAGCGCCGCAGAGAACAGCGTGCCGCCCACCGGCGACCGCTGTCCGATCTCCTGTGCCGCCGCATCGAGCTTCTGCGCGTTCTCATAGTCGTCCAGCACCTTCTGCCATTCTGCAAGCTGTTTTAGCTTCTCGTCGTCATAGCCCTTCTCGTTCAGCGCCGTCTTCGCGTCGTATTTTGCAAACGCCCGCACGCTGTACCCGTTCAGCTCCTGCCCGCGGTACTGTCGGAGCAGCTTCTGGTCTTCCTCGCTCAGGTCTTCGATCGCCTCCTGTGCCCGGGCCAGCACGCTCTGGCTGTCGACCTGCGCCTTGCGCTCCTGCAGCGCGTCGATCTCGTTCTGCAGCTGCGTCACGCTCTTTCCGTTTTCAGACAAACCCGTCCCGGAAAAGTGCGTGTCCGCCTGCTCGACCTCGCGATTGTAGATCTCGCCCTCCAGCAGCTTCGACGTCCGCCGCATCCCGCGCACCTGGTCCCGCTCCACGGTCTTCATCGCCCGTGTCCGCGCGATTGCCTTGTTTACATCATCCTTCTGGCTTTTGACTGATGGGCGGAACGTCAGCGCCGCGCTCTGCTGCTGCAGTGCCATCAGCCCAAGCTGCCGCCCCTGCGCCGCCTCCACGCCGCGCAGGTAATTCTGGTATGAGCCATACTGTGTCTGCATCGCGGAAGACCGGCTGTATTCCTGCTGCGATACCTTCCCGCTGATTGCCGCCCCCGCACTCTCCGCCTTTTTCTGCCCGCTCTCGCCATCTCTGGAATAAAGCTGCACAGCAGCGCGATACGCCTCAAACGCCGCCTGCCGTCTGCGCATTTCCTCGTTCCCGTTCTGTACACCCGCTACAAAATCCGTCCGGTTCATAAGACCGCCGGAAGAACCAGCCGCTTTCGACTGGTTCTTCTCGACGCCATTCATAAACTTCTTCTTCGAAATAAGGCTCATTCCGCCCTCCTTATTTTCTGCTCTTTGAGACCTTCGCCTGCTTATAGCTGACGCCGCTGTCGATCTTCTGCCCCGTGCGCTCCCAGATCAGATTTGCGAGGTTGTTCCACTGCTGCTTGCTCATCTGACTTCGCGCGTTCACGGCTTCATCATAGGCCCGCTCCGTCTTTCCCTGCGCCAGCAGCGTCGAGATCGTCTGCATCACGCCCCTGTAGCTTGCGTCCAGCATGGACACATTTTCGTCCCGGTTCCCGTAGCCGTTGATGAGGTTCAGCCCCGCAGAGCTGCTTCCTCCGCCGCCTCCGCCGCCGGATTTCTTCGCTGCCGCCTGCTCCGCCGCCAGCGCCTGCAGGTAGGCCGCGTTCTCGTTGTTTGCCTTCTGCGCCCAGTAGTCGAGCATCGTCGCCCACTGGCTCTGGTCCAGCGACCGCTCCGAGTTGTACGCGCTCCGCGCATCCGAAAGATCCGAATAATAATCGCTAACCGTATCCCGGTACCGGCCGTAGTCCGTGTCTTCCCGGCCCTTCACGAGGCTGTACTGGTTATAAAGGTCCGTCCCCTCATCCTGATACCGCTGGTATGCCTGCTGCTGCAGCTGCGGCACGATGTCGTTGAGGTTCTGCAGATACGCATTGTACGCCTGCTGGCCCACCTGCTCACCGTAGGTCGAGCCATAGCCGCCCGTGAGTGCCGCCGCCTGCCCCATCGTGTCCTGCATGGCCAGCCGCCCGAGACGCTGATACTGCTCCCGGTACTGCTGGTACAGAGGATCCGTCCCCATGTCATAGCTGAATTTCTTCCGGTTCCGGATCTGGTCATACAGACTCGTCAGCTCATCGTCCCAGCGCGACTGATACGCGCCCGGCTTGCTGGCCTTGACCTGCTCCAGATACGCCTGCGCCGCCTGCACGCTGCCCGACGGCGTATAGCCTCCCTCCAGTCCGTTCAGCTTGCTTCTCGTGTAGTCCGAAACACCGGACATGGTGTAGGGGCTGTTCCGGGTCTGGTAGCTTCCGCCATAGTTGCGCGTCGTCTGGTTCTTGTTCACCAGCTGCGACTGATAGCTTCCGTCCGCGTTCACGCCCGTAATGCGGTACGTGCCGCCCCCGGTCACAACCTCGTCGCCGGCTGAAAGCCCCGCCGGGGCCCTGCCGCCCGACTCTACTCGATATACGCTCATAGTCTCACCGCCTTAAAGCTTGAAGTGTGTCGCGTACTGCTTCGGCATGTACGCCTGGTTGTAGGCGTTGAAATACCCCTGATAGTAGCTGTTGTATTTCGCCGCCTCGTTTGCATACCTCGTCGTCTCCCCGTTGGCGTCGCAGATCTTCATCCCCAGATACCAGCGGTAAATTTCATCATACGGCCACGGGATCAGCAGCTCCGTTTCCAGAGCCACGTCCTCCCCATAGCCCGTGAACGGCTCCGGTTCCTTCTCGTGCTCGTGCGTACAGATGATATCCCGGTACACGATCCCGTCCAGCTCCGACAGCCACCGGACCTTATCCGGCGTCTCGTACTGGTTCGGCAGTAACCGGTCGACCGTCTCGATTGCTTCTCTGATTTTCATAGTCCCCTCCTTACCAAAAGAAGGGGCATTTCTGCCCCTTCCTCTGCTTCATGCCGTCATGGGCATTTACTTGTCAGTTGTCCGCCTGCGCGCGGCGGAAGGCTTCCTCCTCCGCCATCCGCGCGTTCATCAGAACCTCATACACCGGCAGCGGGACCTGCACGTCCTTGCCCTTCGGCACCATGAACGTCCGTCCGTTTACCGCCACAAAGCGGCTCTGCTCCTCGTTCTCCTGCCCGCGTGGCAGATAGATCGTCTTCATGACGTCCCACACGTCTTCCGGGTTTGCCTGTGCAGCCGCCGCAGCGGTCTTCTCAGTTGCCATTGTATGTGCTCCTTTCTCAGTTGGCTTCGTCCGTACCGGAGTATGCGCTGCAGCTCTCCACGCGGACCATGCGGTCCTCGTACAGCAGCTTCGCCGCCATCTCGGCCTTGTAGCCGACGGTCGAGAACTGGTTCAGCGGGCCGCCGATCTCGTCCTTGCCCTTGACGATCATCTCAAGATTGCCGCCCTCCGGGTCGATCATCTTGTATGCGTCCTTGCCGAGGAACAGCGTCGCGTACACGCTGTAGTAGACCGTCGTTCCTCCGCCAGACGCTTCAGTCTTGACCGGGCAGGTCGAGTTGTTGAAGATCTTCGCCTCCGTCGTCTCGACAAACCGGACGCCGTGCAGCTCGCCGATCTCACCCGAGAACAGCGGCGTGACGTCTGCATACTTGTGCGCCTCGACCCATGCGTCCGAGGACCGCAGGTCGTATGCGACCGACGGATGGATGATCGCGACATACTTGCCGTCGATCTTCGGAGCCTTCATTTTCTTCAGCGTCGTCACGGCCTTGTTGACCTCGTCCGGCGTCAGCTTCGCCGTCAGGTCGAGGCCCGCACGGCTGGTGACTGCCGTATGCGCGCCGCCCGTGCCGATCTTGTCGCAGTACTGCACGTTCGAGCCTGCCACGACCGCGTCGCGCACGCGCTTGTCGATGGACGTACCGGCGGAAGCGCCGAGCTCTTCGGTCGCACCCAGGATGACGTTGTCCAGCGCATGCAGCTCCAGCTGGTCGGAGACCGTCACATACAGGCCGATCTGCTTGATCGCGCCGGTCGTGCTGGTCTGGCCCATCTTCTGGCCGGTCGGGATGACGCCTTCGGTCAGCTCCTCCGCGTCCTTCAGCGTGTTCCACTTGCGCCACTCGACGGTCTTGCCGTGGTTGCGCGGCAGCGCCTGACGGCCTGCCAGCTGCGCATGCACGAGGTTCGGCCGTGCGTTCTCGAGCAGCTGCGTGTCGTAGAACGTCTTCATGGTCGGCGCGAGCGTGTCGTTGCCGCTGAATGCGGTCGTCTGACCGGTGCCTGCGTTTACGTAGTTGCCGGTCGCGTTGACGAGCGTACCGGCGTCAGCAAAAAACTGAAATCCGACTTTGGATTCAAACATGATTTCCTATCTCCTTTCTCAGGGGATCACTCGCTCCCCTCTTGCTGCGCGGCGGCGCATGTCCTCCACCTCCGCGCGTGACCAGTGTGTTTTCATCGGGACGTTCTCTCCGCCCGCAGCGCCGGAGCCGATCTCCTGCGGCCGCGCGCCCTGCGCCTGGATGGTCCGCATGACGTTCTCCCGCGCCTGGCTCGCCACCAGCTGCGCCTGTGCCTGTGCGATCTCCTGCTGGTGGATGACCTCATAGGCCGTCTTCGGCGGCACGCCCGCGCCCATGAGCCGCGCAAAATCCGGGTTCTGCATCTCGGTCTCAAAGTCCGCGCCGTACCGCGCCGTCACATCCCGGGCAAAGTCTGCCTGGATCCCGGCGAAGGCTTCTCGCATCTGGTACTCCTGCAGCTGCCGCCGCATGGCCGTATTCTCGGCCCTGCCGGCGTACTCCTTTTTGAGCGCGTCCGTCGTCGTGCCCTTCTCCATGGCCTCCGCGCTGTAAAGCCGCTCGTCAGCGGAAAAGCGCTGTGCCAGTGCCGCGAAGTCCGTCTTCCGCGGATCCGACGTGTCGATCCCGTAGAGCGCGCCCAGCTGGTCAATGATCGGCGCCATCGCCTCGGCCTGCCCCTTGTACTGGTTCAGCCCGCGCACGCGCTGCTTTACGACCTTCTGCACCGCAGAATCAAAGTCCTGCTTGTAGCGGCCCCGGATCAGACTGTCAAATGTTTCTTCCTGTGTACCCTGTCCCTGAGCGTCGGGGACGTTGACCGGCTGCTGCTGCACCTGCGCCTGTGCGGCTGCCTCCTGCCCGCTCTGCTGACCGGCGACGTCAGCTGCGCCCGTAGTCTGAGCGCCTGCGCCCGTGAATTCGCCTTCCATGCTGTAAATTCCTTTCTGGCGTTTATTCTAAAATCATCGTAGCACAAACTTTTCCCAACTTCACCCCACGCCGCGGCAGAAATAATCCCGCCAGAACGGGCCGCCGCAATCGTCGGTTCTTATCCCGGCTGCGTGCTTTCTTCCGACTTTTTGCGCGCATTCTCCACGATCTTCGGCTCCTGCGCCTCGCCGGTGTTGATCTCCGGCTTCTCCGCTGCCGCGGCGCTCGCCTGCGGGACTGCCTGTCCGCCCTCCTGCAGGATCTGCTGTGCCAGCCCCTCACCCATGACCGGATCGTACCGGTCTGCCAACGCCAGCGCCAGCTGCTGCCACTCGATGAGCCGCTGCTGCAGATCCGCGTTCTCCTGGATTTTCTGGATGATCGAGTCTTTCCCGTCGAAGTCCATCATGTCCAGTGTAGATAGCGCCTGGTCGACCATCTGCGGGTTGAAGAATCCCAGCTGGAAGAACTGCAGTGCCAGCTCGTTCTGCGCCATGGACGTGTACTCGCTTGCCTTCTGCGCCGAAACCTCAATGTCGAAGACCGGCTTCCGCAGCCCATCCGGCTGCCCGTTCGCGCCGTAGAGCGTCTGCGGCTGCAATCCCTGATTGCTGTACTGTACGAACTGCTCTGCCCCGCGCTGCCCGACGATCCGGAACTGCCGCGGCAGATTGTAGAACTGCCGGATGCGCTCAATGACCATCCGGATCATCCGCGCATACGCCCGGTATGCCGACTTCGTTGAATCCTTGCTGCTCCTGCCGGATGCCTCCTGCAAGGCCGCAATGGCCGAGGCTGCCGTCACGCCCGAGTTTGTCTCGCCGTTGTTGACATCCGTGTTTCCCGTCGTCCACTTGAGCTCTTCAATTTTGTTCTGCAAGATCGCAATGTAATTGCTGTTGAGCATGTTCACCTGAATCGGAACCAGACTGTCCTGCCCCAGATTCCCATCCACATGCACGAACGGCTTCGTCCAGTCCGCGAACTCCTGCTCATTGACCGACCCGTCCGACCGCTTGAACCACCGAGGCGTCGTCGTCATGATCGCGTTCTTCACAATCGCCTGGTTCATCCGGTCGATCTGCTCCTGCGTCGACTTGCCGACGTCGATATACCCATACCCGGCAATGCTGCCCTCCACCGGAAACAGCGCGTCGACCACAAACGGGTATTCCCCGTCGTCATACAGCCCCGTCTCGGCCATGGGCCGCCCGGCCGGCTGCAGCACAATGCTCCCGTCCGGCAGCGTCAGCGTGTCATATTTCTGTTCCGTATCGTTCTCCGTCGACTGCAAAACCGTATCGCCCACCAGCGTCGCGAAGTGCAGTACCTGCCGGCCATTCTGATATTTCTTGTAATACCAGTCTACCACCATGGATTTCCCGTCAAAGCTGATGACGTCGTCCGTGTTGTACTTCTGCTGGATCTGAGGATTGGAATTGAGCTTTCCCTGCAGCTCCGGGTACTTCGCGAGCAGCAGATCGTTGTCCACCATCTCCGTCAGGAAGATGTTCTTCGACTTCTGCAGATCCCGCACGCCCGGCTCCCAGAAGAAAGACAGAATATCCACCGGCTGCACCGAGATATCCCCGAGTCCGTTCAGCTTCGAAGAATCCCATTTCACATGCCAGATGAGCGTCCCCTGCTTGAGTTTCGTCCACTGGCTGTCGGAATAGACCTCTTCGAAGTCGTTCTGTTCCAGAATGACCGGCAGCACCGAGGAAAGCTTCGCTGCCTCCTCCCGGTCGTCCGGTTCCCGCGGGCGGATGGCCGGGGCCGGATAGGCCGCGATCGCGTCCGCGTGCTTGCCCATGATGACGTTGAAGAGCCACGCCGACGTCCACTTGTCGTCCTCCGGGTTCCCCTTCTGGATCCGCTGCCAGCTGCGCATGCGCCACCAGTCCTCCGACGCAATGACCCGTGCCTCCAGGGCGCTCTTTCCCTGCCGGTATTTCTGCAGCGTGTCCATGGCCTTTCTGGCCTGCTCTTCGCCGATGGCCTTTCGCGCCATCAGCCCGCTCGCCTGCTCATTCTGCATTCTCAGCTGCATCTGCTCTTCCTGCATCCTCTGTGTCCTCCTTCCGCATATCTGCTGCCGTCAGCAGCTCGACCTCATGCCGGATTCCGTCCAGCACAAGCCCCACCACGACCGGCGGCAGCCCCGCCCGGTTGATGTCCATGATCAGCCGCTCCCGCAGCTGCACGATTGCCTTTGTGATGTTCATTTCAATCTCCTTCCGCCGCTATGGCCGCATTGCCTGAATCAGCTTGTTTACTCCGGCCTTCATGTTCAGCAGTATCCGTGCATAAATCGGGGCTCCTTTTTTGATGCTGTCAGGCTTAACCCCATCATACATTGCTTGCCTCGCATCTTCATCGACATATAACAGCCCTCTCCCTATCCCATTAAACGCCTGGCTGACAATGCTTGCCGTTATAGTATCCCCAGGCACAATTGTAGGAACAGTATCAGCCCGCACCCCTGTCAGCTCGCTCATAGCGATCAGCTTTTGATACAATTCATTCATCGCAGCTGCGGTCAGATTCGACACATGCTGCCCAGCCTTGATTTTTTCATCATCATTGTCTGTCCACGCAAAATCTGAAACTTGAACGCGACGGACAAAGTAAAATCTTATCACGGAGCCGCCTTGTTGTATCCGGTTTAAATTGATGCTTTCGCCCTTGATCCAGCGATCCATCTGCCCTGCGCCTCTGCATATCATAAAAACATATGCCTTCCCATATGTTTTGTAGGCCAGCGTATCTGTGACCGCAATTTCTGTCCCCTCTATTTCTTCGGTCAACGTCGCCATCAGCGTTCCACCATTGTCGGTATAGCATTTTTCCGTATACGTCGCCATATCCTCACCCAAACACCGGCGTTGCGGTGCTGATCCCCTCGATGGATGCTGCATGGAAAATGATCTTCCCGCTTGCGAGCAGCTGGATCCACGCGCTTTCATCCTTGTTCTGCAGATACACAGAGCCCTTTGTCGACTTGATGCGCACCGCCGGGCCGGACAGATTGACCGCATATTCCGCCGTGCTGGAGGACGTAAACTGCAGACTGCCCTCCGCGCCGCCGATCGTGCCGTTGGAGAAATTTGTGCCCGCGATCTCAAGACCGTTGCTGATGATGTTGATCTCATCCATGATCTGCTTGAGCTTCGTCTGGATGCTCGTACCGTCGAGCTTCAGATCCGTCGCGTTGATTGTTCCGCCGATCTCAGCCCCCGTGCACGTCAGCTTGCCGTTCGCGTCGACCTTGAATTTGTCCTTGATGGAAAGCCCGCTCGTGCCGAAGTACATGCTTGCGCTGCCCCCAAATTCGTTGGCCTTGCGGAAAATGCTGCTTTCCGAGATCGTCCACGGGCCGAACGTCGAGTCGGCTGCTGCCGTGATCTTCCCCGACAGCACCGCCCCCGCCGCCTCCAGCGTCCCGGATGGGAAATGCAGCTTCTTGTCGCTTAAATACGCGACCTCCTTCCCGTCCTGCCAGAAGCTCACCCGGTCCGGCGTCACCGTCACCAGCTCGTTCTTCGTCTGGTCGATGACCCGTTCGCCGCCGTCCGTCACCTTCGTCTCGATGTTCCCCACGCCCACGCCGTACACCGGCGTCACGTCGTTGTAATACAGCAGCCCCGTCTTGATATACTGCTGCGAATTCACCGAGAACTGATTGTTGACGCCCGCCGTGTAGTCATACAGCTGTTTGATGCCGACGGAATTGCCCTCGATCGTCAGCTGCGTCTTTTCGAGATACTTTCCGAAGTCCGAGATCGCCACATAGCTGCCCGACAGCTTCGTCGACCACGTCTCCGAATTCGCCGCCGCGAAGTCCGCTGTCTTGATGATGAGCGACTTCAAAGCCGCGTATCCCGAAAGCGTTGTCTTCTTCTCCGCCTCCGGCAGGCTGTCCGCGTCGATTGCCTGCGCGATCTCCGTCAGCGTCGCCTTCGCCGACCAGTCCGCCAGATTCAGTTGCTCCGTCACGCTGCACAGATACCTGCGCATGCTCTCCAGCTGCTCCTGCGTCGTCTTCCCCGCGATCGACGGGTATGCAAGTGTCAGACTACCCATGTTGCACCTCCCGTCTTACACATCGCTTCCTGCCTCCAGGACTCGCGCCAGACTGAACAGCTTCATCTCGCCCTTTCCTGTCAGCCGGAACTTCAGATGGTCGCACCGCGCTGGCCGGATCGGCAGCAGGAACGTCCGCAGCCCCCGGCCTTCAATGTGCCCGCAGTGCCGCCACACGCCGTCTGAATCATACTGCACCCAGAAATCGACGCTCGACCCCTTCGGCAGCTGCATGCGCAGATTGATGCGCGAGACGTATTTCTTCCCGACGAGTCCATACGTCATGATCCCCGTTTCCGCCATCCAGCCTACCGGGCCTTCCAGCGTCCCGACGCTGCAGTACACGGTTTTGAGCGTCCCGTCCTCAAGGAAATACAGTTCATCGTCCACCCGCGCGAAGTCCTCTGTGTGGGTGCTGTCCTCCCTGTGCCACAGGCCCTTTCGCGTGTCGTAGACGAACAGCGTCCAGTTGTGCGCCGCATCCTCCATGCTGATGAAGTATTTCCCGCGCACCCCGCCCGCGACGGCATTGTAATACAACTTTGTCCCGAAGCAGCTTCCGATTTCGCTCGGCAGACTCCCGTCGTACACGCAAACGCCCATCCGCGATTTGTAATACAGCCGGTCATCCACCACGACCAGGCTCTTGCTCGACCCATTCTGCACACCCGCGCATTTCTGCACGACCACCTGATGTGCCCCCGTCGCCGACGGATACACCCGATGGAAGCAGTCTTCCTTGAAGAAGATCGGACTGTCGGCCAGCGTCGCCGCGCCTGTCCACTTTCCGTCCGTGCCGCAGCTCGCGCGCCATGAATCCGTCGACACGCCCTGGTAGCACTCCCAGTTCTTAAAATCGCCCAGCTTGCAGCAGTAGATCTCATTGACGGTCTCTCCGTCCGCCACGCCGTACTTGCAGCCCCACAGCCGGTTCCCGCTCTCGGTGATGAAGTCCATGCTTGGGACCTTCCGCGCCGTCTTCACGGTCCCGCTCGTCACCTTCGTCGTCTCGTCGACGAGGCCGACGATCACGATATAGCTCTCTCCCACGTCGTACAGGATCTGGCTGCCGTTGAGCTTCTCGACCTGCTCGTTTCCGGTCAGCCCCGAAAGCCGGATGCCGTCGTACTGCTTAAAGCCCTTCCCGATGCCGTTCGCGGAAAGCTTCAGATACACCGTCGGCACGGATACCCACTGGCTTGTTGCCTCTGCCCACTGCTTGAGCGTGTGGAGCTTGCCGGACGTGTCGAGCCAGTACTGCCCGTTCGACGGACTCTCCGGCTGGCTGGCCTGCGTGTAGCTGACCGTCAGCGCCGTCCCGTCGACGAGGCAAAGAGAAATTTCCACGTTCGTGCTCGATGCGTCGACCACATTCTCCTGCCCCATGTACCCGTTGTCGGAGTATTTTTCGGTGTTGAAGTAGATCCCGTCCGGGAAGATGCACAGATACGCGCCCATGGAAACGAGCTGCTTTTCTCCCGCCCTGATGCTGACAGACGGCATGTAGCTCTCCATGGAAGCGCCATTGATGTAAAGCACCTGATTCTGCACCCAGCACAGTGCATCCTTCGCCAAGATCCCCTGCACGCCATCGATCGCTTGCGCCGTCCCCCGCCTTGGCCGCGGCGCGAGCAGTGGGTACTCGTCCGCCGACAGATTCTCCATGTCGTAAAACTCCCCGTCCGCCAGCTCGAGGTTGTGGTTGTATCCGAGAAAGACCTCCGTCATCATGGTCTGCTTCTCAGTCTCCGTCAGTTGTGGTGCCAGCATGGCCTTACCTCCTTTTCATCATGTCCAGGGGATCAAACAGAACCGGCGGTGCTTCTGCCGGTACCGTCGGCTTGATTGGCCGCGACATGCACATATACCGCCATTCGTCCGCGCAGTGATCCTCCATTTTCGTATCCAGATCCTCCACCTTGTGCTCGTCATACATGAGCATCGGGATCGTCCGGATAAACGCTTTGCACCCTGCAAATACATACATTCTCGGGTATCCATCCGGGTCAAACTGTAGCCGGTAGTGGCACTGCATCCACCCCGCAATGCGCTCGTTGTCTCCCGGTGAAAAATATACACCGTATTTCGCTGCGGTCTGCATGATGCTCTCTCCGCGATCCGCCGCCCAGCACGCCGGGTCTGCGACGCCGATGATGTTCTTCCCTTTGAGCCACGCATGCGTCCGCTCGATCCTGCTGATCTCCGCAAACTGCTTGTCCGGGTTCCACTTGACGCCCTCGTTCGGTGCCTTCGTGCATCCGTAAAGCTCCAGAATGCGATAGATCACGCCGTCATAGTCGACCGCCCACCACGCACAGGAAAACGGCTTTCCGTAGCCAAAGTCATAGCTCCGGCAGATCGTCCACCCGTCCGGGATCTCAAACGGCTCAATGACATGTGTCCAGCGCCGGTCTTTGTAGTGTTCCGGATCGTCCCGGAAGTCCTCAAAGAATTGCCCTTCGTAGACGTCCCACCTGCCATACAGCCATGCCTCGCGCAGCTTCGGCGGCAGTGTTTCGAGCTGCTCGATATACTCCGGCTGGATCTGCATCAGGACTTTGTTGTCCTGCACCAGCGCCTGAATGAAGCTGTAGTTTTCCGGCTTCTCTTTGTCCTCAAATCTGCGGTCAATGAACAGGCGCTTGAAATACGCATGTGCCGGGCCGCCCGGGTTCAGCGTGTAGTACGTCCGCTTTGGAAACGGGTTCGTGCCGCGCACGCAGGCGTTGATCTGGTCGATCCACTCCTTTTGCAGCTGCCCGGCCTCGTCAATGAACAGCACGTCGTATTCCGCGCCCTGGTATTGCCCCAGATCTCCCGCGTTGTCGCAGTAACCGAACGTGATCGTCGATCCGTTTGGGAACCGGAAGGTCTTGTCGGTGGTATTGTACTTTGCGATCCCCGCCAGCTCTTTTTTCAGCGGCTCGATGTGGTTGTTTCGGAGCTCAGGCATCGCGCGCCTGACGATCAGAACCTTGATCCCTGCGAAGTGCAGTGCCAGCAGCTTTGCCTTCGTCCGCACAGCCCAGCTTTTCCCTCCGCCGCGCGCGCCGCCATAGGCCACATGCCGGTGATGGTCCAGCAGAAACAGCTTTTGCTTTTCGTTCGGTTCTCCGAAGCAGCGCTTTTTCATCCCGCGTAAGCCTCCGCCTCCGCCTCCATCGTGATCCTCTGGCTTTCATCCTTTTTTTCGCCCTCCGCATCCCGTCTGTAGCGGAACCCATACTCCAGCGCGAACTGCGCGCCTCTCTGAGAATCCCGGTTGAACAATTTTTCCGCCGTATATTGTTCCACGCGCGTCTGCGCGCGCGAAATCGTGTCCATAAATTCTTTCCTGGCCTTGTAGTTGTACAGACTTTGCCTGCTGGAAAATCCCAGCGCCAGCGCAAGCCCCGGGATCGTCGGCGGCTTCCGGTTCACCCAGACCGGTGTCCCGTCTTTCTGGTTGAAAACGATGTCCCCGTCCTTATCCCGCAGGATCTCTCCCTTGCAGCTCTCAAAATACGCCTCGATCAGCCTTTCGATCTGCTCCACGGATTCATACTTCGGTTTCCTCGCCATGGCTCACGCCTCCCTTCTGTTTTCCAGCATAGCGTATCCGGAAAATCTTTTCACCCCACGCACGCAGAATGAGCGCATACGGCGTTCCGCATGCGCTTCGGCTCTCATTCTGTTCTTTCGTAGTATCGGAGCTTCGCCGCCGCGATGCTGCACCGCACGTAGTCAAAGCTGGCGCAGTATCGCGTGATGTAGTCTGACGTCTCCCGCCGCTCAGGAAATGCGAGCACGCATTCTCCCTCGCAGCGGATCGTCTTTTTCCCGGCTGCCTGCCAGAATGGGCAGATATACTCCCGGTGCCAGTAGTCGCTCGTCCCTATCACCCTTTCGTTTTAAAACCTTACGCATATACAAGGTTTAATTTAAGCGGCTCCCGTTCCGCTTTTTCTTGCCCTGTTCTTTCCGTTTACGTTCGTCCGCGTTCCGGCGGGATTACATATTTAAAATAGAGATACCCATACTGTGTGGCTCTCGCCTCCACCAGCACATAGCCCCGCGGCGCCACCGGCGGTCGCTCCACGCTGTACTCGCGCACCGCCTCCGTCGCGGGCTCCGGCTCCGGCCGGACGCAGTTCCTGCTTGCCTTGTACCTGTGCCCGCCGAACTCTTTTCTCCAATGCGCGTGCAGGTAGCCAGCCAGCGCCTTATAATCCCGGCCGTGGTCGATTTTGTTTCCATTTTCGTCCATGTAATAGTTGTGTTCCCGCAAATGCCGAACCTCAATCACGCTGCCGAGGCCCCAGATCCTGCCGATCTCCTCCTCCGGAATGCCGTCCGAGATCATGTGCAGATGGAACCGGCTCGTCGACTTGCCCTGCCCGTAGACAATCACGATCTTGGCGTTTGGGTATTTATATAGTAGGCGGCGGTAGAATCTGTCCCGGATGAGTTTCATCTCGGCGGCAGTATGTACCTCGTTCTCGGCGTCGAGTGTCAGCGTGGAATACAGGCTGGTCGGGCCGAAGTTGGCATTGACGAGCGCTTCCAGCTTCCCCTCGGAGATCTTCCGGTTGAATTCGTCCTGCTCTTCCCGCGTCTGGAAGCGCGGCTTGCGCGGTTTGCTGATCTTTTTGTCCGCACCATCGGACACGGTATACACGATCTGTGTACATACCTTCCCGGCAAACAGCCGGCGCTTGTGTCTCTTTGCCATCATCCACACCTCTTTCTCCCGGGCGAACAGAGCCGTCCGCCCCTACAGGTCTTCTGCCCGCTCAAAGCGTGGTCGGAGATTCCGGCCATGCGTTCAGCGGATAGTGCCGTTGTCCTTGTGCCCGCACGCCATACACGTGCGCGTATCTGTTTTTTCATCCCAGTAGCAATAGCCGACAGCCCCACATTCCGGGCAGATCCCCCACGGGCCCTTTTTTCCCGCAGGATCTGGCCCCGGGCCGATTGGCAGCTTGCCGCACAGCGCATCCAGTCTGCGGCTCAGGCTGCGCGCCTTGAGGTATACCAGCACTCCCAGCGCAAGCCATTCCAGCGCGGCGGCGAGCTCCAGAATTTCAATCAGCATTCGCCGCCTCCATTTCCTTGCGCTCCTGCATAAAACCGTGCAGGAACAGTTCCAGCAGAGCGGCGGCGCGGTTGCACAGCTTTGTGAAATCCTTCTTGCCGATCTGCAGCTTGCCGGTCGTAATAACTTCAGTCTCCGGGCGGCCAATAATCTGAATCGTCGGATTAGGCACCAGCGTCTTTGCGCCGTCCGCCCCCACTTCAAAGAGCGGCGGCGTGGACTGCTCCATGACGATGCGCGGCGGGTATGCCTCGCCCCGGAAGCTGGTATCCCAATTCAGCTTTTCGTAGTACGCGACAAAATTGTCGAGGTCGCGCGCAAAAGTTCCCATGATTTCTGCCATTTTGATCTCCTTTCATACTTCCACGCACTCATCGGCGCGGATATTGATGCGTTTGCCGCCGGACTGTATCACGTAGCCGTACCGCTTTGTGCTTGTCGGCGGGCTGTATCTTTCCGCCGGGTAGATCTGCCCAACGACCGGGCTCAGCTCCGGATAGATCTCTACCGGCTTTGTGATGCGGATGTTTACCCGGCTGTGCGGCAGGCGGAGCTCGCCGTTTTCGGCGCGCATGCGCTCTCCGCGTTGTATGTGTCCTTCGGCCCGCACTGCTTTGATGTTTGCGTTCCTGCATTTCGGTGAGCAGCACGGCTTGTATGTGCTGTACTGCCGCAGATAGCTCGGCGTCCGGTAAAGTTCCTTCCCGCACTGCGGGCAGATCAGCTTGACTAATTCCTGCTTCATGACGTTTATCCTTTCGTCTGGGGGCCGGTATTCCGGCCCCCGTAGGCAGGACGGCCTTTCACCGTCTGCGCACCGGCGCGCCGCGCTCGCTTGACTTACGCTGCGCATTTCCGGGCGAGCCGCCCTTGACTGCCGTCAGGCGGCTTATAAAAAGGAGGCAAGCGATGCACGGGGCCTATGCGATACCCCGTGTGGGATGACGTTTTTGCGCACGTCTCACGCGCTTTCCCGGCGCACGTGCTTGAGGGATTTTCCGTGCGCCGGGTGCAAAGCCGGGGGTTTCCTTCCGCAGCCGTCTCATGGCGGAGCGCCTGCGGCATAAGTCCGATAAAATATGGTCCCCGGCTGATTGCCTATTCCTTGGTGCTGATATCCTTGTGCAGCAGGCCGTCCGCGCCCTTGACGAGCGGCAGCGCCCTGCGCCGCACCTGCTCATCCGGATTCCAGCCGCATTTCAGGCAGCAGGCCGTCGTGCGGTTCATGCAGGCGTTCCCGCTTTTCGGCAGGCCGCACGGCATTCCCGGACGGCCCTCGTTTTTTTCTTCCGGCATTTTTAAATCTCCTGTATATCGATTCCGAATTTCGAGCGCATGAATTTCCGGTTGCGCAGATACTCCTTTGTCCGCGTGGCGGTCGACTTCACGTCCTCGACGACGAGCTTGCCGCCGAATTTGTACGAAAAGTCCGCCGTGTACCGCACTGCGCGGATGCGCTCGCCAGTCTCGGTGATGTAGCTCTCCTGCAAGGTGAACTGCGGTTGGAGCCGCAGATCGGAGATAATGCCGGCCCGCAGCATCACCATCAGTTCGTCATACCGCCGCGCCTCCTTTCGGCTGTCGAACCGGACCCCGGCCCGCTCGGCAGGCGTGTTGCGGTACTTCGCATTCCCTTGGCTCCCCTTGTGAAGGGGAGCTGGCGCCGCAGCGCCTGAGAGGTCGACCTGCTGCCTGGCATAAAGCTCCCGCATCCTCGGCGGCATATCCGCCATGGATTCAAACCGCAGCCCGCTCATTCGGATACGCCGCCCATCTGCGCACCACAGCAATAGCAATATTGAGAGCATCCCACAAAAAATGCGCCCACTTTCGTACCACAGGCTGAGCACTCCCATGTACTCCTTGATTCCCGCACTTTCTTCCACTGCCCATGCACCACCTGCGCAACGTCGGCGGCGGGCGTGTATGCGGAGGAAGAAATCATCTTGATCGCGTCCTGTATCGTGCCCTTTTCCCTGCGATAATCCCGGCTGCCCAAGCTTTTAAGCAGTGCAAGCGTCTTTTCGCGGCTGATGTATTCGTCAGGCATGGTCGGCCTCCTTTCGTGTCAGCACCCACAGTTCCCCGGCTCTTTTGAGCCAGTAAAGCCAATCCTCCATGATTGCATCGATCACGGCAGCGGCTTTTTCGTGCGGCATGGCGAGAATCGCTTCCGCTGAAAGTTCCGTGCTCTCATCCTCCATCACGGTTTCGTAAAGTTTTGAGCGAATTGGAATGCGGCAATATTTCTTTTGCTCGTTGATTTCACCGCGAATAATTTCAGCCATCATTTACCCTCCTGTTCCAAGCCTCTCTAGCTTCCGTGTACGGATCTTCTGCAAACGTTGCCCGGAACTTAAATCCGGTTCTGCATTTTGTGCAGATCAGGCCAATCGTGATAATCTTCTTCCCGTAATTGCACTGTACGGAGTTCGGCCCATCGATTTCTCCGCCGCAGAACGGACACGGGAGAAACTCAACCATTCCTCTTTCCCTCCATCGCCCGTTCAGCTTCCTCGCGGGTGAGAAATATGCTTTTCCCGATCGTACTTTCGTCAAAATCCGGGCCGCCCGCCGTTCTATAAATAATCCCTCTCACTGCGTGCTCGTACACACGCACCCCGTCAGTCTCATACACCTTGCACGGCAGCACGACCACGCGCCCGTCCTTGTCGGCCTCGGCAAGCTCTACGAGCCTGCTGATTGGCGTATTGTTGAGCGTTTCGAGATCAACCATGTGCTTTGCACATAGCGCAAGCTTAACCGTTTCCACTGCTTCCGGTTCAAGTCCCGTGTCCTCGTAGGCTTTCAGCCGTCCGTACAGATCGCGGGCCATCTTGCGGAAAATATCCTTGCCAAAGCCGTTGCTCGTTGGGCCGTTGATTAGCACGTTGAGCGTGCTGTCCCGGCTCTGCTTCCAGTCGATTTCCTTGCCGCCGATCGCGGCGTGCAGAAATCGGTCGGTGCCCGGGTCTACGTTGATATTAGGACTTGTCAGTCGCTCCATGTCTCATACTCCTTCCCGATGTATTCGCAGTATGCCATTTCCAGCCTCGCGCCTGCGCTTTCCGCTGCGTCCGGCGGGAAAACAACCGCGTCCGCCACGTCGATCATTGCAAAGCAGATCCGCATGTAGTCCTCCCGGCTCATGCCCTCCGGCAGCTCGGCAGGATTGAGCACAGTGTGTCCCTGCCAGCCCAGCTGTATTTCTGCCGCTGCGAATTTATCCCGATACCCCGGATCTCCGGTGATTTTACCGGCTATGTAAACCTTCACGGCAATTCCTCCACATACCGCCAGCTCTGCGGCGGGCGGGTGACCGGCTTTGGTTTTGCCTTGAGCGCTACCTCTACCTCATTTGGCACAGCGTAAAAT
>ENA-UOJL01000479-UOJL01000479.1-human-gut-metagenome-genome-assembly--contig:-P47-NODE-479-length-57708-cov-49.059078_pt1 | contig 57708 bp, 39 predicted proteins | sample MGYA00242347_ERZ723894 | MGnify/ENA metagenome assembly ERZ723894
TGCAGCCATACTTTGTGTATGGCAAGCGGCTGCAACAAAGTATCGGCGGAAAAGAGCCGCATCCGGCGAGTTATTTTTCGCCGAGACGCGGCGCAGACGTGCAGCCATACTTTGTGTATGGCAAGCGGCTGCAACAAAGTATCGGCGGAAAAGAACCGACGGAGGAAGGAGGGAGTTTTACATGGCCAACTATCATCACGGCGCCACCTACGGCAGCCTGGCATATGATCTGGACGCGCTGGCGCGGGAAAAGCAGCTGGACGAGGCCGGAAAGCTCCCCCAGAAGAAGGTACGGCCGGCGCAGCCGGAGGTACAGCCGGTACAGCGGCGGCAGAGCGCGGCACGGGCCGCGGTGCGGCCCTCCCCTGTTCTGCTGCTGGGAACGGTGCTGGTGGTGGGCATGGTCATCGCGCTGATGCTGTGCTATGTGAAGCTGACCGGCATTTCCGATAATGTGTCCTCCATCAAGCGGGAGATCTCCGCCCTGGAGGAGGAGCACGTGGCGCTGCTGACGGCGTATGAGCGCACCTTCGATCTGGCCACCGTGAAGGCGGCGGCGGAGGCGGCGGGTATGTCCAAGCCCAGCAGCGGCCAGATACAGTACATCGACCTGTCCGGTGCGGACAGCGTGGAGGTATACGCCGCGGGCGGCGCGGCGGCGCTGAACGGCTTTACCGAAAAGGCAGAGTCGCTGTGGGCGTATGTACTGGAATATTTCCGCTGAGGGAAAGTATAGTATAAGCGCGAGGAGTAAGAAGGCGACTTCTTGCTCCTTGCTTGGTCTATAACAGCAGGGCGCGGCGGCGCCGGAGCAGGGTCCGACGGCAAAACAGGAGGCACTATCGTGGCAGAAAACCAAAATTCCAACCGAAAAAACGAGAACGTACGGCGGGCCAACCGGATCATTCAGACCCGATCCTTTGTACTGATGATCCTGATGGGCGTCGTGATGTTCGTGCTGCTGTTTTTCCGGCTGTTCGACCTGCAGATCACCCGGCATGAGGAATTGCAGGGCAAGGCTGTGAACCAGCAGACACGGCGGACGGTGGTAACGGCTAACCGGGGCACCATCTATGACGCCGGCGGCAACATTCTGGCGATCTCCTCCAGCGCGGAGACCATCATTCTCTCCCCGCTGGAGATCGACAACGCGGTGAACGACACGGAAGATCCCGTCAGCTGGACGAAGGAGTCGCTGGCGGCAGGGCTGGCGGAGATCCTGGGCAAGGACGCCTCGGCCATCCGGAAACGGATGGACAACGTGAAGTCCCAGTATGAGGTCATACAGCTGCGGGCGGACGAGGACACGGCGGCCAAGGTGCGCTCGTATGTGGACGAGAACAAGATCGCGGGCGTACACCTGGTGGCGGACACGAAGCGGTACTATCCCTACGGCTCGCTGGCGGCGCAGGTCATCGGCTTCGTGGGCGACGAGAACACGGGGCTGTATGGGCTGGAGGCCTATTACGAGAAGGAGCTGGAGGGGCAGAGCGGACTGGTCATCTCCTCCAAGGATCAGGCGGAGAACGATATGCTGTATACCTATGAGCAGTATTTCGCCGCCAAAAACGGCAGCGACCTGACGCTGACGCTGGACACCACCATCCAGTACTATCTGGAAAAGGGCATCGAGAGCATGGTGGATAAGTTCTCCGCCGCCAACGGCGCCAGCGGCATCGTGATGGACGCCAAGACCGGCGGCATACTGGCCATGGCGTCGTATCCCAACTACGATCTGAACGACTTTCTGACCGTCAGCGACCAGACGCTGCAGGAGCGTATCGAGCGCGGGGAGAGCACCGTGGCCGATATGCAGCTGCTGCAATGGCGCAACAAGGCGCTGAACGACACCTACGAGCCGGGCTCCACGTTTAAGATCCTGACGCTGTCGGCGGCGCTGGAGGAGGGCGTGGTGGATAAGACCACCACCGTCAACTGCGGCGGCAGCGTGAGCATCTCCGGCTATACCATCCACTGCTCCAACAAGAACGGCCACGGCTTACAGACGCTGGTGCAGTCGGTGGGGAATTCCTGCAACCCGGCGTTCATCAACTACGGGCTGCGGATCGGCAGCGAGAAGTTCTATGAATACATGCGCTCCTTCGGGCTGATGAACACCACGGGCATCGACCTGGGCGGCGAGGCCGTGGGCGTGTTCGCCGCGGACAGCAGCTTCACCCAGCTGGACCTGGCCTGCTACGCCTTCGGCCAGAACTTCACCGTGACGCCCCTGGCGCTGATCTCGGCACAGGCGGCCTGCGTCAACGGCGGGTATCTGCACACGCCGTATCTGGTGGAACGCATCACCGATAGCGACGGGAACGTGACCTATCGCCACGACGACACGCCGGTGCGGCAGGTCATCAGTGAGCAGACCTCCGCCACCGTGCGGGAGTGCCTGGAATACGTGGTGGCCAGCGGCACCGGCAAGAACGGCCAGGTGGCGGGCTACCGCATCGGCGGCAAGACCGGCACGGCCGATAAGGGCCAGACCGGCGACGTGGTGGTGTCGTTCCTGTGCTTCGCGCCGGCGGACGATCCGCAGGTCATTATGCTCATCACCATGGACACCCCCAGCCGCGCCACGGGAACCTACGTCTCCGGCGGCAACATGGTGGCACCCACCGCCAGCACCGTCATGGCGGAGATCCTGCCCTATCTGGGCGTGGAGCCCAGCTACTCCGCAGAGGAGCTGCTGGGCATGGACACCACGGTGCCCAACGTCATCGGCATGAGCGTGGAGGAGGCCAAGGCGAAGCTGAAGGACCGCGCTCTGAGCTATAAGATCGTGGGCGACGGCGAGACCATCACCGACCAGACGCCGACCGGCGGCGCCATCATCCCCGGCAAGTCCAGCGTTATCCTGTACGCCGGCGAGGAGAAGTCCACGGGCAAGTGCGTGGTGCCGCATCTCATCGGCAAGACGCCCTCAGAGGCCAACACCACCGCCACGGCGGCAGGGCTGCTGATACGGTTCTCCGGCACCACGGGCAGCGAGTCCAGCTCCGTCCGGGTGCTGAGCCAGTCCATCGACGAGGGCACGGAGGTGGAGGCCGGCACGGTCATTACCGTGCAGCTGGGTGACACGTCCGTGACGGACTGACGCCACACGTTTTGCGCCCAACAGAGCACACGGTTCCCTTTTGTCCGCGGACGAAATGTGGTAGAATAGTGTGTATACCATTATGCACAGATGCAAAGGAGAGTTGATGATGAAACTGCGTGAGCTGTTGAACGGGCTGGATATTCTGGAAACAAACGCCGAGCCGGATAGCGACATCCGGGAGGTACGGTACGACTCGCGGCTGGTGGAATCGGGCGATCTGTTCATCGCCGTCACCGGCGCGGAGACAGACGGACATAAATATATTCCCATGGCACGGGAGAAGGGCGCTGCCTGCGTGCTGTGCGAGCGCGCGCCGGAGGACGGCGCGCCCTTCGTCCGGGTGGCGGACAGCCGCCGGGCGCTGGCGGTGGTGGGCGGCAATCGCTTTGATCACCCCGCACGGGAGATGACCATGATCGGCATCACCGGTACCAGCGGCAAGACCACCAGCACCTACCTCATCAAGAGCATTCTGGAACAGAAGGCCGGGGCCAAGGTGGGCCTGATCGGCACGATACAGAATATGATCGGCGACCGGGTGCTGCACACCGAGCGCACCACGCCGGAGTCCTTCGAGCTGCAGAAGCTGCTGCGGGAGATGGCCGACGCGGGCTGCACCCATGTGGTGATGGAGGTGTCCTCCCACGCACTGATGCTGGACCGGGTGTACGGCATACCCTTCGCGGTGGGCATTTACACCAACCTGAGCCGGGACCATCTGGACTTCCACAAGACCATGGAGGCCTATTGCGACGCCAAGGCGCTGCTGATGCGCCAGTGCGACGTGGGCATCTACAACGCCGACGACCCCTGGGCGGAACGGCTGATGGCCGATGCCACCTGCCCACGGCGTTTTTCCTACTCTGTAAACGGTCAGGCGGACCTGATGGCGAAGAACGTGGCGCTGGAGCCCGGCAGTGTGGATTTTGACGCGGAGGCGGACACGGAATGGTGCCACGTCCACGTGGGCATACCGGCGCTGTTCACCGTGTACAACACGCTGGACGCCATGGCCTGCTGCTGGAACCTGGGCGTGCCGCTGGCGGAGTGTGCCGACGCACTGGCGAAGAACCACGGCGTGAAGGGCCGGATGGAGATCATCCCTACGCCGGGAACGGGCTACACCGTGCTGAACGACTATGCCCACAAGCCGGACGCGCTGGAAAAGGTGCTGCAATCCGCCAAGTCCTTCGCCAAGGGGCGGGTGGTGGCGCTGTTCGGCTGCGGCGGCGACCGGGATAAGACGAAGCGGCCCGTGATGGGTGAGATCGGCGCAAGGCTGGCAGACTTTGTCATCGTCACCAGCGACAACCCCCGGACGGAGAAGCCGGAGGCCATTATCGACGACATTCTGGTGGGACTGAAGGGCTATGACACACCCTATGCGGTGATCCCCGACCGGGTGGCCGCCATTCACTACGCCATGGACCACGCCCAGCCGGGCGACGTGATCGTACTGGCCGGCAAGGGCCACGAGGATTACCAGGAGATCGACCACAAGCACTATCCCATGGATGAACGGGTCATCGTGGCCGAGCACCTGAAGGAAACGCAGAAATAAAGAAAAGACCTCCGCGCGGCGCGGAGGGAAGGAGCAAGATAGTATGGGAATTATGGAGATCGTGCTGCCTGTCGCGGTATGCTTTATCGTCACCGCCATCGCAGGCAAGCTGCTGATACCGGCGCTGGTAAAGCTGAAGGCGGGACAGTCCATCAAGGAGATCGGGCCCTCCTGGCACATGACGAAGCAGGGCACCCCCACCATGGGCGGGCTGATGTTCATCATCGGCATCGGCCTCACCATCGTCGTGTTGGGCTGGCAGCGGATGATGGCCGGCAGCTTCGTACACCTGTATGTGTACCTGTTCGCGCTGGTATTCGGCGTTATCGGATATATCGACGACTATCAGAAGGTGAAGCACCACCAGAACACCGGCCTGACCGCGCCGCAGAAGTTTATTTTGCAGCTGGCGGCGGCGGTGGCATTCCTGTGCCTGATGCGGTACGAGGGGATGCTGAGCCCCAACCTGTATATTCCCTTCTGGAACACCCACATCGTGCTGCCGTGGATCGTGTATCTGGTGTTCGCGGCCTTTGTGATTGTGGGCACCGTCAACGCCGTGAATATCACGGACGGTCTGGATGGACTGAGCAGCAGTGTGACCGTGCCGGTGGGTCTGTTCTTCCTGGTGATGGCGGTGATCTGGCCCGGCTTCGAGCAGCTGGGGCTGTTCTCCGGCGCACTGGTGGGCGGTCTGCTGGGGTTTCTGCTGTACAACCACTATCCGGCCAAGGTGTTCATGGGCGATACGGGGTCGCTGTTTCTGGGCGGCGCCGTGGCGGCGCTGGCCTTCGCCTATGATATGCCGCTGGTGCTGATCCTGGTGGGCATCGTGTATATCTGCGAGACACTGAGCGACATTATCCAGGTGGGCTATTTCAAACTGACCCACGGCAAGCGCATCTTCAAGATGGCGCCGCTGCACCATCACTTCGAGATGTGCGGCTGGAAGGAGACCAAGGTGGTGGCGGTGTTCACCGCCGTCAGTGTCATCGGCTGCGTCATCGCCTATCTGGCCGTGTGCCAGCGCTTCAGCTTCTAAGGCTTCGCACTATTTTCACAGGGAAGGAGGGAGACTATGACACGGGAGGAACAGCGCGCCCGGAAGGCCCAGCAGGAACGGATGCGGCAGGTGGATCGCCGGCATAAGGAAGCCGCCCGCGGGCAGATGGATCTCCCCTTCCTGATCCTGACGCTGCTGCTGACGGTCATCGGCCTGATCATGCTGTTTTCCGCCAGCTTTCCCCGGGCCTATTACGACACCGGGGACGGCACCTACTACTTCAAGCGGCAGGCCGCCTTCGCGGCGCTGGGTCTTGTGGCCATGTTCATCGTCAGCAAGATCAACTACCAGCGCTGGCGCGGCGCGGGACGGCTGCTGGTGGGGCTGGCGCTGTTCTTGCTGATACTGGTCATTATCCCCCACAACCCGCTGGCCATCACCGCCAACAGAGCCACCCGATGGCTGGGCATCAAGGGCGTGTTCCAGTTCCAGCCGTCTGAGATCGCCAAGTTAGCGGTCATCGTCTACTTCTCCGACACCATCTCGAAGAAACGGGAGAAGATGCTGACCTGGCGGCAGGGCATCCTGCCCTACGTGGCGCTGCTGGCGGTCATCGGCGTGCTGATGATGCTGGAGCCCCACCTGTCGGGCACCGTTCTGATCTTCGCCACCGGCGCGGTGCTGATGATCGTGGGCGGCATACAGGGCTGGCTGGTGGCGGTGGGCGTCGGCGGCGTCAGCGCGCTGGGCTTTCTGTTCATCAAGCTGGCGGAGGCCGGCGTCATCCGATACGGCGCGGCGCGCATCGAGATGTGGCACAACCCGTGGGAGGACTACTACGGCGACGGCTACCAGCTGGCGCAGAGCCTGATCACCATCGGCTCCGGCGGCCTGCTGGGCGTGGGACTGGGCCGGGGACGGCAGAAGTTCCTGTACCTGCCGGAGCAGTACAACGACTTCATCTTTTCCGTGATCTGCGAGGAGCTGGGACTGATCGGCGCATGCGTTATCATGCTGATCTTCTCCATGCTGATACTGCGGGGCTTCTGGATCGCACTCCACGCCCGCGACCGGTTCGGCGCGCTGCTGACGGTGGGTGTGATGACCCATCTGGCCTTGCAGACATTTCTGAACATCGCCGTGGTGTCGGGCTTCGTGCCCACCACGGGCATCTCCCTCCCCTTCTTCAGCTACGGCGGCACGGCGCTGTGTTTGCAGCTGGTGGAGATGGGCATCGTGCTGAGCGTATCGCGACAGATACCGGCGGCACGGGCGGGATAAAAGCACAGAATCCGACAACAAATCGTAATATTTGACAGATAAAATACAGAACGTATCGAATTTTTAGGTATAAGCCGCCCAAGGCGGCTGGCAGGAGCAACCGTATGAGAGTGATATTTACCTGCGGCGGCACCGCGGGACACGTAAACCCTGCCCTTGCGTTGGCGGGGTATATGAAGGAGAAGGCCCCGGAGACGGCCGTGCTGTTCGTGGGCACGCCCACGGGCATGGAGCGCGAGCTGGTGGCCAAGGCTGGGTACGACTACGCCGCGGTGGAGGTCAGCAGCTTTCAGCGGAAGCTGAATGCGGCGGGCATACGCCACAACCTGCACACGGTGCGGGTGCTGGCGTCCTCCGGACGGCAGGCACGGGCCATCCTGCGGGATTTCAAGCCCGACCTGGTGGTGGGCACCGGCGGCTACGCCAGCTATCCCATGGTGAAGGCGGCGGCCAGGGCACACCTCCCCACGGCGGTGCACGAGAGCAACATGGTGCCGGGGCTGACCACGAAGATGCTGGAAAGCTACGCCGACGTCATCATGGTGGGCTTTGAGGATTGCCGGCAGCACTACAAGCACCCGGAGCGCATCGCCGTCACCGGCACGCCGGTGCGGGGGGATTTCTTCCGGCTGAGCCGGGAAGAGGCCCGGAAAAAGCTGGGCTTTGACGACGAGGCTCCCCTTGTGGTATCCTTTTGGGGAAGCCTGGGCGCCAGCCACATGAACGAGTGCATGGTGGACTTCTTCCGCCGGGAGGACGCAGAGGGCTATCCTTTCCGCCATATCCACGCGGTGGGCAAGGGCGGCTGGGAGGCCATGGAGCAGAAGCTGCGGGAGCTGGGCCTGCCCAAGTCCGACCGGCTGGACGTGCGGCAGTACATCTATGACATGGACGTGGTGATGGCGGCGGCGGACGTGGTGCTGTGCCGCGCCGGGGCCTCCACCATCAGTGAGCTGACGGCGCTGGGCAAGCCCACGGTGATGGTGCCGTCACCCTACGTCACCAACAACCATCAGGAGAAGAACGCGCGGCTGCTGGAAAAGCACGGCGGCGCGGTGGTCATCACCGAGCCGGAGAGCACCGGAGACGGGCTGTACAAGGCCGTGGAGGCCATTCTCTCCGATAACGAAAAGCGCACCTCCATGGCCCGGGCCATGAAGGAGCTGGGTATCCCCGACGCCACGGCGCGCATCTATGACACGGTCATGGCGCTGGTGCGGAAGTAAGGGAGTCACCCCTCTCCCCTGTCCGTTCATACAATGGCATAGCTGTTGGATGGACGGGAAAGGGAGGGCACATGAGGTATATCACCATAGAGGGCGGCACACCGCTGCGGGGCGAGGTGGCGGTGCAGGGCGCGAAAAACAGCGTACTGCCCATTCTGGCCGCCACGCTGCTCAGCGGAGATGTGTGCCGCATTGAGGGCTGTCCGCACCTGAGCGATGTGGACTCGGCGGCGGATATCCTGCGGTACTTAGGCTGCGCTGTGCAGTGGGACGGAGACGACCTGCTGGTGGACAGCACCACACTGACGCGGTGCGACATACCCCAGACGCTGATGCGGCGGATGCGGTCGTCCGTGATCTTTCTGGGGGCGATACTGGCGCGGTGCGGCTGGGCGGAGCTGAGCTATCCCGGCGGGTGCGAGCTGGGGCCGCGGCCCATCGACCTGCACCTGGCGGCCCTGCGGGCGCTGGGGGCGGATATCGACGACGCAGGCGGGACCCTGCGGTGCCGGGCGCGGAAGCTGACCGGCTGCCAGATCGTGCTGGCCACGCCCAGCGTGGGCGCCACGGAGAACGCCATGCTGGCGGCCTGCGGCGCGGAGGGCGAGACGGTGATCTGCAACGCGGCGCGGGAACCGGAGATCGCGGACTTACAGGCCTTTTTGTGCGCCATGGGCGCGGAGGTGCGGGGCGCGGGCGGCTCGGTCATCACGGTGACGCCGAAGCGCCCGCTGCACGGGTGCGTGCACCGGGTGATACCGGACCGGATCGTGGCGGCCACCTATCTGTGCGCGGCGGCAGCCGCCGGCGGAGAGGTCACGCTGCGGAACACGGAGCACCGGCACCTGGCGGCGGTGACCACGGTATTGGACCAGGCGGGCTGCGGCGTCCGCTGCGGTGAGGGGTACATACAGCTAACGCGGATGGGGCCGCTGCGGGCCGTGCCGCCGGTGCGGACGGCGCCGTATCCGGGGTTTCCCACCGACTGCCAGGCCATACTGATGGCGGCGCTGCTGCGGGCGCAGGGCACCACGGTATTTGTGGAGAATATCTTTCAGAGCCGGTACCGGCACGTGCCGGAGCTGGCACGCATGGGTGCGGACATCCGGACCGAGGGGCGGGTGGCAGTGGTGTGCGGCGCGGAACGGCTGCACGGCACGGAGGTCGTGGCCACCGACCTGCGGGGCGGCGCAGCGCTGGCGGTGGCCGGGCTGGCCGCCGAGGGCATGACCACGGTGCAGGGCATCGGCCACATCCAGCGGGGTTACGCGGACCTGGCCGGGGACCTGCGGGCGCTGGGCGCCCGGATCACAGAGCAATAGACGAGACAGCAGAAACAGCGGAGGAGCACGGACGATGGCAAGGCGCAGACGGTACAACCATAAGCGGCGGAGAGGAAGCCTGAGCTTCCTCTACAAGCTGCTGGCTTTTGTGCTGATCTGCACCGCCATCTCTCTGGCTCTGACGCTGTTTTTCCGTATACGCAGCATCGAGGTCAGCGGCAACGACCGCTATACCCGGCAGGAGATCATCGACGCGGCGGGCGTCAGCGAGGGGGACAATATGTTCCTGATGAACAAGTACAGCGCGGCGGAGCGCATACGCAGGGCGCTGCCCTATATCGAGACGGTGCAGTTCCGGCGGTCGCTGCCGGACGGGCTTTCCATCATCGTGACGGAGTGCGCGGACCCGGCGGCCATCGTGCAGGACGGGAAGGCGTACCTGCTGTGCGACACGGGGAACATCGTGGACGAGGTAACGCCCGCTGCCGCGAAGCAGCGGACGCAGGTAAAGGGCCTGACGCTGACAGACCCGGCGGTGGGTCAGCCGGCAAAGGCGGCGGAGGGACAGGAGCTGGCGCTGGAGCAGCTGCTGACGCTCATGCAGGCGCTGGACCAGCGCGGCATGACGGCGGACGTATCGCTGCTGGATATGAGCGACCCGGCACAGCTGACGCTGCGGTATCTGGGACGGTTCGACGTGCAGCTGCCCCGGGAGGCCGACTACGGCTACAAGCTGGACTATCTGATGGCCGTGGTGAAGAAGCTGGAGGTCAACGAAAAGGGCGTTATCAATATGATGCAGGAGGGGAAGGCACGGTTCATTCCGGAGTGATGCCGCGCGTACCGCACCGCATCGGGGATGCTGCGTAGGTGCTTCATGCTCCCGGCACAAAACTTTTTCGGTAAATTAAGTGCTTACACTTGACGCTTGCGCCAATTCGTAATACAATACAAGATATAGCATTTACCAGGAGATAATCCGTCATTTTCATACAAATTATGGCAGGAGGAGCAGACATGGCTTTTGGATTGGAAACCGGCCCGGAGAACGTTGTCAGCATCAAGGTCGTGGGCGTAGGCGGCGGCGGAAACAACGTGGTCAACCGCATGGTACGCAGTGGCGCGCAGGGCGTTGATTTTGTCGCAGTCAACACAGACAAGCAGGCGCTGAATGCCTCCAGCGCTACCTATAAAATTCAGATCGGCGAGAAGCTGACCGGCGGTAAGGGTGCGGGTTCCAACCCGGATGTGGGCCGCAAGGCCGCGGAGGAGAGCCGCAACCAGATGGCCAAGGCGCTGGAAAACACCGACATGGTGTTCATCACCGCCGGCATGGGCGGCGGCACCGGCACCGGCGCGGCACCCGTGGTGGCTGAGATCGCCCGGGAGGCAGGCATTCTGACCGTGGGCGTGGTGACCAAGCCCTTCGGCTTCGAGGGACGCCGCCGCATGACCCAGGCGGAACAGGGCATTGAGGAGCTGCGGAGCAAGGTGGACTCGCTGGTCATCATTCCCAACGAGCGTCTGAAATACGCCACCGACCAGAAGATCACCTTTGCCAACGCCTTTGAGATCGCGGACGACGTGCTGCGCCAGGCGGTGCAGTCCATCTCTGACCTGATCCGCGACACCGGGTTCATCAATCTGGACTTCGCGGACGTGACCGCCATTATGAAGGACGCAGGTCTGGCCCACATGGGCGTGGGCCGCGCGGCCGGCAAGGGCAAGGCCGAGGAGGCCGCCAAGATGGCCATTTCCTCCCCCCTGCTGGAGACCTCTATCAACGGTGCACGGGGCGTGCTGATCAACGTCACCGGCTCCATGGACATCGGTCTGGAGGAGGTCGAGCAAGCCGCCACACTGGTGCAGCAGGCGGTGCATCCCGACGCGCTGACTATCTTCGGCGCCGCCTTCGACGAGACGCTGGACGATGAGATCCGCGTGACCGTCATCGCCACGGGCTTTGACGAGGCGCAGCAGGCCGCCAATGCCGCTGCTGTGACCCAGCCCGCACAGACGGAGAACAGCGGCGCGCCCCAGCCCCTGGACGAGGTGAAGGGCGAGCAGGGTCAGGACGAGATGGACAAGTCCTTCGACGAGATCCTGCGGATATTCAATAAGGATAAGTTCTGAGAAACAGGCCCCCCGGCTTCGCCGGAGGGCCTGTCTATATAGAGCAAATAGCCTCCCCCACAGGGGAGGCTTTTGTATCACCATTGTGCAAGGTCAACGGGAACGACGACCTCCTTATCCATGCCGGAGAAGAGCAGGTAAGTCTCCTCCGTAAGCTCCTCCATCGGCGACAGGTCATACGTGCATATGAACACATTGTCGTCGGTGTCTGAAACGACAACATCCTCGGGATAGCACCAGTTTTCAAAGCCGTCATCGTCCACCCAGATAAGGTCGGGGAAGGTCTGGTAGTCCCCCTCCTCCACCACATAGGCCAGCAGGGACAGGTTCTCGTGGTCCAGCTCGGTATAGGCCACCACGAAGGCACCGCCCTCCAAGGTGAAGCATTCGCCCATCTCCGCATACTCCCGCACCGCGGCTTCGATCTCCTCGGCGGGTGCTACCTGCCCCCAACCGTAGTCGGGCATCGGCTCATTGCGGTCAAAGATGTCACCGGACACGCCGCGCAGCACGGCAAACAGCACGATCACGGCCACGGCCACGGCGATGAAGGTCACGGCAGAGGATGGGCTTTTACCAGCGGCAGGGCGGCGGATATGGGGCCGGGGGCGGCGGGTCTGGTTTTCATAGCAAACCTTCTCTTCGTGGCACTCCTTGCGCTCGTAGCACTCCTTCTCCTGCCCGGCGTAGTGGACGTCGCCGCCGGCGTCCACCCACTCCCGGCGGGGCGGGCGGTTATAGGCGCCGCACTTGGGGCAGAAGCCCTCACGGGAATCATAGGTCTTGCCGCAGGCCTTGCAGCGGATGGCAGGCATAGGCGGTCCTCCCTTCTGTGTGTTTGGATCTATTATACAGCAGATCGGGCAGATTGTCTATCAGCCTTGGGTTGCGGCGAAAAAAAAGGTGGGAAACCTGAAGTTGCACCGCGCGGACGCGCCCACCCCGACGGGGTGGGCGCGTCTGCTCATTCCACCAGGCCGTATTTGATCTTGATGCGGTCCAGCTTCTCCAGCATGGGCTCCGCCAGCACCAGCAGGAAGAAAACTGTGGCTGCGGCGTGGACACAGTCCATGGGAAAGCCGGTGACATAGTAGGCGGCGATGACCTTCCACTCCAGCGTGCGGGCATAGAGCAGGGCGGAGACGGGGTTCATGATGCCGCCGTAGATGAGCACGGCGGAGATGGCCCCGAAGACGCACAGGGCGGCGCGGCTGCGGCGCAGCCAGCCCCGGCGGAACAATACGCCCGCCAGGAAGCCGATGATGCCCATGGCGAACATCTGGAAGGGCGTCCAGGGACCCTGAGAGAACAGAACGTTGCTGGCCAGCATGGTCATGGCGCCCACCAGGAAGCCGGTCTCGCCGCCCAGGGCCACGCCGGAGATGATGGTCAGAGCCAGGACGGGCTTGAACTGAGGCAGCATGAAGAAGGCGGCGCGGCCCGCCACGCCCAGGGCGCAGAGGGAGGCCACCAGCACCAGCTCACGGGCCTGCGGCTTCCGTCCCTCGAACACCAGGAAGAAGGGCACCATGCATTCCAGCAGCACGGCGAAGGCGATGGGGTAGTAGGCAGTGTTGCCCAGGTAGAAAAAGCCCAGATACAGCGTGGCGGGGATACACAGCAGGATCAGTGCCGCCGCCAGACGGGTGCGGTGGGAGAGCTTTCGCTTCTGCACCGGGGTCTGGAGCAGCGTCAGGGGCTTGGAGCGCCGACCGATGGCGGCGATGCAGCCGAAGAGCAGGGCGATGAACAGGCCGTAAAGGCCCAGGGCCTGCCAGCCGGCCTGGGAGAGCGTGCCGCCGCCCACCAGGGCGGTGAGGTCGGTGTGCTTGGCCGCCAGCCAGAAGATCGCCAGCGCACCCGCGCCGCACACGGCGGCGATGGTCCTGCGCCACCAGGGGAGCTTTTTCGGCTGCCAGGCGGTGGACTCCTCTGCCACCGGAGGCAGAGGCTGCCAGGCGGCAGGCACCTCCGGCTGGGGCGGGACGGTCCCGCCGATGACCGCGATCACGTCCTCCGGCGTGACGGCACAGGGGCAGAAGTCCCGAGCCATACGGTTAGCGGAGGTGGTATAGAAGCTGTTGCCGGAGAAGAAGTCACGGGGTGTGCCCTCCGCGACGATGCTGCCGTCGAAAAACAGGGCGCAGCGGTGGGCATACCGGGCACAGAAGGCCACGTCGTGGCTGACCATCACCACTGTCGTGCCGGCGGCGGTCAGCGCGGAAAGAATAGCGGCAAAGGACTGCTTGAAGGCAGCGTCCAGGCCCTTGGTGGGCTCGTCCAGCAGCAGGATATCCGGCTGGTGCAGCAGCACCTTACCCAGGGCGGCCCGCTGCTGCTCGCCGCCGGAGAGGTCATAGGGATGGCGGTCCAGCAGCTCGGTCAGGCGGCAAAGGGCCGTCACCTGTTCTACCCGGCGGTCACGTTGGTCTTTGGGGAGGTCCGTGCCGTCAAAGGATTCGTACAGGTCCTGACGGACCGTGTTTTTCACGAACAGAGCCTGCGGGTCCTGGGGCAGAACGCCGATGCGGCCCGTATGGGTCACGGTGCCCCGCTGGGGCGTCAGCGCACCGGACAGCAGGCCCAGGGTAGTGGACTTGCCCGCGCCGTTACCGCCCAGCAGGGCCAGCAGCTCACCCCGGCGGGCCTGAAGGTCCAGACCGCGGACCACGTCCGGCTGGTCCGGCTCATAGCGGAACCAGAGACCCGCGCCGGCAAGGGCGGTATCCCCGGCGGGATACACCGGCTCCGGCGGCAGCGGGCACAGGGGGTGTTCATCGCACCAGCCGGACAGGAAATCGCGGCCCTCGCGGACGGTGATGGGGCAGGGCACGTCGCTGTCCACCCCGGCCCAGATACGGACGGCGGCGGGCATGGCCAGGAACATATCGTGGCCGCGGCCCCGCAGGGAACGGCACACCGCCTCCGGCGCGCCGGCACAGAGGAGATGGCCGCCGTCCAGCACGGCGGCGTGGGTGGCCAGGGGCAACGCCTCCTCGAGACGGTGCTCCGTCAGGAGGACGGTGATGCCCAGCTCGCGGTTCAGGCGGCCCACAGTCTGCAAAAAGTCGGCAGCGGCAATGGGGTCCAGCTGGCTGGTGGGCTCGTCCAGTATCAGCAGACGGGGCTGGAGCACCATGACCGAGGCCAGGGCCAGCAGCTGCTTCTGGCCGCCGGAGAGCTCGTCCACTTTCCTATGGAACCAGTCCTGGATGCCGAAGAAGGAGGCCATCTCCGCCACGCGGCGACGGATGGAGGGCGTGTCGCAGCCAAGGCTCTCCAGTCCGAAGGCCAGCTCATGCCAGACCTTGTCGGTGACGGTCTGCTCCTCCGGAGACTGGAGGACGAAGCCGATATCGGCGGCCTGCCGATGGGGCGGCAGGTCATCCAGCGGCTGACCGTCGAAGAGGATACGGCCCTCGGCCGCACCGTGGGGGCGCAGGGCGGGCTTCAGCTGGCGGAGAAGCGTGGTCTTGCCGCAGCCGGAGGCGCCGCAGAGGACCCAGAACTCGCCCTGACGGACCGTGAGGGACACATCCGCCAGCGCGGGGCAGGGCTGCTGGGGATAGGTGAAGCCAAAATGCTCCAAACGCAGCAGTTCAGGCACGAGGAGTCCCTCCTTTCCGGACGAGATAGCGGCGCCGGGACAGGGCGTCCAGCAGCACCGGCGTAAAGCAGAGCAGGCCGTAAACGGCGAAAAAGCTGACCGTCAGCGGTGTGACGGGGCCGCTGAGCAGCATGGGGTAATACTGAAAGCGCAGGCCGCCGGCCAGACCGCCGCCCAGCAGATACAGGCCGCAGAAGGCCAGCCAGAGGGCGACGGCACCGTCACGCCGGTCAAAGCGGTAGAGGGAGAAGGATGTCCTCCCCGGCAGGCCATAGCCCCTGCAGCGCATACTATCGGCGGTAATGAGCCCGCTTTCCAGGCTCCAGGTAACAACGATGGAGAACACACGAAGGGCGCTTCTGACGCGCCGGGCCGGGGCGCCGGTCTGGGTATCACGGCCCAGATTCCGCTGGGCCTGCGCCACGGCACGGAGCCGCCGGACAAAGCGGGGCACAAAGCGGAGGATCATGCTCAGCAGCAGGGACAGCGCCGGGATGACGCGGCCAAAGAGGTACACCACCTTGTCCGAGGTGATGACATCGGTGACGCAGACGAACCACAGCGCCACGGCGCTGAGCATGGCGCCGGCGGCCAGACCGTAGAGCAGGCTCTCCAGCGTCAAAGGATTGCCGGAGGACAGATAAGCCAGAATGGTGACGCCCTGGTGGACAAAGGCCGGGTTCACCGCCGCCGCCAGGAGGGCCATAGGCAGCAGCCACAGCAGGTGGCGGCGCAGGCCCTTGCCGCCCAGCAGACGGGCAACATACCACCCGCCGCCCAGCGTCGACAGAACCAGGCACACCGGGTGCATCAGCAGCATCGCGCAGGCGATGACCAGGGCAAAGTAGGAAAAGCTCACCGCCGGATGGCAAGTGCGCAGCGTATCGTCCATGGGATCACCTCCTGCATACATGATGTCTTAACCTTTTGATTATACCCTGCCGCCAGGGGATACGTCAATCCTGCGTGCGGAAAAAGGGCGGCAAAAGCCGCCCTTTTGTCAACCCATGTAGGTATTGCCCACGTCTGCACCCATATTACAGGTGTAGAGCCACTGGATGTTCTCGCCGCCGGAGAGCGTATAGCTGTCCGCGCCATAGCTGGGGAAGGTTCCCCCCACGCAGTACATCCAGCCGGAGCTCCTGCCCACATTTTTTTCGAACAGGCCGTTGATGCCCCTGACATAGTTGCCGCTGGAGCTCACCGGGATACCCGCGTCACCGCAGGCCCGCTTCAGTACGGACATGACAGACTCACCCTCGGTGATGGTCACCGTGGTGGACAGGATCACGCCGTCGGCGGGGATAAGGCCCTTCACGCTGTCGGAGCACTTGTCCATATTATCAAGCACCGTGGCACAGGAAATGTACAGCGATACGGATGCCGCCGGCGTAGGGTCAGGTGCAGGCGCAGGGTCCGGGTCTGGCGCAGAAGGCTGCTCCTGTTCCTGCTGTTTCTTCTCTTCTTCCAGCCGCTTCTGCTCCTCCAGGCGCTTGGCTTCCTCCTGCTTTTTGGTGTCCTCCTCGGCCTTTTTGGCATCATCAGCCGACTTCTGCTTGTCAGACTTCTTGTCGTCCGCGGTCTTATCCTCAGTCTTTGCCGCGTCCTGCTTGCCGTCAGCCTTGGTGGTGCCCGTTTCAGCTGTGTCGTTCTTCCTGGTGTCCGCGGTCTGCTCCTGCTTTGCCGTGGGAATGTTGCCGGGGGCGTACGATACGGTCTTTTTTCCGCAGGCGGCGCAGGTCAGCAGCAGGGACAGCGCCAGCGCCAACAGCCAAAATCGGTGGTTTTTCTTCATATCTCTCATTCCTCATAAAAGCGCCATACGCAGAGGCGCTTTCGCGCCCCTGCGTCGGCTGTTCTGTTGTTACTTGGAAACGCGCTTCTTCCGGGTCAGCGCCACAACGGCTGCCGCCGCCAGGACCGCGCTGCCCAGCCACAGCACCATCTGACTGTCGTCCGCCGTATTGGCAGAGTCCTTCTTGCCGCTGTCGGCCGTACCGCTTCCGCCGTAGTAGTACCCGGAGGACACCGTCTCATAGGAGACGATAGCGAACGCGGAGGCCTTGTCCGTCTGGAAGGTCAGGACATAATTGCCCTTGGTGCCGCCCAGCGTAGCGGACAGCTCGGCAGTGGTCACATTGCCGCTGCTATCCGTGTGGCTGCGCACCACGCAGACGTGCTTGCCCTGAAGGGCCGCGTACAGCTCGTCGGTGATGGGGATGGTCACGGTGACGCTGTGGGGCAGCTCGATAAGCTGCGCCACGGTCTTGATCTCGTTCCCTTCCGTCTTGACCAGCGCCACAGTCACGTCTACGACCTTCTCCAACTGCGCGTTCTTGCGGGATTTGTCGCCGCGCAGGGCGTCCAGCTTCTCGGCCAGCTTGTTCAGCTCCTTCTTAACCTCGTCACCGGCCGTCTTGGCCGCCTCGGTCAGGGCGCTCTTGCCGCCGTCGGCGGCCTTCTGCTCGTTGGTGAGCTGGAGCGTATCCGTCACGGTCACGGTGATTGCACCGTCGCTCACAGCCGCCTTGATCTCCGCCAACTTCTCATCCGTAACAGGTTTGTCGGTCTTGATGGTCAGGCCGCCGCCTGTGACGATTGTGTTGTCCTTGCTGTCCACCTTGATGTCATCGCCTTTGACGTTGGCCATCGGGTTCTTGACGCCGCAGACGGTGCAGACGCCGTTGACGTAGGTGTGCTTGCCGGTGGCGGGAATGGTCGCGCCAGCTGTGATGACAATGCCGCAGCGCTTGCAGTAGGTATCCGCCTCATGGCCGGAGGCGTAGCAGGTGGCCGCCACCGCCGCACGGGTGGCCTCATCGTGGCCCAGGGCCGCGATGACCCAGCTGTCCTTGGCGATCTCGGTCTTGCCCGCCGCATCGCTGAAGAACTTGTGGCAGCGAGAGCAGGTCCAATAGGCACTGTTGCCTGCCTCGGTGCAGGTAGCAGCCTTGCCCGCCGTGGCAGTCATACTGTGCCCCAGAGACGGGACGATCATCGTCTCCTTCGTGCCGCAAACGCTGCACTTACGGGTGCTGATACCGCTTTCGGTGCAGGTGGCCGCCTTGGTCACCGTCCACGCGCTGAACTTGTGGCCCGTCGCGGGAACAGGCTTTTCCTCCACGGCGCCGCAAATGGAGCAGATCCGGCGGCTGACGCCGTCCTTGGTGCAGGTGGCGGCCACGGTCACTTTCCACTCGCCGAAGCGATGGGCGCAGGCGGCGTCGGTCATATCGTAGAGGGCGTTGGCCTTCTCGGTAAAGCGCGCATAGGCGGCCATGGCGCAAAGCGCCTGCTCCGTGGCCATCTCGTTGACGGCCTTGTCTGCGAACTGATGCTTAAAGCCGCCGTTCTCCACCACGCGGTACTGCAGGAGGTTCCCCAGCACGCTCAGGGTCTTCCCCTCCATGGTCTTGGTAAAGCGCGCGTCCGTGTTGGCATCCAAATTCAGGGCGGAAAGGGCGATGACCACCTGCGCGCAGCTCTCGGAGGAGTCGTAGCCGCTTCGATACTTGCCGGAGAGCCAGTTGAGGGCTTTCTCCACGGCGGTGTTCACGGTTTCATTGCCGCCGTCCTTATGGTAGGGTGCCAGCGCCTGGAGCGCCATGGCGGTCATGTCCACGTCGCCGACGGGTTTTGTGTCGGCGCTGGCTCTCCAGCTGCCGTCTTCGTTCTGCTGTGCAAGAACAGCCTGCACCAGCCAGGAGGTGTCGGAGGTGTAATTGCGGCTGTTGAGCGCCAGCAGACCCATGACGAGGCCGTTGATATCCGTGTTACTGGTATCGGTGACCTGCATGATATCCTTGTTCTGCAGCGCCTTCAGCAGGTTTTCGCCGCCCACGTTGGCGGGGTCCTTGCCGATGGCGGTAAGAGCCAGGACAATACGCTCATTGTCGGTGACGGTGGGGTTACGGCTCTCGGGATCGACAAGAACGCCGTCCGCGCCCATATTCTTCTGCACATAGGCCACGACCTTCTCATAATAGGCCGCGATATATGCCTCGGACAGGGGCACTTTGGCGCGAGCCTGTCCCAGTACCGCCCACTCGCCGAAGAGATAGCTGACGACCGGGGCGCTCACCGCGCTTTGGATATACGCCTTGGCGCCGGCATACGCCTCATCGAAGCCGGGCACTTCCGCACCGGGCACGGCGGGATCCGTCGGATCCAGCGGAATATAGGTGTCGGTAAAGAACAGGCGCAGGGTGTCGCCGTCCTTGAGATAGGTGTTGTCCAGCGTGGTCTTGGGCAAGGTCTCGTTGCCGCCCTTGACGGCGATGCCGAACATCCAGCCGGAGGACTTGCCGTCGCCCTTCTCCTTGAGGGTGTGGCCCGCCGCATCGGTGATGCTCTTGATGTAGGCGCCGCTGCCGGTATAGGTGTACTTGGCACTGTCAAGGCACGCCTTCACAGCGTCCCAAGCGGTGGGATCCTCGTTGGCCTTGCCGGTGAAGGTAAAGTCGGAGATTCCCGTGAAGGTATGGCCGTTCTTGTTGTAGCCGTCCACCTTGACCTTCACGGTGAGGGTCTGATTTTCGTTGGGGTCATTCTGCCCCGTGGTACCGGGCACCGTCAGGTCGATCTGGATGGGCTGCTTGTAGAATTGGGCAAAGGCCTTGTAGCGTTCCTTGCTCTCCTCGGTGCCGTTGATGCCGAACTTTTCCCAATACTGGGCGTACTTGGTGTAGGTCAGGACGCTGTCCAGCGTAACTGTCGTATTGTACTCCGGCTGGTGTACACGCAGCAGCTCATTCTCGATGACGGAGGGTCGGGAGGATCGGAAGCAGCGGTACTTCTCCGTATCGAGCCAGCCGGGGATATCGTCGGCCTCGATGCCGTCGAAGGTCATATTCACCGTGCCGCGGACGTATTTCAGCGTGCCGTCCTCGTTTTTGCAGATCTCCGCGAAGGGATACAGGTCGGAGGTGACCTTGGTCTTATCCGTATTCTCGTTCTTGATACCGTTCCAGTAGACATCCCCGGTCAGCGCCTTGGTCATAAAGACGGCAGCGCCATCCAACTCCGGCTGGGTAAAAGGCTGAATGGTGAAGCTGAACTCCTGCCGCGCCAGCAGAAGGCCGGAGCTGCGGGTGGTGATGGTCACCACATACTTCGCCTCCACCGGCTTCTCACCGGGCAGTGGGCGGTAGACCATGGCATGATAACCGTTGAAGCCCAGCACGTCCGGGGTGAGGCTCACCATCGTGACCTTCTGGTTATAGCTGTCGGTCATGATGCCCTCCTGCTGCAGCAGATAGGGCCGGGGCATCTGCAAATCGGCATCGACTTTTCTGAGATCGGGCTTCGTCGTTTTGTCCACGAAGTCCACCAGCAGAGACTGATAGTTGTCCCTCAGGGCCGTCTGCATCTCGTTGGTGGCGTCGATGTCAAAGGGCGCTACCGTGATGTCAAAGAACACGTCGGCGTAGACCTCCACACCGTTCTGCCCCGTGATATGCTCCTTTATATACGGATCGTCGTCAAAGTCGGTATAGGTCACGCGGGCGATCAAAGTTTCCTTGCCGGCATCCTCGGGCAGCTCACCCTCGGCAGGCCGCACGGGGCGGACAATGTTGCCCACGCCGGAGGCGCTGTCTTTATCGCTGCTGATATACAGGCAGTTGGAGTCTTCCGCGACATCCACAACAGCCCACTGGACCTGCATATCGTAGCGGCCGGAGATGCTGTAGGGCAGCGTCAAATTGGAGGTAATGCCGCCAACCACGGCGTGGCGATCCCAGGCGCCGGTGGTGTCCGTCTCCGCTTCGTTGGTGTTCTCGCCGCGGATCATCTCCCAGGTCAGCGTTTTGGCAGCTTCCGTCAGCTGTGCCTGCACATCGTCAAAGCTGCGGCCCACGATCGCGCGGGTGGTGATAGTCTTCTCCGCACCGCCGTAGGCGACTTTGAACTCCAGGCCGGCGTAATACGCCTCCTTCAGCTGGACAGCGCCGTCAAAGAACTTGACATCGCCGTTCGCGGTGATGTACTCATGTGCCGCACCGTCAAAACCGCTGGCTTTAGCGCTGCCGTCCGTATAGGTAATGACAGCCTTGTCGGCCACATCCTTGTAGCCCATCTCCTCCAGCAGGCGGCGGAAGGCTTTTTCAACACCCTTGCCGTTGGCGTCGGTGGTGTCGTTGTAGAGGCCCACCCCCTGCAAAGGCCGCACCGCCGCATTGCGCGCGGTGATCACGGCGGCGATGTCGTCCAGTGTCTGCTGTTGCTCCGCCGCTTTGGACCACAGGCAGAGGGTAAAGGTCTTGACCTTGCTCTCGCTGCCGGAGGTCAGCGTGGCCTTGAGGGTGACAGTAGCCTTGCCGCCGGCAGGCGCGGTGAGCGCGCCGGTGGCGGTGTTCACCAGAGCGTTATCCGCCGTCCAAGTGAGGGAAACGGTCTTCTCTCCACTGCCCTCCGCGGGAACGGTGACGCTCGTGGGCAGGGTCAGGAAGCCGGTATAGGTCTGCGCGGTCTCCTCTTCCTCCTCCGGGTCGCCGCTCACCGGGGTAAGGCCGCGGAGCTGATAGACGCCGGTGGCATCGGCCTTCAGAAGGTCTGCATTCTCGGCATCGAGCCCCAGTTCCTTATAGAAGTGCTTTTGCAGGGCGGTCAGGAAGTAGTCGTGCAGGTCCGTGACCGCTTCGCCGGGCTCTTCGATGCCGTATTCCTTGCAGAGGTCGGCCTTATTATAGTTACCGTCCGTAAGTTCATAGAGTCCCAGCACATTCTCGGCGTACCAGTCGGCCTTGGCTTTCTTGGCGGCGGCGGCGGCGCTCATGCCGCGAAGCTGCAAGGCGTTGGCGGCGGCGGCAGCGGCCTTGAGGTCGGCATTATCCACGGGGGTGCCGCCCTGCCAGGGCAGCACCGGGAAGCCGCCGTTGCTGTTGCCGCTGTCAAGGTGCATCCCCATCTCCGCCGCAAATTCCGGGGTGCGCATTTCCTCGGCGGTCTTTTGCAGGGCACCGGCAGTCGATGCGCCGATGCCGGCGGCATGGAGGTAGTAGCAGTTTTCCACCGTGGCGCCGGATGCCACGAGGTTCACCACCGGGCTGATGCCGGCCTTCGGACCGGTGACGACGCCGGTGACATAGCAATTGCGCAAAACGGCGGAGGCATACACCTGCCCGGCGATACCGCCGATGCCCTTGTTGGTGTCTCTATCCGTTCTTGCCGACACATTGCCGGTGGAATAGCAGTTCTCCACGGTGCCATAGGTATAGCCCACGATGCCACCGATATTCAGCGTGGAACTATAGGAGGTGCAGGTGTTTTTGATGTCGCCGGTGTTGACGCAGTTGACAATGCGGTTGCCTTTTGAGGCGCGTCCCACGATGCCGCCGGCAGAGGCGCTGCTGCTGCTGGTGGTCACGGTGCCGTCAAAGAGGCAGTTCTCCACGGTGCCGGAACTGGTGGCCGCAATGCCGCCCACATGACTGCTGCCGCTGACTGTGCCGATGACCGTCAGGTTCTTCACCGTGCCGACGGAGGAAAGGCAGCTCACCAGCCCCTCCGTGCTCTTCAGGCCGCTGACAATGTGCCGATCGCCGTCCAGCGTCCCGGCAAAGCCGGAGTTTGCAGCATCATTATAATCATACTTGCCAAAGGTCGTCCATGCCTTGCCGTTGAGGTTGATGTTGGCGGTGAGTTTGCCGTTGATGGCTTTCTGCCCGCCGTTGACCGCATCGGCAAACCATGCCAGTTCCGCGGCGGTGCCGATCTGATAGACGCCGTTTTCTGTTTTGGGCTCGGTCTTGGTCGTGCCGTCCCATCCCTCACCGGCATAGGTCAGTGTTACCGTGATGGTGTCGTTTTTGGCAGCGGTAAAGCTGCCGCTGACCGTGATATACTCCGCCTTGGCTACGGTGTAAGCATAGGTCTCGCCGAGGTAGAGTTTGTAGCCGCCGTCGGCCTCGGGCTTGATGGTGCCGCCCACGGGGTGGGTCAGCGTAACAGACGCATCCGCAGGATCAGCGACAAACTTCACCTGGTACGCCGTCAGGGCAGTGAGGGCCACGTTCTGATTCACGTTCTTGTTCGTGACGATGATTCTGCCCGTCTCGGTTTGATAACCGTACTTGCTGACCGTGTAGGTGTACACTCCGGCGGGGACCGCATACTTACCGTCGGTGCCGGTGATGGCTGCACCGCTGGCATCCTGCAAGACGACCTTGCAATCCTCCGCGCCGGTGACATTGAGAGAGACGGTGTAGACGGGGGAAACGGTAAAGTCTTTCAGCTTGACATTATAAGAGTCGGAACCGCTGAAGGACAGCGTCAGTTCATCGCCCTTTTTCAGCACCGTGCTGAATGTCTTCCACTCCGATTCATCGTAGGCTGTCAAGAGTGTCTTGCTTCCGTTCTTTACAGTGAATCCGTACTCATCCCAGTAGTCTTTATATCCATTGGAAAAATACTGGAAGGACACAACGCACGGCTTTCCCGCCGTCAGCTTCATAGTCGTTGTGCCATAGCTTTTTTTGCTCTCCAAATAGTTCCCACCAGCATTCCGTACCGGTTCAAAGCCGTATCGTGTGCCGTTCTCGGCGGTGATACCGTCCAGGCCGGCAAAGAAATCGTCAAAGGTCAGCGACTTGACGAACTCCAGGCCTATGGTCTTGGCAGCCTTGACCACAAAACTCCCAAGCAAGGTATCGCAGCCATCCAACTTGGCCGTGTAGGTATAGTCCCCGGCGGGGAGAGTGCAGTCCGCGCCGCTGCCCGTGTAGGCGGTGATACTGCCGGACGTGACGGTGATGGTGGGCTCGGCGGTCACGCCCTCCGGCTTGGTGATGTTGAAGGTCACCGTCTGCTTTGCCAACTCGGTCAGCTTGACGGTCTTGTTCACATCGGTGGTCGCAACATTGATCGTGCCGGTGGCCGGCTCATAGCCGAACTTGCTGACGGTGTAGGTGTAGGCCGTATTCTTGGCAGCGATATAGACATTCTTGCCGGTGGAACTGGCCGCAGACTCCTTGTAAACGGTGGTGTTTCCCTGCTTCAGTGTTACCGCCGCATCATCGGGGGTAAACTGCAGGGTGATGACCGGCAGTTTGACAAGGGTAACGGTAATGGTGTTGTTCCCCTCTTGGGCGGTAAACTCCTGCGTTACCTTTTCGTAGCCTTTCTTTTCCACCGTATAGGTGTATTTTTCGCCAACCGTTAGGGCATAACTTCCGTCTGTACCCGCTGTCAGGCCGGTGTAGCCCTTTTTCAGCGTCACAGTGGCATCAATTGCCGTTCCTGCCGCATCCTTGACATCAAAGCGCACGGTGGGCAGCACCTCGGCGCGGAAATTGCGCAGCCAAATGCAATCTTGACCCTTATCTCCGCTTCTATCTTTTCGGTAGTTTACGGTGACCTTATCCCCGGCATTTACAGCGATGGAAAACTCTTTCCAATCTTGCTTTTCACCACTGTACCCGCCGGTTGAACCAAATTGGCTTCCCGTTTGATCGTTAATATCTACGCGCAGGCCATCATAATTTTTTTCGGAGTCGGTTTTGCAGTCAAAGGTCAACTGGGCAGCCTTGGCAAAGGTCAGGGTCAGACTGGAGGTGGTGTTGCCCTTCTTTTCATTGGTGGATTTCAGGACATAACCGCCATCCAGCAGCACCGGCTCAAATTTGTAGGAGGTGCTGTTTTGCGCTGTGGCAATGCCATTGAGTCCCGTGAAAAAGTCAGCATGGTGCGGGTTTCATCGGTGCCCTCATACTTCACCGTGAGAACCATGCCGGTCAGGTCGAGTTCGGCATCGCCCTTGTAGTACTCCGTCTTTGTGGGAGCCTTGGTCACCGCAATGCTCTGCACCTTTTTCAGCGCCACGGTTTGGGTGCTGCTCTCGTCGGGAGTCACTTCGCCGGCAGCGGGCTCATATCCCTCCTCGGCGGTCTCGGCGGTGTAAGTATAGGTGTGATCCTTCAGCAGCTTATAGGTCGTTCCCTCGGTGGGCGTAACCTGCGTCTCGCCGTCCTTGAGGGTGAGCGCAGCACCGGCGGGAGTCACGGTGAAGGTCACGGTGACCCACTTTGCAGCATCCTTCTCCAGCGTAACGGTAACGCTGTCGGGAGTCGCCACGGGGTTGTCCTTATCGGTCACGGTCACGCTGCCGGTTTTTGTGGTGTAACCGTCACAGGACACGGTATAGGAATACGGTGTATCGGCGGCAGGCAGCGCCACGGTGGTGGAGCCGGTATAAGTGCCGCCGTTGATTTCGAGCGTAGCATTCGCGGGAGCAATGGTAAAGGATACCGCCGCGGTGGGGGTCTCCCAGCTGAGGGCGGGATAGTCGCCGGCCTTGGCCATGAAGGCGCTGCCTAACAGGGTAATAATATCACCGCTGCGCATCTCTGCATCGGTCTTGGACACAGTGGGGTCGGTGTAGTCGCCATTTCCACAAGACCCCACTTTATATGTGCTCTCCAAGTAGTAGCAGTTCTTAACTGTAGCAGCATTCCATCCGACAACTGCGGCTGTATTGTCTCCACTTCCAGTGATACTTCCAGTATTGTAGCAATTCTCAACACTCGCTCCGCCATCTACATAACCAGCTATCCCTCCCATATTTATGGGTCTTGTTCTGCTGCTGGAAATGGCACCTGTGTTATAGCAATTCTCTACTGTACCTCCCCGCAGTTTTCCAACGATACCGCCTACATGTCGTTCGGTTGCGGAGATTTCTGCACAGTTGATACAGCCACTAATGGTTGCGCCATTGGCTTGGGCTGCAATGCCGGCAACGCCTTCCGTGCCCGACACTGTACCATCCACTTTCACATTCCTCACCACGGCGCCGCCCGCCAGTTTGCTGAACAGGCCGACATTGGCCGTGGAAGCGGTGATATCCAGCGTCACGGTGTGGCCGTTGCCGTCAAAGGTGCCGGTAAAGCCGGTAAAGCCGGTAATATCGTTGCCATAGGGCGCCGTGACAGTGATGTCCGCCGTCAATTGATAATTGCCGTCGGGCTCCATCGCCGCAAACTCCTTCGCGGAGCTGACAGTTCCTTCCGCCAGCGCCAGCGCCGCGCCGCCGCTGCGGGCAAACCGGGACACAGGCACTTCCTCAGCAGGCTCCTGCTGCTCCTGCGTCTCCTCATCCTCGGTGGGGACATTGCTGTCCGTATCCGCCGGGGCGGTCTGTTCCTGCTGGGTCTGCTGCTCCTGATCCGCGGCCAGCGTGTCGGCCAACACGGAGGTGGGCAGCAGGCTGACGACCATCACGACGGTCAGCAGCCAGCTTATGACTCTCTTCTTCATGTCTCTTTCTCCTTTATGTAAATTTTTTGTCGACGTGAGGGGGTGGGCGGGGATGCGGCAACATCCCCGCCCCACTTATGGAAAAGCACGCGGCCAATGGCCGCCTCAGCTTGACAAAGGGGACTCGTCTGCACGGTTTCACGGTCAGATGGAAAGCGCACGGCGCCTCAGCTTGACAGTCGAGTTTTCCGCACCGCTTCGCTGTGTATGGCAGCGTGTCAGCCTGGCAAGGGAAATGTTTTTCATGCAGGGCATGAAAAACGGGACAGAGTGCACTCTGTCCCGCGAAAATGAAACGCTGCCCGGCGCAAAGCCGGACAGCGAACGCAATAGATACGACCCCTGCACCACGGAAAGATGTCGCCGCCCCCGCCGCCCGCCCAAAAGGGCCGGCCGCGAAAAAGGCGGTGCAAAAAACACCGACCTCCCGTTCAGGAGGTCAGCGTGGTACATCTACATGGTGGTACAAGATTCCCGCACACGGAGAGCGCGCCCGCTGCAACTTTGTCCTACACAATGCAATTCTCCTGGCTCGCGCCGCGGGGGACAGACATCCCTCCTCGTTTGCAGCCTACCTTCTCATGGGCTTCCCCACAATGGCGGACTTTCGTCCCGGCGGCTCTCGCCGCTTCGGTGCATCCTTGCGCTCACAGTACCGGTCGTGCGGGGTTTGGCCACCCCTTTCCTTCTATGCCGACGCCTGGCCCGTGGTGGGCTGTACGGCCGCCGGCGACATTGGATCAACAGACTGTTTGTTTACTTGTCAGCGACATTATATTACAGGAATTGGCCGTTGTCAACCCTCCTCCCTACCCCAATGCCACGTCCAGGATCATCATTACGGTAAAGCCCGCGGCAAAAGCCAGCGCCCCCGGGCCGGGGTCGCCGCGCGTGGGCAGCAGCTCGGCGGCCACCACATAGAGCATAGCCCCGGCGGCAAAGCCAAGCAGCCAGGGCAGCGCCGGAACGATGAGCGCCGCCGCCAGCACCGTCACGCCGGCGGCCAGCGGCTCCACCGCGCCGGAGAGCACGCCGCCCAAAAAGGCTCTTCCCTTCCCCGCACCGGCGGTACGCAGGGGCAGGGCCACAATGGCGCCCTCCGGCACATTCTGGATGGCGATGGCCAGCGCCAGCGTAAACGCCGCAGCGGGCGCGGCGGCTCCTGCCGCCACACATCCGGCATAGGCCGCACCCACCGCCATCCCCTCCGGGATGTTGTGCAGCGTCACCGCCAGAAGGGTCATGGTGGTGGAACGGTCGGTAACAGCCTCCGGCAGCAGTCGCTCCAGCAGCCGCAGGAACAGCACCCCCAGCCAGAAACCGCCCGCCGCCGGAAGGAAGGACCAGCGGCCCATGTCCGCCCAGTCGATAGCGGGCAGCAGCAGGCTCCACACCGAGGCGGCGGTCATCACCCCGGCGGCGAAGCCCTCCAGCACGCGGCGCAGAACGGCGGAGGGCGCTCTCCGCAGGCAGAATACGCACGCCGCACCCAGCGACGTGCCCCAGAAGGGGAGCAATATCCCCTGAAGGACAGATGATTGCATAGACACTCCCTTTTCCGTATCCGTAGTATGCGGAGCCAGGCGACTCCGTACAGTCTATCCTACGCAGCGGGAAACGAAAGGTGAAAAGACAAGGGCCCCCGCCGAAGCGGGGGCCTTTGGGAAAATACAAAGTCATTCAAAATGCTAAGATAAGGCGGGAGCGCCCGAAGGGTGCTCCCACTGCGCGGCTTATTGCTTTATGTGAGATGCAGCTTCACTGTACCGGCAGTTCCACTGCAATAGTAGTGCCCTCATCTGAACTCTCCTCTACCCGGACGCAGCCGCCGTGGAGATCGGCAATCTCCCACACCAGCGAAAGTCCCAGCCCCACGCCGCCGTACTCCCGGCTGCGGGACTTGTCCACCCGGAAGAAGGGCTGGAAGATGCTCCGCTGAAATTCCTCCGGAATGCCGCGGCCGGTGTCGGAAACGCGGATCAGGACTTTTTCCGTCTCCTGTGTGACGCAGACCCACACCGAGCCGCCAGGGCGGTTGTACTTGACGGCGTTCTCCGTCAGGTTGAAGATCAGCCGATAGATCAGCGCGTCGCTGCCGGTCATAACGCCGTCGCCCTCCGCTTTTAGCGTGACACCGCGCTTTTCTGCCAGCGGGGCGAGGTCTGTGAAGATCTCCTCAATCATTGGGATAAGCTGAATCTGCTCGTTCCGCGCCACCTGCTGCAAATTGCTCATCTCCAGCAGCGTCTTGGTCATCTGCGTCAGCCGCTCCGTCTGCTCGCGCAAAAGCGTGAGGAATTCCGCCGTCTCCGGGCGCACATCTGGATGCTCCGCGGAAAACAGCTCCAGCTGCGCCTGCATCAGCGCAAGCGGCGTGCGCAGCTCGTGGGCGGCATTGCCGGTAAACTGCCGCTGGGCGGTAAAGGCGTTGTTCAACCGCTCCAGCATCTGGTTGAAGGAGTGGCTGAGCTGCCGGAATTCCGGCAGCACGTCCTCATCGATCCTCACATCCGCTAGATTGTTCAGCTGCACCTTCTCTACCTGAGAGGCGAAGCTGTGCAGGGGCTTGAGGGCTCGCCCGCTGACGAAATAGGCCAAAATTCCGCTGAGCAGTGTCACTATAGCCGTGATATACCAGTTGGTGGTGCGGAAGCGTCCCTGCGCCCCATCGACAACGATGGTCAGCTCCTCGCTGGGCGCAACGAGCTGCGGGTCAAAGCTTGCCGTGCCCTCCTCATTCAGGATCACCGTGCCGCCGCCCTGTAAGCTGTCTGCAATGGTGTCCATATAGTACACACCGGAGGAGCACAGCAGCAGATTCATGGCCACGCAGGTGATGCCGATGAGCAGGACGGACATCAGCGTGATGCGCCACTGCAGGGAAAGCCGCTTCATTCCTCCTCGCCTCCCATCAGATAGCCCTCGCCGATGCGGTTGCGGATGGGGTCATAGCCCAGCACGGCGCGGAGCTTTTTGCGCAGGGCGGAGATGTGGACGCGAATGGAATTGCTGAAGCTGTCCACGCTGTTGTCCCAAACGTGATCCATCAGCTCCTCCTGACTCACGGGCCGCCCCTGATGCACCATCAAATATTCCAGAATACCCGTCTCCTTGCGGGTCAGTGTCAAGGTCTGCCCGTTGACGGCGGCGGTGCGGGAGCGGGTGTCGAAGCTCAGGGCTCCGCAGCTTAGCAGCACGTCCTGCTGGGTGAACTGCCGCAAGGTCAGGCTGCGGATGCGGGCCTCCAGCTCGGCAAGATGAAAGGGCTTTGCCAGATAGTCGTTTGCCCCGGCGTCCAGTCCCTGCACCTTGTCCTCCACCTCGCTGCGGGCGGAGAGGATCAGCACCCGCGTCTCCCGGTCAGTCTGCCGCAGGGTGCGCAGCACCGTCATGCCGTCCTTTTTCGGCAGATTCAGATCAAGAAGTACCAGATCGTAGCGCTCCACGCCCAGCAACTCCAGAGCCTTCTCCCCGTCGTAGCAGTAGTCCACGCTGTAGGCCAGCCGCCGCAGGCTGCGGACGATGGTCTCGCACAGGGCGCGTTCATCTTCAATTACTAAAAGGTGCATGAGAGCCCTCCTTTTTATTTCTCCGTTTTTGTGTTGCTTTCATTATAGCAAAAATAGATAAGGTTTGCGTTAAGTTTTCGTTCTTAACAGAGACTTTAACTCTCCCGCGCTATGATGGGGGCACAAAATCGGAAAGGGTGATGAAAAATGAGCTGCGGGAAAAAGGCCGCGGCGCAGATCGTGCTGCTGATGGCCGGAGCCGCCATGCTGTGCTTCGGCGTCTGGCGGGGCGAGGCGGCGACGGTGCTGAGCAAAGCAATCAAATTATGTCTGGAGTGTGTGGGCATTGGGTAAAAAGTTTTCAGGCGTTTCACAGACCATGTCCCGTTTCCGGGGCTGGATCCAGGCGGGTGCGACGCTGCTGACCAACCTGCACCTGCCGAACTTCCTCAAAGGAGGGCTGTATCAGGGCGCGGGGAAGACCGTCTGTGTGCCGGGACTGAACTGCTACTCCTGTCCGGCAGCGTCCGGGGCCTGTCCCATCGGGGCGTTTCAGGCGGTGGTGGGGTCATCGAAGTTCAGCTTTTCCTACTATATCACAGGCTTTCTCATTCTGCTGGGCGTGCTGCTGGGGCGCTTTATCTGCGGCTTCCTCTGTCCCTTCGGCTGGTTTCAGGAGCTGCTGCATAAGATCCCGACGAAGAAGCTCTCCACAAAGAAGCTCAAGCCACTGACCTATCTCAAGTACGCCATACTGCTGGTGATGGTTTTCCTGTTGCCGGCGTTCCTGGTGAACGATGTAGGCATGGGCGACCCGTTCTTCTGCAAATACCTCTGTCCCCAGGGCGTGCTGGAGGGGGCCATCCCGCTGTCCCTTGCCAATTCCGGCATCCGGGCGGCGCTGGGCAGCCTGTTTACCTGGAAATTCAGCATCCTGCTGGCAGTGATCGTGCTGAGTATCGTATTTTACCGGCCCTTCTGCAAGTGGCTGTGCCCGCTGGGTGCGTTTTACGCGCTGTTCAACCGTGTGTCCCTGTTCCAGATGAAGGTGGATAGGAACAAATGCGTCTCCTGCGGAAAATGCGCCAAGGCCTGCAAAATGGATGTGGACGTGACAAAAACGCCCAACCATACCGAGTGCATCCGCTGTGGGATGTGCATCCGCGCCTGTCCCACCAACGCCGTCAGTTTCCGCTACGGCTTTGGAGACGGCAAAAAAGAACCTGTAGAACCTGCAAATACATTAAAAACGGAGGAAACAAAATGAACGTAAAGAAAATCATCACACTGCTGCTGGCGCTGGTGCTGGCCGCCGGTATGGTCGCCTGTGGCACAAAGCCCGCAGAGGACACGGACGGCAAGGATGGCAGTGAAGAGGCAAAAGCGCTGTATGAGCAGCTGATGGCGCAGGAAAATGCCATCCTGTCGGAAAACACAGCTCTTTGGGAAAAGGTCTTTATGGCAGCCGATAAGGGCATGGCCATGATAGAGGACGGCGGCAACTACGGCGATTTTCTGCTCAAGACCATCGAGAATGCCAAGGATCAGTTCACCGAGGAGGAGCTGACGCTGCTCACCGGCGAGGCCACCAAGATCAAGGATATTGAGAACCAGCGGGCGGAGCTGGAGACGAAGTATCCCTGGCTGTCAGAGACGCCTGATAGTGATGACAATACGAGCGTCCCGGCGGGCAGCGATATGACCACGCCGCCTGACGATGGCAGTATGCAGAAGTTTCCCGCCTTTGAGGGCAAGGATCTGGACGGTAACACGGTGAAGAGCAGCGAGCTGTTCGCCAAAAACGCCGTCACCGTTGTGAATTTTTGGTTTACCACCTGCAACCCCTGCGTAGGGGAGCTTGCCGAGCTGGACGCGCTGAACAAGGAGCTTGCGGAGAAGGGCGGCGCCCTCATCGGCGTCAACACCTTCACGCTGGACGGCAACGAGACGGCCATTTCCGAGGCCAAAGATGTGCTTGCCAAGAGGGGCGCGACCTATCAGAATGTGTATTTCGCTTCCGACGGTGAGGCGGGAAAGTTCACCACCAATATCTTTGCCTATCCCACCACCTATGTGGTTGACAGGAACGGCAACATCGTGGGCGACCCCATCGTGGGTGCGATCACGGAAAAGAAGCAGGCGGAGGCACTGCAAGCCCAAATCAGCAAGGCTCTATCCGCCGATATGGGCTGACAAACAGACTTGTAGATATCTCCTGTACCTGTTTGTGGTCTGATTTCAGATACATATCAACAGAAAAAAACGGGACGGCTGTTCTTTTGAGGAACAGCCGTCTTTTTCTGGGAAGACAGCGAATGGGGCGCGGGGCTATTTGCCCGCGCCCCTAAAGGTGCTTTTTGTTGATGTGAGGTCACACTTCGTCCTTTTTCCTCTGCCCCAAAAGCCAGGCTGTCATGTCCCGCAAGGTCTCCTCCAGCGGGCGCGGATGATACGCAAAGCATTCCGATGCTGCAGCATGACTGAATTGCCCGTTTGAGGCAAGAACAGCAACGGAATAAGGGGTGAAAAACAGCGGCTTTCGCTCCTTCGTGCTTCGACGTTCATAGTATGGAGCCGCCAGCTTTGCAAGCCCCAGTGGCAGGCAGATGGGGCGATACTTCAGCTTTGCAGTCTTTCCCACGAGCTGAAGCATCTTGCGAATGGTGACATAGTGGCCGGACAAAATGTATCCTTTGCCGGGCTCTCCGTTTTCGGAACAGGCGAGAATGCCTTTTGCCACATCTCGCACATCCACGAAGTCATATCCGCCGCAAACGGCAAAGGGCAGCTTTCTGGAAAGAAACGATTTCGCCATTGAGGTGAAGCTCCCTCCCTGTATATCGCCCGGCCCGATGATACCAGAGGGGAAGACAATGCTGGCATTCAGCCCGCGCTCTGCCGCATTGAAGACAAGCTCTGTTGCGGTTGCCTTGCTCTTGGCGTAATCTCCGTCCACAAGCCCCGGGGAGAATTCGCAATCCTCCGTAATGGTGCAGCCCTTTGGCTTTTCCGGTATGGCATGGACGGAACTGACATAGACCATTTTGCCCACATTACGCTCCATACATTGCCGGAGAACGCTCCATGTCCCACCTACATTGACCTGATAGAGCTTCGAACCGGGTCTGGACGCGACAGAGACGATACCGGCGCAGTGAATCACACAGGTACGGCTGTCCGCATCCGCGAAGAAGTCTGTCAGTGAGTTTTTCACACACACATCACCGATGACGGTATGGACTTCTTTGGGGAGCAAATTGATATAGGGGTCATCATGCAGCACAAGCGCATACACTCGTGTACCGCGGCGTACCAGCGCTTCTACAACAGCTCTGCCAAGGAAGCCGGTGGCACCTGTAACAAGATATTTATCATACATTAAAAAAGCCTCCTCAAATAAGCATACAAGTGTTGATTATCTTTCACAAGTACAGTATACTTGAGGAGAAAGACAGAAACAATCAGCACTTGCCATACAGCTGAAAGAAAAGCAACACTTTCTGTCGAAGCGTTGCTTTTCTTTGTAAACTTTTTTGGAGGGGCTCTATATGGAGAAGATGGATGCAAGGAAACGCTATACGCAAATGGTGCTCAAGCAGTCTTTTCTGAAGCTGCTGAAGGAAAAACCTGTAAACAGAATTACGGTGAAGGAGGTTTGCGCGCTGGCGCAGCTTAACCGTGCCACCTTCTATGCCCATTACAGCGATTGCTTTGCCCTGATGGAGAGCATTGAGAATGAGCTCATCGATACATTTGAGAACTCCCTTCGCTATGTCAATTCGCTTGATGTGACGGCTCTGATCGAAGCTATCTACGATATGGTCGATCAGAATCAGGCGGCGTGTCGAATTCTAATTCTGGGGAATACAAACGCAACCGTCCTTATGCGGATGATTGCCCTGGCCAAGGCGGACAGCATTGCTTACTGGCGGAAAGAACTGCCCGGAGCCAGTGAGACAGAGCTGGAAATGATGTATACCCATCTGTCAAACGGTTTGATGCATGTCGTCGTGGAGGGCTATGACAAGTACAGCAAAGAGGAAATGGTCCGTTTTGTCAACCGGGTAGTAAAAGCCAGTCTTTCGCTGTTCCAATCACCCCAAAGACCTCTTGCTTAACATAGGCCTTATGCTTGCGTGGTATAATAAGCTTTGCAAAACGGTCGATGGTCAAAGGATAGGATGGAGAAAATCAGTCATATTTTATGAAAAAATGAGCATAAGAAAACCCCGGAAAATGCGGATTTTCCGGGGTTTTTGAGCTTTTGAGCTGTAAATTTGCGTCCGATTATCGCTTGGAGAACTGAGGTGCGCGACGGGCGGCCTTCAGACCGTACTTCTTACGCTCACTTGGCAGAAACCCTTGTATTTGCAACGACTTGCGGGTTTGACGAATGAAATTTGTCGTCGATTTTGTCTTTTAAGGTGTGCGTATGGTGCCTGCGGGGGATAGTTATGTGGTAGGATCGGACGGGAAAACCTCATTGATCTGCTTTGCAGACTCTGTCCGTTTTTCTGCGCTCTTGGCCTGTGCGTAGATTTTGAGGGTAACATCGGGATTCTTGTGCCCGGCATAATCCATTACCGTGCGAACATCGACCCCACTATAAATCAGGTTTGTGATATAGGTCTTTCGAAGCATGTGTGTTTTAACCGGGAAGTCAATGATATAGCGTACATTGGGATTGTGGGCAGCAGTCCGGCCTGCTTCCCGATTGACGGAATGAGACTTCTTTCCATGCTGTTTATAGCGGATATATTCGTCCGGTCCAACGCTGCGTCGCTTTATCTTTCGCCACATATTCCGGAACTGAGTCTCACTTAAGGGAAGTCCACTGCTATTACAAATGACGAAATCAGAGGCAACGCTCTTTTTGATTCCTTTCAAATGATTGAAAAGGGGCACTGGAATAGGTATATTACGGTGGCCAGCTGCGGTCTTGGTCACATTGGAAATCTCCGGACGATTGTGGCAAAAGATACATGTACGCGTAACCTCGATCTGCGGAGTGTCCGCATTGAGATCAACGCAGTCCCATTGGAGTGCCAGAGACTCCTCGCGCCGCAGTCCTGCATAAAGCCCCAATTTGACAAACGTTTCCAGAGGATAAATTCCTTTGATCGCGGCAAGTAGCGTGGCAACCTGCGCATCCGTCAAGTATTCCTCCCCTGTATCCTCTTTTTCGCGCCTCACGCGTTTAAAGGTATACTTTGTCGTTGGGTCAACCTGGATCAAATCACAGGTGAGGGCATCGGCAAAAATCTGTTTGATTAGCATAGAAGCCTTGCGATAAACGGACGCGGACTGCGCCTCTGCTACAGCCATAGCCTTCTTTATATCTTCGCCGGTGATGTCGATCAATCGCTTGTCACCAAGCACAGGGATGAAGTGTGTGCGGATGATCTGTTCATAATTGTTATAGGTGTTCCGCTTTAGGTCAGCGGACTTATCCGACAGCCACTCCGTTGCGCGTTCGCTGAAAGTTGGGAATTCCTTAATTTTGCGGCGAAGACGAATCTCGGCCTCCCGCTTTTTTACCTTCTCGTCGCGCTCTGCAATTGTTCTACCATAGACAGTGATATACTTTCCGCGTTCATCGCGAATGCTTTTATAATAGTACTCGATTCCATTTCGAACTACTGTCTTTTCTTTTCTCCGGGGCATCAATTACGCCCCCCTCTTTCCATTACCACCGCGAAAGCTGGGGCAAAAATCCGCTCTGCCGCGAGCCACGCCATCAAGCCGCTGTTCGATAAATTTCCTCAAATCCTCTTCGCGATAGCGGACGTTTCCCTTGCGCCGGTATTGGACAGCAGGAAGTTCCCCCGCTGCGCGAAGGCGGTCAAGATTTGAAACTGAGATCCCTAAGTATTTCGCCGAGTCCCGGCGATCGAGTAAAATGGGATTCATGGCGTCTCCTTTTCTAATTGATTTTTCCGAGACGCCATGATAAAATAACCTTGCACTGGTACTTGATGGCTTCTCGCTGTCTTGTATCCTGCACCTCCCGCCGGCAAGCGGGAGGTGCTTTTTTATTGGCCGAGGCTTTTCGTTCAGCCTTCCTGCTTCGTCAATGATAGCATTTCCACAGGCGTAAATTCCGAGACGGCCTTCCCGTACTCTTGCTTAAGGCTCTGATGGCTATCAGCCACTTCCTGTTTCGTAGATAGATGTATCTCCGCAGGCGTTGATTCCGGGCGAGCCGGCCCGTATTTTGTCGTTATTTCAGAGAAATAACTTGAAGACTATCTGTCTTCTCCTCTAAAATAACACAGGTGGCGATAAAAGTCAATATATAGATGTAAAAAAATAAATCATAACACTCAAAATGTTAATACAATCATTTCTGCCAAACGCCATTTCGCTTATCTTACGTTGACTTTTTTTCGTTCTTGTGGTACTATTAATCAAACAAATTGGGAGGTTTGTATATGGGTGAAGATGCAAAGATGCCAAAAGAATTGGAAAAATTTGAAGACTACTATATGCGAACGATGGAAATTACAGGAAGTAGAGATAATTTCCCCAAAGATCCTCAACTGGTAAAAGATGTAATCAACTTGTTCCTACAGCAAAATCCAAGAGTTTCGCAGGTGGATATTGCAACCAAATATGAACTCGCCCCAAGCCTGTTTTCTCGATTTCTAAGGACAGATAATGTAAAATCAAAAGCAGAATGGAATCGGGTAGCATATAGACTGGGGTTGGATATTGATTTAGCAAGGTATATAAGAAACGCACGAGAACTAATTGAGTTAATTTGGTCTTGGCAACAAATCTACTATGGTGAGCGTCTGACTCGCTTTATAGAAGGAACATTTGAAACGGCTGGCCTTATTCCTTATCCACCAAAGCACTTGGAAGATACGGAAGATTCAGAAAAAAGCTATGAGAATATGCGCTATTTTCTGATTAATAGCACAAATGAAGAAGCATGGTTCTTCTATTACTTCAAAGGCCGTGACACACTTGCCTCAGATGTTGTCTTCAACTTGCTATCCAACGAGAATATTTCGACGGTTCATATGATTATCATTCTTAATAGCGAAAACGCCTTTGAGGATGTAAAGCAAACCTTTCGCAGAAAGGATTGGAGAAATAATCTGCGCTATGCTTCTTTGACTGTTCTTCGGGTTGACGATGAAATTTCTACCATCATTAATGAGTATTCAGATGGAGATTTGGGGCTCAAAAAGCGGTCTGAGCAAGGAAGTGGCACGAGCACCGTGCCTTCCGCAACTCCGCAGTGACCCCAGCGGCCTAGACAGTCACGCTCAGGCGGGGAAATGTAACTTCGTACCCCCGCACCTGCCCCCTAATCCCAGCGTAGCATAATCGAGTATATTGTCAATACGTTCGGAAGGACAAATTCCAAGGAAATCACTCTCTATCTAAGGGAAGGCTACCTGCTGTTTTCGGCAAGTGGTCTTCCTTCATTTATTCAACCGATGCGGCCTATTCTCGACAACTGGCTCAATGCTTAACTGGCATCCCTGCTCTGACACATCAAATGCGTATTTACGTTTCGTGAGTCGCGCGGCGTATAGCAATTGCTTTCGCAGTCGCACTCAGCCCCTTCAGAGCCCCATAGTGTCATGCCGTGGGGGTAGGCGGGGTTCAGGCACACGGGGAGGCCAACGCCCATCACGCCCGTGCCTGAGTCATTACAGAGAAAGAGCAGCCATTCCTAGGAATGGCTGCTCTTTTGTTCGTTTTGCGATTGGTATTTCAGGGTGTCTGTGGGGTCGGGAGCCATCTACTTACCAATACTTGGGATACTTGCTGGTGCTCTGCTGCTTTTCGGCATACTGCCACCAGGGAACTTGGGTGGCGAAATCAGTCAGCTTATCCCAAAACTGATCGGCCAGCGTCCCCTTGTCCACGTAGACCGTGACAGTATAGGTCTTGCTGCTGCCATCCTCCATGGCGACGGTGTAGGTCACGGCATTGGTGAAGTTCACCGTCTCGCCGTTACCGGGCGTTAGGGACTTGACACCGTTTGTGGCGATAACTGGGGTCAGCTTCGTCACATCTGTGCCGCGGGGCATGGTGATGGTAATGGTATTGGTGCTGTTGTTCACCGCACCGGCCACGCCATTGATGGAGAAGCTGGTGATGCCCTTGGCGGTCGTTGTGGCAGTCTCCCACTTGCAGGTGATAGACACATCGCCCGCAGGCATGGTAAAGCGGTTGTTAGTGATGGTTTTGGTTTCGCCGCCCTCTTTTGCCAGCGTATAGGTCAGAGAACCAGACACCATCTGATAGCCGTCGTCGGGCGTTACGGTGACGATGATCTCATCGCCCGCGTTGGCCTTTGTGCGGCTGGTGGTGATGGTGCCGCCCTTGGGGGTACTCACCGAAATCTTATACGCACCGGTATCCGGTACATCACTACCATAAGCGGGGATCTCCACCTTCAGGGGTGTGCTCTTGCCGCCAGCTGCACTGACGACTACAATGTAGATATCACGGGCCTCTTCGGTCAGATTGCTGAGGGTGAAGGTCGTCTCGCCTGCGCTGGCCGTACCCTTGGTGGTGGACTTCATGATCTCATCCGCCGTGGGAGCCGCCGCACCGTGGTTCACTACCTTATAGTAGTAGGTGCCTGCCTCATTGGTGGTAAACTTCACCGTTGCGGCGGTCTTGCTGCTGCGGGTAGCAGAACCGTTGGACAGGGTGGGTGTACCAGGCGCTGCAGCCTGCTGAATGGTAATGGTGTACTCTTGAGTAGGACCTTCGTCGCCTTCCGCAAGATCCTTCTGCGAACGCACGATGAACTTTGTGGCCGTGCCCAGCGTCATATTGCAGGCTTGTCCGTTCGCATCCCACGCCGTCTTAGATCCTTCCTTAAAGACTTGAGCATTCTTGGAATACGTCAATTTCAGGATCATATTGGCCAGATTGGTTGTATCCATATCAGCAGGCAGCGTGATAGTAAATACCGTACCATCCTGATCGTATTCACCGACCGGGCTGCCATTGGCATCAAGCAGGGCAACCTTTTCCAAATCACACGCTTCACTTAGATAGTTGGGATCTTCCGCGAAAGTGGCGACCACATTGACGGCTTGATGATTGGTTTCCGGCATAAGGAAGGTTGTCTGAGTCGCAGTGCTATTCGCAATATCAACCTGAGTATTATCGGAACCATAAGTCGCGCTCCAGCTTTGGAAGACATATCCGGTCTTTGGCTGCGCCTGCAGCTTGACCTCCGTTCCTTCAACTACACCGAAAAGTTTTGTTGCCGCTTCTTCTGAGCCAATCTGAGCTGTAGCAGTACCCATGCTCTCATCATTTACCGTGACATTCACATCACCATAATCCTTCGCTGCAAAGATGGCCTTAATGGTATAATTTGAAGTTCCGTCAACAGTGAAGTAAGGCCGTTGGATAGTGCCGATCTGAGTGGGGTAATCCTTATATTCAACACTTACGGTCTCTTCTTTCGTTGTGTTTGTGATTTCCCATCCGACTAACTTGTTACCCGTTTTAGGATTACTGACTGGCGCAATGGTTGCGGAGACTTCTGTGCCGATAGCCACTGTATCCGCAACAGAGTCAAATTTGTGCTGCTTACCAGAATTGACGTCATATGTAGCAGCGATTGTAATGCCTGAAACGGTTAATAACAAATCACTTGCAACAGGAAAATTTGCAGTTAATGTGACAGCAGAGCCGGCTTTTACAAATACAGCCTTGAGAGAAACGTCATTATTCGGCATGGTGAACTCCAGTCTCGCTTCTTTCAATTTGGAGTCCGATAGACCGGGAATGCCTGTCACTTCCCATTTGTCGAGTTTGGCATCATAGAAATTATTGTCACCGACCCCGAACTTCTGAGAAACAGCTTTGACCACAACGGTATCTCCCGTTTTCGCCTTGTTGCTAGGTGTGCCATTTACTTCGACCTCTACGCTTCCCATGGGGGCAGATTTGGAGCTTTCGTATAGACTATATGTTCCCTCTGCCGTGGTGGTAATTTCGTAGCTTTGCGTCTCGCCTGCCGTAGCATTCAGCGTCACCTTATACTCCTGGCTGTAGGCCTTGCCATCGTAGGCGGTGAACACCAGCGTGGTCATTCCGGCAGCTTCCGGCCTGTAGCTGTAATTGGCCCCTGTTGCAACCGCCTCGGCATCCCCTATCTTCACATAGTAGGTCAGCGTATCCTTGTCCGCATCCTCAAAGATGCTAGTCAAATCCAGCTGCCACGCCGTGTTGACGGTGACATCAATGGTCACGGGATTCTCCACACCCTCCTTAATAGTGGGCGGAGTGTTCTCTGCCGTTTCCGTAACAGGAACTATTTTAAGGTGGTAATAATACTTCTGAGTCCCATTGTCAATGCGTATTGTGGGAAGAATTCCTACGCCATCTCCGTAATAAGTCTCTCCTGTAACTCGTTTTGCATACAGTATGTTCTTTACATACAGCGAGGCTCCGGTAACAGTCGTTTCACCACTATAGCCTTTCTTGGCTACACGCAATTCATCTGGATAATCCGCCGAGGTTTTTGTCAGCGTTCCGTTTTCAACTTTTACGGGGTCCATGACAGTGATGCACACTTCACCTATTACCTTTGTGCCTGCCAGCCCCTCTTCGTTCGTATGAATACTTTCGTAGTTGGTGATTTCTATGTCCTTCACCTTGCATGCAAAAGTCGATGCAGCCGCGGTAGTCCCGTCATAAAAATACCCATCTTCAATTTTAAGACTCTTCAACTGCGGCCAGTCCACTTGTACCGTCGCTGTGGCATTCAGCGTCACCTTATACTCCTGGCTGTAGGCCTTGCCATCGTAGGCGGTGAACACCAGCGTGGTCATTCCGGCAGCTTCCGGCCTGTAGCTGTAATTGGCCCCTGTTGCAACCGCCTCGGCATCCCCTATCTTCACATAGTAGGTCAGCGTATCCTTGTCCGCATCCTCAAAGATGCTAGTCAAATCCAGCTGCCACGCCGTGTTGACGGTGACATCAATGGTCACGGGATTCTCCACACCCTCCTTAATAGTGGGCGGAGTGTTCTCTGCCGTTTCCGTAACAGGAACTATTTTAAGGTGGTAATAATACTTCTGAGTCCCATTGTCAATGCGTATTGTGGGAAGAATTCCTACGCCATCTCCGTAATAAGTCTCTCCTGTAACTCGTTTTGCATACAGTATGTTCTTTACATACAGCGAGGCTCCGGTAACAGTCGTTTCACCACTATAGCCTTTCTTGGCTACACGCAATTCATCTGGATAATCCGCCGAGGTTTTTGTCAGCGTTCCGTTTTCAACTTTTACGGGGTCCATGACAGTGATGCACACTTCACCTATTACCTTTGTGCCTGCCAGCCCCTCTTCGTTCGTATGAATACTTTCGTAGTTGGTGATTTCTATGTCCTTCACCTTGCATGCAAAAGTCGATGCAGCCGCGGTAGTCCCGTCATAAAAATACCCATCTTTAATTTTAAGACTCTTCAACTGCGGCCAGTCCACTTGTACCGTCGCTGTGGCATCATCCGCTGCATACGCTTTAGGTGCGGTAACTGTAAGGAAGCTCATCGCCATGAGCAGGCAAAGGAGCAGTGATACTGCCCTTTGCCATTTTGTTGCTTTCATGGCTTTCTCCTTTCTACTTAATTAAATCTGTGTCCGTAGCTGGTCTGATGATCGGCTACGTCGCTGTTCTCTGCCACCTTATCCCAGAGCTGCTGGGAAATGCTGCGCTCAAAGATAACGGTGACGGTATAGTTTCTGCTCTCCGTACCCAGCGTTACGGTATAGGTCAGCGGACTGGTAAGGTTCACGACCTCACCGGATACCGGACTGACAACAGCTCCCGCAGGAACGGTGACGGCCGGTGCTACCGCCGTGACATTCGTCCCAACCGGCAGTGTGACGGTAATGATGCCGGCACTCTGGTCGATCACACCATCCACACCCAAAACGGAGAAGCCTGTGATTTTCGCGGTGCTGGTGGCGGGCGTATCATTCCCACCGCCGCCCTTGGCGGAGATCGGCTGGCCGCTCTTATTCAGCACGGTAACGGTATAGGTGCGGTTTGCCAGATCGTTGTCGCCGCCCAGCGTGAACGTGGCAGCGTTGGCAAAGTCCACCGCAACGCCGGAGGTCGGCGAGCAGCTTCTACCGGTAAATTCGATATCCGTGACCAGCTTGGTGCTGGTCAGCTTGGAATCGTCCACACCGGTGACAGTGATGGTGCTTTTGGCGTTGTCAATGACGCCATTGTACCATTCACCGGCCGCCTGCACACGGAAACTGGTGATCTCCGCCTGCGCCTTGGATACGACCTTAATACGATAGGTGTTCTGTACCGTCTTATCGCCGGAGGTCACGGTGAAGGTCTGCCAGTCAGAGAAGTCCATCACCTTCTTGCCATCTAAAGACGGGTTGGAGGTCGCCTTGTAAGAGAGGCCGGCGCTGAGATACATCTTCGAGGTATCCACACCGGCGTTCACCGTAAGCAGGATCTCCGTTGCGCCATCGGATGCCTTGGTGACTTTCTTCTCCAGAATGTCCATTACGTTCAGTACACCGTTTTTCAGCTTAATGCTGCTGGCATCCAGCTCGGCACCGGCAGCGCCTACATCGCCATGATTCACGGTGACATAATAGGTCTTAGTGGCTTTTCCGTCCTCAGCCAGCACGGTAAACGGCTGCTTAACGCCCTCTACGAAGGTCGTGGGAAGATTCGGAGCAAGAAGCGTCGCTCCCTCCGCCATCGTCACGGTTGGGGTCAGGTTCGTCAAGGGCATACCGTTGGGTACCGTAACAGTGATGGTGTTCTCACCGCCTTCACCATCCTCGGTAATAATGCCCTGCTTGCCTTCGATCTCGAAGCCGGTGATGGAAGCATCCTTAGACAGCTGCCGGGCAAAGGGAAACCGGTGGTAATAGAAATAGCAGGGATTTCCTTGACCACCTTTCTCAAGGAAAGTGAGATACCACATGGTGGCATAGCAGCCCTGATAGGTCGCCATAGCATTGTTGGTCACGCTGGTCGTATGATGGAAATAGCCGCCATTTACGTTGGCGAAGTTGTCCATCCAGTGCTGCAGCGCACTGTGACCCTGACCATCCGAGAATCGGGGATCGGCATTCCAGTCGATGCCCATACTGCAAAGGCCCATCATGACCCATGCGGCAGACTCGCTATTGATCGTACCCCACCCACCGAAGGAGAAGTCGGAATTCATCTTTCTCAGGATGATCTCCAGACACAAGTTCAGCTTTTCCTTTATCTGTGCACCATAAGCAGCATCATTCTGATAGGGGGCCAGAGAGTACATGATAGCTCCCACCATGTCAATGCCGAACTCGTCATAATTGCCATAGTCCAGAATGACATTGATCAGGTTCTCCCGCGTCCATCTGGCATTATCAGGAATGGTGTAGATTCCCATGTCCAGAGCCAGCAACGCAAAAATGGGGCCGTTGATGGTGTACTCACCGGAATAGTTGTAGAGTGCTGCGACAAGGTTGTCGATCTCATTGCCCTTGCTGTCGATGTACGGTTTTCCATTGTTGTACTGCGAGAGTTTCGTGCAATCAAAACCGCGGGCAGTCAGCATCATGATGGTACGGTCAAACTCGGTCATTGCCACATTTGTGGTCGTGTCCAGCTTTGCAAGCTTTGCGGCAATGTCGAAGGGGTGATCGGAGGTATTGTAGTTTTCTGGCCGGTTTTCATAGAAGCCGAGGTCCATCCACTCCCAATCATCATTGGCCTCGCTTCTATACCGGTTAATAATATTGTCACGAACCTGCTCAAGCTTGCCTATATACTTATTGGGAGCAGCTTCAGAGGATATCGTAACCTTGACCGTATAAGTTTTAGAAGCCTTGTTCTGTGCCGTGACCTTGTACTTGACAGGCGAACTGAAATCCTGCACTTCGCCGGATGCCGGAGAAACCGTGGCAAACTCGGAAATTTCGATGGTCGGCGCGAAAACAGGAGAGATACCCTTTGGCAGCGTCATGGTGATCTCGGCCGTACCTTCGTTGATCGTGGCTTCATACCCGCCATAGCGGAAAGACTTGATCTGTCGCCCCGTCGCTACCGGAGTGCGGGTGATCGTCACGATATAGTCCTTCTCAGCGCCGTTTTCCGCAGTCACGGTATAGTGATTTTCACCGACCTGAAGCCCTGCGGGCTTCTGTGTCACGTCCGCAAAGTCGGATACCGTTATATCCGGCTCTGTCGTGGTAAGGTCCGTGGCATATGGAATCGTTATGGACACGCTGTTGCCGGAGATCGTACCGACCGCATCACCGATCTTATAGGAGAGAATGTCATTCTCCGCAGATTTTTCCGCCGTAACGGAAACGTCATATCTAGCTTCTGTCGCATACTCCGTGTTGTAAACGACCAGTCCGATTTTCTTAGTAAAGTCGATCTTTTCGGTCTGGTCGCTCCGCTGGCCGTTAACAGTGTAATAAAATCCCTCACCAGCATAATCTACATTGGGAGACAATGAGGTCAACGCGGTTCCGACGGGCAGATTCAGCTTGATTGTCCCGTTGCTCCCGTCCACGCCATCCGTGATGCGGGCAGATCGAACCTTACCATCAGCTGTCTCAATGTCAAAGGTAAGCACCTTTGTGTAAGGTTTTCCATCTTCGACGTTGATCGTCCACTTTTGGCTCAGATTCTTTTTGAACCCATATCCGGTGGTATCACTGCCGTTGTAATAGGTACCTGTTGCTCGGTCACCCGGTGTTACTGTTGCGATGGCCTGACCATCGCTCAAATTGCCAATGTTCTGGGTGAATTGGCACTCATCGTTGGTTTCAACCGTAGGCGCAGGAAGATTCTTCCAAGCGGTTTTGGGTAGTCGAAGTGTTATGGTTTTGTTGGCGGTGTCAATCAAGCCCCGTGAACCGCCGACTTCATAGTAAGTGACAGTAGGCTCTACAATACGGTGATTCTCTAAATAATTCAGATAATAGGGAGCAATCACATCCAGAAGCATGTCCAATTCCTTTAGCCTCTGCTGTGATATCTTATCTCCAGGATTGCAGGCGGGCTTGTCACCCGTATCTGGCGCTTTATAGGTCGTCCAATGTTTAATAATGTCTTCAGCAGTAGCTGTTGCCCAGCCAGCACCCTCTACCCAATAGCTATGCGTATCGAGCCATGCGATTCTGATGTCAAACCCTGTCTGAATCATATTGGCCACAATACAGGCCAGGTTGACATCACTGGGATGGCGACCACCATATTGCACTGACGCGCTGTTTTGCGAGTCTACCAAGGCGTCGAATATCTCGTCGAACTGCTTCATGGTCGAAATCAACTTTTCCACTCGGGCAGTATATGCCTCAAGCTTATCAACAGTATTCTCGGTTTCGGAGGGGTTTTCAACCATGGTGATCACAGGCAACACGAAACTTCGATCTGACTTGGCATCATAGAAGCGCCAGAATTGTGTTTGAGAATAGTCCGCTGCTCCCTTGACCACCGGCTCGATTCGATACCGTCGTGTGCTATCTTCAAAGCGAATGCCTGTATCTGCCCAGCCAGGCGCACCCGCCGTGGCGGTATAGTACGAGGGCGTCAAATTGAAATCGCCCGTTCCTTCTGGTAGTGTTAGCTGTACATAGCTGTTTTTGATTGCGGTGAAAAACACGCCTTTGTCCCATCCCTCAAAGTGGACAAATCCTTGGCGCGCTATATAGTAATCATCATAAATAGGACTGAAAACCGGCCACAGGGTATACTGGGACTCCAGCGCGTGTGCCGGCGTGATACAGGAAAGGAGCATCATCAAGGCCAGTAAGAATACCGGGATGCGCCGAATTGCTTTCATTGTTGAGGGTCCCCTTTCCATTTAGAAAGATTGATGTGTGGGCGGGCGGCGGATTCCGCCCGCCCACACATCTGAGTCATTTAGCGCATATTAACACGCCATTCTGTGGATATTAGAACCAGTTCTGATAGTTCACCGTATAGAACCATACAATTCGCGTAGAGCTGGTGAAGACCATGTCAGCAGCACCAACGGGGGGAATTGTAGAATGATTGTAGGCGGATGTCCAGTAGTAACCGTTGGCATCGTTGGTATACATATATCCAGCCAGATTGCCGCAATCATTCCAGTTTAAGCCATTCAGCTTGGACAGATAAGTACCTCCGCCAAAGTCAGAGTCACCGGTAAAATACTTTTCGTGGCTTACAGGATCTGTTGTATCATGAGCCCATGTATCAAATGCCTGCAAAATCTCCATGACGCTGGTACCTGCACTAAAAGTACGCGGTGTCAGAATATAGGCTTCCCAAGCATCAGCAATGGCATCGACCTTTTCTTCAACAGCGCTATAGTAGGTAGAGTTAATAACTTCACTCAAATTGATGTCATAGTTACGAGTACCATCTTCCGCCTGCTTCACTATGACAGACTGTCCCTCAACAGCAAGTTCGGCATCATAAGCGCGACTCTCGCTACCGTTTGTAACGGTGAGAATATTACCTACAGTGAAGTCAAAGGTGCAGGTTGAAGCAGTAACATTGGTAGCACCAGCTCCGGAAATACTTGCACCACTCTTCAAAGCATAAGTGGTTTCAACGCTGCTAAGTCCAGTAGGCAGGATACCGGTGATGAAATAGTTAATAAACGTCCAGTTCTCATTTCTATTGACATAATAGGGGTTGCCCATGCAGGGATTCTGTGCATTGGCACCATAAACATCCATGGTCGTTCCGGCCATCGTTACAGTACCCAAGCTAAGAGGATCATCAGGGCTGAAGGAAACACGACCACTGGGCAGGCCCGCCGCAAGAACATAATCAGTACCGTCAATGGTCAACGTATGCGCCTTGTTCAGCAGGTTCGTCGTAAAAGTGCGAGCCGTAGTATTGCCGTCAATAGCGATACCGTCCAAAGCAACGGTCGTGCCGCTGTTCTCCAGATTGACAGTAACCGTAACGCTCTTCAGATCATACTCGGTCTTGCCGGTTAGCTGGGCACGGATGTAAGTAGTACTTCCGGTATTATCATCCGTCTCATAGTATGCAGTCGCAGACCCAACAGAAATAGAAGTAACTGTAGCGGGCTTTGCAACCTCGGTGTGAGTTGTAGGCTTAGACAGGCCATCGCTCACATCTTCTGCGTGAACAACGGTCATCAAGGAGAACATCATGGCAAATGCCATGCACAGCGCTACAAGGCGCTTAGAAATGGTACTTTTCATTTCTATAATTCCTTTCCTTGTTTTTTTCATTTTGTTATACATATTGTTACCTATATTGCTCGTGTTGTTTGTGTTGCTCGCTATCATTAGCCCATTGGCATCACCTCCGTAAAATCAGAAAAGCAAACATGAACTTCCTACTACTCTACAGCCAGATGGTAGCAGCGTGTCATATCCGTGGCATCAGCCTTTAAGATAATTACCGGCGCTTCTATCCTTAAATCCACAATGACATTACTGCCATCCATCTGTACTATACAATTACTATCCTCTGAAATTGACCAATCAGAGCCAAGTTCCAGCGTCAGGGCGACGTTCGTCTCGTCCTGAACCGCCGATTTCGGGATGGAAATGCTGAACAGCATTCCGGTTTCCTGCCCGCCCGGATTCTTCGCAGCATCGACACGGCATGATACGCCATTGATGCTTACTGAGGAAATGGCATTCGCTGATGTGCCATTAGCACTGGCAGGATCATCTGCCTGCTTTCCGCAGGCCGTCAGCATTGATAGCAGTGCGATAATAAGCACTGTAAAGATAATTAAAATCTTTCTCATTGAGTTATTCCTCATTCTAATCCGACCTGAAAGCTGTAGGTCTGGCTTTGCTCACCGCGTGTAACCACTAAATCACGATTTTCCAGCGTTAAATTCAAGATGGGCCGCCCGCCCAGCTCGTTCACGATGCAGGGACTATTCATGTCCAGCACCGCATCCGGGGCGAGCTCCACATTTGCGGCACAGCGGGTAAAATCCGTGTCCGTCGGCAGCGTAATGGCGATCACATAGCGCGTCTCGCCATCCTCTGTGTGGGGCTGAATCTCCGCCGTGCTGTTGCCGATCACAAAGCTGCGGATCAGCGGCTCCTCATTGGCGGCGTTTGCTTTCCCACAGCCCGCCAGACACGGCAAAATGCAGAGCACAGCCAGAATCGCACAGCATATCTTCTTCATAAAAGCTACCTCCTCACTCAGAGCGGATGGCCTCGTTGGGGCTGATGAGCGTTGCCTTACGCGCGGGGATCCATGCGGCGGCAATGGCTACGCAGCCGGAAAACACCACGCCGCAGACCGCCAACCACCAGGGCAGCACACACCGCAGCTCCTGCGACGCGAAGATCAGCGGTATCAGCCACTTGGCGATAAAGCTCAGCACCAAGCCTGCCGCGCCGCCTATCACACCAACGATCAGCGCTTCCGAGAGAAACATCTTGAAGATGTCGCCACGGATGGTACCCAGCACCTTCAGCACGCCGATCTCCCGCGTCCGTTCCGTAATGGACATCATCATGGTGTTTGCCACGCAGATGGCGGAGATCAGGACGGCGATGCCGCCCAGCGCGCCCAGCATCCCCTGGATCTGCCGGGACTGCGTCCGCACCGTCTCCAGCATATCATTGAGAGAGTAGGTGTTCAGTCCCGTGTCACGGATCAGCTTGACGATGCGCTGCACATCGTTGACGTTCTTCACCTTCACCCATACCAGATCATAGGTAGGGCCGTTGGCCTTTTCCTCCGCCGTTTTGGTTTCCGTGGCAGCGCCGAGATAGTTGGCGTTGGCCTGCACCATCTCCTCCAGCCGGTCATAGGCCATAAAGGCGGAGGAGGTGAAGTTGTTGTTCAGCGTGGAGCAGATGCCGGTTACCCGCAAGTTGTAGAGATTGCCGGAGGGCAGCGCCCGCCCATCGGTATCGGCCTTCGGCTCGCCGGTCAGGCTGGAGGAATCGAAGGTCATGCGGACAGGCACCTCCAGCAGGTCAATCAGGGCGTTGCCATTCTCGTCTACTGCCAGTTCCCAATCCTTTGCCTTGTTGGCAAGGCCAGCCGCCACGTCGTCTGTGAACATGACTTCCGGATGCAGGTGTGTACCGTCCCCGGCCATAACGCCCCGCTCCGGCGTCAGCATGAAGTTTTCCGCCGTGGTCATGTCGATGCCGTAGACGCGCACCATGTTGACATAGTTGCCGGAGACGATGTAGGCGGACTGCTGGTAGACCGGCGTTACCGCCTCCACACCGTCAATGCCCCGGAAGGCCTCCAGCGCCTTGTCGTTCAGCAGCGCCTTGCGTCCGTAATCGCCGGTGGCAGGCGTCACATCGATTTTTGTCAGGCTGCCCAGTGCCTCGATGCTCTCGCGGTACGCCTGCTCATAGCCCAGACCCACGGAGATCAGCACCACGATACACATGACGCCCACCGCCATGGACAGGGCTGTCAGCACCGTGCGGGTCTTTCGCCGGAACAGGTTGGTGCAGCCGTAGCGAAACAGGTCTTTTGGCTTCATACATTCCCGTCCTTATTGCTTCCGTCGTAGGTCAGCGGCTTCTCTCCGATGCCCGGTGCGCCGCCGTCTGCGTCAAAGTCGTCGTCAAAATCGTCCAAGGCAGCGGTGTTTTCGGCACCGGGCCCGATCTCGCCGCGCTTATAGCGGATGATGACATAGACCACAATGCCGATCAGGATGAGCGCAAGGATCGCTATCAGCAGCCACAGCCACCAGCGGCTGCCTGTGCCGTCTTTATTTGCGTTGACACTGTTGGCATCTGTATCCGCAGAGCTTTCCGCCACGCTCAGCGGCACGGAGATGTCCTGAGAATACGTCTCGCCGTTGGCATCCTCATACTGGAGGATCATCTTGCCCACAAACGCGCCGATCTTGGAGAAGCCCACCGTTACATCGGCACTGGTGGAGCCGCCTGCCAGCAGGTCACCCACATAACAGGGCGCGGCGGCGGTCATGCCGTCCGTGGCCAACACCCGGATATTCATAGCCTTGGCGCGGCCCATGTTGGTCAGCGGCACGGAGATGGTAGCTTCCTTATCCTTGCTGAGTGTGCCGTACACCTCCGGCGTACCGGCCAGAACATCCATCTTCTGGCTGACCGGCAGCATGATGTTCTGCGCCGCCTTGCCGGCCACCGCCTCGGTGGTCTCATAGGTCAGGTTGATGCCCAGCATGGCGGGGCCAACCTCTGCGTCCTGCTTGGCCATGATCTTGTATTTCAGGATCGTCGTGCCGCCCGGCTTGATGGAGTCGGCATAGGCGGTATCCGTGCCGCCTACGCACAGCGTCAGACCAGGGGAATTGGTGAATACCAGACTGGAGATGATTTTCTTGGCCGTGTCATACTTGGAATTGTTGATCAGGGTCAGGCGCAGCTCCGTCTCCTCGCCTGCCATCAGGCCGGATACCTCGGTATCGTCCACATACAGCTTATAGCTCTGCACCATCACCGACATGGCGGAGGCGTCATAGCCGTCGATCACAGTAAACTGCGTGGAGAAGGAGCCCTCCGCCGGGGCACTGTTCTCGAAATAATTTGCCTTGAATTTAATGGACTTGTTGCCGGAGGTGGCAAAGGGCGACACCGTGAAGGTGTAGTCCAGATACTTCATCTCGCCGCTGGCCCAGTAGTCAAAGTACTTGCCCAAATTGGTGGAGTCGATCACGAAGGGGAACTCGTCCAGCGCGGCAGAGACCACGGGATAGACCGTCACGCTGGTCAGGGTGCCGCCCACATTGATTACGGGGATCCGCATGGAGATAGTCTGATTGGGTGTGCCGGTAGGCACGGTATAGGAGCCGCCCGCGTTGGTACCCGCCACCTGAAGGCTGCCGAAGGCGGTGGTAACGCCGGACATATTGCCGTTGTCGGTAACGGTCACATAGGCACTGACCTTGAAGGTCACGTCCTCGGTGATGGTGGTGCCGTTCACGGCATCCTCCCGCCACACAGTGGCGTTGATCTTAAAGGGCACAGCGTAGCGTCCCTTGCTGGCAAACTCGCTGACCTTGAACTCGAACCACACCTCCGCCGTGGAGTTGTAGGACATATCCTTTAAGTGCTGCACATCGCTGGCATAGATCAGCTCAAAGGGCCAGTTGGACACGCTGGCGTCGGTAGGCACATCGGGATAGATGTTGATGTTGCGCAGCATGTATTTCTCGCTGGGCAGATATTCCTTGTTCACCGCCAGCGGCAGCACGATCTTCACCACCTGACCGGGAACGCCTTTGGGGGACTGTGCGCCGGTATCCATCAGGATCAGGGCGTTGGCGTCGCTGGGTATGACCTTGATATCCGTGTTGGGCTTTTCGTCTGTAACCGAGACCCCGCTGACGCCGGCGTCCTCTCCGTTTTCGTAAGACGTGTAAGCCTCAATGGTGCTGTCATCTATCACATCCTCTGTGACCTCTTCCGCCATAGCGACGGCAGGCAGCAGGGATACTGTCATCCATACGCAGATCAACAGGGCCAGTGCCCGTTTTACCGTTTCTCTTTTCACTGTGTGCGCTCCTCTCCGGTGTGGTGATTCTCTGTCTCTATTTTCCCGTCACTGAAATAGACGGTACGATCTGTATAAAGCGCCATCTGTGGATCATGTGAGCTGAGAACAAAGGTGGTGTTCCGCTCCCGGAAGATCTCACACAGCAGCTCCATGACCTCCTGGCCGGTGCGGCTGTCCAGATTCCCGGTAGGCTCGTCCGCCAGCACGATGGAGGGCTCCGTAATAATGGCGCGGGCGATACTGACGCGCTGCTGCTGACCGCCTGACAGCTCCGCGGGCCGGTGATCTACGTGTCCGCGCAGTCCCACGCGGCTCAAGGCCTGCCACGCCAGCCAATTCCGTTCATCCTCCGGCACGCCCCGGATGGCCAGCGGCAGTGCCACATTCTCCAGCGCTGTGTATTGGGGCAGGTTGTTGTAGCTTTGGAACACAAAGCCCATATAGCGGCGGCGGAACCTTGTCCGCTGCTCCTCGTCCATAGCCTCCAAATGATGCTTGCCTCGGACAATGATCTCACCCTCCGTGGGCGGCTCAAGACCTGCCAGCATATTCAGCATGGTGGACTTACCGGAGCCGCTGCGGCCTGCGACACAGACAAATTCGCCTTGCAGCACGGACATGTCCACGCCATCCAGTGCACGGACCGTGTTGCCGCCGACGGTGTAGTGCTTCTTCAGCCCCGCCGTCCTGATGATGGTTTTTCGTTCACTCATAGTTCTCTCTCGCTATCTCAAATGTGGAGGGCGGCAGCACATAGTTCCGCTCCTCCGCCGTCAGGCCGAACTTGATCTTGATGCGCTCCAGCTTCCGCACCCACGGGTCGCCCAGTGCCCACAGCACCAGAAACGTACACAGCCCGTGGCAGAAGTCGAAGAAAAAGCTGGATAGATAGGCCGCGCCTATCGTCTGCCATGTAAGGGGGCTTACATACCCGATGATGAAATACAGGTTCATGATCCAGCCGTACAGAAAGCCGGACAGGAAACCATAAAGGCATAGCCGCAGGGGGGCGTGGTCGGTAAGCTGCCGCACAAAATGCAGCAGATCGCCCCGGTTCGTATTCTCCGGGCACAGCCTGTCCCACAGCTTCGCCGTGAAGTGAGGGCGGTTCTTTTCCGCAAACACACCTGCATTTTGCAGGATACCCGCCAGAAAGCCCACCAGCCCCCATGTGAACATCTGCCATGGCGTCCACGGCCCTTGTCCGAAAACGAAGTTGCTGACAAAGGCGGTCAGCGCGCCGGTAAGAAAGCCCGCCTCCGGCCCGAAGGCCACCGCCGTGATGATAATGATGGCGGAGCAGGGCTTGAAGTTGGGCAGCGGGATGATCTCAAACACGGTGCGGCCTACCACGGCAATGGCCGCCATCACCGCAATCGGCACCAGCTCACGAGCCTGGGGCTTCTTCTTATCGAATACCAGTATGAAGGGAATCGCGGAGGCCAGCAGGAACAAAAGCCCCAGCAGAATATCGGAGTTGAGGATAAGGTGATCCCAGAAGGTACGTGACCCCACCGGATTGACCGCGGGACGGTGACTATGATAATAGCCGAAGGCCGCCATCAGGGCGGGCAGCACCAGAAGGATCACCCACGCGGCGGCTCTGGTTCTTTTGCTGACAAAGAGCTTCGACACGACGCGATCACCTCCTCGCAGGTAATGTCCATGGGGAAGTGCTCCGCCGCGATACGGTTGGCGTCGGTGGTATAGAACCGGTTTCCGGCAAAGAAGGCGTGGGGCTCGCCCTCGGAGAGCAGCAGGCCATCGAACATCAGGGCGCAGCGCGTAGCGTACCGGGCGGCGAACTCCACATCGTGGGTCACGATCAGGATGGACGTGCCTTCCTGGCACAGCGTCAGCAGCAGCTGCGCCAGCTCCGCCTTGGCATAGGCGTCCAGCCCTTTGGTGGGCTCGTCCAGCAGCAGCACCGTGGCCTCCCGCAGCAGCAGCTTGCCTACGGCAAGACGCTGGATCTCGCCACCGGACAGGTCGTAGGGATGCCGCGCCAGCAAAGGCGTCAGCTCCAGCCTCTCCGCCATCTGCACGGCCTTGGCTTTGTCCTGTTCGGCACTGTCCAGCAGCTCCTTCTCCACCGTATCGGCCACAAACAGCGACCGGGCGTTCTGGGGCAGCATACACAGCCGCTGACCCTTTGCCAGCTTCACCTTGCCACGATAGGGCTTTCGGAAGCCGGCCAGTGCCTGCATCAGCGTGGTTTTGCCTGCGCCGTTGCCGCCCAGCAGACACAGCAGCTCACCCTGATGAAGCGTTACGTCTGTGCCCCGCAGGACATCCTTGCCCTTTTCGGTATAGCGGAACCAAAGCTCCTTGCCCTCTAAAACGGCGAGGTGCTTTGCTTCTTTCTCAGGTCTTGTGTCCTCAGGTACGGTAGCATCTTCCGCGATGGGCAGCAGCCGCTCCAAGCGGCGGCGGCCATCCCGTACCGTCAGGGGCAGATCGTCCGTTTGCCCCAATTCGCTGAAAATGCGGACGGCGGCGGGAAGTCCGAAATAGATACGGCTCTTTTCCGCGCTGCCGGACAGCTGCCGCGCGATCTCAGCCGGTGCGCCGTCTGACAGGATGTGCCCCCGATCCATAGTCACCACACGGTCGGCGGCGGGGAATACCTCGTCCAGCCGATGCTCCGTCAAAAGGATGGCCACGCCCAGCTCGCGGTTGATCCGCTGGACGGTAGCAAGCAGATTGCGGGCCGCCAGCGGGTCCAGCATGGAGGTAGGCTCGTCCAAAATCAGCAGCTTCGGCCCCATCGCCAGCGCCGAGGCCAGATTCATCAGCTGCTTCTGTCCGCCGGACAGCTCCGTGGTCTTGCTGCGGAACCATGTCTCCATGCCGAAGAAGGCGGCCATCTCCGCTACGCGGCGGCGGATCACCGGTACGCTCAGTGCCATGTTCTCAAGGCCGAAGGCCAGCTCATGCCATACGAAATCGGTGACGATCTGGTTATCCGGGTTCTGCTGTACGAAGCCGATCTCCGCCGCGGCGGTCAGCTCCGGCAGTTGGGAAAGAGGCGCGTCCTTATAAAAGGTCTCGCCGGCCCTTGCTCCCACAGGCAGCAGGCCGGGCTTGGCATGGCGCAGCAGTGTGGTCTTGCCGCAGCCGGAGGGGCCGCACAGCACCACATACTCGCCCTTATGTATCTCCAACGAGACATCGTCCAGTGCCCGCGTGTCAGCCAGCGGGTAGGAGAAGCTCAGGTGTTCAAACCGTAAGAGCGCCATCTGATGGCCTCCTTTGTTTCAAGAATACCGGGCAGGAACATCAGCACGGCGTAAAAGATAAACATGGTATAGCTGGAGCTGCCCAGCAGCACCGGCGTCATGGCGGGATAGAACTCCATATACCCGTGACCGAAGGCGCGGGCGGTAATGCAGACACCCGCCACCGCCAGAATAAGACCCAGCGTCCGGGCGTCCCGGCCATCGAAGCGGAACAGGTGGAAGGTGGTACGCCGCTTGGCACCATAGCCCCGGGATTTCATGCTGTCCGCAGTCTCCACCGCCGCCTCCATGCTCATGGTCAGCAGCACCGACAGGTTCCGTAGGGCGCTGCCCAGCCTTTGCAGCAGCCGCGTACCCTCCTCCTGTAACATGGCCTGAGACTGACGGATCTCGCGGCGATTCTGTTGAAGCTGTGGGATAAACCGCAGCGTCATGGTGATCAGCAGCGACGTGCCGGGAAAGGGCTTGCCGAACAGGTACAGGAACTTATCCGAGGTCATGACCTCCTGATAGCAGGTAAACCACATAATGACCGCGCACAGGGAGCAACCGGACACCAAACCGTAGCATACGGCTTCCAGCGTGTACCACAGGTGATTGATGGTAAAGAGCATGGTCACGCCCCGATGGTTGAATAGTGGATTGGCGAGGGCGATCAGCAGAAACATAGGCCCCACAAACCGCATGGTGTGGCCGTAGGCTCTCCAGCCTCGCAGCCGGATGGAAAACCAGCTGGCACCCAGGAACGACAGCACCACCGTGACCGGGTGCATACACCCCAGTGTCAGGCCCAGCACCAGCACAAGGTACGCCATACTGACCGCCGGATGCAGATTCCCGAAGAAACGCATACGGGTATCAGTCATGGTTATCCTTCCAATCCTGAGCACCTTCCCACCAACCGCCATCCAGATCAAGGCCAAGGTCGCAGGTGTAGTTCCACTCAATAACCTCGCCGGGCTTGACGTAGTACACGCCGCAACCGTAGTTGGGATACCAGTCGTTGACACAGTACATCCAGCCGCTCCAGCGGCCGCCGTCGAACTCATAGAGGTTATTGATGCCCTCCACATAGCAGCCGCTGGACGTGCCGCCCCGATAGGACATGTGGATCTTGTACTTTTCACACACAAAGGCAAGGACGTCGAAAACCGTGTCGCCCTCCTTCACCTCCACCGTGGTTACCGGCAGGATCACGCCGGAGGCCGGAACGATGCCCGCCCACTTGCTCTCCAGATGCATACCGTTATTCACCGCCGTATCGCAGCGAATGGTAATGGTGACGGTGTTTTTCTTGCTTTCGGGCTTCTGCTCGGGGGTAGGCGCGGGGGTGTTGCTGTCCTCGCCCTTCTGGTCGTCTTTTTTATTGTCGTCCTTTTTGCCGCCGGAATTGGACGGCTTGTTGGCGGTATCCTCCTCCGGGGTGGTAGAAGGCGTCTGGTCTGTCTTATTGCCCTTGTTGCCCTGCGATGCATCTCCGGAGCCCTGGGCATAGAAATCCGCCACGCTGTCAGGCTTGCTTTGGGACGGGGTAGTTGTTGTTTCCTTTTTGCCGAAGCTGAAGGCCTCCGTAAACCAGGAATACCACGGCTTTTCCTCTTCGGGTTGGTCGGTATCCTCTCCCACATAATCCAGATCCAATTCGCCGCTATTGCCGGCAGTGCCGGTCTGGGCGCAGGCGCACAGGCTCAACAGCATCATAATTGCCAGCAGAAACGCGATAATATATCTAAGATTTTTCTTCATTTCTATACTCCTTCAGCCCGTGTCAGGGCTGTTGATTTTGAGGATGCGGGAGAGGCCGGCAAACCCCTCCCGCTATGGAAAAGACAACGGCATTTGCCGTCTCGACTTGCCTTTTGCGGATTTGAGGATGGGGGACGGGGCGGCTTAAACCCCGTCCCCCTATGGAAAGCTGACAGTCTCCGTTCAGACTGTCTCGGCTTGACTGGGGTTAATTGCTGCGGATATTGTATCAAGTGCGGCTTCAGCGGAGGTCTCTGCCAAGGTGAGAGCCTTTGCTTCAGCCTCCGCCTTCTTCTTCGCCGCCCACTCAGCCTTAGCAGCCCGCTCCGCACGCTTTTTGGCGGCTTGTTCCCGTTTTCGCTGCTCGGATTGCTCCAGCTTGCGCTGCCGCTTCTGCCTTCGCTCCTCGCGAAACAGCGGTTCTTGCTTCACCTTTTCCGCCTTATAGCGAGCGGTGTCGCGCAGCTTGCGCATGGAACGAGGCTGCGGCAGCCTTGCCGCCGCCATCGCGGCTGCCCAGCCGCCAAAACGCTGCTCAATAAACGTACCGCCATCCACTTCGCTGGGGGATGGGCTGTGACCCAGTGAGATGGCGCACCGGCTCAGATACCGCGCCAGCTGCGGCAGCGGCGTATCTGCGTTTCGCTCGGCAAATGCTTCGTCACGCGCTTCCAGTGCTGCTACAGTCCTTTTGACTATTTGGTTTTGTGCCCACGCCTGAAAATCAATGGGACGTCCGCCGCGTTGAGACATAGTAACACTCCTCCTTATTACGAAAAAATGCCGGACAAACCCCTTCTCAGGGGATGACCAGCGACATTTTGGCAAGAAAAAACGCTGACAAAATCCGTCAGCGCACGCTCCTGCCCTCGTCACAGCGAGAGAGCGCCACTGTGTACCAAAGATCCTTGACCGTGCAATTCTCCTGCCCTCGCGCCACAAGGCTTTCGCCTTTCGTACATGATCTACCTTCTCAGAAGCTTCCTCCCAATGGCGGTATTACCCAACAGCTTTCGCCGCTTCGACCATTTCCTTGCGCTCACAGTGCCGTCCGCAGAGGGTTTCTAACCCAAATTCCTTTTAGGCTGCTGCCTGATCTTTTGCATATAAAAAGATCTTTACGACCAACACAGCCACACGGTGTCACCGGATCATATTTACTTGTCTGTTGCAAATGAATGATGCTGCTGCGGTTTGTGCATACTGCAAAGTGTCAGCACACGCTCTGGGTATTTCGTAAATCATATACAATTTACGAAACAAGTCCCTGTTTTGCTTGGCGGCACG
>ENA-UOJL01000481-UOJL01000481.1-human-gut-metagenome-genome-assembly--contig:-P47-NODE-481-length-57634-cov-10.324215_pt1 | contig 57634 bp, 46 predicted proteins | sample MGYA00242347_ERZ723894 | MGnify/ENA metagenome assembly ERZ723894
GGCGCCTGTATAAAATTATAAATCGTATAATGATTTTCAATACCGAAAAACGCAGGGAAACGAAAAGTTAAAATTCGATCGGCTGATTTTTGGCTTCGCAAGCGAAGGCGAAATCGATGAATTGTCTTGCGCGTCGAGGAGATCTTCCGCCTTTGAGCAGAGCCCAACGTTCGGCAAGAGCGAACAGATCATCCTGCGGGGTTTTGAGTTTGCGATCGGCGGCAAGCTGGCGAATGATGGAAAGATATTCCGATTTTCCGGTAGAAGAGAAATAGACGGTCAGACCGAAACGGTCGGAGAGCGATAATTGTTCTTCCATCGTGTCGCGGGCATGGACGCTGTTTTCGCGGTCGGAGAAGTTTTCTTTAAGAATATGCCTGCGGTTGGAGGTGGCGACGATCATAACATTAGCGCCTTTTTCCGTCAGGCTTCCTTCAAGGCTGGCTTTCAGGGAAGTAACCTTTTCATCATGTTCTTCCAGGGACAGGTCGTCGATAAAAATAAAGAATTTAAAGGGCAGTCCTGCAAGGACTTCTTTTACTGCGTTGATATCTTTGATCTGATCTTTCGGGATCTCCACGGCGCGAAGACCTTTTTCCGCGTACTTATTCAGAATGGCGTGGATCGTGGAGGATTTTCCGGTCCCTTTATCGCCGTAGAGCAGCATGTTCGAATAAGGAAGACCGGAGATGAAATTAATCGTATTGTCTTCGATCGCTTTTTTCTCGGCTTCATAGTCTTTAAGGTCTGAAAGAGTAATGTCTGAAGTATTTCGGACAGGTTTGAGCGTCTTGTTTTCAAACGTGAACGCTTTATGACCGATGTAAATACCGTAGCCGTTGTGCCTGTAAAAGTTCACGAGCTTTTGCAGGGATTCTCCGTCTCCCCAGTTTTTTCCGAAGACATCGTCGTCTTTGCCGTAACGGACGGAGGGAAAACCGCTGTCGGCGGCAAGGGCAACCTTACCCGAAGGGTTATCGGCTTTTTTTGCAATGTCTTGCAGAATTGCAAGGTCGTGGGAATAGGCTTGGCAGATATCGTTGTTCAAAGTTCCCGCAAAGGCGCGCCGGGCAAACAAGTTATCGTCGCAAAGGATTTTATGGGTCAGATAGGCGGCAAAAGAGTTCTGCATATCTTCTGCGAGAAGCAATTCTTCCGCACGCGCATAAGCGGCGATGTCATCGTTTTGCAGTGCGCGGACAAAAGAGGCTACCGCCTCATCCTGTAAAACGCCTCTGAGTAAAATCAAGGCATCTGTATCGTATGATTCCATGGGAAACATCAACTCCGTAGAAATTTTTTTACTAATTATATATTTTTTTTTCAGGGAATGCAATTATTTGCGTGCATAATTCGATAGAAATCAATTCATAAAATCGATTGAACACATCCGTAAAATTAATAAATAAAATTGTTGATTTGCTTGACTGAACAGGCAGGCAGGTACTATAATAATTACAGACAAACGGAAATTCAATTTGTGGAGGAAACAACAATGGCAAAAATATATTATCAGTCGGATTGCGATATCAACGTTTTGAAAAACAAGACGGTAGCGATCATCGGTTACGGCAGCCAGGGACATGCACATGCCTTGAACCTGAAAGAGAGCGGGGTTAAGGTAGTGGTCGGTTTGTATGAGGGCAGCAAGTCGTGGGCGAAGGCGGAAAAGGCCGGATTGAAAGTCATGACGACGGCGGAAGCAGCAAAAGCGGCGGATATCATCATGATTCTCACGCCGGATGAAAAGCAGGCTAAAATTTATAAAGAGAGTATACTTCCCAACCTGAGCGAAGGCAAAGCTCTTGCTTTTGCGCACGGGTTCAACATTCATTTCAAGCAGATCATTCCTCCCGCAAATGTGGATGTATTTATGATTGCGCCGAAGGCTCCGGGACACACGGTGCGCAGTGAGTACGTTGCGGGCAAAGGTACGCCTTGCCTGGTAGCTATTTATCAGGATGCAACAGGGAAGGCTCTGGATGTGGCGTTGGCATATGCGGCCGGGATCGGCGGATCGCGCGCGGGTGTATTGGAAACAACGTTCAAATGTGAAACGGAGACGGACCTTTTCGGCGAGCAGGCTGTCCTGTGCGGCGGTGTAACGGCGTTGATGAAGGCTGGGTTTGAAACGCTGGTGGAAGCAGGCTATGATCCGAGAAACGCATATTTTGAATGCATCCACGAGATGAAACTGATCGTCGATCTTATTTATAAAGGCGGCTTCTCGTTTATGCGCTATTCTATTTCCGACACGGCGGAATTCGGCGATTATGAAATCGGCAAACGTATTATCACGGAAGATACCAAGAAAGAGATGAAAAAGGTTCTGGAGGAGATCCAGGACGGTACGTTCGCAAGCAAGTGGATCGCGGAAAATAATAACGGCCGTGCGCATTTTATTGCGAAACGCGCGTTGGAAGCTTCGCATCAGCTGGAAGAGGTCGGCGCGGAACTGCGCAAGATGTATTCCTGGAGCAATGAAAAAGAAGATATGTAACAAATCGTGCACTTTGGAATCAAAAGAGCCTTCGCAAAAAGCGGAGGCTCTTTTTTTCTAAAATAATGTATCCCAAATAGTAAAATGTATAAGAGTTTATACTTCTGCAACATACAAATAGTGCAAGGAAAAGTATTTAAGATTTTAAGTTTTCAAAGAAGAGAGGATGATTATTTTAACAAACATGTGGGTATTTGGCGCAGAGAAAGTGGCGAGATCTGCATGAAAATAATGGAAAATCTTATTTATATGCGCGCGCGATAAATTTCAAAAAAATCTTGTATTTTAATTGAATTATAAGCAAAAAAATGATATAATGAAAACATATCGGTTTTGCATTAAAAATCGTTAAAAAAGAAATAACGCGGAAGGGAGAAACGCATTGAATAACTTGGGAAGAGGCTCAGAGAATAACAAAAAAGACAAGGACGGGATATTTACGCGGGAAACAGCGGGGCTGGTTCTGATTTTATTCGCAGCGATCGCACTGGTAATATTGATTTCGCGCAATGTGATTTTCGGAAATGTAGGGTTTGCGATCAGTTCATTTTTGCTGGGTGCATTCGGTTACTGTTCTTACGCAGTTCTTGCTGCTCTGATTTATGCCGGCGTTGTTCTTTTGACAGGGAAAAAATTGGCAGTACCCCGTCGCAGGGCTGTGTTCTGCGTATTGCTGTTTGTATTTTTGGTATGTCTCATACATACGATTACGGCAGCGGTAGGCGGACTTGTATACGGCAGTTACGGAGAATATCTTTCTGCCTGTTATAAAGCGGGGGAAAACAGCTTTTTCCAGACGACCGGGGGCGGTGTAATCATAGGGTTGATCGTGTATCCGGTTGTAAAACTGACGACTGCCGTTGGCGGGTATATTATATTTTCCTTGTTGATTTTAGGTACGGCGTATCTGATTTATGCAACGGAAACGGCGTCGAAGGCATCGAAATCGGCGAAGCGTCATACGGAAGTTCCGCCTCAGGCTGATTATGCAACTTCGGATACTTCTGCTTTATATTCGCTGAATTATGCAGACCCGGTACAGCAGAAATCGGAGACGGGAAATGTGCAGTCATCACAGGTTTATGCGCAGCCGCAGCAGACGGTGGCACAGCCTTCGCAGATGTATGCGCAGACTACCGAAAATTCGGCGGCGCGTTCCAAGCGTCTGTATGCGATCGGCGACGAGTTTGATATGAAGACAAAGCGTGAAATGCGGCAGGAAACGCGACGGGCGGAAGAGGAACGCAGGGCGTCAAAAAATCAGCCGCAGAGCGCGCCCGTTAGTCCGTATGCGCAAAGCCACAGTATTTTGTATCCGGACCGTAAAGGTTCGGGCGACTACAGTTGGTATAACGAAAGGTTTGGATCGGGGGGCGGATCCTATTCGTCGTCGCGTTCTTCTAAACCCGCGGAACCGGCACCGTTCGGCAGTTATACATCCAACGGTATATTTGATAAAGACTCTTATTTCAACAATCCGAACCGCGGAGCGATCAGCCGTGAGCAATATTCGAATAATTTCCGTGCCCCGGGCAGCAGTAATTTTTCGGAAGGTCATGAACTGAGTACGCCGCGTACCCCGGCGCCGAAAGCGCAGGAAGAGCATATCATACAGACAGAGCAGACGGCAAAGGAAGAAAAACCTGCCCAGACATACTCGGATCTGTATGCGGACGGAACGGAGAATAATATTTCGTATTCGGAAAAGCCGAAAAAGATCGTTACGGATACGACATCACAGGCGGAACAGACCCGCAAAACGGAAGATTTTTATCGTAATGATGTTTCGACAGATTTTTCTTCGCGAGGCGAAAAGCCTGCGCATCATTCGGTATCCTCCCAGACACAGGATCCGGTTCGCAATTCATTCAGTGCGGGAGCAGTGCAAAATCCGGAGCCGCAAACGTATCGTCCGGTATTTGAGGAACCTGAAAGGCGCGATGCTTTTGTGTCCGGGAATCAGAAGGATACAGAGAAGGCGGACAAGCAGAATATAGATGTCTCGGAGACAATGCGCAGAGTCGGCTTTGGCAGTCTGCCCGGGCGCCGCAGTATAGACGAAACAGCGGCAGTGAATGAAAATCGGGAAGAGAAGGGGGCAAATACAGACGATACTTCAGAGAGCCTGACGCGCGGGGAATCTGCGGGGATCCGCGGACAAGTGCCGCCGAGGGAATCACGGATACCCGATATGGGGGCAGACAGCGATGCTTCATCTCGGATGCGGAATACGGAAACGCCGAGGCGCAGTGAAGAGAACAGACGCGCGGATCGCCTGTCGGATACATCGGAACAGGAAGAATCCGGGCTGAAGCCGATCACGGATGATTTTGATTCCGCCGTGAACCTTTTTGATGATGATACTCCGGAAGAGTCTGCTGTTCCGAACGCAATGAACCAGGTGCAGAGCAGGCGAGAGCCGGAAAATGCGGGATTATCGCGGGGACGTGATCGTGTTTCGCGTGCGGAAGAACCTGCCAAGGATGAACAGAGACCGAAGCATGTTTATGCTAAATATAAAGCGCCGTCCTTGGATTTGCTGCGCGATTATCCGAACGTGGCAAATTCTGTAAATACGGAAGAAGTGGAACAGAGCAAGGATACGATCGTCGAGACATTGGCGGCTCTGAAAATTCCTTGCGAAGTGGAACGCGTTACGCGCGGGCCTTCCGTAACTCGTTATGAGATCAATATACCCGGAAATATCCCCACGTCGCGCGTGCTCGGCTGCAATAACGAGCTTGCCATGCGTCTGCATGCAAAAGACGGTATCAATGTACAGATCAACTACGAGAGCGGATTGATCAGCATCGAAGTGCCGAACGAGAAGAAAGAGACGGTCGGATTAAAAGATCTGCTTCTTTCGCCTGATTTTGTGAACGCGAAGCCCGGTTCGTTGGAGTTTGGTATCGGAAAGGATATCGGCGGCAGACCGGTTTGCGGAGATATCGTAAAGATGACGCACCTTTTGGTAGCGGGTGCTACAAACTCGGGTAAATCGGTATGTTTGCACGCACTCATTATAAGTTTGCTGTATAAATACAGTCCGGAAGAGCTGCGCATAATATTGGTTGACCCGAAACAGGTAGAATTTAATATTTACGATAAACTTCCGCATCTGATGATCAATGAGATCATCAACGATCCGGCGAAGGTCGTAACGATGCTGAACTGGGCAATCGTGGAAATGGAGCGCAGGTATACGTTGTTCAAAGAAAAGACGCGCAGCGGTGTACTGGTTCGTGAGATCAACGAATACAACGCGAATTTGAAACCGGAAGAAGAAATGCTTCCGAAGATCGTGATTATTATCGATGAGCTTGCCGATCTGATGTCTGTAGCCAAGAAGGATGTGGAAGACAGGATTCAGAGGCTGACGCAGAAGTCGCGTGCGGCAGGAATTCATTTGATTCTTGCGACGCAGCGTCCGTCGGTCAACGTCATTACGGGTGTCATTAAATCCAACTTGCCTACGCGTATTGCGCTGAAAGTTACGCAGGAAGTGGATTCCCGTACGATTTTGGACGAATCGGGTGCGGAGAATCTTCTCGGTCAGGGCGATTTGCTGTATCGGACGGCGTCCATGACATTCCCGAAGCGAGTACAGGGCGCATATGTTACAAATCCCGAAATCGAAGCTGTCGTCGATTACATCAAGAGTCATAACGAAGCATATTTCGACGATCGGGTGGCTGATTATATTAACAACGAAAAAGGCGGAACCGGCGGCGGAGATTCCGGAGATGACGACAGTGTGGAAGCGGTTTATATCGATGCGCTTCGTTATGTCGTTTCGATCGGGCAGGCGTCTATTTCGATGATCCAAAGGCGCTGTTCGGTTGGGTATCCGAAGGCAGGAAAGATCATCGAGTGGATGGAGAACATGGGGTACATTTCGGCGTTTGACGGAGCGAAAGCGCGGAAAGTGCTTTTGACGCAGGAAGAATTTGACAGTAAATACGGCGATTACGGAGAATAAGAATGCTTGAAACGAAGAAATTCGGTATGGTATCGCTCGGTTGTGATAAAAACCGTGTGGATGCGGAGAGACTTTTAGGTATTTTGCGTGAAAAAGGATACTGCATTACCGATGATATAGCCGAGGCAAACGTATTGATCGTGAATACCTGTGCCTTTTTGAATTCTGCGCGAAAAGAAGCGATCGACACCGTATTGGATTGCGACGCATACAGGAACGGGAATCTTGAAAAGATCGTAGTAACGGGATGTCTGCCGGAGAAATTTTCGGCAGAGCTGTTCCCGACGCTGACGGAAGCGGATGTGTTTCTCGGCTGCAACGATGCGGACAAGCTGCTCGAGGCGATCGAGCGTTCGTATCAAGAGGGCAGGGTGAATATGGTGCACAGCGGCAGAGAATGGGAAGGACAAAGGACGCTGACGACGCCGCTGCATTATGCATATTTGAAGATTGCGGACGGCTGCAACAATCATTGCACCTATTGTCTGATCCCGAAGATACGCGGCAGGTATCGTTCTTATCCGATGGAAAAGCTTGTTGCAGAGGCGGAAAGTTTGGGCGAACTGTCCGAACTGATCCTCGTAGCGCAGGACACGACGCGTTACGGGGAAGATCTGTACGGTGAAAATAAATTTGTGGAACTGATCAGGCGGTTGTCTGCGCTGGAGAATATTCAGTCGATTCGTTTGCTGTACTGTTATCCGGACGTGATCGGAGAAGACCTGATCGCAGAGCTTGCCGAAAACAAGAAACTTATCAAATATTTGGATATACCGTTGCAGCACAGCGAAGACCGCATTCTGAAACTGATGAACAGAAAAGGTTCGCGTGCGGAATATCTGGGACTTATCAAAAAATTACGTGAGCGTGTGGAAGGGATTGCGATCCGCTCCACGTTTATAGCGGGATTTCCTACGGAGACGAAAGAGGAGTCGGAAGCGCTTGGAGAATTTCTGAAGGAAGCAAAGCTTACGAACTGCGGATTTTTCGCCTATTCGCGGGAGCCTGAAACGGCGGCATATCGCTTGAAGGGGCAGATTCCCGCCAAAGAAAAGGAGCGCAGGGTGCGCGCCTTGTATCGGGTGCAAAAAGAGATCTCGGGAGAGTTTTTGCACGGTTATGTCGGTAAGACGGTCGAAGTTTTATGCGACGGGATCGATTATGAGAAAGGTTGCTTTGTGGGGCGGACTTATTGGAGCGCACCGGAAATCGACGGAAAAGTATATTTTTTTGCACCGCAGGCGGAACAGGGAGAGCGGTACATGGTCAAAATAAATAGAGCGGACAGTTACGATCTGTACGGCGAAACGGAGGACTACGATGAATCTGCCAAATAAAATTACATTATCGCGCATATTGCTGATTCCGGTATTTGCGGTGATCTTTTTTCTGGATGTCATACCGTACCATTATTTTATTTCGGCAATTATATTTATATTGGCGGCATGTACAGATTTTATAGACGGACACATTGCGCGTTCGCGCAATCTGGTTACCAACCTCGGTAAATTCCTGGATCCGATCGCGGATAAGGTACTGGTTTCTACAGCATTTATACTGCTTTTGGTGCGGCAGGAAACTCTGACGGTGCTTTGGAGTGCGGACTGGGTATTGATCTATGCGGGCGTATGTGTGGCGGTGATCCTGGCGCGGGAGCTGATCGTGAGCGGATTCCGCATGGTGGCAGCTTCAACGGGGCTCGTATTGGCGGCGGACAAAGTCGGGAAGGTCAAGACGACGTTTCAGGATATATCGATCGCAATGCTTTTGGCCGGGGCGGATTTTTTCGGTATATTGCAGGCAAGCCGTGTGCTGAACGGAATCGGCATTGTTACGCTGGGGATTGCGGCGGTATTGACGATCTGGTCGGGTACGGGATATATTGTAAAAAACAAGGCGGTTTTTAAAGAGAAACAGCAATGAAAAACGTCTGTATAGTTGTACGGAACAAAAGAAAAGAATTTTGCGGCGATGAGTTTGAGGCGGGCGCAAAAGTTCTGGCGGACGGCGGCTTTGCGATCGACAAATATCTGATCCTCGGCGATAACGATGTGCACGAATTTGCGCAGACGGTCATAGAATGCAAGAATTTTTTTGACATCGTTTTTTTGTTTTCCGAGGAAGACCGACTGGCAGAAATGCGCGGGAAAGTCTGCGAACTTGTAAAGGGGACTTCCTTCACGGGGACAGTGCTGGAGGCAGGGAAAAAATATTTTTTCTGTCTGCCGTTCGGTGCAGGCGGCGCTGCGCTTGTGCGCAGCGAGGTGCTGCCGTATCTGAAAGAAAAATATTCCGTTCACTTCGGTAGCGCTTATGTGCGCGCGTGCGGCGTGCCCAAAGATCTGTTGCGCAAAGTTTTGGAAGAAGCGAAAGCGGCGGCAGGAGCAGTTGAATTCAATACAGAGGAAAAGGACGGGGATATCCGCATTGAAATTCTGTACAGCGACGCACCCAAGACGCAGGTCGATGAAGCGCAGAGGATCATAACGGGCGGATTGAACGAGTATGTTTATGCAATCGACGATACGCCGCTCAACAGGCGCGTATATGAACTTTTAAAGCTTCGCGGTCAAAAACTGAGTATAGCGGAGTCGTTTACGGGCGGCGGCGTTGCGTCATCCCTGATTGAAATTCCGGGGGTGAGCGAAGTGCTTTTTGAGAGTATTGTTGCCTATGAAAACGCATCCAAGCGCAAGCGGCTTGGAGTTCTTGCCGGGACGCTGGAAGAGCAGGGCGCCGTTTCTGATGAAACGGCTTATGAGATGGCGGCGGGTCTGTTGGCAACGGGAGAATGTTCTGTCGTGCTTTCCACGACGGGCATTGCAGGGCCTGCTTCCGACAATACAAATAAGCCGGTAGGTCTTTGTTATATTGCAGCGGGAACGAAAGAAGCGATTTACGTATATAAGTATATGTTTAAGGGGACGCGGGCGGAGATCACGCACAGAGCGATCACGCAGGCATTGTTTTTGTTATATAAACAGATCAAATAAACACAGAAAAAAATAATCGGAGAGATTTTGCATGGATAACGAAAAACTCAAAGCATTGGATCAGGTATTGGCGCAGATCGAGAAGCATTACGGCAAGGGAGCCATAATGAAACTGGGTGATGCGGCAGGCAACACGGATATCGAAGTGATTCCGACAGGGTGTCTTTCGCTGGATATAGCGCTCGGGATCGGCGGACTTCCGCGCGGCAGGATTATTGAAATTTTCGGGCCGGAATCATCCGGTAAAACGACGGTTGCGCTCCACGCGATCGCGCAGATCCAGAAGATGGGCGGCATCGCTGCGTTTGTGGATGCCGAGCATGCCCTGGATCCCGTTTATGCAAAAAAATTAGGCGTGGATCTTGACAACCTGTATGTATCCCAACCGGATACGGGAGAACAGGCATTGGATATTACCGATTCGCTGGTGCGGAGCGGAGCGGTCGATCTGATTGTCATTGACTCTGTTGCGGCGCTTACGCCGAAGGCAGAGATTGAGGGCGATATGGGCGATTCGCATGTCGGTTTGCAGGCGCGCCTGATGTCGCAGGCGTTGCGTAAACTGACGGGTATCATCAATAAATCGCATACGTGCGTCATTTTTATCAACCAATTGCGCGAGAAAGTCGGGGTCATGTTCGGAAATCCGGAAACGACGCCGGGCGGCAAGGCTTTGAAATTCTATGCCAGCGTGCGCATCGATGTCCGTAAAGCGGATGCGCTGAAAGACAGCGAAGGCATTATGGGAAATCGTACCAAGGCGAAGATCGTCAAAAACAAACTTGCGCCTCCTTTCAAGACGGCGGAATTTGACATCCTTTACGGCGAAGGGATTTCGCAGGAGGGTTGCCTGATCGACCTCGGCTGTGCTTGCGACGTGATCGCGAAGAGCGGCGCGTGGTTCTCGTATGACGGGGAAAAGGTCGCGCAGGGCAGAGAGCGCATGCGCGAATGGCTGAAGAAGAATCCTGAAAAGGCGCAGGAGATCGAAGCGAAGATCCGTGCGGCTTATAAGCCTGCAAAGGAAGAGCCTGTGGAAGAGAAGGACGAAGAGGACGAGGAAGAATAATTTCCGATGAAATACGGGTTTATAAAAGCGGCGGCGGCGACGCCGCTGATCAGGGTTGCCGATACGAAATTCAATACCGCATCGATTTTGGACTGTTGCAAGGAAGCGGTGCAGTCAGGGGTCGAGTTACTGGTATTTCCGGAGTTGTGCGTATGCGGCTATACCTGCGGCGATCTTTTCGGTCAGGACGTGCTTTTGCAAGGAGCGATGGCGGCATTGGAGGCCGTTGCGGAGCAGACGAAAAACTACAATATTTTGATTTTTGTCGGGGTGCCGTTCAAAATGGACGGAGTGCTGTACAACTGTGCCGCAGCGGTCAACGGCGGAAAGGTAATAGCGCTCATACCGAAACGGCATTTGCCGAACTATGCAGAGTTTTATGAAAAACGCAATTTCCAGCCGTATGTGGGCGAAAACAGGACGGTAGAGTTCTGCGGATATGAAGTTCCGTTCGGTACGAAAATCGTGATGCGCTCGAAAAGTGAGCCTGATTTTTCGGTGGCTGCGGAGCTTTGCGAAGATCTGTGGGTGCCGGCGCCTCCGTCGGTTTCGCATGCTTTGGCGGGAGCCAATATTATAGTAAATCTGTCTGCGAGCGACGAAACGGCGGGCAAGGCGGAATATCGCAGGCTGTTGGTGAAAGCGCAGTCCGCAAAGACGGTATGCGGGTACGTGTATGCGGATGCAGGCGAAGGTGAATCAACGACGGATATGGTGTTTTCCGGGCACAATATGATTTGTGAAAACGGAGAACTTTTGTGTGAGAATGAGCCGTTTGCGGGGCGCGGACTTGTCGTATCAGAGATCGATGTCAGCAAGTTGGCGTATGAGCGGCGCCGGATCAATACTTTTTATGATACGGAATCGGTGGAAGGTTATCTCTCGGTCGGATTCAATGCAGGGGTTGATTGGCAGGAACTTACCCGCAGTTTCCCGCGGTTTCCGTTTGTACCGCAAGGGGAAGCGCAGCTGTTTGAGCGTGCTGAGCTGATTCTTACGATGCAGGCATCGGGATTGAAGAAACGTTTGGAGCATACAAGGGCAAAAACGGCGGTTCTCGGCATTTCGGGAGGTCTAGACAGTGCGCTTGCATTGCTTGTTACTGTGCGCGCCTTTGATGCATTGAAGAAAGAGAGAAAGGATATTCTTGCCGTTACGATGCCTTGTTTCGGAACGACAAGCAAGACAAAGAGCAATGCATTGCGTCTGATGCGGGAACTGGGGGTAACATACCGTACCGTCCCGATCGGGGAATCGGTTCGTCGTCATTTTAAAGATATCGGGCATGAAGAATCTGTGCATAATGCGGCTTATGAAAACGGACAGGCGCGCATGCGTACGATGGTTTTAATGGATCTTGCGAACGATCATGCGGGCTTGGTAGTCGGTACGGGAGATCTGAGCGAATTGGCGCTGGGATGGGCGACGTACAACGGCGACCATATGTCCATGTACGGTGTAAACGCAAGTGTTCCGAAGACTTTGGTAAAATTTCTGATCGCGCATGAGGCGAAGCGGTTGGGCGGCAAAGCGGAAAAGGCTCTGACGGATATCATGAATACAGAGATCAGTCCGGAATTGTTGCCTCCCGAAGACGGAAAGATCGCGCAAAAGACGGAGGAGCTGGTAGGACCGTACGAATTGCATGACTTTTATTTGTATTATGCAATTCGTTGGGGTTTTCCGCCGTCGAAAGTTTTTTACCTTGCGAAGAATGTTTTCCGCAATGTTTACAGTGATGCCGTACTGAAAAAGTGGCTTTTGAATTTTTATAAGCGCTTTTTCTCACAGCAATTCAAGCGTTCCTGTTTGCCGGACGGAGTTAAAGTGGGTTCGGTTACGTTATCTCCGCGCGGAGACTGGCGCATGCCGTCGGATGCGGTGGCGTCGTTATGGCTGGAAGAAACGGAAAGTTTATGACAAAAAAGTTCCTGCATTTAGGCAGGAACTTTTTTCATGTTCGAAGGTGTAAATTTTTAAGATAGCGTTGACTTTTGTATAAAAATACGTTATAATTAAATAGGTATAAATGATAGGAATGCGTAAATGCGCAAATTTGTGAAAAATTAAATGATTTTTTACAAAGGTGCGAAACATGGCGCAAACTTAGTTTATATTTAAGTTCATTGTACAGGAGGCTATTCGATGTTTACAGCGAATTTAAGCTCCCTGTTTCTGGCAGGAACGGCGCCCGTATGGGTCGTGATTGTGCTTGCCGTCGCTATAGTGGCCGTTGGTGCTGCCTGCTTCTTTGTCGGCGGATGGCTTTATAAAAAGCTGACCGAAAAGAAAGTGGGAGAGGTAAATCAAAGAATCAAGTTAATGCTGGACGAAGCGGAAAACGACGCAAAGGCATTAAAGAAAGAAGCTATTTTAGAGGCTAAGGAACAGGACTTAAAGTTAAGAAACGAGTTTGAACGGGAAACCAAAGAAAAGAAACAGGAATTGCAGAAAGCGGAACAGCGTCTGATGCAAAAGGAAGACAATCTCGACAAAAAAGAAGATTCTCTTCAAAAGAAATCGGATGCGCTGGAGCAGCAGCAAAAGAATCTTGTCCGCCAGGAAGGTGAGATCAAGAAGATGCAGGAAAAGGTCAATCATCAGCATGACCTGATGCTGCAGGAATTGGAAAAAGTAGCGCAGTTGACGCGAGAAGAAGCGAAAAAAGCGCTGACAGATAATATTTTGGAAGAGACGCGGCATGACGTGGCTGTGCAGGTGCGCAACATCGAGCAGCAAGCGAAAGACGAAGCGGATCAGAATGCGAAAAAAATCATCAGTTTGGCGATCCAGCGTTGCGCAAGCGATCATGCTTCTGAGATAACCGTATCTGTCGTTCCGTTGCCGAATGACGATATGAAAGCGCGGATCATCGGCCGTGAAGGCAGGAATATCCGTGCGCTGGAGAATGCGACAGGGATCGAGCTGATCATAGATGATACGCCGGAAGTTGTGATTTTGTCCGGGTTTGATCCGGTGCGCAGGGAAGTTGCACGGTTAGCCCTTGAAAAGTTGATCAGCGACGGCCGTATACATCCTGCAAGAATCGAGGAGACCGTAGAAAAGGTTCGCAAAGAACTTGACCAGCAGATCAAAGAAAACGGCGAAGCGGCTATGTTCGAGGTGGGAATTTTCGGTCTGCATCCGGAAATCATCAAATTGCTGGGCAGGCTCAAATACAGAACCAGTTATGGGCAGAACGTATATAAACATTCGATCGAGGTTGCACAGCTTGCCGGCATCATGGCGGCAGAGCTCGGATTGGATGTGAATCTTGCAAAACGTGCCGGGCTTTTGCACGACATCGGTAAGGCTGTCGATCACGAACAGGAAGGCACGCACATTCAGATCGGTGCGGACATTGCTAAAAAATATAAAGAAAGCAATAATGTGATCAACGCGATCTTGGCGCATCACGGCGATGTGGAGCCGAAAACAGTGGAAGCTGTTCTTGTACAGGCAGCGGATGCAATTTCGGGAGCACGCCCCGGTGCACGCAGAGAGACGAGCACGAACTACGTGAAGCGTCTGGAGCAGCTGGAAGCGATCGCATCTTCGTTCAAAGGTGTCGATAAGAGCTATGCGATTCAGGCAGGTCGCGAGGTGCGCGTTATTGTTAAGCCTGAACAGATCGATGATGCTCATACTCTGTTCCTTGCCAAAGACATTGCTAAGAAGATCGAGCAGGAACTCGAATATCCCGGTCAGATCAAAGTCAATGTTATCCGCGAATTCCGCGGAGTTGAATACGCGAAATAATTCAATAAAAAAGGAAACGGAAACCGTTTCCTTTTTTTGATGTAAAAAACCTTGTGTTATCACGCAGTTATGGTTCAGTTACCGGGCAGAGCCGTTTGCTCTGCCCGGTAACTTTTTTTAATAAGCAAGACGTCGTTTTTTTTATATAGGCGGAAAAGCATGTAATGGCCGGATAAGGGTTAGCTGTATTATTCTTTTTATTGTATTATTTTTAAGTCTGCCGTCCGCCAAGCGCATATTCCTTGGGCTTGGTGGACGGTTTTGTGATATTCGGGGAAAGGCGCAGTTTATCGTTTTTTACGAGGCAAGTTTGGTAATTGTTTTGGCGGTTGCGGAATCAGAAATGTTCTTTGTCAAGTTTTCAAAAAATAAAAAAGGATGGCGGTGAAGTCATAACGGTCAGGGAATGAAAATATATATAAATATGCCTGTGGACAGGCAGAGGTGGAAAAATGCTGGATTTTCTGACAGACAATCTGAGGTCGGCTCTGCGCGGTGTTAACATGAATCTCGTGTATGAACTTCGGATCCGTGCCAATAAGCCGGTTGTTATCAATTACGGAGGCTCTTATCAGTTTCTCGGAATGTGCGGATTGACCGAACATATCGGGAGCGCGCTGATAGCCAGCTATGCAGATATTGAGACGATCATATATCGTGCCAGCGAGTATTCGGTATATTCGGTAACGGAGCAATTGCGTCAGGGCTTTTTGACGGGTGCGGGAGGAGAAAGAATCGGATTAGCCGGTATTTTTGTCTATGAAAACGGGGCAGCATATACGATCAAGGAAGTAACATCGGTCAATATCAGAGTGCCGCACGAGATCCGTGGCAGTGCTGAGACAATATACAGGACCTGCTTTCGGGGGAAGGTCTGCAGTGCCTTGATTTTATCTGCACCCGGCCGAGGTAAAACAACAATTTTGCGCGATTTGACCCGTCTGATTGCAGGGAGATATCTGATCAATATTCTGATCAACGATGAAAGAAACGAGATCAGTGCGGCATATCGGGATTTTTCTTTGGATACGGGAGCTTTTACGGATGTGATCAGGTATTCGAATAAGAAGGATGCGTTTACGTCCGCTGTACGTGCCATGCGCCCCGATCTGATCATAACGGATGAGCTGGTAAGTGTGGAGGAAATCAAATGGGCGGCGATGTGTGTTCGAGGGGGCGTGGAAGTGATCGCTTCGGCGCATTGCAGGAATGCTGAAAGTATGAAGGGATCGCCTGTCTTATCGGAAGCGCTTCGGGAAAATGTGTTTGATTATTATATTTTTCTTGCGTCGGACGGAATAGGACAGGTTTCAGAAATTTACGATGCGGATTGGAAGCGGGTGGCTGTAAAGACGATATGATAAAAATTTTACTATGTATCATGGCGGTTGCGCTGTGTGTAATGCTTGCGTGGCTCTTGACGAGAAAAAACAGGCTTCGAATGATGTTTTATTATAATTTACATCTTTTTAATGAGCGGTTGGTCAATGAAGTGAGTTATACAAAGATACCGCTGCCGGCATTTATGGAAAAGTATACATTTAGCGGAGACTTTAAGAGAATGCTGGAAGTGAAACGGGATGCGCGTTTTGATAACGGAGACGAAGGTTGTAATATGGATTATCTGAGCGAAGATGAACGTAAATTTTTGGGCGACTACTTTCGGATGATCGGAAAAAGCGATGCAGCGTCGCAGAGAACATATTTATCGGCCATGCGTGAGGAGATTACAGAAAAGAAGCAGAAGTCAGAGGAGCTTTACCGAAAATATTTTTCGTTGTATATCAAGTTAGGATTTCTTGCGGGGTTGATTCTGGTCGTTTTGATCGTTTAAGGAGAAGAAGAATGGATATAGACGTTATATTCAAGATTGCGGCGATCGGATTGATCGTAACGATTCTTTGTCAGATTCTGAAGAAATCAGATCGGGACGACATAGCAACAATTGTGAGCCTTGCGGGGCTTGTGATCGTGCTTACGGTAGTGCTTGACATGGTAGTCGATTTATTTGATTCAGTGAGGAACATGTTTGATTTATTCTGAGTATGGAATTGATACGGATTATCGGGGTAGGGTTGGTAACGGCAATTGCCGCGATTTTACTGCGCAGCACGAAGCCGGAGTTATCGTTTGCCGTAACGGTAGCGGGTTGTGTGATCATTCTTATTTTTTCTCTGGACATACTTTGGTCTACCTTTGGCATCTTCGAGCAAATCGGAGAGCAAACGGGAATAGATAACGCTTTGATCCGAATCGTACTGAAAATTATAGCAATCGGGTATTTGGTAGAATTTGCTGCCGGTGTCGTGGAAGATTTCGGGTCCAAAAGTGTGGCGGACAAGCTTGTATTTGCGGGGAAGGTAATCATATTCACGGTATCGGTGCCGATCGTGCAGACGTTAGTATCATTGGTCGGCAGTTTTTTGGAGCTGGTATGAAACGGAAAACGCGCATTCGAGTAATGATCGTATTGGTGGTGCTTATGTTTATTCTGGCGGGGAATTTTTTTGTTGAAGCGTTTGCGGAAAGTTCAGACGATCTCAACGGAAGCATGGAAGATGCCATCGATCATCTGGATACGGAAGAGTTGCAGGAGTATCTGGATTCATTGACGCAGGAACAGAGAGAAGCATTCGGGAGCAATTTTGTAGACAAGCTGAAGAATCTCATTACGGGAGATTATTCTTTGGATTACGGGGGGATTATTTCATCTCTATCGGGGATATTTTTTGATCAGATAGCGGGGCTTTTGCCGGTTTTTTGCGTGATATGTGCCGTATCTGTTTTGTGCGGGATATTAGGCAGGTTCAAAAGTTCGTTTGCAGAGAAAGGCACCTCCAAAATGATTTTTTTTGTGGGGTATTCAGCTGTGCTGGTACTGATTTTAACGAGCTTAACGGGGATTGTGAAAGATTGCAGTTCGACGGTACATTCTCTGCAATCGCAGATGCAGGCGATTTTTCCTGTTTTGCTGACATTGATAGCGACAAGCGGAGGAAGCGTATCGGTGGCGGTTTATCAGCCTGCTGTTTTATTTTTAAGTGAGATCATCGTGGACATTGTTGCCGGGATCGTGTTTCCGTTGGCGGCGATGATCTGTGTCCTGAATATGGTGGGAAATATGAGCCAGGAGATCAAACTGAAGAATTTTTCAAATCTGTTTGCGGCGGTGATCAAATGGGTTCTCGGACTGTCGTTGGCGGCGTTTACGGTATTTTTGACGGTGCAGGGAATTACGTCTGCCACGTATGACGGATTATCGTTCAAAGCGGCAAAATACGCAGTAAGTAATACGGTTCCGATCATCGGCAGCTTTTTGGGAAGCGGGTTCGATCTGGTGATTGCGGGGAGTGTGCTGATCAAAAATTCGGTAGGCTCTTGCGGGATATTTTTGCTTGTGATTGTGCTGATCGTTCCTTTGGTGCAATTGATCGCTTATAATTTATTTTTAAAACTTGCAGCGGCGGTTACGGAGCCGATCGGAGATGCGGGTATATCCAATTTTCTCTCTTCTTTATCCGGAGCTGTCAATTATTTCACGGCAGGCCTGCTTGCTGTCGGTTTTATGTATTTTATAACAGTACTGCTTTTGATTTGTTCTTCAAATACATTATTTTAAAAATGGAAGCATATATTTTATCCGTCAGCGGTGCGGTTTTGGTATCAGCGGTGGCGGTCATGCTGCTGCCCGAAGGAAAAATCGGAAAATTTATCGGCGGCATATTAAAGTTGTTTTGCCTTTTGGTGATATTGTTACCTATTCCGAAGATGTTGGGTAAATATCTGGGGCAGGATATGGAAATTCCTTCTTTTTCGGAGGAAGGAGAATTGGATGACGGTTTCATTGATTATATGTTTGATAAGCGTGCAAAAGAGGAGGCAGAGCTGTTGAAAAAACAGATCGAAGAAAAGTTTGAAATTGTCGTAAATATTCAGATTAAGTGGGAATATGCCGAATATGCTTATAATGTTACAAAAATTACTGTAAAAATTGAAAATTTCGGAATATACGGCGACGATGAGCATATAAATGTTATAGAGCAAGTGAAAGAATATGTCGCCGGAATATATCAAGGGTCGGAGGTGGAAGTAAATGAGTGAGGCGGCGGCGAAACTTGGGCAGAAGATAAAAAGCGGGAAGTTGTTTGAGGTCGTGGTCGTTGTAATTCTGATACTGGTGGTAGCCGTGATCGTATTTACGACTTTGACGGATAAAGATACCGCTGCAGATACGGTTGGTGATCCTGCGGATTATGCGCAGGGGCTGGAAACGCGTCTTTCCAAAGTATTGTCAAAAATGGAAGGGGCGGGGGAAGTCAGCGTATTTATAACGGTAGCTTCAGAAGGAGAAAAAGTACTGGCGGTGGAGACCGTGCAATCGGAAGACGGCACGGTTACGACGACTCCGATCCTGTCGGGAGGAGAGCCGGTGGTGTTGGAAGAACTGATGCCGGAAATAACGGGAGTGCTGATCGTGGCGGAAGGTGCAAACGATTTGAATGTGCGTTTTAATCTTCTGGAAGCGGCGGCATCCGTTTTAAATATCAACCAAAGCATAATCAAGGTATACACAATGGGCGGCAATTCATAAACAAAAAAGGAGAGTGTTAAGTATGTCGAGAACCAAGAAAATTGTCATTATGACAGGGCTGGTGCTGTTACTGGCTGTAACGGCGGTGTTTAATTTCGTATTGGCAGGGAGCCTTGACGGAAGTGCGGACGCAGGTGAGGTAACCGCGGCGAATTACTTTACTTCGTACAGGACGGAGCGTACCACGACGCGCAACGAAGAACTGTTGCAGTTGGATTCGATTCTGGAAAGCACGGAGGCGGGCAGCGAAGCATACGAGGAAGCAATGTCTTTGAAATTGCAGATCGTGGAAATGATGGAACGTGAACTTTTGCTGGAAACATATATCAAGTCGTTGGGCTATACGGATGCGGTCGTGAGTATCGGAATGGATTCGGAAAATGTCAATGTATTCGTGAATGCGAGTGAACTTGCCTACAATGATTTCCTTTCCATCTACAATATTTTGACGGAAGAAGCCGGGTGTGATCCTGCAAACGTAAATATTATGCCGATTCAGGCGGAAATTTAATAAAAATACTGTTCAAAATTTAAAAAATGTGGTATAATAAACATAAGAAAATTCTTGGAGAGCAACAATGGCACTTTTCAAACGTGTTCCGTCCGACGGTCAAAAAGGGAAAGTATCTTACAATTCCGGCATAGTGAGCGGAATTATCAGCCTTGCCGTTTCGGAAATTGAAGGAGTGGAACTGCTTCAAGGGAAAAAGCGCGGATTAAAACTGTACTTTGAGAAGGAAGGTATCTACGCCGATATTTCCGTAAAAGTGGATTACGGGTACAATGTTCCCGAAGTTGCGTTCAAGATTCAGCAATCAGTCAAGCATAACGTGGAAGCCATGACAGAGTACAAAGTTGCCAAGGTTGACGTTTATGTGGTCGGCGTTGAATTTTTGGATCACGCAGTCGAACAATAAACAAAATTTTATGGTGTTTCCCCTCGGAAAATTTTTCGGGGGGAAATATTAAATTTTTACAGGGACATACATTATGAGAAGTAAAGCGCGCGAATGTGCATTTAAGGTAATTTTTGCATCGTTATTTCAATCGGAAGAGCCGGCTGAGTTTCAGCGCGGCGTTTATAAGGCCTTCGCATTGGATGAAGAAGAAGCAAAATATGCAGATCGTTTATTGGATTGCGTCAAGGATCATCGTGAAGAGTTGACGGAAGCTTTGAACCGTTATTCGATCGGATTTTCGGAGAAGAGAATGTTTCCGGTGGATAAAAGCCTATTGCTGATGGCGATGGCGGAGATGAAATATATCGACGATGTACCCGCAGTTGTAAGCATTGACGAGGCGGTAGGGCTTGCCCGCAAATATTCGACGGAAAAGAGCGTCGGGTATGTGAACGGCGTGTTGGGAGCTTATATGGCGGAGGTTACGAAAGATGGCGCAGATCATTGACGGCAAGGCGCTTGCGGAGGAACTTCGCGGAGAAATCCGTGAAAGGGTTGAAAATTTTAAAAAAGAGCGGGGAAAAGATATTGGTCTTGCAGTAGTTTTGGTGGGTGAAAACCAGGCATCCAAGGTGTATGTCCGCAACAAGATCAAGGCCTGCGAGGAAGTGGGAATCAAATCTTTTTCCTATCATCTGCCCGAGGAGACGAGTGAAGAACAAATTATTTCTTTGGTCGACGAATTGGTTGCCTCTGAAAATGTGCACGGAATATTAGTGCAATTGCCGCTTCCGAAACATATCGATGAACAGAAGGTCCTGCGCAGGATCCCGCCCGCAAAAGATGTGGACGGTTTCTGTGCGGAAAACGTAGGAAACCTTGCGATGAATCGGGAAACGATCGTTGCCTGCACGCCGTACGGCGTCATGAAGATGTTGGAAAAATATGGGATTGATCCGAAAGGCAAGACGGCGGTAGTTCTGGGCAGATCAAATATTGTAGGGAAACCGATGGCGATGCTTTTGCTGAATGCGGATGCGACGGTTACCGTTTGCCACAGTAAGACAAAAAATTTGCAACAGGTATGCGCGGGTGCAGATATATTGGTCGTTGCGATAGGAAAAGCAAAGTTTGTAACGGCGGATATGGTGAAAGAAGGCGCAGTTGTGATCGATGTCGGGATGGATCGCGATGAAAACGGAAAACTATGCGGAGATGTAGATTTTGAGCAGGTAAAGGATAAAGCGTCTCTTATTACGCCGGTGCCTGGCGGAGTAGGCCCGATGACGATTACGATGCTGCTTTACAATACGGTGATCGCCGCATCGAGGAGCTGAACAGTTGGAAACGAAATTTGAACAAAGGATGGAAGAACTGCGGCTTTTATTTGAAGAAATTCTGAACGAATATCTTGCTAATACGCAGATCAAACCAGAAATTTTAAGCGAAAGCATGCAGTACTCGCTGAAGATCGGAGGGAAGCGGCTTCGTCCTGTATTGATGTTTGTAACAGCGCAGATGTTAGGCGGAAAGATACAGGATGTCTCCAATTTTGCCTTGGCGATCGAGATGATACACACCTATTCTCTGATCCATGACGATCTTCCGGCGATGGACAATGATGATTTTCGCAGAGGAAAACCGAGCAATCACAAGCAATTCGGGGAAGGGCAGGCGATCCTTGCGGGTGATGCGCTTTTAAATGAGGCATACGGGCTTTGTTTTGAAGAGTGCAACAAAGGGAAAAGCTATCGCATGGCGGCTTCGGTTTTGTGTAAGAATGCAGGTGCCTCCGGGATGGTTGCGGGACAAGCCGCCGATTTGTTCTGGCAGGGCAGAGAAGATGCCGGAAAAGCGGAGGCGGAGTTTATCATACTGAATAAAACGGCGAAAATGATTATGAGCGCCGTAACGATTCCCGCCTATGTGTATGATGCGGATGAGAATATCATCGCTCTGCTGAATGAATTCGGGAAAAATTTCGGTTTTTTGTTTCAGATTACGGACGATCTTCTGGATTATACCGGTGATTTTGAAAAACTCGGGAAGTCAGTCGGTAAAGACGCGGCGGAGCGGAAGATATCCAGCGTGAATTTATTCGGGAAAGAGAAGAGCGAAGAACTTGCGGACTATTACAGCGGGCTATGCCTGAAGATTTTGGACGAGTTGCCGTATGAGTGTTCGTTTTTACAGGAATTGACGACGTATGTCCGAAACAGAGAGGCGTAATCATGCGCTTGGATAAATATTTAGCGGGACACGGATTTGCGTCCCGGACGAAAGCAGCGCGCGCCCTTGAAAAAGGGCGTGTTCTTGTAAACGGGAAAGCGGGCAGAGCATCGCAGGAAGTGTCGGAAGCGGATCGGATCGAAATTTTGGAAGAGTCGATCGGATTTGTGTCGGAAGGCGGATTTAAACTTTACAAGGCTTTGCAAGATTTTTCGGAGGGCGTCCAAGGACTTACCTGTATTGATTTGGGGGCCAGTACCGGCGGGTTTACCGATTGCCTGTTAAAAAGCGGTGCCCAATGCGTCTATGCGGTGGATGTCGGAGAAAGTCAGTTGGATGCGGCTTTGGCGGCAGATCCGCGGGTCTGTGTGATGGATCGAAGAAATGCGCGGTATTTAACGAAGAAAGATTTTCCAACGCCGGCAGACGTCGTAACGGCAGATCTCAGCTTTATATCGCTTGAATATATTCTCCCTGTTATTGCGGACCTTTTGGGAAAGGACGGAAAAGCCTATGTTCTGATCAAACCGCAATTTGAATGCGGCGGCAAGGGACAGGACAAGCATGGCATTGTGAAGGATAAAAAACTGCATGAATCAATTGTGGCCAGAGTTTGTGAGACGGCGGAAAAATTAAATCTTGCTCCGCAGAAACTGACGAATGCACCGCTGCGGGAGCGGAAAAACACAGAGTATGTTTTGCTTTTGAAAAAAGGCGGGAAAACAGCGGATATAGCAGACCTTTTGCAGGCGGTGCGCGATCCGGATTAAGCGAAGGGAGTGAAACGGATGAGGAACGAAAGATATACCGAGGAGCAGAAACTTTTATTAAAGATTGATCCGAAAACGTATACGCCGGAAGAAGAGTATATTATGCGGCGGTCATTGATTCCCCGCAAGCAATATGCACCGGAATCGGATGAAGAAGGAAAGTTGCTCGCAAAACAAATTTTAGGGGAAGAGGAATACGCTCGTTTTCTGAGAGTCTGTGAAGATATCTGTTCGCGTTATGGTGCGAAAGGAGAATGGAGTGCGGGAGACAGTCGCTGGAAATTGTTTTACAGATTTCATGTAAAAAGCAAAGCGCTTTGCAGTATCGGAATGGTATTGGATCTGTTTGAACTCAGATTCGGTTTCGGAAAGAAAGAGATGGATCGCTTTGAAAAGGAGAGAAATACATTTTCGAGGGCGGGGATCCAGTGGACGTACGATACTGTTTTGGAGAAGAACGGAAGAAAAATATTGTCGTTTGATCTTCGGGATGCGTCTACGTATGAAGAAGTTTTTCGACTGCTGAATTTTCGAGTGAAGGCGGCAAAAGAATAGTCTTTTGTATAGGCTGAGCGGTATATATCTTTTAAAATAATTGCAAAATCAGACGATTTTTTATATAATGGAAAGGTAACATTGTATGAGCGGGCAATCGGGCCCCGTGTGGAGAAACAGGAATGGCAAAACCGAGTAAATTTATCCGAAATTTTTGTATTATTGCGCATATCGATCATGGAAAAAGCACGATTGCGGACAGGCTGATGGAATTAACGGGACAGGTATCCAGCCGTGATATGGAAGATCAGTTATTGGATTCCATGGATCTGGAACGTGAGCGCGGTATTACGATAAAATTGACGCCTGTGCGCATGTATTACAAAGCGGACGACGGAAACGAATATGAGCTGAACCTGATCGATACGCCGGGACATGTGGATTTCACGTACGAAGTATCTCGTTCGCTCGCTGCTTGTGAAGGTGCGATCCTGGTTGTCGATGCAACGCAGGGGATCGAAGCGCAGACTCTGGCAAATGTATATCTTGCCCTGGAAAACGATCTGGAGATCATTCCGGTGATCAATAAGATCGACTTGCAGTCGGCAGATATTGAAGGAACGAAAAAAGAGATCGAAGAAGTGATCGGTCTCGATGCGTCATATGCGCCCTGTGTTTCAGCCAAAGAAGGGACGAACATCAAGGATATCTTAGAAAAAATCGTGCAATATGTACCTGCGCCGGACGGAGACACCGAGGCGCCGCTGAAAGCTCTGATTTTCGACAGCTATTACGATAATTATAAAGGCGTTATTTTATTTGTGCGGCTCAAAGACGGGCAGGTTAAGGTGGGGGACGTGATCCGAACATTCCGCTCGGACAAGCAGTATGACGTAACGGAAGTCGGGGCGTTCAATCCGAAACTTACCCCGAAAGAAATACTGCGCGCGGGGGAGGTAGGATATATTGCTGCGAGCATAAAGAGCATTCAGGACGTTGCGGTAGGCGATACGGTAACGGATGCTTTGAATCCTGCGGCAGAGCCTCTGCCCGGTTATAAAAAGGTTCAGTCGGTGGTGTTTTGCGGCATTTATCCGTTGGACGGAAGCAAATTCAATGACCTGAAAGATGCACTTTTAAAATTGCAGCTGAACGATGCATCATTGTTGTTTGAACCGGATACGTCGGTTGCACTCGGGTTCGGATTCCGCTGCGGATTTTTGGGGCTTCTGCATATGGAAATCATTCAGGAGCGGATCGAACGCGAATTTAATCTGGATATTATTACGACAGCGCCGAGCGTATCTTACCTGGTCCATAAGACGGACGGTGAACAGTTTTTTGTGGATAATCCGTCGCATCTGCCCGATCCTGCAGATATTGACTACATGGAAGAGCCGATGGTAAAAGTGGAAATTTTCTCTCCGCCCGAATACATCGGTTCGATCATGGACCTGTGTCAGGACAAACGCGGTGTCTTTAAAGATATGACTTATCTGGATAAGAAGCGGGTTAAACTTTTATATACACTGCCTCTCAACGAAATCATCTATGACTTTTTTGATCAGATCAAATCCCGGACGAGAGGATACGCGAGCTTTGATTATGAGTTGATCGGGTATGAAAAGAGCGATCTGGTAAAGCTGGATATTTTATTGAACGGCGAAGTTTGTGATGCTCTTTCCATGATCGTCCATAAGGACAGAGCGTATCCGCGCGGCAGGGAACTGGCTGAAAACTTGAAGGATGCGATCCCGCGTCAGCTGTTTGAAATTCCGATACAGGCGGCTGTCGGAGGGAAAGTAATTGCACGCGAAACTGTAAAAGCCGTACGAAAAGACGTTCTTGCAAAATGCTATGGCGGCGATATTACACGGAAAAAGAAGCTGCTTGAAAAACAGAAAGAAGGCAAAAAGCGTATGCGCAGCATAGGATCTGTAGAAGTGCCGAGCGAAGTCTTTATGTCGATTTTGAAAACAAATAAATAAAATTCAGGGAAAACATTCTGCTGTTTTTTAGAGATTAGTATTATATTCTCTGCAAAGCATGAGAGTAATTTTGATAAATTTTTAAAATTATTTCAATTTTGCGATGTATTATGTCAGGCATAATACGTTTTATGCGGGCTTTATTGGTTTGTCGGGGGATGATGAGAATCCGAGTCAGGTTTAAGGTGAACCAAAATGAAAAGAGCTGTAATTTTGGATTTCTATGGGACTGTCGTGCATGAGGCCTATGCGTTACTGGATGAAATAGCGGTTGTATTTCATAGATGCGGAGCGAGTTGCAATGTGCAGGAGATTCATCGCTTGTGGTGGCAAAACATTGCTAGTTTGTGTGATGAAGCGCACGGCGAAAATTTCAGAAACCAGAAAACGCTTTATTTTTCTGCATTTGAAAATATGGAAAAGCAGACAGGTGTAACGGTGGATAAGAGCAGTCTTGTGAAAGCAGTGATTGAATTTTCTCTGACGACGGAGCCTTTCGAGGATGCGCTGAAATTTTTACAAGATAGTCCGCTTCCTTGTTTTATTTTGTCCAACATAGACACCGACGAGCTTTATGCCATGATCAATAAACACTCTTTGAAGGTAAAAGACTTTTATACGAGTGAGGAAGCAAGGGAGTATAAACCGCGGAAAGGTATTTTTGAAAAAGGCTTGAAAAAATTCGGTTTAAAAGCGGAAGAAGCTGTTTACGTCGGAGACTCACTGCGCAATGATTATTTCGGCGCGCGCGGCGCGGGCATTGATTCTGTTTGGTTGAATCGTCTGAACGCTGAAATTCCGAACGGTGTTATAAGTTGTCCGGATTTCAATGCTGTTCTTCCTATTGTTTTACGGCAGGGGTTCTCCAAAGGATAAAAACCCAGTTCGATTGATATACGTATTCATGTTCTGGAAAGGACTGAATAAAAGGTCGGATTGCTTTGACGGGAAAGGCATATGTTATGTGTTTTTGACGGCTGTTTTATAAGATGGGAGAGGTAAGAGCAATGGTGAAGGCGGGAGAGAAAAATTTTTTTGACCGAGTATACGAGCAGGTAAGACGAATTCCTTTCGGTAGGGTCGCGACCTATGGCCAAATTGCAAAAGCATGCGGCTCGCCCCGTTCGTCCCGCGCGGTAGGATATGCTTTGCATGTTAATCCGATGCCTGGAATTATTCCTTGTCATCGTGTGGTGAACAGGGAGGGCAGGCTTGCGCCCGGTTTTGCGTTTGGCGGACCGGAAATACAGAAGGATATGTTGGAAAAAGAGGGCGTTTCTGTGGAGAAACGCCCCGATCATATGTTTTATGTCGATTTAGTCAGGTATGGGATTCACGCTTTTCAGGAATATGAAAAGTAATATGTCTGACAGAATCTCTTAGAGGTGGTAAATATGGCAGGAATTTATATTCATATTCCTTTCTGCAAATCGAAATGCAGGTATTGTGATTTTACTTCGTATCCGAGCAAAATCGGATACGCGGATGCCTATATGGCATGCGTATACAAGGAAATGAAACTGCGTGCGCCCGAGCTGAAAGATAAAACTTTTGATACGGTCTATTTCGGGGGAGGCACACCGTCTGTTATCGATGCTATGTCCATTGTCGGATGCATGAATCTGATCCGCTCTGATTTTAATTTGGCTAAGAATGCGGAAGTTACGATCGAGATCAATCCGGGAACAGTAGATGAAGAGAAAATCGCTCTGTATAAAAAGGCTGGGATCAATCGGTTTTCGATTGGTTTGCAATCGGCAAATGATTCCATCCTGGAGGATATCGGACGAATACATACGGCCAATGATTTTGTGAAGACGTGTTCAATGCTCGGGGATGTAAACAAGAGTGCTGATATTATGATCGGTCTTAAGAATCAAAGGCAAGAGGACATATTCGATTCGATCGATCTGGCTGTTCGGTGCGGGGTAAAACACATATCCATGTATGCCTTGACTCCGGAGGACGGAACTCCGATGTATTCGGATTACCTGAACGGGGAACTGCCGGATTCGGATGAGGTTGCCGATCAGTATGAGAAGGCAAGAGCGTATCTAAAGGAGAAAGGATTTTTCCGTTATGAAGTTTCGAATTTTGCCGTTCCCGGATACGAATCGCGGCATAATCTGAATTATTGGAGAAGGGGTGAATATATAGGATTCGGGGTGGCTGCAAGCTCTTTTATGAACAACAGAAGATTTACAAACACGCGTGATCTCGACGAATATATGAAATGCATCATGACAAATTATTACCCGGTGGTTGATAATGCATTGATCGAGGAAGATGATGCAAAATTTGAAATGATTATGCTTGCGTTGCGCACGACGGAAGGGCTGAGCCTCGCGAAATATAAAAACGCGTTTGGAACGGATTTCCCGATTGATTTTTTTGAGGCTATTAAAAAAAATGTGGAATATCTGGTATGTGAGAATGGAAGAGTTCGTATCAAAGACGAATATTTATACGTCCAAAATTCGATTTTGATGGATTTTTTAAAATAATGCGAAGTACTATGCGTGAAATAATTACTTGATATTAGTTGCTAAGAAGCGAAATAAAGATTTTTTTCAGAAAGGTCAGGCTTTAGGCTGCTTTGTGGCAAGTACTTCACCTGTTTCAGCATCGGCGAGCATGGCAAAAGTATTTCCGCTGCGGTCTGTCAGGCCGATATAATAGTAGCATTCATTGTTTTCGTAAAGGAGCCTTACATAGATTTCTGCGCAAAAAATATTTCCGTCGGACAACTCGTTGAATTGTTCGGATTCTTCGGACGATACTTTTTTCAGTAGGTCTGGCAAAGGCAGAACTGTGTCGTCTTTGACGCTTTTAGCCTGGATGGAAAGTGAACTGTCTTCTTCCGATTCCGTATCAAAGAAAGTAAATTCGATTTCTTTTTCTTGCGGTGCGGGAATGGATTGCGACCAAGTATGTACCATTTTTACGCTGTCGAAGGAAAGTTCTCCTTCATAATTCTGTCCTCCGACGGAAAAGCGTACGCAATATGTTTTTGTATTGTCCGGAGTGGAAAGTGCCAATTCAAATATGTCGCTCATATCGGCAGCGTTTCCGTCCGCTTGGTAAGGGTATTCTCTTTTTGAACAGGAAGCAAATATGCTGTAATCTCCGTTCGAGCCATAAAAGATGTCGCTTCTGTATTCGGATACATATTTAGTCAGGTCTGGGGTTTTACTGCAGCCGGCGGCAGGGATCAGTGCGAATAAGCATAGGATAAGCATTCCGGATAATAGAAATTTTTTCATGGTTACCTCAATAAATTTTTTGTTTATTCTATTTTATGGCGTTATTGTTCGGAAAATGCGGATTTATATCCGGAAATTTTATTCATAGTGTTGCTTTTTTTGCTTGATTATGGTAAAATAATCGAAATTCAATACAGGGGGCATACTGCAGCCCGGAGAGATTAAATCGGAAGATGTGCCGTGAAAACCGAAGAATTGAAATTTTGGGGGCGGAACAGATCCGGGGAGCGATTTGCATGGGAAAATTAATTGTTAAAACGGCGGCGATCACGCTTGCCTGCATTATTGCGCTTGCGTTGATTTTGTTTGGCGTATTCAGCTTATTTTTCCCTTCCGTTATGGTAGCAGTAACGGATAAGCTCGGAATGGAAGCGGCGAGCGCGTCGTATAGTGTTTCGCAGTATAAAAAGAGCGGGTCGATCGAGGATTTGTCTGTTGCGGTAAAGCGCAGTTATGCTGTCGGACATTATGGGGATGCTGCGGACTACGGCAATATTCTGATCAATGACGAAGGTTTTACCGCTTTTTGCGATGCGGCGGATGCACAGATGAGCCCCGCGGAAGAATTGATCATGGGGAATACAGCCTATTATTATATCGGTATCACGGTGGCGTCGCAATATTTTGTCGGATCAGATGTTGCGATCGATACGGCATTCGGGGCTTTAGGCGACAGTTTTACGGAAAATAATCCGGTCGTATTTCTTGTGAATGCGGCAAAAGAACGGGAAGACAAAGAATTTTGCGGACAGGTTTTGGAGCGGTTGAATACTTTAAATCCTCGGGCGGAGGATTCAAAATATTTTGAAGATTATAAGAATGCGTTGGAAGAATATTGCCGCTGATTTTTAATTCGTTATTATTTTTACCAAAATAGAGAATAAAGAAGAGGAGATGCTTATGAACAAGATTGTGCAGGAAGGATTGACATTCGACGATGTATTGCTGATACCTGCGGCATCGGATGTATTGCCGTCAGGGGTGAATCTGAACACGAAGCTTACGGATGATATTTCGTTGAACATACCGCTTATGAGTTCCGCGATGGACACGGTAACGGAGAGTCGGTTGGCTATAGCGCTGGCGAGGGAAGGCGGCATAGGCATTATCCATAAAAACATGACGATCGAAGAGCAGGCCAGCCAGGTCGATAAAGTCAAGCGCAGTGAGCATGGGGTAATTACGGACCCGTTCTTTCTCTCGCCTGACAACAGCGTTCGCGAAGCGGTTGCTTTGATGGAGCGTTACAAGATCAGCGGCGTTCCGATCACGAAGAACGGAAAGTTGGTCGGTATTCTGACGAACCGTGATCTGCGGTTTGAGAATAATTACGATCAGCCGATCGATAATGTAATGACGAAGGAGAATCTTGTAACGGCGCCGGTAGGAACTTCTTTGGAAGAAGCGCAGAAGATTCTCGGAAAGCACAGAATTGAGAAATTGCCGATCGTAGATAAAGACGGGTATCTGAAGGGTCTGATCACGATCAAAGATATTGAAAAGAGTATACAGTACCCGAATTCTGCGCGCGATAAAAACGGCAGACTTTTGGTCGGTGCGGCGGTCGGAACGGCGGCGAATACGATGGAGCGTATTGCGGCTTTGGTTTCGGCAAAAGTGGACGTGATCACAGTGGATACGGCTCACGGACACAGCAAGGGAGTAATAGACGAAGTTGCAAGGATCAAAGCGAAATATCCGAATTTGCCGCTGATTGCAGGGAATGTGGCGACGGCGGAAGCGACGAAGGCTTTGTTTGATGTCGGTGCGGATGTAGTGAAAGTCGGCATCGGACCGGGCTCGATTTGCACGACCCGTATTGTGGCGGGAATCGGCATGCCGCAGCTGACGGCGATCATGAACTGTGCAGAGCAGGCGGACAAGATGGGCAAACGCATCATTGCGGACGGCGGTATCAAGTACAGCGGAGATATCGTAAAGGCGATCGGGGCAGGTGCTTCGGTGGTAATGATCGGCAGCTTGTTTGCCGGTACGTTGGAAAGCCCGGGTGAAATCGAGATTTACCAGGGCAGAAGCTTCAAAGTTTATCGCGGAATGGGATCTTTGGGCGCTATGGCGGCAGGAAGCAAAGACAGGTATTTCCAGGAGAATGCCCAGAAATTTGTTCCGGAAGGCGTGGAAGGGCGCGTGCCTTACAGAGGAAGCCTGGCGGATATCGTATTCCAGATGATGGGCGGTTTGCGTGCCGGAATGGGATATTGCGGAATGCATACGATCGATGAAATGCGGAAAAATGCGAAATTTGTCCGCATCACGAATGCCAGCCTGGTGGAAAGTCATCCTCATGATATTTCCATAACGAAGGAATCACCGAATTACAGTCCTCGCGGGCTGTAATGGGATGGAGTGTGCCGCGGGGAATACCGCGGTACATTCTTTTGTAAATACAAGAAATCGGGAGAAGAAACAGATCATGCAGCATCAAAGAGTTTTGGTTCTGGATTTTGGCGGACAGTATAATCAGCTGATCGCGCGCCGCGTGCGTGAACAGGGAGTTTACTGCGATCTTGTGCCATACAATAAGACGATAGAAGAAATACTGGATTATGATCCGATCGGTATCATATTTACCGGCGGGCCGAACAGCGTATATGCGGATGATGCGCCGGATGTGGACAAGAGAATATTTGAGTTGGATATTCCGGTGCTGGGCATTTGTTACGGATGTCAGCTGATCGCATATAAGCTGGGCGGAGACGTTACGCATGCGGATACGCGTGAATACGGGAAAAGCGAGATCACGTATGATACGTCCAGCAAAATATTTGAGGGAGTTACGAAGGACAATATTTGTTGGATGAGCCATACAGACTATGTAAGCCGTGTTCCTGACGGATTCCGCATTACGGCGGCCACAAAAACTTGTCCTGCGGCTGGTTTTGAAAATGCGTCGCGGAAGATATACGGGATCCAGTTCCATACGGAAGTGCATCATACGCAGGAAGGCGAAAAGATACTGCATAATTTCCTCTATAATGTATGCGGAGCAAAGGGCGACTGGACGATGTCGAATTTTGTGAACGAGCAGGTGATGCATCTGAAGGAAAAACTTGCGGGTAAGAAAGTGCTCTGCGCGATGAGCGGCGGAGTTGACAGCGCAGTGGCGGCGACATTGGTTCACCGTGCGGCGGGAGATAATCTGACCTGCGTTTTTGTGGATCATGGCTTGCTTCGTAAAGGTGAATCGGAAGAAGTAGTCAGTGTTTTCCGTGATAAATTGGGCATGAATCTGATCAGAGTGGATGCGGGCGAGCGTTTTTTGTCCAAGCTGCGCGGAGTTTCCGATCCGGAACGCAAACGCAAGATCATCGGGGAAGAATTCATTAAAGTATTTGAAGCGGAAGCAAAAAAAATAGGCGCGGTGGATTTCCTTGTGCAGGGAACCATTTATCCGGACGTCATAGAGAGCGGAAAAGGTGCTTCGGCGGTGATCAAAAGCCATCACAATGTCGGAGGATTGCCTTCGGTGGTGGATTTTAAAGAAATCATAGAGCCGCTGCGCGATCTTTTCAAAGACGAAGTCCGCCGTGTAGGTACGGAACTCGGTTTGCCTGATTCTGTTGTGCAGAGACAGCCGTTCCCGGGTCCGGGACTTGCGATTCGTATCATGGGAGAAGTTACGGAAGAAAAACTGAAAACGCTTCGCGATGCGGATTATATCATGCGTGAAGAAATTGCCAAAGCCGGTCTCGACAGGGAAATATGGCAGTATTTTGCAGTGATCACTTCGACTTATACGGTCGGGGTGATGGGCGATGCACGCACATATGAACCGGTGATCGCTTTGAGAGCGGTAACCAGTGTGGATGCGATGACGGCGGATTGGGCGCACATACCGTATGTAGTGCTTGAAAAAATCTCTTCCAGGATCATCAACGAGGTCGATCATGCGAACCGGATCGTATACGATATCACGAGTAAACCGCCGGCAACGATCGAATGGGAATAATTTATAAACAAAAAGTTATATTTTGTATAAGATTCAAACACCTTTGTGAAATTTTCGCAAAGGTGTTTCTTTTTTCTTGGAAATGTGCTATACTAAAGTGATGTCTTTTTGCGTCCACGATAACAGGCAAAGGGATAAGGGAAACAAAGATGGCGGAAATGACAGAAAAAGAAATGCGCGAGTTTATCAAGAGCCGAAAACATCCGGATAAGCAGTTTTATCTGGATCTTTTGGATGATGAAAAACAGCGCCGATATGAAGATCTGCGTGTGCGGGTCGTTATGAGCCTTTTAAAGAGCTGTTATATCAACCGTCTGAAGCTGAAAATCAAAGATGCGCAGGACCAGATAGCCGAGATGCGAAGCGGTGAATTTACCGCGGAAAATTATAGGGCGATCATAGGTTTGAATGCACAGATCCGCGGCTGGAGGGAAGAGATCGAGGGGTTTAAGGCATTTTTTGTCGAGCCGTATTTTGCGCGGATGGACCTTTATGACGATAAGGAAGGGTATAACAGCTACTACATCGGGAAAAAAGGGGACGTCAATTTGGAAATTGTGGATTGGCGTGCGCCGCTTGCCCGTAAATACTACCAGAAGAGCCAGATCGTATTTTCGATCAACGAGTATAATTACAAGCAGATTCTGCGCCGAGCGTTGCGTACGGCAAACGGCCGCTTTTTGGATTTTAAAAACGAATATCTGAGTCTGAAAGATTACCTGACCAAAGAAGAGATCGCAGGAAGAGACGAAGAAATCATTTTCGACCCTTATCTGAAGGAAATACTGCGGGCGAGAAAAGAGCAATCTGAAATATCGGATATCATTGAGACGATCCAGGAAAAGCAATACGAGATCATAACAAGGCCTGAACAGGAAAGTTTTGTTTTGCAGGGGTGCGCCGGCAGCGGCAAGACAATGATCATGTTGCATCGGCTCAGTTTTCTCATGTACAACAATGAAAACCTCAAGCCTGCGGATGTATTGGTGATCACGCCGAGCGATTCGTTCAATGCTTTTATCGATGAATTGTCGCAGGTTCTGGAACTGGAAAAGGTAAAGACGCGGCATATCGATGAATATTTTCAGCAGTTGCTGAAAAACGAAGGGATCGATTTGGACGGGAAGATCGATTATGCGGCGAAAGTGCCTTATAAATATCTCGAATATATTTATTCGGAGAAGTTTTACAACGATGTGCAGAGCAAGCTGACAAAAATTTACAACGGGATTCAGGGAATGTTTCTCAGTGAAGAGTGTGCTGCATTTATCGGAAAAGTGGCGGAAAATTGCCGCAGACAGCTGGATCTTTACAATGCGATCAAAAATGCGAGCGTGCGCGTGCGTCGTGCCGTGTTGGGTGAGATCAAAGAGAAAGCGGAAGGCGGACTCTATTATACAAAGCCTTTCCGTGAACTGATGAACGAAGTAACGGCGGCGGAAGAATTTTTTTCAAACGATCTGAAAAGCGAAAAGATCAAAAATTACAGCTATTTTTACAACCGGATTCTTTCCTTTTACAGAGCAGGATCGCTTATTTTGCGTGCGCACGGGAAAGTTACTGCGGGTGCCGTGGAAGACCTTGCTCGCCTGCATGAAACGGTTGCCAAGGAGATGAACGATCTGCGCAGATATAAGATCAACCGCGGCGGAGTAGAAGTGGAAACGTATGCGGAGCGGATTGCTCGCAGGGCGGAACTTTTGACGGAAATCGACGGAATTTCGGAAAATGTACAAGAGATCGAATCGCTGTTCGGGAATTTCTGTGAATTGTTTGAGATCCTGAAAGGAAACGATTATTTTGTTAAAATCGGAAAATGCGGCACGCATATAGAACTGGCGAGGCTGTTTTATAAAGATATTGTCCGCAAAAGCAAAAACAAATACGGGATCGGCAAAGGCTTGCAGCGGAGCGATCCGTACACGCTTTGTCTGATCTTTGCGCTGCTCGGAAGAAAATTAAAGCCGCGCTACGGGCTTGTTTTTGTGGATGAAGGACAGGATATTTCGGAAAACGAGTATCGGCTGCTGCATTTTTTCAATGAAGATGCGGCGTTCAATGTGTATGGCGACCTCGCGCAGAATATTACAGGATTTCGCGGTTTGCATGATTGGAAATCGGTGGAAGCTGGTCAGAAATATGAATTGAATCAGAACTATCGGAATACCAACCAAATTGTGGAGTTTGTATCGGAAAAGCTGAAAATCGGTATGCAGCCGATCGGTTTTGACGGGCCTCCGGTACAGTATGTGGGAGGCCGCGGCATCAGCGGATTTTTCCGGGATAAGAAGGGGTTGAAAGCGGTCATCGTTTCGGAAAATGCGTTGGAAAAATACAGCCGTAAAAGTTACAACATACCCGGCCGAACGAACAAGATCTCGAAAAGTAAGATCAATCTGATGACAGTTTATGAATCGAAAGGATTGGAGTTTACCTGTGTGGCGGTAGCGGATGCCGATATGACGGTCAATGAAAAGTATATAGCATATACGCGTGCTTTGAAGGAGCTTGCGATCATACGGGAAGAAAAGAGCGGTGAGAAAGATGAAGAATAATTTTTTACTGGATGCAGATGAAACGATTCTTGATTTCATACGCTCTTCCAGGGAAAGTTTTCAGGCGGCCATGGAAGAGCTCGGAGAAACGCGGGCGGCAGAGCATTACGACGATTTTAAGAAGATCAATGACAGTCTTTGGCTCGAATACGAAAGAGGCGAGATATGCAAATCGGACTTGATGACGGCGCGTTTTTCCCGCTTTTTTGCCGGATTGCACAGCGGTGCAGATGCAGGCGAAGCAAACAGATTGTATTTTACGAAACTATGCCGCACGGGATATCTGTTGCCGGGAGCTTCGGAGTTTATACGGGAACTGAAACGCCGCGGACGGATATACCTGATCACGAACGGTACGCCTGCGGCGCAGTACGGGCGATTGGAATCGTTGAAACTTACCGATTTTTTTGACGGCATATATGTGTCGGACGAAATCGGGTATGCAAAACCTGACGTGCGTTTTTTTGAATTTGTACTTACGGCAAACGGCGTAAAAAGAGAAAATTGTTTGGTGATCGGAGATTCTCTGACTTCGGATATTATGGGGGCAAATTCATCGGGGATCGAAAGTATCTGGTATAATCCGAAGGGTAAAAAAGCAGAAGGTGCTTGCCCCGATCATACGGCGGACAGTTACCGCGGTATACTGGAAATTATAGATTCAATGAGATAGAAAAAGATGAAAAGATCGGGCGGGAGCAAATTCAGCTTCCGCCCGAACTGTATGAAAGAGGGCTGAAATGGCAATAAATCATGCCATATATTTGTTTTGTTAATATGTCCGAAAATAAGCCCAACGCTTGATTAAATCACGGATTTGTAGTATAATAAAAAATGAAAAAAATGGCAGTGCCGCGCCTGAAATCGGATGGAGCGGCAAGCAAAAAGGATTCGGAGGGAATATGGCAGGAAAGAAATCAGCAAAGACAATGTTACGGGAAAGCGTGGCCTTAAGTGTCCGTGCACAGCAGTTTTACGGTTATGCCGATTATTTTAACCGCGTACCTCTTTTCACGACCCTGCAGGTAGCCAATTCAGGATCGGAAACGATCGAGGATCTGGACGTGCAGATCGACTGTGCGGAGGGCTTTTTGTTGCCATTTTCCAAACATCTGGAAAATGTGCCGTTTGAAAGCACTGTGGAAATTTCAACTGCCAATATTGTTTCGCCGTTGTATTTGACAGAACTTTCGGAACTGGTGCAGATCAAAATACGTGTTGCCGTACTGCACGGGAAAGACGTGCTTGCGGAGGAAAGTGTAGAGCTGACCGTATTGCCGTTTGATTATTGGAGCGGAAGAGCCGGGAATGCGGAACTGCTGTCCTGTTTTGTTCGTCCGAAGGTAGCCGAATGCCTGCGCGTGCTGAATGAAGCCGTGCCGCAGCTGCAGAAATGGGGAGTCAATTGTGAATGGCGCGGATATCAGGAGGGGGATAAAAATAAGATCCGCCAGATAGCAGCAGCTATTTTTGCTGTGGTAAAACGTCAGTCGATCGAAAAATCGGCGGCCGAATTCAATTATGATTCTCCGGTGCCGGTTGGCGATATTACTGTTATTTTAAAAAATAAAGTCTGCACATCGTTTGAACTGACGTTGTTTCTGGCATCCTGTTTTGAATGTGCCGGGTTGCATCCTGTGCTGACGATCGGTGAAAAAAGCGTAAGCTGCGGTGTGTGGCTGTACGATAATTGTTTTTCGGACAGTGTCAGCGATGATACCGTGCTGTTGCAGAAATACTTATCGGACGGCATCAACAATGTCAGTATGTTCGACGTGGAAGATGTTTTCACGGGAAAGAACGTCAATTATACGGCAGCGGAAAAGCATTATTTGCAGAAGCTGGAAAGCAATTATTTTGACACGGTGGTGGATGTCAAGCGTTGCAGACTGGCGCGGATCGCTTCTTTGCCGCTGAAAGTGCGCGGCATCAAGGGGTATGAGCTTTTGGGCGAGAATGAGACGGATATCAACGCAGCGCCCGAATCTCTTTCCGGTACGAGAAAGCTGTCCTATGATGGCAAAGTAACCCGAAACAAGCAATGGGAACGTCGGTTGCTGGATTTGTCGTTAAAGAATACCCTTTTGAATTTCCGACCGGAAAAAAATACGCTGCATATTCTTTCGGCTGATATCAACGAAACGTATGAAAGCTTGGCAGGCGGAGAAGAGTTTTTCCTGATGGAGAAAACGGCGGATGTGCGCGGCGTGATGGCTGCCGAGGATTATTTTCCTGCGTCGGGCAGCCTTTCGATGCTGTCGGAACTTCTGCGCGTGGAGTTAAAGAATCATCGCTTGCGCACTTATTCGGAACGGGATGCGGTGGCGGATGTTTTGCGCTTTTTGATCAAGAAAGCGAAGACGGCAGAAGAAGAAGCGGGGGCAAACGTATTGTTCCTGGCATTCGGATTTTTAAAATGGTATGAATCGCAGGGCGGCGAACCGCGGTATGCGCCGCTGGTGTTGTGTCCTGTCCGTATAACGCGCAGTAAAGGCGGAAAGGGTTATTCTGTTGCGTTTGCGGAAGAGAATATGCAGATCAACAGCACATTGTTGGAATTTTTACTGCGGGAATTCAAGATTGACATTCGCGGATTGGACAACATTGCATCGGGTATCAGGGTTTCGGAAATTATGGCGATGGTCCGTATGGAGATCTTAAACATGAAAGGCTGGGAAGTGCTGGATGAAGTTTATCTTGCCAACTTTTCGTTTGCGCGCTTTGCGATGTGGAACGATGTCAGGAAAAATATTGATAAGTTTCGCAAAAATGCGCTTGTGAAATCTCTGCTTGACAACAGAATGGAACTGGCGGACAATGTGTTTGAGGACAAGGCGGAGGATGATTATGCTCCGTCGGAGATCCTGACGCCGTTGATGGCGGACTGTTCGCAGTTCGAAGCGATCGCGGAGGCCGCTGCAGGGGCGACGTTTGTATTGCATGGGCCTCCGGGAACGGGCAAGAGCCAGACGATCACAAACATTATAGCCAACTGTCTGAACCAGGGAAAACGTGTTTTGTTCGTTGCCGAAAAACAAGCTGCGCTGTCGGTCGTCAAAAAGAGACTGGACTCGATCGGACTGGGGGATTTTTGTCTGGAACTCCATTCTGCCAAGCTGGATAAGCCGGCATTGCTTCGTGGGCTGGAAAACACGCTCGCTCTGGCGGCGGAACAGGACGGACCGGATTTCGAACTTAAAAGCGAACAGATTGCCGAGGTCCGCAAGACGCTGAACGAGCCGGTTATGGCACTTCATAAAAAGCGCCGTCTGGGTGTTTCTGTTTATGAAGGTATTCTTATATATCTGAAGAACAAGAACGCGCCGGATGTATTGGATATTGAAAGCACGTTTTACGACAGTCTGACAAAAGAGAAGCTGGATACGTATGAAAACCTTTTGATCGAGGTGTCGGCGGCGGCGAAACAATGCGGCGGAGTTCATCGTTCGCCTTTTGAAAACGTAAATCTGACGGATTACGATCCGGATCTTCGGAACCAGGTTTATTATTCTTCGGAAGTGTTGATCGCGGAGATCAAGCACGTAAAAAACTATCTGAATCTGTTCCTCGATTTTTATCGGCAGAGGGTAAGTTCTTTTACGGAAAAGAAGATGCAGACGCTGTTGCAGCTGATCGATCTTTTGCGGAGCGGGGCTTTGGATAAGTATTTCCATTGCGACGAAAATGAGTTTTACGTATTTTTTAATGCGAACCGCAGGCTGGATCGTTTGCTTGGCAATTATTTTAAGAATTTCAAGACCCTGATCGATATTGATTGCGATCCGGCTGTGATCGAACAGGAACTGGACAATTGGGGTGAGAATTATAAAAGTTCAAAAGTTTTGTCAACGCTGGTAAAACGGCTGAGAAGAAGCGCGGCAGTCAAGCTTGCTCCGTCGGAGGAGACAAAATATATCGGCATCGTGGCGCAGATCTATGAGGACCTGAAGTTGGTGCGGGACAACACGTCGTTGGTGCAGAATTTTTCCGATCGCGGCGGCAAGATTAGTTTCAAAAGGCGCGACGAATTCATGGAAGCGCTCAAACAGATGCATGCGCTCGCCGAAGGCGTGTTCATGGATTACAATGCCGACAGCTTTAACAGCGTTTGTGTAAAATCGGCTTCGGGAGGGTATTCGGCGCCGATCCTGGACGGATTAAAACAGTCGTTGCTGAGTTTTTGCAAAGCGAAGGACAATTTCTGCGACGTGATCCGTGCGGATACCGAACGGTATTCGGATGAAGATGTGCTGGATTATTTCAATGTAAAAGCAGGGGCGTTGATCGACAACATCGATATGCTGGCGGCATGGTGCCTGTTTAAAAAGATATCGGCGCAGCTTGACAGCGAGGGATTAAGCTTTGTAACCGATTCGTTGGAATCCGGTGCGGTTACGTCGGAAAATATATTGGAGAGCTTCCGCAAGAATGTTTACCGCAATTTTGTGGAAACAAATATCGGAGCAGATCCGGTGCTTTCTAAATTCTCCGCTGCAGTTCTGGAAGAAAAGATCGAACAATTCCGCTTGTTGGATGAACAGTTCGCCAAACTGTCCAAGGCACACATCCGCAACAAACTGATCTCCAATCTTCCCACGACGTCGACGGAGGGCGGGTTGAGCCTGGAGGTTTTAGCATTCCAGCGCATTGTCAAGAGCAATATGCGCGGCATGACGGTCAAGGAGTTTATGGCGGAAATACCGGAGCTGTTTGCTCGGCTTGCTCCCTGCGTTTTGATGAGTCCGATCACGGTGGCGCAGTATCTCAAAGCAGAACCCGATCTTTTTGACTTGGTAGTATTCGATGAAGCGTCTCAGCTGCCGACGAGCGAAGCGATTGGAGCGCTGGCGCGTGCGAAGAATGCAGTCATTGTTGGCGACCCGAAACAACTGCCTCCGACATCCTTCTTCAGTTCCGGCTATGTGGATGAGGAAAATCTGGATACGGAAGATCTGGAGAGTATACTGGATGATTGTCTTGCGCTCAGCATGCCTGAAAAACACCTGAATTGGCATTATCGAAGCAAGCATGAAAGTCTGATTGCGTTTTCCAATATTATGTATTATGGAGGGAAACTTTGCACATTCCCTTCGCCGGATGCTTTGGAGAGCAAAGTACGGCTCGCCTTGGTGCCGGACGGAATCTATGACAGAGGTTTCACCAAGCGAAATAAAGCGGAAGCGGAAGCGCTGGTGGAAGAAGTTGTGCGCAGACTCAAAGATCCGAAACTTTGCCGTTCCAGTATCGGTGTCGTAACGTTCAGTACGGCGCAGCAGGACTATATTGAAAGGCGGCTGTCGGATGCTCTTGTGCGCAACAAACTGGAAGACGCGGCATATGAACGCGAAGAGCCGCTCTTTATCAAAAATCTGGAAAACGTACAGGGAGACGAGCGCGACGTCATTTTGTTTTCCGTTTGTTACGGACCCGATCGCAGCGGCAGGGTGGCGCTCAATTTCGGACCGTTGAATCAGACGGGAGGATGGAGACGCTTAAATGTCGCGGTATCGCGTGCACGCGAAGAGATGGTCGTATTTTCGTCCATGACGTCTGCGATGATCAATCTCGCAAAAACAAACAGTAAGGGCGTGGCGGGTCTGAAAGCATTTCTCGAGTTTGCGGAAAAGGGCAAGACGTCGCTTGCGATCAGTTCGGATGAGCTCAAAAATACACAGAGCGGTATCGGAAAATATGTTGCGCAGGAATTGAAAACGTACGGGTATGAATGCCGGTATGATGTAGGTGTATCCGATTACAAGATCGATTGTGCGGTGGTAGATCCGAAAAATAAAAAGCGATTTATCCTTGCGATCATCTGCGACGGGACCACGGCATTCCATTCCAGTGCAAAAGACAGAAATATTCTGCAGATACAGACGCTCAAGATGAACAACTGGAACGTTGTACGCTTGTTTACGATCAACTTTATCAATAACCCGAAACGCGAGATCAAAAAAATCAAAGAAATCTTGGATCGTCTTACGGGAACGGAGAAAACCGGGCGCGATTATTTATCCAAATATCGGAAAAATTATCGTTGTGCAAAATTGGAGCAGACGCAGAATCTGTCGCAATATGTAACATGCGGGGAAAACGACGGTGAGATCCTTTCGAGACTGAAAGCCATCTCAGCGGCCGAAGAACCTATCTCCGATAAATTCCTGATGAAGAGGTGTCTTGCTTCTTTGGGTATTCAGAAGTATGGCGGAAAAGTGGAAGATCGGATCTCAAATCTTATAAAGTCATGCGGTTTAAAGAGTGAAGTTTTGTGCGGTAAGACGTATTTGAGGAAAACGGATAAATGTCTTGATTGTGATTTTTACAGAGTGGAACAGGGAGATCCGATACGGAAATCGGAAGATGATTTTACGCCGTACGAGATCATTGCGTTGATCAAAGGGCTTTTGGAAAACAAGGTGAGCTTGTATGCGGATGAATTGACGGCGCTGGTTTGCTCGGAATTGAAAATAACAAGACCCAGTGATAAACTGACTGAATTTATAGGAGAATGTGTAAATCTCGGAGTGGAACGTTCCGTGTTTGTGCGTTCGATTTCGGACAGAATAAGCCTGTATTGAGAGATGAAAGAGCTATTCCTGGATATCATGCTGGCGGTAATTCTGATTGCGGTTGTGGCGGCGGCGGCCATTTTGCCGTCCGTCGCCAAGCCGGAAAATGGGGCTGTGCAGCAGAAAGATGAAGCAGAGTTTTCCTTTGACGACACGTTTGTAGTGTTCGTGCAAGGAGAGGGTGTATCGGCTCCCGGCAGATATACGTTTGCATACGGAACCACATACGGGGAATTGTTTTCGGTTGCGGGGGTGCGGGAAGTTCCTCCGGAATTTGATTGCAACGCGCGTGTGCGCATGACTGATGCGGTCCTTGTCGACGGCGAATATATTTTGTACTTAATCTTATGATACGAAGAAAAGAAGAAAGAGTGATCAAGTTCAAAAGAGTGGACGATCATCTTTTGTTTTACGGGTTGAGAGTTATCAATTTTCGTCCCTTTCTTTTGTTTGCGTTGAGTTTTGCTGCCGGAATCTTGTGCTGTTTTCTGTTCGGGTTTTATGCGTTTCTGATCAATTTGATAATATTGCCTGCGCTTGTCGGATTTATCTTTGTTTTGAAAAAGAAAGGTCGGAGGATTGCGGGCGTTTTTCTTGCCTGTACGGTAGCGGCATGTATGATTTATTCTATCGGAAGTATGGCTTTTGCGGTCCGCATTGCTGATTTTGAAAAGGCAAGTGCGGTTTCCGGGGAATGTTATGTTGAGGGTGTTGTAAAGGAAATCGGGGAAACGAGCGATACAAAAGTTTATACGCTGGGAGATCTGACGTTGGTGAGCGGGGATACGGGTGAAATCATACGGACAGATTATCGTATTCGCATTTACATATACGGCGGAGGAAGCGATCTCGCACTCGGAACTCGGGCAATTTTCAACACGGAAGTAACGACGTATGAGACCTGGGCATATGGACATATCAACACATCGGCGATTCTGGACAGGGTACGTTATTTTGCATTTGCGGATCCGGACGGGTTTCTCATCAGCGGTGAGGAGGCTCCCGATCTGTTCGGGCTTGTCGGAGAACATTTACGCGAAGTGATATTCTCAGGCATGGACGATTCGACGGCTGCTTTAACCTGTGCCATGCTTACCGGGAACAGCGGATTTATGGATGAAGACGTTCTGCAGAATTTCCGCTATGGCGGAGTTGCGCATATTTTTGCCGTATCCGGATTGCACATCGGGATCGTGTATCTCCTGCTTTCGACGCTTTTTAAAAAACTGCGGCTGAATCTTTTGCTCCGTTTTTTATTGATTACGGCAGGTCTTATATTTTATGCCGGGGTATGTAGTTTTTCTCCGTCTTCTGTACGCGCGCTCGTCATGTGTGTGGTAATGATGGCGATGAAATTCAAGGGCGCGCAATATGATCGCTTAAATTCGGTGAGTATTGCGTCTTTGGCTGTATTGGTCATCAATCCCGTGTATTTGTTTTCGGTCGGATTTTTGTTGTCTGTGTCGGCAGCGGGAGGGATCATTGTATTAGGCGGACATTTATCGCGTAATCTTGCGCGTATTCCGCATATGCCGCGGAAATTGGCATATGCGTTGGGGACGGCGGTATCTGCGCAAATTTGTACATTTCCCGTACTCATAGACTTTTTCGGGTATATTTCTGCCATCAGTTTTGTGCTGAACCTTCTGTTTATTCCCGTGATCAGTTCGGTCTATGCGGTATTGTTTGTTGCCTGTGTGCTGGCAGCTGTTTTCCCTTTTGCGTCCGCTGCTTTGTTATTTATTCCGGAATATTTACTGCGCATCGCTGTACTGCCGATTATTATGGCGGATTTCAGATTTTGGCTGATCTGCGGTTTTTCGTTCGGAGGCTGCGCATTGCTTTGGTATGTCGGCATCTATTTCCTTTCGGATAAAATCAATCTGCGTGCTTGGGTGAAGTTAATCGGGACAGTGTTGCTGTCGGCTGTATTTGTGTGTCTGATGATATTGCGGAACGTGCCTTTCGGAATGGAAGGATATATGACGGTACACGGGTATTACGGCAGTAATTTCGTGTTGATCCATGAAGGCGGAAAAGTTATTATGGTCAGTTTCGGAGTTCCTGACACAGATCATGTAGAAAAAGTATTTCTCAAAGAAAATATAACGGAGATAGATGCGTTGGTTTCTTTGGGAACTGCTTCGGATGCAAATCTTGTATTGCCGGTTATTTTGGAAAATGCGGAAGTAAAGGCGATGTATGTGAACGCCGAACTTGGATTTATCAATACCTATCAGACGGTAACCGTACAGGAAGTTTCCGGCTTTTTTGATTGTGTCGGGCTGGACATGATATTTTCGGAGGAAGAGACATTGTACGTAAACTTTGGCGGAGCAGACGTTTTATTGGTAGAAAATATAAGTAATGAAACGGATAAATTCCCGGATTGCGATCTGATGATTACGGCATATAGCGGTGAATTTTTGCAGAATATAAAAAGAGAGGAAGAGATATACTTTGACAAGACTGATGGCAAAATGTCGGTTTACAGTTACGGCGACTTGCAAATAGGGCGAAGAGATGGTATAATTTCCGTAAAGGAAGCGGTATAAAGCATGAAGTTTGTATTATTTAAAAAGAGCCTGGAAGAAGGGGCGGCACCTGTTTATCTTTTCGACGGGGAAGAAGAATATTTCAAAGAGCGCGGCGAAGAGATGCTGAAAGCGAAATTTCTTCGTGAGCCTTCATTGAACTATACGGTATTGCGGGGGGAAACTCTTAAAGGTACACAGATGAGTGCATTGCTTGCGGCGGTGCAGTGTGTGCCGTTTCTGTCTGAAAAGCGGATCGTCAAAGTAACCGATTTTTTTCCGACGGAAAAAGATTATGCTGCATACCTGAAACCGTATCTTGAAAATCCGCAGAGAGATACGATTTTACTGATCGTCAATTCGGCATCTCCAAAGACAAAAGCGGTTGACCTTCGGAAGGCTCCGAACGTAACATGGGTAGATTGTTCAAAAGCAGATGATGATACGGTACTTCGTTGGATTTACACACAGTTTAAACGCGCGGGGATTGCGGCGGATACGGAGTGTTGTGAACGAGTCATGCGATATTGCCTTTCGGATATGTCCCGTATCAGCGGAGAAACTGAAAAATTGATCGCGTATGCGGCTGATACGAAAAAGATCACAGCGCAGGACGTGGATGCAGTAGTATATCGAGATGCCGAGTATAAGACATATGAGATGTCAAATGCTCTGGGTATAAAAAATTACGGGAAGTTCATGGCAGTGCAAAGCGAATTGCTGGCAAAGGGCATGGATGAAACGGCGGTGCTGAATGCTTTGTGTGCTTATTATCGCGGAATGTTTGAGATCGTCCTTTTAAGAAAGAGCGATGCGGAGACGGCAAAGCTTTTGGGTATGAGAGAATACGGAGTCAAGATGAGCCGTCGGCAAGCCGAGATGATCGGAACGGGCAGGGTAGAAGAATGTTTTCGGTGTATCAATGGCGCCTTATGCAGGATGAAAGCAGGAGAAATTTCGGCGTCGGCAGCCCTGCAGGTGGTAAATTTGCAATTATTTTTCGGCGGAAACACAAATAACGTCGGATAACAGTCCTTATTTGCTTTATTTTTTTTGCGATTTCATGTAAAATAAAATGGTACGAATGAGCTGACGGAGAATTCTATGAACGAATTTTTTTCCAATATTGCAAAAGCATTTTCGGATTTCGGGCCGGTAGACGTATTGAGCATTCTGTTGTTTGCCGCGGTATTTTATTACGTGTTCCGTATTTTGAAAATGAATAACGTTCGCAGTGTGATCGTAGTGTTTGCGCTGTTTGTGATTGTTACGGGCATCATATTTGCATCGGACACAAAGCTGAAGGGCGATGTGTTCATGGTGATACCGATGGTTTTGGCGGGATTGATCCTTGTGATTTTCAATGTGGAAGTCAAGCGTGATATTCTGAACCTTGGTACGTTGAACCGTTTATCGGAAAAGCGCGAGCATCAGATGTTTGCGTCAAAAGATGAAGTTGAACGGTATATATCGGAGATCATCAAGGCATTGCAGAATCTTTCCAAAGACAATATCGGAGCGCTGATCATTTTATCGAACGACAATATACCTGCGCAGGTACTGGAAAGCGGTGTTATTTTGGATGCAAATATTTCTTCGCAGCTGATCGAAGGTATCTTTTTTGTTAAGGCGCCGCTGCATGACGGGGCAATGATCATCAACAATTATAAAATACAGGCGGCTGGCTGTTTTCTTCCGTTGACGCAAAACGTCAATATTCCTAAAGAGTTGGGCACGCGTCATCGGGCCGGGATCGGAATCACGGAAACTTCCAATGTGATTGCGCTGATCGTATCGGAAGAGACGGGGATCATTACAATTGCACAGCGCGGCAAAATATCCCGCTATGCTGATTATGATCTGTTGAAAAAGACACTGAGTGATTATTATTGGAAAGATTTGTCTGCAGACTGGAGAAAACGCATATGAGAGAAAAGAGCTTTTGGCGCAAAGTAGCCGGTATTTTTATAGACAATGTACCGATCAAACTTTTATCGATTGCGTTGGCGGTATTTGTGTTTATTGTGATCAATTTCGGGGGCTGATGTACGCAATCGCGCACGGACAAGATTATGAACAGCTGTATTGTTGCACCAGAGATTTTATTGCCGCGTGTCGGCACGGATATGCATGCGTGGGCCGTGATCGCCTGCGATCAGCATACGTCGGACAGCGCATATTGGTCGGAATTAGAAAAAATAGTAGGGGATAAACCTTCTACGTTGCGGTTGACTCTGCCTGAAATATATTTGGATAAACCGGATTGTTCGGACCGGATCGAGAGTATATCAAAAACAATGCATGCCTATAAAGCAAAGGGGATTTTTCGGAAACTGCCGAAGGGGTTTGTTTTGGTTCGCCGAAAGACGCCGTATTCGCCTATGCGGACAGGTATTGTATTGGCTGTAGATCTGGAAGATTATTCTTATGAAAAGCAGAGCCGTGCTGCGATTCGGGCGACGGAAGCGACTATATTGGAACGGATACCTCCCAGACTAAAAATCAGGGAGTGTGCGGAGCTGGAGTTTCCGCATATAATGTTATTGTACGATGATCCGCAGGATCTGGTTCTCGGAAATCTGAAACGACGGACGGATCTTGAAACGCTGTATGATTTTGAATTGAACATGGACGGAGGACATATCAGCGGACAATTTGTGCCGGAACATGAAGATGTGATCAAACGGTTTGAAAGCCTGAGAAAAGACGGGCTGCTGTTTATGGTCGGAGACGGAAATCATTCGCTTGCCTCGGCAAAAGCGCTTTGGGAGAAAATAAAGGCTGACTTGCCGGAATCGGAGAAAGACGTGCATCCGGCGCGGTATGCGCTTTGCGAGGCCGTTAATCTTTACGATGAAGGGATACGTTTTGAAGCGATTCATCGCCTTGTAAAGGGTGTGGATGCAGCGGATTTTATAAACCGTTTTATGGAAAGCGGCAAGGGGAACGGAGCTCTTTACGCGGGCGGAAAGAAGCAGAGCATTTCTTTGCCTGAAGAAGCAGCGGATGCCGTGCGAATGGTCGATTCCTATATTTCGGAATATTTGACAAAACGCGGCGGAAGCGTGGATTATATTCATGGGGAAGAGGCGTTGGCGCAGCTTACGCGGGAGAATCCTGATTATGTCGGGATTTGTCTGCCGAAAATGGATAAAGGTCAATTGTTTGGGCAAGTCCTGCGTTTCGGGAGTTTACCGCGCAAGACGTTTTCGATGGGTGAAAGTGAAGAGAAAAGATATTACATCGAGGGCAAGGAGATCAGATAAATGAAACCGGTCGTATGTAAATTTGGCGGTTCGTCTTTGGCGGACGGTACAAATATATTGAAGGTTTGTGAGATATTGCACAGCGATCCTGCGCGAAAATATGCCGTTGTATCGGCTCCGGGCAAGCGTTATTCAGGGGATACGAAAGTTACGGATTTGTTGTATGAATGCTATCGCGAGGCGAAGGAAAAAGGGCACTGTGCTGATACGTTTTCCAAGATCCGTACGCGTTTTACTTCCATTGTGAAAGAATTGGGAATGAGCGCTTTTGATATCGGCGCTATTCTTGATGAAACGGAAAGAGAGATCAATGAGAGAAAGAGTGCGGATTTTACGGCTTCGCGCGGCGAATATCTGAATGCACGTATTATTGCGGCAAAATTAAGTTGGACGTTTGTTGACGCCAAAGATATTATTTTCTTTGATGCGAATGGAGCCTTTGACGAAGCGAAATCTTATCCGATCATCGCTGAAAAGTTGGGTGCATGCAAGGAAGCTGTAATTCCAGGCTTTTACGGTACGGATACGAACGGGAATATTAAGACTTTTTCTCGTGGAGGTTCCGATATCAGCGGATCTATTATTGCGAGAGCGGTAAATGCGGATCTGTATGAAAACTGGACAGATGTCAGCGGTTTTTTGGCATGTGATCCGCGCATAGTGAATAGTCCCGAACGCATTGAGGTAATATCATTCAAAGAGTTGCGTGAGCTTTCTTACATGGGAGCGAACGTATTGCATGCCGATTCAATTTTTCCTGTACGGAAAGGAGATATCCCGATAAAAATCAAGAACACGTTCCGCCCGGAAGATCCGGGTACCTTGATTTTACCTTCGAAAAAATACGTTTCCCGCGGGAATACGGTTACGGGTATTGCCGGTAAAAAAGATTTTACGGTCATCTATCTTGAAAAATCGATGATGAACGGGGAAATCGGTTTTGCCCGCAAAGTGTTGTCGATTCTGGAAGATCATAAGATCTGCTTTGAACATATGCCGTCAGGGATCGATACATTATCGTTGGTGATTGAAAGTAAATATCTTACGGATGGACTTTTGGAACAGTTGCTGGAGGAAATTCGTGATGCGGTTCATCCGGATTATGTGCGTGTCTTGGAAAACATCGCGCTGGTTGCGACGGTTGGGCATGGTATGGCTTCCAGCATAGGTACTTCCGCCCGTTTGTTCAAGGCACTGTCGGATGCAGGGATCAACGTTCGGATGATCGATCAGGGTTCCAGCGAGTTGAATATCATTGTCGGTATCGATAACGATGATTATGAAAAATGCGTCCGCGCTGTTTATCATGAATTTTTCTCTGACAAAAAGAGTAAAGAATGATATTCTTTGAATGAGCGAGAGATACGATTTTTTGAAAAATACTTTTAAAGCCGCGGCGCATTGCGCGCCGCGGCTTTAATCTTGCCAAATCATTTGGAACTTATATATATGCAGCAAGGGAAATTATACAAACAGTTTATACGATTTGCAAACCACAAAAAAGAAAAGACTTAAAAAATGAAAGGCGTAAAAAACATTCCGTTTTTTACGCCTTTAAAATTTTGCGTTGCTTCGGAAAATGGTTGATTTAAAAATAAATACTTTGATTGAATAAATTCTTGGCAGAATACGATATTATCAGATCCGATTTTCCAATCGATTATCTGTTTTTTTGGATGATCGCAGGTGGTCGAAGATTTTGATCATGATTCCCGTTACAGGGAATGCAAGTAAAATCACGACGATGATATAGAGGATCGAAACGAAATCCGGTTTATAGGGATTGCCGAGGAACATTGTCGGCAGAAGCGTGATGCCGAGTATGCAGAGAACGCACATGCCCGCGAAGAGAATTGCCCGAAACATATTGAAGGGCATACAGACACGGTAGAGCATGACAAGACCTGTAAAAGTGATGATAAGGGTTGAGATCTCTTCATAATGCTCAGCAAAATATTGCGGTTGCAAGTTGGAAAGTATCCGCGTACTCTGGACTGCCAGGACCAGGACAATGGCACATGGAAATGCGCGCGAAAGTACGGTAGACAAGAATCGTCCCTGCACGCGATTTGTATTCGGTTGGAGAGAGAGAAAGAACGAAGGGACACCGATTACAAAAAATTCCAGCAGCATCAAGTTATTCGTTTTAAAAGGATAGAGTTCCCAGCCGATGATGGATATGATGGCAAAGATAGTGGTAAAGAAGGTTTTCATCAGGTACAGGGATGAAGAGTTTTGAATGTTGTTTATAACGCGCCTGCCTTCGAATACGACGCGGGGCATGGATGAAAAGTTGTTATCCAAAAGTACAATATGGCTGACATTTTTGGCCGCGTCGCTTCCGGATGCGACACTGACAGCGCAATCCGCTTCTTTCATGGCAAGAATGTCGTTCACGCCGTCGCCTGTCATGGCAACCGTGTTTCCTTCTGCTTTAATGGCTTTGACCAGGATCGCTTTTTGTTCAGGTGTTACCCGTCCGAATACCGTATACTTGTTGGCGACGGAGATAACTTCTTTTTCGTTTAATCCTTCCAAAGAAATATATTTTTCGGCATTGGAAACCCCGACACGTTTAGCAACCTCTGAGACGGTTATAGGGTTATCTCCCGAAATTACTTTGATGGCGACATCATTGTCTTTAAACCAGCGTATAGTCTGAGCGGCGTCGTCGCGGATATTATCGGCGATGGATACAATGGCAATGGGTTTGAAAGCTGTGGGCAATTTATCGCCGGTAATTTTGCCTGTCGATAAAGCGACGATGAGGACACGTAACCCCATGGAGGCATACTGATTAATGATTTTATTGATTTTTTCAGGAACGTTGCTAAGTACAAATTCCGGAGCTCCGATCGCGACGGTGCCGATTTCTGCAAATGATACTGCGGAAAGTTTTCTTTTGGAAGAAAAAGGCATGGTTGCGGTAGGAGTCAGCGTTGTATTGTGCCCGAAATAATTATATAGTGCAATGGAAGTCTGGTTATTATCCTGCAAAGAATGAAGGCACGATCCTACGATCTCATTGATAGAAAAGTCCGTTGGGTTAGAAAGAAGCATGCAGTCGTTTACTTTCATGCGACCGTCTGTAATCGTCCCTGTTTTGTCGAGGCAAAGGACGTTAACGCGGGCGAGTCCTTCCAGAGAATAAAGGTCCTGTACAAGTGTATTGTGAGCCATGAGACGGATAATTCCGAGCGTAAGAGCGATGCTGGTCAGAAGAAGCATGCCGGACGGAATCATTCCGATCACGATGGAAACGGTACGCTGAATTGTGTCATTGATTTGGGTAAGACCGGAGGCCGGATTGTAATTTGCCCAGTTGACCGGGAACATAAATCCTGCGATAGGAATAATCAGCAGGCCGACAATAAGAATGATGAGTTTGGTGGAACGCATGAGTTCCGAGTTTGGTTTTTTATACTTTTTAGCTTTGGAAGAAAGGGAATTAAGATATGTGTTTTTCCCAACCTTTTCAGCTCTGGCTTTGCAGGTTCCGCTGGAAATAAAACTTCCCGCATACAGGAGATCGCCCGGCTCCTTTTTGACGGGAACGGATTCGCCTGTCAGCAAAGATTCATTGACTTCAATGTTGCCTTCTGCGAGAATGCAATCGGCCGGTATCTGATTTCCGAGAGAAAGCACGACGATGTCGTCAAGGACAATGTCTTTGGAATGTATTTCTTGTTTTTCGCCGTCGCGAATGACGACAGCCGTGGGGGTAGTCAGTAATGAAAGTTTATCAATTTTTCGTTTTGCAATAATTTCGGTAACAATGCCGAACCCGATGTTCAGAGAAAAAATGACGACAAAAAGGAACTGGGAAGCGCTTGCGCCGGAATAAACCAGTGCAGCAGCGGCAAGGATGCACAAAAGGTTAAAGAAAGTGCACAGATTACCGATAAATATACTGGCGTAAGATTTAGAATATTTCTGATTTGTATCGTTAAAAAGAAAATGTGAAAAGCGTTCGCTGACTTGCGAAGAAGAAAGCCCTTTCTGTAAGTCGGGTGAATAACGCCGTACTTCAGATGGCGCAGGAGCCTGCTTTTTTTTCTTGTGAAATTGTTTTTTGATTTTTTCGATATCCTGCTCGGATGGATCAGGTTGTTTATCTGTATCCGAGGCGGAAAGTTTTTCTCTTACATAATCTTCTACACGGAGAGCAGAACTTTCAGTATTTGTTTTCTGTACGGAATTTTTGTCGGAGGGGGCGCTGTCTTTTTGTGAGATGCGGCCGAACAGTTTTGTCTTTTTGTCCATACATTCTCCTGTTGATTTAAAAATCGAATTTCAATAATAACATTATACCATAAAATATATTTGAAAACAAACAATTTATTCATTTTTTTATGGTCAGTAAAAAAGCGATTCGGAAAAAAAGAAGTAAATTAACAAAATGGCCTGCAATCTATTGCCAAAACGAAAAAATTGTTTTAAAATAATAGATGAAAGAAATACGGAGGCAAATTCATGATCGATATTAATTTTTTGCGGAATAATCCGGAAGCCGTGAGAGAGAACATTCGGAAAAAATTTCAGGATAAAAAACTTCCGCTGGTAGACGAAGTTCTGGCGCTCGATGCAAAGCGCCGTGAGTTGCAGACGGAGGGCGATGCGCGCCGTGCGAAGCGCAATTCCCTGAGCGCTCAGATAGGAAAATTGATGCGCGAAAAGAAAGCGGAGGAAGCGGCAAAGGTAAAAGAGGAGGTCGTGGAAAACAACGATCGTATTGCCGAAATTGAAAAACAAACGGAAGAAATATCTGCGAAATTAAAGCAGGATATGATGGCGATCCCGAACATCATTGCGGACGATGTGCCGATCGGAAAAGACGATTCGGAAAATGTGGAGCGTCAGCGTTTCTTGGAACCGGTCGAGAAACCTTTTGAAGTGCCGTATCATCTTGATATTTTGGAAAATCTTAACGGTATTGATTTGGATTCAGCGCGCCGTACAAGCGGACAGGGATTCTATTACTTACTGGGTGATATCGCGCGTCTGCATTCGGCCGTTCTTACGTACGCCCGCGATTTTATGATCGATAAAGGATTTACTTATGTGATTCCTCCGTACATGATTCGTAGCGATGTGGTTTCCGGTGTTATGTCGTTCGAAGAAATGGACGGAATGATGTATAAAATCGAAGGGGAAGATTTGTACCTGATCGGAACAAGTGAGCATTCCATGATCGGCAGATTCATGAACACGGTTCTGGATGAAAAGGAATTGCCGCTCACACTTACGAGTTATTCACCGTGTTTTAGGAAGGAGAAGGGAGCGCACGGTATCGAAGAGCGCGGCATCTACAGGATTCACCAGTTTGAGAAACAGGAGATGATCGTGATCTGTAAACCGGAAGAGAGCAAGGCTTGGTTTGAAAAACTGTATTCTTATACAGTCGAGCTTTTTGTTTCGATGCAGATCCCTGTTCGAACACTGGAATGTTGCTCGGGTGATCTTGCGGATCTGAAATATAAGAGTGTTGACGTAGAAGCATGGAGCCCGCGCCAGAAGAAGTATTTTGAAGTGGGCAGTTGTTCAAACCTGACAGACGCGCAAGCGCGCCGCTTGGGTATTCGTTATAAAACGGAGAAAGGGAACGCTTTTGCGCATACCTTGAACAACACGGTGGTTGCTCCGCCGCGCATGCTCATCGCGTTGTTGGAAAACCATCTGAATGCGGACGGGAGCGTTACAATTCCGGAAGTGCTTCGCAAATATATGGGCGGAAAAGATAAAATTGTTCCGGCTAAAAAGTAAAGATTTGAAAAAGGCGCCTGCATTTAGGGCGCCTTTAATACTTTTTGCAGATAGGGATTTTTTATCCGAAAATAGGGCTGGAAAATATCAGTAGATGGGAAAGCGGGAAATTTTTGATAAGTCATTTGCTCTCAAAAAGATGATTGTGAAATACAACGGATTTTCAGATCAAATTTAAAAAACCGCAACAAAGAAGATCCTTTGTTGCGGTTTTTAATTCAGGTTTCGATCGAATGAATTCAGAGAATTATTCTTCCGAATCGTCTTCGTCTTTTTTCACGGTAACGACAGCACTTTCGGCAAACCTCTTTACAGAATCCACAGCGCTTTCGCAACGGGCTTTTGTCGGATAGGTTTCGCCGGTGCAAAGCAGTTGCTTAGATCCATTCAATAACTTAAAGAAATATTGTTTTTTCTTGTTTTGAGAAATAACGATATTGTCGCGCAGAATATTGTTTTTATGTGTCTTGATTCCGTTCTTTGCTCCGGATAGAGAAGTATAATCAATACTGGTCAGAAGTTTTTCGCCGTTGCTGGCCCGCAGTTCAAAATAGTAAGTATTGTCTTCATTTTTAAGAATGACCCACTTACCGGTATAAACGGATTTTTTATCTTCCTCGTCCGCCGTTTTTTCAATTAATTTTTCAGCAGCAGGGCGAGAAGCCATATGGGATTGATCGGCATAGACAAAGGCTGCTTTCGGCTCTGATTCTTCATTTACCGAAGATGTTGTATCCGCACGATTGTTCTGTTCGTTGCTTAATTTGTCATCTGAAGCTTCGTCGTGAAGCGGCTCTTCAAGGGAAACGGACGTTTCGACTTTTTCGTTTGTTTCAACGGGAGCAGACGTAGCCGCAGGAGCGGAAGTTTCAGATGTCTGCGTTTCGGGTTTCTGTTTTGCGTCATCCGGCAAAGTTTTTTTGGCTGAAGAAGAATCGGGTTCAGCTGATGTTGTCAGATCTGAATCGGCCTCAAACTTAGCGGCTTTTTGTTTTGACTTATGAGCCGCTTTTGCAATGGCAACAATGATCAAGATGAGCACAACCGCTACACATACAACGATAATCCAGAAAAATAACGGATTGGCTTTGAAATATTCAATGATCGCGTTCATTAGAATCACTCCGTATGAATTATTTATAATACAATGTTAGTACAAAATTGCGAAATTGTCAAGTACAGACAGAAGTTTTTGATTCTGTTTGACAAAATTTTCAAAATACGATAGAATAAAGCAAATTTATCGCAAAGGTTTTTATGAAAGATTTTACTGTTATAATTATAGGCGGGGGCGCATCGGGTATGATGTGCGCGCTTCGACTTGCGGAAAGCGGAGTGAAGGATATAGCCTTGGTGGAAAGAAATGAACGGCTTGGCAGAAAATTATCGGCGACAGGCAACGGTCAGGGAAATGTGACGAACGAAAATATGTCTTCGTCGCATTATTTTTCGTCAAGCGGAAGCGTTGAAAATGTTTTGCAACGTTTCGGAAAGTCTGATCTGTTACAGTATTTGTCGCGCTTGGGCGGTTTATGCGCGGCTGACGAAACAGGTCGCATTTATCCGACATCCAGACAAGCGTCGTCCATTACCGATTTGTTTCGATTTGCGATTGCAAAGGCTGGTATTCAGGTATTGACAGGAGAAACCGTGCGGGAAGTGCGGAAGGAAAGGAAGTTTATCGTTCATACACAAATAAATGACTACAGATCGGATTTTCTGGTGCTTGCCTGCGGAGGAAAAGCATCACCGCATTTCGGGTCGGACGGGTTTGGTTATAAAATTGCGGCAGATTTCGGGCATACGATCATACCGTTGCATCCATCGCTGGTACGCATTAAAACAGTGCAGACAGACATTCGCGCTTTAAAGGGGATTCGCGTGGAATGCGAAGCAGGGCTGCTCCGCAAAGATAAGAGCGGAAGGGAAATATCTGTTTCCTCTCAAAGAGGCGATGTTTTATTTACTGACATTGGAGTCAGTGGCGATCTGGTTTTCCGTATGTCAGCTTTTTCAAGATCCGGAGATGTTTTGTGTCTGAATTTTTTACCTGGTTTTGCGAGAAAAGACATTGTTGAAGTTTTAGAAAGAAAAATTTTGAATTATCCGGACATGAAGTCGGAAGATTTGCTGCGCGGGATCGTAAACAGTGCAATCGGTCGTGTGATTCTGAAACGATGCGGTATAGCACAATCTGCCGAGGTGTGCACGTTTCATAACATTGTAAATAAACTGACGGATATGTTGCAGCATTTCAGACTGGAAATCAGCGGAAATGAGGGCTTTGAAAATGCACAAGTTACCAAGGGCGGGGTATCCATGAGGGAATTGGATGACTGTCTGATGAGTAAAAAATGCGATCGGCTCTATATAGTCGGTGAAACGGTCGACGTGGACGGTGAATGCGGAGGATACAATCTTCAATGGGCATTTTCCAGCGGCGCCGTGGCAGCCGAAGCGATAAAGGACAGGATAAAGAATGTTGACGGAAATTAAATTAAAACCGGGTGAAAGCGAAAAACTTTTATGGAAAATAGCAGAAAAGAAGTTGCCCGGTTGTAAGTATGTAAAAATATTGAAGAAGTCTTTGGATGCGCGGAATAAAAGTGAAATCCGCTGGGTCTACCAGATACAGGCAGAAAAAACCGCTCCGCAGGAAACGCGCAGATCCTATCCGCAGGTCAAAGGCATGCATGGGCGCGTAGTAATAGTCGGAAGCGGACCGGCAGGGCTGTTCTGTGCGATCCGATTGATCCGCAGCGGTATTTTGCCGATCGTTGTGGAACGCGGAGGTTCGGTGGAGGAGCGCGCAAAGCAAAACGCAAATTTTTTCAGCGGAGCAGCTTTGGATGAGAACTGCAATGTACAATTCGGTGAAGGCGGAGCGGGTACGTTTTCGGACGGGAAATTGAATACGCAGACAAAGGACCCGCGCAACCGTGAAGTTTTAGAAACATTCGTAGAGTTTGGAGCCCCGCAGGAAATTCTTTATTTGAATAAGCCGCATATCGGCAGTGATCGGTTGCGCGGAGTTGTGGCTGCCATGCGTAACTTTATCATCCGAAGCGGCGGTGAAGTCCGGTTTCATACCTTGTTTAAAGATATTGTCAGTAATGATGGACAGGTTAAGGCTGTCCTGCTGCAGGATTTGACGAACGGGCAGGATTATGAATTAGATGCAGAAGCCGTGGTTTTAGCAATAGGGCACAGCAGTCGTGATACATTTCTCAGCATGAAGAATCGTGGGTTGGCAATGGAGCCCAGAGAGTTTGCCGTAGGTGTAAGGATTGAACATTTGCAGGAAAAAATTAATTTTGCACAGTACTCTGACACACATAAATTGCTTCCTCCTGCGGATTATAAAATGGTTAGCCATACGGGAGAACGAAGTGCGTTTACCTTTTGCATGTGCCCGGGTGGAGTAGTAATCCCGGCGGCAAGTGAAGAAGGTGGAGTGGTAACAAACGGCATGAGCGATTATGCCAGAGATGGTTTAAATGCGAACAGTGCTTTGTTAGTACAGATACGTCGCTCCGATTTTAATGATTCGGATGTTTTGGGCGGTGTGGAATTTCAACGGATGATCGAAAAAAAGGCTTTTGAATTGGGCGGGGGTAATTATAGAGCTCCGGCACAGCGGGTGGAAGACTTTTTAAACGATCGTGAGACAAAGTCCTTCGGTGAGGTTATGCCGACGTACGCGATCGGTGTCGAGGGATCACAGCTGAAAAAATTGTTTCCGGATTATGTATCAGATACGCTGAAACGGGCAATACTGGATATGGACAGACGACTGAAAGGGTTCGCTGATCCGGACGCTGTCCTGACTGCCGCGGAAACGCGGTTTTCTTCCCCGGTTCGGATTTTACGGGGATCGGACGGGCAGAGCGTGAATTTTGCCGGGGTTTTTCCTTGTGGCGAAGGATGCGGCTATTCCGGTGGTATAACCAGTTCAGCCGCAGACGGAATACGGATTGCAGAGTGTATATGTGAAAAATATATTTAATTTTTTTATGATAGATTCATATTCTTTTCATGCAATCAACATAATTGTGCTGTATACTGAGCCTGTAAAAATTAATTAAGCTTACACAAAACTTTTTTCATATTCTCTCACTATAATAGGTCGGGCCGTTCTGCGGTTCGGCCTATTATGGTGTTTCAAGAAGTTTTCAACGATACGATAAAATCATATTGTTGTGTTTAGTAAGCAACGTAGCAAACCAGGTAAGCGTAGGTTTGTTTTTACCGTAATAGGATAAAAGAGCATAGGTTTGTAAATTTTATCGAAGAGAGAAACAAAATGGATCCAGCGTAATTAACAGGAATGCGCTGTATATCAAAATGTTTTGTGTTTTGGTAATTATGTGTTTAAGATGAAAACATAAACATGTTTTGAAATTATGGCTGAATAAAAAAGAAGCGCATCTCCTGCACTAACG
>ENA-UOJL01000483-UOJL01000483.1-human-gut-metagenome-genome-assembly--contig:-P47-NODE-483-length-57372-cov-11.460701_pt1 | contig 57372 bp, 36 predicted proteins | sample MGYA00242347_ERZ723894 | MGnify/ENA metagenome assembly ERZ723894
AACACTATTTGTCAATATGCTTTTTTAAACTTTTCTCGAAATTATTGATATAAATATTTCAACTTTAAATTGTAATAAATATATCAATATTAAAAATTATTTGACAAAAACAAACATATTTTTTATAATAATTTTAAATTATTATTTTTTAAGAGGGAAAATATGAATCAATCCAAGCGTAAACCTTTATATATTCAGATCAAACAATACTTGTACAACCTCGTTCTAAACAATTACGAAAACGAATCATATATTCTGCCCTCCGAAAATGCCCTATGTCAAAATTTTAACATTAGCAGAATCACGGCAAAACGAGCTTTCGACGATATCTGCAAAGAAGGCTTTATCATCCGGATAAAAGGAAAAGGTTCCTTTATCAACAAAAAAATACCAAAGAACGAAGTTATCGGTAAGATTGACGGAAACTACATTGCGGAAACACAAACTTCAACGGTCCTCAATTTCCACACGGAACAAAAACTAATCTGCGTCATCCTGCCCGACCTGAAAAGCAGATACTATATGAATTTACTCGCCGGAATCACCGACACGTTACGCTTAAAACCTTGGAAAATTATACTTACCACTACAAATTTTGACCAGGAACAAGAAAAACAAACGATTAAAAGCCTTGCAAATTTGTGCTATGGAATGATTATTTCGCCTGTAAGCAGTAATATTTATAACACTGAATTACTACGGCTATTTTTAAAGAACTACCCCATCGTATTAGTTGACAACGAATTTCAGGGTATCAATGCAAACTGCGTTTCTAGCGACAATTACGCGGCTGCCTATGCGGCAACCGAGTATCTAATCAAAAAAGGCAAAAAAAATATCGGGCTGATTAAACAATCCGATAAATCCAATCTGAACCTCAATAAGCGAACATCCGGCTACGAAGCGGCACTCATCGCCAATAATATACTTATCCAGAAAAAATACATATTTGATGAACTCACTCACTATGATTCCAAGTATAAAGAAAAACTGAATACTTTTTTTGATGACAATCCCGAGCTTGACGCCATCGTCGCACTCAACTTCGATTCGGGGATCAAGACACTGAACGTAATCTTGGATCGCAACAAAAATATCACACCCGATGACATCATTTTTTTCGACAAAGAATTTGACGACGTGGACAGATTGCTGAAATTCAACCTACACTACATCGAACAGGATGCATACGCCATCGGTGCAAAAGCGGCAAACCTGCTTATCGATAAAAAATCCATGACTCTTCCGCAAAAAATACTCATTCCCGCAAAACTTTCTCATATCTGATTTCGAAACCGCAACCATGTCTGTTACTACAATTTGATAAAATAAAAAATCACCGGTTAATCAAAACTTAAGAGTTTTGGAAAATCTCATATTATATTGTTTTTTCTAATACCTCGGATTTATTAATTCTAAATAGTTAAATTAAAAAATCTATAACAAAAAAACAAACCAGGAGAGCTTGAAGCTCTCCTGGTTTGTTTAGTAAGGATTTTATTTTTCAAAAATTTGTAAATTTTCTGAAAATTTTTTTAATAAAAAATATTCAGCATTATTTATTGATGACAAAAATAAACAATGGAGTATTTGTTATTATAATTCAAATCAATTTAAAATTTACAAATATTCAGATTTAAATTCATTTGAATTATTTGAAAATGGTAATAGCAAAATTCAAGGACGAGCGGGCTCCGCTTTGGTAGGAGGATATTTTTTTGGTGTAGTTGGAGCCATCGCAGGTTCTTCGCGAGCCAAAATGATAAATGAAGTTTGCACTTCCTTACAAGTAAAAATAAATGTTAAAGATTTAAATAATCTATAAATTGAAAAATCGATAAATTTACAAAATAATCAACCCTTAAAAGAACAATTACAAGAATTAAAAGATATGCTAAATGAGGGTTTAATAACGCAGGAAGAATTTGAACAAAAGAAAAAGCAAATTTTAAATTTATAAATAGTCATATAATGAACTGTACCGCGCGCTTTTCTGCGACGGGCTATGTCCTTGCACAAAAGAAGCGCGGTTTTTGCTCTACCACTTTCCTCTGATACAATCAGCGTGCATGGTTCTCGTCCTTTTTGCAACGGAAAAAATAAAACCTCAACCGCCCTCTTTTATGAGTTTAGCTGAGGTTGAACTTGGTGGACAGAAGACATACAAATCCGAACCCCTTTTACCGCTTTTCGGATAAATGGTTCTGTGCTGTCGTTGATCTGCTTGAAAAACTGTAATCTGATTTTAAAATTTGACAATAGGCATTTTTTACATGATCGGTGAAACAATGACAAAGATCCATAATGTTTGTACCTTCATGATTTTTTGTAGAAGATAGCCCGAACAATCAAAATACCGTCACTTTGGCCCTCTACCGCCATTCCGACAGCAACTATTGTATCCATACCGTCCTTATACGTTCCTTTATTGTCAGTACTGCTCGGGCAAAGTCTCCGCCATAGCACAAAAATAAAAGGACAGTCTTGTATCAAGGTTCCCTTGTTTCTTTTTTGATTCCCTGTACACAATACAATCTGCTTTCGTGCGGGGCCAAAATGCAGCCGTAATCTCCTGAAAAGGGTATTCGTTCACCCGTACGCCAATCTATGAATACGCATTCGCAGGGTATTCCCGCTCCTTGCGCTGTGAAATAAATCTCTTCGGGTTCCTCTTCCGCATTGAACAGCCCAATGCGGAAGATTTGTTTTCTTTCTATACTGCCGACAGACTGCTTTGTCTCGCTGCATATGATTTTCGGCAATACCATTCCCTGTCTGCGGTAGTCAAACCCGATAAACCTTACGTCTATGCCATTGCATGCCATCTCCGCCGCCTTGCGCAACAGAGCCACACGTTGTTTGCTGCTTCCTTCGCCGTAGATCCCCGAAAGTTCAACCATACTTCCCGTAGCAAGCGCATAGTTCAGCAAAAACAAAAAATCTGTGTCGCTCAACCCATTCATCAATCCCACAGAATCGCTGTTCGGAACAAACAGGTCTCCCGTTCGCGTCGATATGCACGCACTCCCCAAAAACATCGTCATCTTGACTTTGTTCCAGTCCCCGGATCCGACGTCCAGCCCGTAACGATAATTATCGAAATATTCCCCGAGAAAAGGATTCCCGCCTCCTATATCGCAACAGCTCTCCATATATCCGCCTTTCGGCAATCTCTTTCTGATCTCTTCCAACCACCACTTCCGATATTCATATCCTGATTTGTCCTTATTTTTCAGAAGATCGTGCGAGTCCTCAAAAGCATATGTCCAGAAATCGTGTTTGATCCCCTCAAAACCGTCCTCCGTAAAGAATTTATCCAGCGCATACAACATGTACTGTCTGACCTCCGGAATGCTCACGTCCAGCGGCGAGGAATCGGAAATGCGATACGAATAGTCAATAAACCATTCGAGATGTTCTCTCCATATCTTGGTTCCTTTGGGGCATAAACCTCCTACCCAGACGGCGGGATGAAGACCGCAATCTTTGACTTTCTCCGCAAAGCCCTTCAGCCCGTGCGGAAATTTCCTTTTGTCTATTCCCTCCTCTCCTTCATATGCCACGCCCAGTCCGTGCGCTCCGCAATCGGGGTTTTCGTCGCAGAACGACGCATATCCATCGTCCAATTGCAGCCACTTTACATGCGGAAAATACTCTTTCAAATATCCCGCTTGCTCAAGCAGCTTTTCTTCCGAAACGTTTCGATACAAGCCGTCGTTCCAGGAGCCCCACACGAACGTTCGGCGCGACGGAGAATTTTTCACGGGGTTAAGTTTTTTTCTAAGTTCCGCCGTATATCCGCTAAATATTTCGTTGATGTCATCCGCACGTTCCGTACTGCCTAAATACCAACAATCTTCCAGCGTTTCCCCCGGGCTGACGATCCGATGGGAAATTGCCTTAAAAGACGAAAATATCTTCAAAAAAGCGCCTTCGCGGTCGTGTCCCGCTTCATAATTATGAAAAAACACATCCTGCGACAAACTTCCGTGGACAAGCCCGTATATGCTTCCATAATTGCCGATCAGCACAGCAGGAAACGGCTGATACGGCGACGCACCGATCCTTTTCCCCGTCACTTCCGGATCCGCCCACTTCGTATCCGGTTTTACACGTTCCGTTTCCGCACAGGTTATCCGGTCATAATCCAACGGAATCGTAAACGTCCCGTATACCCTGACGTTTTCGTTATTGTAAAAATAATCGTCCCTCGCATCTTTTCCGAAATCTATGCCGCTTACTTTCACTTCCAGCTCTTTTAGCGCTACGTCCTCCTCGGAAAGATTGGTAAACGTCCTTCGAGCCATGTACCCGTTTTCAACCTTTTTCAACACCAGTTCGTCACGGATCGCCGGATCCGTTCCGCGAAGCACGATCCCGTTCTGTCCGCTATCCGACTCCTCCTTTACGGGAAAGGGAACTCCGTCCTTCCCGTAACAGGCCAAACCGATCCGGATCCTGCCTATCCGTTCTTTTGCTCCCTCAAACAGCAGCACAATTTTCCTCCTCTTTATAAGCAAAATTCCATTCTCAAATTACCAAAGGGCCCTCCTTTGGAATACGCTCCGTCCGGATCTGTTGAAAACCATGCCTGCTTTTGGGCGTGGTTCGCTTCAACCGATTCGCGTAAACGTAAACATCCGCGTCACGACCTGGTTAGAATATTCGTGCATTTCCGATTCTGTAAAGAGATTTCCGAGCCGAATGTTGCCATGACATAAGGCATCGCCGTATGCCTTGAAAAAAATGGGCACCGCACCCTTTTGCGGACGGGAGGAAACTTGATACAGGGCGTTCGGATCCAATCCTTGAAACCGCGCCCGAAAGGGAATCGCCGAGCAGCCTTTTTCGAGCAATGCAACGACAGCCACGGCGCGAGAGCTGTCTTCCGAAACGAAGATCCACCCCGAGGCTTCCCCGTCAAACACACTGTCCGTCCGATAATAACGGCCGAATTGCATCACTTCACGCCATTGTTTATAAAAAACAACCTGCGAACGGACGGTTTCAAGCATTTCTTCACTCAATGCCGTAATATCGCATTCATAGCCGAAGGCCCCTGCCGATGCCACGGAAAAACGCGTATCGGGAGAAGAACTGTTGAACGTATGCGGATTGGGCGAAGCGCCTACATGCGCCCCCATCGATGACTGCGGATACCCGTAAAGCGCGCCTTCCTGGATGGCAAGACGGCTGCGGGCATCCGTGTTGTCGCTTGCCCAAATTTGCGGCGTAAAACAAAGCATGCCCAAATCGTACCTGTTGCCGCCGCTCGCACAACTTTCGATGAGCAGCTTCGGATATTTTTTTGTGATCGTATCAAGCACCTCGTACAGACCGAGCGTATATCTGTAAAACAGTTCTTCCGCACCCGGCAAATCAAAAATACCGCGGTTGCAGTCCCATTTCAGATACGATGCCCCGCTTTCCTCGACCACCGACGAGATTGCCTCGACCATGTATTGGCGAACTTTCGGATTTGTCAGATCAAGCACGCGCTGATGCCGTATTTCCATCGTTTCTTTTTGCGGCACGGAAAGGACATACTCCGGATGTGCACGGAACAGATCACTGTCTTTGCTGATCATCTCCGGTTCCATCCAGATCCCGAACATAAGCCCGCTTTTACGAACTTTATCCGCAAATTCACGCAACGTACCCCCAATTTTCTGACGATTGACTTTCCAGTCACCGAGAGAACAGGTATCGTCGTCCCTCTTTCCGAACCATCCGTCGTCCAGCACAAAGAGCTCGATCCCGACTTGTGCCGCACGGCGGCAGAATTCCATCAGCTTTTTCTGATCGAAAGAAAAGAGAAAACCTTCCCAGCTGTTGATCAAAATCGGGCGCGCCTTTTTCTTCCATTCGCCGCGGACAATATGTTCCGCCGCAAATGCGCGCATCTGTTCACATACCTCGGTTTCTTCCTCTCCGCGCATAAAAACCGCTTCCGGAGCTTCAAACGTTTTTCCCGGATCAAGTTTGTAATTAAACAGATAATCGCTGATCCCCGAAAGAAGCCGCAATCCGCTCAACGGAGAAAGGTCAAAGATCTGCCTGTGATTTCCCGACCAGACAAGATTACAGGCAATACAACCGCCCCGATTATTTCGATTGCGGGCGATCACATAGGGATTGTGCGCGTTGGAAGAAAGCCCTGCAAAACTTGCGGCGGACAAGCTCCCTCCGCGCAGAAGAGTACGATGCGGGCAGCGCTCACGCTGGGACGCGCCGTCCAGCGTAACAGCTTCCCAATCCCCTTTTCCGAGATCCAGCTGCAAACTCATGCAACGGCGGATATGCACAGATTTTTCTCCCGTATTGCGCAGGCGGACAGACGTCGCAATGACATCGCTGTCTTTAAATACCGTAAAATACTGCAAGATTTCCAGCCCTATGCTGTCCTTATACCATAATATAAGGCTCTCGCTTTCGCCGTAGGAAGACGGGAGCGAACTTTGAAAAAGAGGCTTTCCTTTTTGCACCTTTGCATCAAAAAGAACGGGGCGCAACGTTCCAGACCCGTCGGAGGCTACAATATGCAGCATCGTTTCGCGGTTGCTGCCGTCACCGCTTGAAGAAAGAACGCACGCGTTGCTGCATACGTCGTCTGCGGAAGATAAGGGCACCCCGTCTGTTCCTGAGCCGAAATACGAATAATCTTCCGCGTCCCGTAACCGCTCGCCGTAATAGATAATTTCAGGCAGGTCTTTTAACTGCAGAAGGAGCGTGGTGTGCGGAGTATCAAGTTTTGCGTAAGTATTTTGTATGCGAATCACTGTTCTTTCCTCTCTTCATCCTTTTTAACGCGGCACCCGAACAGATGCCACGTTGCTTTGTTTCACAAATTCTCTTTAAAAAATTTTTTGCGGCAGAAGCCGCACGTTGTCAAATAAAATTTGCCGCCCTTTTCGCCGCAAACCGCAATCCGCGGCCAATGTATCCGCGTCATTTTTTCGATTTCGTTCGCCGTTTTTCCGCTTCTTCCGTCTCACACGCAAGCCCGTACAGATTCAAAAGTTTTTCTTTCAGAGAACGAGTCGTATAAAAATAGTGGTTGGAGGCTTCATACCCGATTTTTCCGTCCAGCTTTTGTAGCATTAACAACTCTTTCGTTTTCTCTGCCGCGCGAGCTAAAACTTCTTTTATTTCCGCCGCATTTCTGTCCCTGTCACGCTTCAGATACGAAAAAAGCGTCTGATCGTAATCCGCTGAAAAATGCAGATATTCCGCAAAGGCATACCGCCATATTTCAGAAATTTTATCGTCTTTCCCCTTGATCTTTTCCAGAACCGAGATCCCCTTCTCCAAACCGTTCAGCAGTTTTTTCATCTGGGAAAGATACACCTCATAAGGATACGGCTCTGTCCAATGCTCGTAATCGTCGAAAGCGTAGCTGACCATTGCCGATTCTTTTTCGTCCCTTTCCAGATCCCACAGATTGGCATATCCGTGCGTTTTCGGAGAGTAATACAAAGACTGTATGCTGAAGGGATAGTTTTCGAAACCTTCGCACAGAAACTTCACCGCTTCGTGAACCGCATCGGCATTTTCGCGGAACGTCTTTTTATACCATCCGCCGAGGGTTTCCCCTTCTACGAACGATCTGACCATGTCCAGCGCAAGGGACGGCCATCCGCCCAGCGTCCACGACAGCATATAGTTTTTTACACCGATGGGGCGGAGATTTTCAAGATGCTCCCACACAAGATCGAATACGGGAAAATACGGAACGGCAGAACACTCCCAGCTGTTGTTGACCTGAATTTTCGCGTACGTTTTGTGTCCCCTTTCCTTTGCATGTTCCAACAGCCTGCGGCTGATACCGCTCGGCCCGGGATTGGACAGGGAATAGTCGATGATCTTCGACTTTATTCCGCCCTTTTCGATCGGCAGGCCGTACTCACTCACGCAAAGGACGGAAATGTCTTTGTCCAGAAGATCGATGCCTTTATGCGCATCTTCCTCCGTCCAACCCATAAAATCCGACCATCCCCACAGATTTGCGATCAGTTCGGCCCCGCTTTTGCTGTCGCGCATTGCTTTTGCGATGATGTTGTTCACTTCAGCCGACTGTTCATAGGCGGTCATATCTTTGCACTTGGGACAACTTCCGCCCTTCAGCGAATGACAATGCGTAAGATTTTCGGACATCGTGATCGTCATGACCCCGCCGATGCCGTTTACCTGCGAAAAAAGATCGAATACGGCATCGTAAAGATATTCCCTCACTTTGTCCGTTCCCATGCACAGCGCCGAAAACGCGCCGACCTCGGCGCCTTTGATCTCTTCCTGCCCCTTAAAATCTTCCGTCTTCATGCAGCGAGGCTCGTTCAGATAAAGGAAGACCTTGATCCCGAAATGGGCGCATCTGTCCACAAGCTCTTGCAGGTTCTTCCTCCTCGGAAGATATCTTTCCCCAAGGTCTTTGAACGGAAACGGAGAAAGATCAGTAAGAAGAGCGTGAAACCAAAGTCCGTTTACCCCGACGCCCGCATATTCGCGCAAAAGATCGTCCGGCAAATAGCTTCTGCTGTCCGCGGCGAAGGTATCGCCGCACGGGGTGATATATCCGTGGATGATACGGCTGTCCGGACAGGCAGCCGTACCCTCGGACAAATTCCGAAAATCAAAAAAACGGAACGCTTCCGCCTCCTCTTCGCCGCAGGAATTGAGAATTTTTACGGCAACCGCCGTTTGCTCTTTTTCCTGCGCACTGAGCGGGAAATATTTCACTTTTTCGCAAAAAGGCTTTACGTTACCCAGTTTTACGTACAAAAAATCTTCTTCTTTGATAATATAGTCCAATCTTTCTTCCGTCCAGCCGAGCAATTGCGCAAGCTGTTCGTAATCCAACAAAAACCAGTTGTTTTTGATGACCGTGATATACCCCGATTTCAGCCATTCCGAATGAAAAGATATATTTCCCAGTCCTAATTTTGCCGCTTCCGCCCGAACCGTCTGCCTGTCTGTCCCCAAAACCTGCGCAAGCCTGTCCTCATTCACAAAACCGTAGTTGCGGTACAGCACCGCCTGCCAGCGCGCAGGAAAATTCAGCCGCGGCAGTTTCATTTTTTCTGCTTTCAAAAACATATTCCCTTCACCCAATGCCCGACTGCCCTGCTTGCTCAGCCGATCCTCTGTTTAAGATATTCCAAAGAGAGCTGTACCATCTTTTTGCCGAGTTCCGGATTTGCCTCCCGCGAGCTCTGCGTAAACCAATGTTTAACGTCTTCGATCCTCGAAAGATCCACGCAATCCGGATAGAGCGCCATCAGCAGGGAACATTCAAACTTCCCCGCATGATCGTACCCCGTGGCATTCTGGACGGCCGTATCCATCGTGGGAATCACCTGGATCCAGTTAAACGGATTGTTTGCCCCCTCCAGCTGCTCGTAATAACTTGCGTACCGCTCGCTTCCCCACCATCCCTGGCCGTATATTTTTTCCAGGTACTCCATCGTCGCCCGCTTTGCCGCCAAACGGTAGCAAAGCGTCATGGGCATTTCGCTTTCCTGCTCAAACTGATGGTGAATGACGACATAAATATTTCGGAATCCCGCATTCAGAAGACTTTTGAATACATAATACACGTAATTTTCAAAAGCACGTTCCTCCACATGAACAGTCCCGCTTTTTTCGTCCCCTACGGCATAGCTCGACGGACTGTAATGAATAGAGGGAGCAATCATGATCTCCTTTTCATCGGCAAGTTTTTCCAACAATCCCTCGACGATAAGCGTATCACAGCCGTACGAACACTGCGGCCCATGATATTCCACCGTGCCGCCCGCGATCACCAGCGGAATATTCTTTTCCTGCACTTCCCCGATCTCACGGGGAAAACATCTTTCATACCTGTATTTTTTCATGTATGCACCTCGCTTCTTCCTGTTGCTCTGCGACAGTCCTTTTATTCGCTATAACCCAAAGTCGTATAATATGCCAGATTTACCTGCCTGTTGTCAAGCCTTCCGTACTGTACTACAATGTTTCCGTCGCTCTCGATTTTCATGGCGTATTGCGTTTCAATCGGTACAACATAACCGCTCATATCCGACGGCTCATTCATTCTGAAACATCTGACACTTTTTGCTTTTACCGTCCATTCTATTTTGTCGTAACAGGGCTGATCGGTAAAATACAGCGTCACCTTTATCTTAACGTCTCTTTTATTGTCGTTGACAACGATCACCGATTCGTGCCCCTTTAAAACCCCTTCTCCCTTTTCGGGCAGTTCGCAATCGGGAATGATCCAGTTTTTCTTGCCCATCGCTTCCATATTTAAAACTCCAGCTCGATGATTCCTTTTTTCAGATAATTGCTGAAAGATTCATACCCGTCTTTCTTGACCACGATACCCTTTTCCCAACGGCAGCCGAACGTATCGCCCGAAATAAAGGTATCCACTTGGAAAGTCATGTTCTCTTCCAGCCTGTAATCGCTCGTCGTTTCCATCCAGGGCGCTTCCACCTCGATCATGCCCGTCCCGTGGCAGGGCCCGTACACATAATTTTCGGCATACCCATTCTCTGTGTACAAGTTGTAAAATGCCTTCGCGATGTCGGACGCAACCACGCCCGCTTTGATTTTTTTGCAAGTCCAGTCATGTGCTTTTTTACAAAATTCCACAAGCTCGCGGCGTTTTCCTTCCAGCTTCCCCATAATAACGGGCACGCCGATCGCCGGAGAATATCCGTCGATTTTCGCTGAAAGATTCAGCTGTACGATGTCTCCCTTTTTGATGGTTCGATAACTCGAACGGCTGATCGCATGACGAGTCGACTCTTCACTGAATACATACATGGGAAGCCCTTCGTATTCCGCGCCGTTTTCATAGATCACGCGCTGCGCGACGCCCACCATTTCAAGCTCGGTTACCCCCGGTTTTAAATTCTTTATCACTTCATCCGTCGCAAGTTCGATGATCCTGAACCCCTCTTTGATGCACGCAAGTTCGTTCACGCTCTTGATTTTGCGAAGATCGACCATAATATCGTTGCATTTCACGATCTCCGCCTTCGGATACGCTTCTTTTAACCCCTCATAAATGGGAAGAGTACATTCCACATACGACCCTAAGCCGATTTTGATGTTTTCCGAAGATACGCCTATCGATTTGAACACATCTCTGAATCCGGATGCATTGACTTCGGGATAGGCAGGATCTGCCGACTCTCTGAATTCTTTTAATACAAAAATCTTATCGATTTTTCCGAAATCTTTGGCAAAAATCGCCGATTCCGGGCCGACCATCAGCGCCGCATCGCCGTTTGCAGAAATCGCGACGCCCGCCCTTTCAAACAACGGCCAAAAACCGGAAAAATACCGCGTATTCGCATAATCGCTTTCCGTTGAACACACTACCATTACGTCCAGGCCCCTCGCCTGTACCATTTTTGCCGCTTTTGCTATTCTTTCACGGTATTCTTCATCGGGAATACAAATCCTTTTCATTTTTCAATCCTCGCTTTTTTCTTTATTTTTTACCGCCGCTTCCTGCCTTTGTCTTTGCAAAAGCGTTGACGGTTTTTATAATAATGACGATCATATCGCCGCCATTTGTTTTATTCTGTTAAAATTCGGTATAAGGACGGCCTCGCAATTTTCAAAATAATTATACCTCGTTGCTATATCGGTTATAAAGGACGCATATTGAATACGCCTTTCGGCATAAAGAGAATCTGCATAATCCAATAACAGCATATACATTACGGGTGCCCCTTCTTCCTTGAATCTCTCATACTCTTCCGGCGTAGCGGACGAAAGCGCATCGTTGTAAAGTTCCAGTGCCTTTTCAAGAACATCCTTCGGCCAATATTTTGCCGCACTCATCAGATCAAAATCGTCGTAAGTCACATAAAGCATGGGCCTTCCTTGTTTTTTACTGATTTCAAGACAATGCTCCCGCAAAAAATCAAAATAACGCCGAACCTTGACGTGAATCGACCCGTAATACCCCTCCATGAACCTGTTGATCAGTTCTTGCGGGTCAAGATTTACATTCCACATCATTCTGGAATAAACATAAACCCGAAGTTTGTTAAAATTCGGTATATATTTTCCGTACGAACCTTCCTCAAAAAGGTAATGCACTCCTATTTTCTCATAGGCGCGGTAGTTTTCCGAAATAACGTCCCAATCGTCAAACGGAATAAACCAATCTGTATTATCCACATGATAAGACCAGAAAAAAATTTTACTCGTTATGGCTCTCCAACCCAATAGAATATCGCGCGTGGCCTTTCCGTCGGCATTGTAAAAAGTCTTTCCGAAAGACGTATGATTTTTCTCGTCGAAATACGAAAAATCTGACTGTGCATTCAAAGGCGCGAGCATGACGGCAAAATTTTCTTCAATCTCTCCGCGATACAAAGATTCAAAGCCGTCTCCGACCTTTTTGACCGGAGGATTCAGAGTTTGCTGGTACGCAAACATTATAAAAATAACTTTTCTCTCCGGAGCGTCGTTTTTAAGACGAGCGTTTATCTCCCGTATGACATCGTTCGTAAATTGAATGACCATGGACGAAAAAGACCCGTTCAGTTCTTTTATTGCCTTGGTACATTCGGGACAGCTACAATATGTGGTGCTGTCTTCCTGCCCGATCATATAGTACTTCATTTTCGGGCTGTCAAGGACGATACGATAAAGATTTTCCGTAAATTCGCGGCGCATTTCCTCATTGGAAAGGCAAAGATTTTTTCCGTCATCCCCTGCGGAATACCAGTCGGGATGACTGTCTTTATACTTGGCCGGAGGCAAAATTTTAAAGTAACTGTGGCTGCATATGCCCCAATCCTCTGCCATACCCATGAGCCCCATACGGAGCGCATTCGGCAAAAGCCTCTCGCCGGCTATGTAATCGTACACAGGCGCAATACCCAGACTTCTTGCTGGAATATCCGGTTTTACCGTTATTTTCAGCTGTCTGAAAGGCAAATCGCCCTTTTTTATCGAATAATATTCCGGAGTAAAAAATTCCAGACCGAACAGAGCATTGCAAAGCGCATATACGCCGTAAACAACACCCCTTTCACTGTTCCCTCTCACTACGATATTCTCTCCGACGGTAGTGACCTCAAAACCGTCATCATATTTGTTTTCCGCAATTAGTTCTATAACGGGATTTTCGGGTCTCTCCACAACAATTTCCGCTTCGAACCCCGTCGCTTCCAAAAGAAATTTTTTTAGTTCCAGACTCGCATATCTGACTTTTTCACAGGCATGCGAAGAAATCAAAACAGAATAATCGCTTATGCCTTTTTTCGCTATATAACGCATATACACTCCTCATCACTGATCGCTTCCAAAATAGTATTCCGGCATAGTTTATTCAATAGGAGGGAAAATTACTTTCCCTCCCATCGTTTATCGTATAATTTCTCTGTTACCCGAAGATTCAATTAAGCGGCAACAGCATTGAATATACTGTTATAAGCAGATTCTGTAAAAGTATAAATATTCCCGAAATAAACCGAAGAATCTGTTATCCAATCGCCTGCCGTAAATACAAATTTATTGTCTTCGCGTATCTCAATTTTACCGACTGCCTTATACCATACGCCCGCCTCCAGGTCTCCTTCGACAAGATTATTGTCGGCATCATAAACGGAGAGCGTGATCAGTTCATCGTTAAGATAAGACATCATTCCTCCGGGATTTCCGTCCCAAACAAATTCAATGGCAAAATAATTCCCCTGAATAAGAGAAGGACAGTTATCGTTGACCGTATAGAGTTTGCGTGCGTCACATGATGTTCCGCCCGACGGCAAGTGATACCGCCATGCCGTTCTCCCCTCATAAACGGACATCGAAATAGTCGCTTCGGTCGTGTTATTATAGAAAGAAAGGCTGTTTATTGCATATTTGTCGACTCCTTCCGGCAAAGAATTGAGCGAATAGTAAACCATAAGTGTAAACTCGTCGCCTACTGTAACCATTACGCTCTGCACTTCCCGGCTTGAATCCGCGTCGTAAGTATATCCCTCGATCGTGAGCGGTGTCGCCGTTACCCTTGTACCATATTCTGCCGTTTGCGTGTCAGATTGATAAAGCGTGTAATTTCCGCTGCCCGATTCAATATAATGTTTGATCGTTACGGTCGCAGTCCCTTCGTAAAGCGCGGTAAGAGTAACAGGCCCATAAACTTTATCTTTATCAAAGTCCCATTTTCTTTCTCCGTCATACCAGCCGAGCAAAGTATATTCGCCCGTATCGAGCGACGGCTCCGTCACTTTCTGATTATAGGCCACATATTGGTCGGGAATCGTTTTCCCGTCTATCAGCGTTTCGAACGTTACTGCATTTCCCTCTTTATCGTTCGTAATTTCATTGTATTTATTGGATGCGATAATTTTGAAATCCGCAATATACATCGTCAGCTCGTCTCCGGGAGAATTGACAGAATCATCCCTGTTGCAGAACGACAAGACAAGTTCCATATAATCGTAGACCGCCTTATTGCTCTCCATATCCACCATAATGGTATTCCATTCACCAAACTTGAAAGTAGTTTCCTGCATATTTTCGTCCACTACTTTCCAGTCGCCGTCAAACTTCATCGTAGAGGTATTAAGATAGTTTGAAATATCTTCGCTTGCCGAAGTCGTGCTGTTTCTGGGATAAGAATATCCGCCGGGAAGATTGCCCTCTTCCGCGTACAGCGAGAACAAATAACAGCCGCCATACCCCATAGTATAATAATCTTTCAAGCGCACATATCCCACGCGACAATTCCATATATCACCGCCGGCGACATACTGTACACTGAGTTTTGCAACGTTCGTCTTTCCCTCGAAATCCACTACGGAAACAGTCCCGACTCCGTCTTTAAACTGATTGCTATACGATTGCAAAGCATAGCAGGAGCTTATAGCGTTTACGTCTACCTCATAAATAAAATCCGAAGTGTAAACAATGATCTCATTGTTGCCGAGCGAAAGCGACGATTTAGGAATCTCTGCACCGTTATTTTCCGAAATGATTTGTTTATCCGCGTTATAGATCGCCTCTATCTTGTCTTCTTCAATTAAAGACTGGCTCGGGAAAATAATATAAGTAACATCTCCCTCATTTTCGTATCCGTAATCCCAGGAAAGATCGACTGTAGCCGGATAGCTCTCCGTTATGGTTTCCCTTCCTACATTTACGATTACCTCGCTTACAACTTCTCCTTCTGTCTTGAAATTGTATTTTGCTTTGATCTTGACAACACCCGCTTTCACGGCAGTTATAACGCCGTCCGAAACAGTCGCGATGGTCGGATCCTCCGACTCCCACACCACACCGTCGGCCGAACAATCCGCACCGTTTTCTCTGAGAGCCGTCACCGTTACGGTATCGGAAGTAAGGTTTGTGCTGCCGGCGGCTTTTTTAACCACCAGATCGACAACGTTTTTGTCGAGTTCCATGACGACGTCATTGATTATTTTGACGGGTACGGCAACGCTGTCGGAATAGCCGTTGTAGGAATAAGAAATGCTTATCGACGCCGCACCTGCCTTCACCGCAGTGATCACGCCGCTATCGGAAACCGTCGCAATCGTACTGTCCGATGACGCAAAAGCAAATTCATAACTTACTTCCGTTCCCCCCGTCATCAGTTTGGGTTCCAACGTATACGTTGCACCGACTTTGATCGTACGTTCAGAGTCGTCGATGTCGATTACCGGCACTATGCTCGATCTTATTACCTGAACGACACAAGTCGCTTCGCCGCCGTCCGAAGCAACCTTTATGTTGGCACTTCCCAGGGCTACGCCCGTAACAACTCCGCTGCTGTCTACCGTTGCGACTTCGGTATTATCGCTTGACCAAGTATACGCCGTCCCCCCTTCCGCCGTAAGCGTAATCGTCTTGCCTATTTCGACTTCCGCAGAAACGGGCTGAACTGTAATTGTGACCTTCGGCTTATCGCACGCCGCCGCAAATATCGCAATGCTCACAACCAAAAGCACCGACAGCGCAACGAGCCATAAACTTTTTACCTTCCTCATTTTTTCCTCCTTTTTATTGATTTATCAAGAAAACTTATTTCTTCTCTCCGTTACATTCCCCATGCCGAATAAACATCTTCCTGCAGCGTATTGTATTCCCTTGAAAGCGTAAAGCCATAATAATCGGCATCCTTTTTAAAATCTATTCTCATTTGTTCGAGCTCTGATGCTTCATATTTCGCTGCATGCAACTGGATAAGCTGATAGCGCACCGCAAGGCTTTCCTTGCATATACGTCCGTAAAGTTTCTCATATGTCTGCGGATCCCGTTCTTTCATCGGCGCTATCGTCTCATATGCCTCGTCAATATATTTCATCCACTTCTCAAGTACTTGCTTCGGAAAATTTTTCGCCGTATAAATGTATGAATTCTGTCGCCCCGGAAGTGTGTCGTTGGTCGCTTTAAGATACTCCATCCAAGTGCGGAAATCATCAAAGTATTTCCGCATAGGTTCTTTTGCATCCTTAAAATAATTCAGGAAAAAATTATCCAAAAGTTCTGCATAATCTGCATCCACATTCCACGAAAGTTTCGCGTTCAAATAGGACTTAAGATAATCAAAGCCTGTAAGAGCAGAGGTATTGTATCTGCCGTTATCAAACAGATACCTGACGTTAAAATCTCTCGCCATTTTATAGTTCACGGACATAATGTTGAATGTATCAAACCATGCCATGTAATTTATAAACGACGCATTGTACGTCCAAAGATACAAATTATCGCTTATCACGCTCCATTTTTTAAACGTTTCAAGATACGTGGTGTTCTTTTCGTGGTAGAAATCGTGCAGATAATCGGCATAAAACGGCGCATAAAACAATCCGACGTTATCTTCGAGGATCACCGTATCGTCTATCGGCACATATTGTCCGTTTTCAATTTTTACGGGTGCGGTTTCCGCATCCTGGTATGCAAATATGACAATATCCACCTCATGCCCGGGATACGTTTCGTTCAACCAGGTTTTGAATCCCCTCGCAACCGGATTGATAAAATGAATGATCGCGGCTGCGTTGGTTCCGTATTTTTGTTTTTCGGCGTTACAGGCATCGCACGTACACATAAGTGCATCGTCTTCCTGCGTGAAACTGATCGCCCCGCGATAGTCGTTTACACCGAAATATTTGTTGACAAGTTCTTTCAAACGTTCAAGAACCGTCTTTTGCATCAGCGCAAGTTCGTCGGCATTTCCGCGGGCGGTATAACAGAGCTGTTCCCCGTCCAAACTATACCAAAGATCACGTTTTGTGCTTTCATATTTGCTTTTCGGGAAAAACTCATCAAACGAATTGTGAACCCAGTTTCCGTTTTCCGTCATCCAGATGTTTCCGTTCATTCGCATTCTGCTCTGAGAAAGTGCGCTTGAAAAATCACCGTTGCTCGGACTGCGGTACAATATATCGGGCGAATCGCTTCTGTTAAAATTGACCAGTTTCAGATCGGTAACGTTGCGGGCAAGTGCGATCTCGTCCACCGCATACATCTCATAATCGAGCTGATCATGCAGAAAATCATATGCACCATATAATACGCCGTAATTTTCCCCGCATATAAACACATTGGAATCCACTGTCTTTACAGTATATCCCTGTTCGGGAATGGAAGAAAAATCCACCCCGGACTTATCGTTAAATGCCGTATTCCCGAGAATGATAAGTTTAGCGTCCGCCGAATATTCCACATCCGTATCCGCGACACAAGGTAATTTTATACCGCTTGCTTCAAACACAAAAGAATTTATTTCGTCTGCCGCCAGACGTTCGTTGTACAGATTTTCAGCAGGAAGCACTATTGTATACTCCGATTCGGAATTTTGTATAAAATCATAATCGGTATACTCTATATTATCCTTGCCCGAATCCAACGACGAATCATGATCTCTGTCAGTATTACAGCCGCTCGCACCGAAAAGCATAACCGCACACAAAACCAACATTAGTGCAGATTTTATTTTGTTCTTCATATTGCACACCCCTTACGCCACGTTGAGAACCACTTCGACCAAAGTAGTGTTGAAGTTATCATCCACCGCAAAATAACGTATAATATATTTCCCTGCTCTGTCCACCTTGATCTTACCCGTCGCACAAGTACTTATCTTGCCGTTCGGATCTTCGACCTGTATGGAAACAACGGGTTCGGCCGGTACATTATCTTCACACGTATACGACGGAAGCGTAACCTCGTCCCCGACCTTGGCATGAAGTTCTGCTTCGGCAGGTATCAAGACAGGCCCTTCGGTATCGGCACATATTATAACGTACGTGAATCTTACGGGATTTCCTTCGCCATCCTGTCCGGAATAAGAAACGATATAATTACCGTATTCACTGAGAGTTATCGTGTTCAACCTGTCGCAGGCTGCGTCTTTAAGTTCAATACCTTCATCGCTTGTCATATAACGAAGCGCTTCTCCCGGGCAACGCACCGAAAATTTCAATTCTGTATACGGGTCGAGCACGTCGATCGCGTAAACGGGAGCGAGCTCTATTTTGTCGCCCAAATTTTTTTCTCCGCCGTAGGATGAGGTAAATAAAAGCCTGGGTTCGTTTACGTCATAGTTGATTTCTTTCATCACTTGTCTGTTAAGACTGTAAAGTTTCAGACGAGCATCACCGCTGACCCCTTCGAATAAAATCTTGCAGAAAGCATAATCACTGAAACCCGAAAAAGGTTTACCGTCAAGCGTCTGATTTATATTCAGAGACGTATTTCCGAGCGTAACGGTATTTCCGCTGAGGGTAATGTTAAAATTTCTGATATCTCCGCCGAAAACATATTCCGTGTTCGCGGGATTATTTCCGTTTACCGACAGCGTGGCGACGTTTCCGCTTGTCTTGCCGACAGATATGGATACCGAACGGGATGAATCGCGATAATCGGTAAGCAATACGACAAACGAATTCATATTTGCATATTCCCGATCAAGATTGCAGCTGATCTCAAAATCGGTAGCAAGCAATTCCCGTATAAATGTGAAGGAAGAATTCTTATCCGATCGTAATGTAACGCAACTGATGTCCGCCGAAACACTTGAGTTTTCCGCAATGAAATATTTCGTTATATCAAAATCGCCGGAATCTTTTTCTGCTTTTACCGACGGCACTACAAATTCCTTTGATCCCTTTCTTCCTTCCGCGTCAACCGCAATAAATTTGACCGTTACGTCGCCTTCCCCGACCGTGAAATAACCGTCTTCGACGGGAAGAATGCTCCCGTTCTGCCAGATTTCCGCGACCGCGGGGATCTCTTGCAATGTTCCCGAAGAGTAGTCCTCTGCATTGAGCTTGGGAACAGAATATTTTTTATCGGTTATATACCTTAACGGAAGAACAGGGACTTCGTTAAACACAGGCCCCGTCGCGGCGCCGACATGAACGGATATTTCTCTTTTCTCTGTCTGACCGTTGTAGTCCGTAATCTGATAGATAAGTTTATGAAGGCCTACCGTGACGAACCGATACAAACCCTCTTCCTCCTCCTGTATTTCACCGTCCGGAAGCTGAATGAACCGTCTGACGGTCAGTTTTCCCTCCCCGCCCGTCGCCGCACATTCCGGAAGAACAACAACGTCCCCCGCAACACATTCCAGCCCCGAAGTATCCAACGCAACTTGAATAGGCGTCGGGGAATCCTTTACGGTGACTGGTACGGCCAATACTTTTCTGTTTCCGAACCCGTCAATGCAAGTATATTCGATCACGTGCTGAAAAGCATTTTCGGGAATAAATTTACTGTTTTTGACATCGACGTTTGCCTGTACGGTACTGCCGTAAGAAGTATAAACGTTTACATAAATTTTCTCTGCCGTATATAACTCGTAAGAAGACGCCGGAAAAATCGTATACGGACTGCCGACCACCGCTTCGGGATAATCGGACGGCGTATAATCTCCATAGTCGACAACAATATCGGAAACCTCCGTTTCGATCGTCTCTTGCGTAAGATCACAGCCCAGGATATCCGTCAACAACAATTGCGCGTTTGCCTTGATATATTCCTGGAAATAAAAACTGACGACCGCCTTGCCGCTTTCTATTCCGGCCCATCCCTCGTTAAAGACACGCAGATCGTTGAAGTTTATAACCGTATTGCCGTTCGGCGCATCATAATACTGATTTGCGGCATATAACGTCTGCGTCGCGTTGTCATAACCCAAAGTAACCATGTACGATTTATCGCCGATGTAGTTCCCGTAAAATGTGCCGTTTGCCGCAAAACCATGCTGCCCCGGTATCGGCATCAAGGAGGGATCACCCCTTTCGATCCCGTAAAATTCATCCTGGTTGTGTGCGCGCCCGGATATAAAAAGAACGTTCTGTCCGTAAGGAGATTGACGGATCTTGATCATAAAATAGTTGGAAGCATCTGCAGCGTCCGCCACTTTAATGTAAAGCCAGTTTGCGTCTACCGCTCCTTTCGTCTCGGGAATTACATAAAAAGACATCAGCGACTGCGCCGCTTTCGGATCCGTCAGATCAATGACCTTATTGTAAGTAAACGTACTTCCGCTCAAAAGTTTGACCTGCAAGCCCTCCACACCCTCTGCCGTCGCGGTATACGCTGCAGAATCGTTATGCGTGGTAACGGAATATGCCGGATACGGAACAATAAAAGAGTAACTTTCTTTATAAACTTTTCCGTCCAGCTCCTTGCGGTATTCCACCGTATACTTGCCTGCTTGATTGAGCGTAACGCGATCCTGGCTGTATGCGGAGCCGTCGGGAAACAAAATAACGGGAGAAACGCTGTACCGGTTTCCCCCCGCCTCAACATCCCCGACAGGCAACACCAGAGTCTCGCCAAAATTGTATTTCTCTTCAAACGGACTGTCCTCGCCATACACGATCACCCCAAAAACAACCGCGCCGACAAAAGCACACAATCCTATGAAAGCAGCAATAATGACATATGTCAGTTTATTCGTCTTGCTCATTTTTCTCCTTTATTACTTAAACGACCCGATGGTTACACTTCCTATAATTTTGTTGCGGAAGATAAGAAAAATTATCAAAATCGGCAGCATAACGATCATAGAACCTGCGACCTGTATAGGCGGCCAACTTGATCCGCTGACAGTACTTGCACCGAATTTATACATTCCGTAAGCGAGGCTCGGTTTACTCGGCAACCAGATAATCATCGGCATATAGGTGTTCCAGTTCGTTATAAACGACGTAATAAAAAGCACGCCGAACATAACTCCCGTCAAAGGAAATATGATCCCGAGCATTATGGAAAAATTACCCGCGCCATCAATCTGTGCAGCCTCTTTCAGTCCCTTGTCTATACCCTGAAATACAGCGTAAAATATGAGAAAATTCGGGCCGACAAACGTTATCGAACTCACAAACACGTATCCCCACGTATCGTACAGGTTCAGACTCGTATATACTTTCAACGCACTCGGCAGCGAACCGACAATAGGAATCATCATAAGCACGATATTCATTCTGAATATAAAGCTGCTCATTCTGCCCGGAAACTGATAGCAAAGATATGCCATCAGCCATGTCGTCGAAAGCGTAACGAGCGGCACCATCAACGAATAAATAACCGAGTTCAACAACATTCCTTCGAAACCGATGTTATAGAGCCTGCCGTTTTTAAAAATCGGCAGCGCAAATAAATCCAGCGCTTTGACATAATTGTTCCATTCCCATGCCTTCGGCAGTCCTACCATGTTCGTCATAAAGTCGTCAACGGTTTTTAACGAAGTCGAAAATCCCCAAAGATACAGTGCCAGGAGCGTCGCAGAATAAAAAAGCAAAAATAAGCACAAGATTGCCGAAGGAACAGAAATTTTTCTTATTTTAAAAACTTTCCTCATTTCAATCCTCCGAAGGCCCCAGTTTGTTGATAAGATATCGCGCAAGAAACGTAAGAGGAATCACTATGACGGAAGCAATAAGTCCCCATGCCGCCCAGTACGGATAACCGGCGTCGCTGGCACGCTTTGTTTCCACGAGAAAATAGTACCCGAGCGTCGAAACATCTGAAGAAGCGTTTTCACCATAAAAAGAATAAAGGCCGAACTCATTTGTGAAAATTGAAACGATACCTGTAATAAATCCGATGCTTATAACCGGATAGCTTTTGGGCAAAACAATGTGCCAAAGCTCTCCGAAAAAACCTACCCCGTCAAGCGTCGCCGCTTCTACCACTGATTTATCCACCGCGTTCATTGCCCCGAGTATAACCAGCATGCCCCCGCCGAGCGACATCCAAAGATAATAAATAAGTACCGTCGGGAACCGCGTCTGCGTGATGGAAAGAAGCCCTAAACCCTCAGGCGCACCGAATTTCCCCGAAAGTTCGGGAAATAATGTCGGAATTGCCTGGTCGGTGATATTTTTAAAAATAAGCACCGTGGCCATCGATGAAATAATACTCGGCAAAAATAATATAACTTTAAAAAAGTCCGTTCCCCATTTTTTCTTATACATATAATAAGAAAACAGTATCGGTATGATTGTCTGAACCAGAACCGCCGTGACATATACGATCAGCGAATTTTTTAACGAAGAAACCATCACCGGATCGCTCTTATAATCTTTCAGCACTTCAGCAAAATTATCAAACCACACGAAATGCATCTGCCCGTATTGATCATAAGAGTTGAACGCCATCACAATGGAGTTCAGATTTATAAAAATTGTGGTGAACGCCAACATAAACAGCGGAATAAAAGCAAGTCCCCAGTAAAAAAGTTTGTCCATGAGTTTCTGCTTTTTTATGCTGCTCTTTGTACGCGAAACATGCCTGTAAGCAACACAGCCAATATCGTCGTTTCTTGTCCTTATCTCTTTAAGATTTTTCGTCATCATATTTTTGGCCATTGCCACCAGTTCCCCTTATCTCAAAGTATTATCATAGATCCCGTTAAAATACTGTATTGCCGTGGCTTTCTTGTTACTGTCGGTAAATCCATCTATCGGCGAATTGAACACCGTAACATCTACCAAAGCCTTATTTTTTTCAAGCAGATTGACCTGATCCCAGCTATACATATCCTTATCAAGCGGATAACCGTAAACCACACCTTCCGCTTCGCGTTTTATGTCGTATACGCTCTTGGCATACGTCGAAAGAGAATTATAGCTCTTCTCGCTCAATTCGTAATTATAATCCCTTCCTATCCCCACCATGGTATGAAACAGTTCAAGATTCTCATCGGTAGAAATAAACTGAATGAATTTTTTTGCAAGCTCTGCCTGCAAAGGAGTGCAATTACCGTTTACTACCGCCATTGCCGCCGCACCGTCAAACAGAGTGGGCGCCCCGGCCTGCTGCCCGTCCGGTTTCGGCAACGGCATAAATCCAAAATTTCTGTTCTCTCGTGCAGCATCTTCCCCGAAAGAACCAACCATCTGAACGAACAAATCGTTGGATTCTTCTTCCCACCATGTTCCTTCTATCATGAGCGCGATGGGCTTACTGTCCTCACCGAATCTGCTGCGCAGATAATGATAATGGACCATTTCATGCGTTTCGGAAATATTAAGACTGGCAGGATAATAATAATTGCCCGCAATGATTTTGTAGAGAAAATCAAGCGCATCATAGAGGCCTTTTTGTTTTAATAAATCCGTTCTGTTTTTTATGACCTGTGAAGAAACTATCGGCTGATCACCGTTGAAACCGGTAACAAGCATCGAAGTTGCATCCTGCGTCTTGTTAAGATTTAAATTGTAAAAATAGTTCGCTTCGGTATACCCTTGCGAATCAACGTAAAGCGCGTCGAGAAGATGCTCTGTATACGCCTGTTTATATGTACCCGTCCAGCAAATCGGATATACTCTTCCGCTCACTTCATTGCACCAACGGAAAAACTCCGAATACGTCGCAGGCAGACCGTCATCATAGTCACCCTTGACACCATTGGGCCCCGCAGACAAATCTGTATCGGTGGATCGTCCCGCAATATCCCCGCTTTCTTTAATATAAAGTTTCTTTTCGTTAAATAAGTCTATGTCGTAGACAATTCCCCTGTATGTCTGATAATGCGGAACACCGTAATACTTTCCGTCTACCTTGTACCTCGATTTCTGATCGTCGTTGAGTTTGTCTTCTATAGATTTTTCTTCCCCTTCAATATCAGAGGTCACAATGTCGGATATGTCGTAAAGCTGATTATTGTTTACCAAATAATAATAGTCCAATCTTTCGGTAAAAATCAGATTGGCAGGAGAATTGGCTATGTTGGTTTTAAGATAATTTCCGTCAAACAAATCTTTTTCGTTCAAGGGAATAACCTCCACTCCCTTTTTATTTTCTTCGAAAGATACGTCGGCATATTTCGCCTCAAATGCCGCTATATATTCATCCAGCCAACGATGTCCGAATCCTCCGTCATAGTTACCTATGATGAGCTGTGATTTAGAACTATTAATATTGCCGCCTTGTGTCATGCAGGCACTCAATGGAAACACAAAACATATCACAACCAAACAAAAAGCAATCAAACCTTTAATTTTCTTCATCTTTTTCTCCTTTTTCATAATATTATCGCTCCGCATGTTTAAATTTTATCACTATATTTACCCCTCCTCAACCCCAAAATCAAAAAAATACTCTCATTTTGTTGGATAAATTAAAAAAATTTATGGCTTAAAAAATTATATTTACTTTTTCGCAAAAGCATGTTATTATTTAAATATAAAACATACTATAAACAAAGGTTGTTATGAAAGAAAAAAATAAAAACGTCTATGTTATAAACCAATCTTTCAGTTTTGATATCAGAATACTGCACTGCGGTATAGAAAAAATGAAAAATCATAACCTTTCATATACCCATCTTGACCGATTTGTCCTTTCCTATGTGACAGAAGGCGAAGGACGCTATCTCCTTAAAAAGAAGCTTTACGAGATAAAAAAGGAGATCTTTTTCTAAACCTGCCAGCCGTTATATATTCGCAGTATTCCTTACCCGAAAATCCTTATACGTATTATTATGTTGCATTTCAAGGATCCGCATGTTCTCAGTTGCTTCAACAAGCGGGACTTTCGGAATTTTCACCTGTTCTGCACCTCAACGAACCGTATATTGAAAAACAGATGAAAAAAATTTATTCAGAATTATCGAAAAATACTTTTTCTTCTCTTATCAAAGCCAACGTTGCTCTTTTCAATATTTTCTCGTTCCTCATAGACAAAAATCCTCAAAATCATTTAAAGTTAAACAAATCACAGACGGAAATTTATGTCCAAATGGCATTAAAATATATCGAAGAAAATTACGCATCCGATATTACTGTAGTCGATATCGCCAATTCGATTCATATAAACCGCTCTTATTTGTCCACAATTTTTAAACAGGCAGAACGACAATCCATAAAAAAACATCTGACGCTATATAGATTGGAAAAGGCTCGCATTCTGCTTATGAATACCGATTTGACCGTATCTAAGATTTCAATGCTTACAGGTTTCAAAAATGAAAAAACCTTTTTTCGCATCTTTAAAAAGCATTTCATTTATCCGCCTAACAGCTATAGAAAAATACAACATAATAATATAAAAACACATTGATATACTCTTTTTCTTTCCAAAAACAGTTCCGCTGACATATACGAACCAGGTATGCAACCATATACCCTCACTCGACTTTACGGTCATATTCTGTATGTTAATATTGGTTTTGTTTAGCGCATCAAATTGTTCAGGCAGTTTTCCGACATAACAAAAAGTAATGTATCCATCAACATTTTAAAGGAACATGCCCTAATAATATAATTTTTGCTAAAGATTATTTTTTGGCTGAAGATAAAGAAAACTTGTTTGCAATAAAAATTATTCCTATGGATAGAACAGTATAAGAAGAAGCCTAACCTTAAACCGAAGAGTCTTGAAAATTTGCATTTTGCGCTTAAAAAGGCTGTGGAAGCGTTCGGCAAGAAAGACCCTTGGCAGCATTACAACGGGCGATCCGCAACGATTTTTCACAACATGCCGCCGTTTAGATCGCGCGACCTTTACGCCGTGTCTATTGGGCTGCTTTTCAAAAAATTGTTTGTTACGGGCATTATTAAAAAAACTTTTTTAAACAAGTAGAAATAATTCCCGGGGACGACAGTCCTCGGGATCTTTCTTATGTTCGGATTCGGATAGTTCCGTTATACCGGGAAGCAATACAACAAATCCGAACCAAAATGAAAAGAAGACGAAATCGAATCCCTTTTTCCATTAAAAAGATCCCGACGATTTTCTCGTCGGGATCTTTTTTGTAACAGCGGTTCGACTTGTTACGGTATGGTGGAGATAGTGGGAATTTGCCGAAACCCCGAAGGGGTCCCCTCGGCAAAGCGTCAGGCTCCGCCCTCGCGCGAACGACGCGCGGTTCTTACTATTCGCTCTGTAAAAATTTTCGGCGCGCGTAGTTCTCGTCCGCTCCATCACGCTAAAAGGCACCTCGAAAGGGTGCCTTTTGCGTGGTGGACAGAAACCATACAAATTCGAACCCTTCTTTCCGCTTTTCGGAAAAATGGTTCTGTGTTGTCGTTAATCTGCCCGAAAAACTGTAAAGGCGCTTCTTCTGCGGGCTCTCTCCGTTTCAATTTACCAACCAAAAAAGCAACTTTTATTGCAAAAGAAACAAATACAGCTGAAACTTTTTATCCGGACAAGGTGCTAATTCTTTAAACTTACACAATATTTTTTCTGCGGAAACCATGCAGATCAGCATGATCGCTCCTAAGCCCTTCATTTCCGCCGATCACCGTTACGATTTCCCTCGCTTTTGCCTCATCTTGTACGACAGCATCCCCCACCTTCAACTGAAAAGCCGCTTCAAAATCGGACGGATTATAGATGCGGAACGCATACCCTTCCTCACGCGGTTCGGCCGCCGATAGGACTACATCTCCCTCCAAAACAATTTCTTTGATTTTCACCGTAGGTGTTCCGCCTGCAGGAAACACGTTTAAAGCATAAGGACGTTGGTTAAAAAGTTCCGCTTCCCGGCATACCTGCGCTGCATTGCCGACGAACAACCGAAGGTTGTACTCGTAACGCCCGCAATCGATGCGCGGCAAATATCTGTCTTGCGGATACAGTTCCCGACCGGGGATCGGGTGCATACAGTATCCCGCACCGCGGATCAGCGTAAGAAACAGAAAACCTTTTTCCGCTTTACCTGCATAAACCCCATCGTTTAGTACCGAAAATATGCGCCCGTCGCCGTTCTGCACCCCAAACCACTTCTGAAAAACCGTTTCTCCCTTCGGCTTTTGCTCCCATACATAAGGGCCGTCGCCTACCGGCTTGCCGTCGATAAATTCTGTCGGAACAGGAATTTTCAATCGCACCAGCTTATTTTTATCCATAAATTCAAGCGTGACCTTTAAATCCATAAATGGGAGATCCTTATAGACTTTATACTGCACCGCCATATTGGATTTTCCCGCCGCATGTAAACTTTCAAAAATTCGGCAAATCGGACCGCTTTCAATTTCCCTGAAAGGATATAAATCCTGACCGACAGCACAAAACGAACGACTCTCCTCGCAACTCATTTCATGGAAATCAATCGGATTGTGTCCCATCGATTTTAATTCTTCTTCACTCATACCCCAAGGATCGGACGTATCGTCGTAAAGTTCCGGTATAACAGGATCCTCGAGCAGCGATTGAACGGATCGTATCTCCTTGAACGACGCAATCTTATTCCTATCCTGCAATTTCTTTTTTTCTTCCGTGACACGCACCGTAAACCGCGTTATTCCGAGAGGGTTCAACTTTGCGGTAAACGCAATGCGTTTACGCCAATCGAGCGCGATCGTAGAATCCTCTTTGATTTGCTGACAGGAAAGTTCTTCCCCCTCTGCCGTGTAAACGTGCGGAGCAAAATATACATCTTCGCTCCAATTCTGATCGGCAAGCGTAAACTCCGTTTCGATCACTGTCCGCACCTCGTACGGCATATAATTGAAAACAAATATAGGAAATTCTCCTTCTCCCGCCGGCGGCTGCCCCATTGTAAAATACAAAAATGCACTTGTTCGGCAATCCCGCGCAATTTTTTCACAGGAGGAAAGCATTCCGAGCGCTTCCCTCTCGCCTTCTTCCACGCATGTCCCCGGCAAAATGTCATGAAAAGAAGAGATCAGCAACATTTCTTCAGCCTGCCGCATTGAAGAAAAATCCCCTCCGTATCCCGCCAAACACGCGGCTGTAAGCATTTTTTCCGCGGCATAAAACAGGTTTTCCGCCCTTCGAAAACCCTGTTTTATTCGCGCCATCGACGAATAACATCCCGGCATACATGTTACAAGCGAACTTTTTACTTCGCCTCCGACGTGTACTCCGTCGGCAAAAAGTTTTTCCGGAGTGCTGTGTCGCAAAGACACTCCATCCAATTTTATTTCTGCAATGTCCGACAGATCTTTGCGCGACGGTCCGCCACCATGATTGCCTACTCCCCAAAGCACATAGTCCACTTCTTCCGTGGCCGCCATGTTCGACCTTTTTCCCGCCCCAAGCATGCCTACGCCTGCGCCGCCTGCTTCCCACAAAATTTTATCTTTTGCTTTTCCCAACGCCGAATTATACGAACCGCTGTACGTCGCCACCACTTGGCTTCCGTCCGGACCGACCCAGCGGAAAAAGCGCGACGGATAATCGAATTGAAAAATTCCGTTGGGGCGACAGGTCATATATCCGATAAAATCTGATTTGGCAAGGATCTGCACCAGACCGATACTGTGGCCGAATGAATCGAAATTTGCCGCTACGGCAGGCTTGACGCCGAATTTTTCCATAAAATACCGGCGGCCTCTGCCGATGTTGCGCACAAGCGTTTCCCCGCTCGTCATCAAACAATCGGGCTGAAGGTACCATCCGCCCATTATATGCCATTTCTTCTGCCGAACGAGCTTTTGAATGCGCGCAAACAGCTCTGGCGCATTTTTTTCGATCTGCTCATACAAAAACGACTCGTTATGGCAAAAAATATAGTCAAATTCGTCCGCCAGATCGGCGGCGCTCTTAAACGTCGCGATCGCTGAGGATATCCCTTCGTCCCAGGTCCACTGCCAGACCGGATCAATATGCGCATTGCAAATCAAATGCAGTTTTTTCATATGGAATACCACCGTTTTCACAAATAAATTTTATTGTTCCGAAGAAATAAAAGCCGGGAACATAGTCCCGGCTTTACCGTATCTATTTCAATACCACGAGAACACCTTCGCCGGGACCGAGCGTCAGCTCCAGATTTTTTCCGGATAAATTATACTCGATCGAATTTTGTATCACTTCAAAGGCGTAGCGGTCATTGAAATGCAACGCAACTTTCGCTTGATCGTTCTCCGTGGAATTATTCACGACATAATACGCCGCCTTTCCTTGGTAATCAAAACATCCGACGATTGAGTCGGCTCCCGTTACAGACGTAAGCTCTCTGAAACTGTCCAATCTGCCTTTTTCCGGAATGGGACAGGGCGAATTGCCGTTTGCAATGATCCCCATATGCGCACTGTTCAACAACACATGATCGATCGCTGCCGTATGCTTGTTGATCCTTTGCGCGTAATACCAGCGATCTGTCTTTTCGCCGTAACGCCCGATCAGTCCGCATGTACCGCTTTCCCCGTTGAAAAACACTTCCGGGTGCGCATACGTAAAAAATTGATACCCTTTCGCGCCGTACGCCAAGGACGTGGATATCGACCACCACAGTCCGCCTTCCGTAGGTATATCGTATTCCTCCTGGTTATCGAATTTTCCGCCGCCCTGCACAAAAGTGAAAAACGGGAGCCCTTCTTCCATCGTACGATCCCGCACAAGCTGAAGGTTCTCAAAATAAGTGCTGCGGAAATTGCCGTTGTTGATAAAAGGATACAGGTCGTAAGTATAAAATTTTGCCCCTTCCGTTGCCTTGAAATACTCCGTTAAATATATATCAAGATTCCATTCTTCCTGCATGTTTCCGTCGCCCCAACCGTTGGTCAGCATGCCGTCTGAACACTGATACGACAACGAATTGAAATACAGTGCCGTCGAATTGTCCTGGCCCACCGTTTCATAAAATCTGTCCGAAACTTGTTTCAGATAGGGAAATTCAAATCCGAACGGCTCATCTCTTCCATACAATCCCGCAAAGGAACGGTATTTTTTATGCTCTTCCAGACGCGCCGCAAATTTTTCCGCATCGATCGCCTCTTTATAAGGTGAATCCAGACTGAACAGATAAGAATCGCGCATAAAAAGCATCACGTTATACTTTTCCGCCAATTCGTAAGACAATACGGCATTATCATGATCCAGACTGTAATCGATCGTAGAAGCAATGATAAAGTTTACGCCGCTGTCCTCGATCCCCTTATACACCTCTTCCGTGATCGTACTGTCGATGTATTCTCCGTTCAAACCGTACCCCTTGAACGGAGCATAATACCCGCCGATCGGCATTACGTCTTCTCCCAACACGTCAAACGTATATTTATATACAGGCTCTGCCTCATAAGTGGGGGCTTCCTTTATCGTTCCCGCATTTGATTGGCACGCAGAAAAAATAAACAAAATCGCCAGCCCTAACATTAAACTTATCTTTTTTTTCATATACGTTTTCTCCTAAGCGCAAGTATTGCCGCCGCAAAACACAGCACGGCTGCGGGCAGCGCAACTATTTCTATGCTGCCGGAACAACCGCCGCCGGCATTATCGGTTGTTTTCGGTCTGTAATCCGCTTCGTTTCTTTCGTCCGCAACTTCCGCGTTGCCCGGAATATTTGCGTTTTTATTCGATGCAAACGGAACATCCGTCAGTATATTACCCTTCTTATCAAGATTTTTCAGAGAAATGTCGTCCAAAACAAAGTTGCCGCAAGTTGCTCCTTCGGATACGCCTTCCAGAAAATAACTGTCCCCCATGCCGCAGATATAGATGTGCCCGGATACGCCGCTCTCCATGGCCTGTTCCGCGACCACCGTAAATTTATCTTCGGTACTGTATTTGAGCGCCACCGTCAGTTTCAAATCCTGCATCGTTATGCTTACGTTGAGAATTTTTCCCGCGTTTTCGGTTGCCCAAAAATCATATTTTTCAGGCAGATCGATCATACGATTGCCTCCTACGTTCGTAAGAACGACACGCGCGGGAAGCGGATCGCCGTTCGAATCTTTTTCTCTTTCCCACGTTTCCTTATCGATAGGAACTTCAAAATATACAAGAGGAAGACTCGTGACCATTTTTCCGAAATCGTCGTTCGGCGTACTCGCACCGAACACGGTGCCTATCCAAGACGAAACAGGATACAAAGGCTCTCCCGTCGTTTCGTCTTTTACTGCCTCTCTTCGCACGTCGATCACACTGTATTGCAACTCAAAATCAGAATACTGATACTGCGTTGCCAGATAACTATTCATCGCCACATTGTCAAACCACAGCATTTCGTCTTTTACGTACACACCGTTCGTATACGTCGACATATACGGTTTTGAACTGAGCTGCCAAAGATTCGTGTTAAATTCATTATCGGAAAAATCCGTCACGATATTGACATTTTCCGGTCTGTCGTAATATTCGTTTTTCAGCAAAAAGGAGTCCACCAAAATCTTGACGCAATTATTTTCGTCCGTCTGTTCTCCGTCCATCGCCATTCCGAAATATCCTGCATAAGCGAACTCTTCCGTCCCGTCGAAATCGATGTCGCCGTCAAAGCTTACCCGCAGAGTCCCGCTGCTTCCGGCCTCCAGTTTCAGCATAAATTTTTCCGCATTCGCAGGCAGCTCACGCTCCTCTATGACGGTCGTCTTCGCTTCCTGTTCATCGTATGTTTCCATGCCGTAATAGTACTTGTCTCCGCGCATCGTAAAGTACAGGAAAGAACTTTCCGCTTCGCCTATTTTACCGGAAGACTGTTTTTTCGCCCCCATCAAAATCCCGAAACGTTTTTGACCTTTCCAGCCCTCAAAGGAAATCTGCGCCTCTACGGTGACCACGCTTTCCGCAATGTCCTCTTCCGTTTCCGCATACACATCTTTCGATGCGAACAGCGGATTTCCGTTGCGGTAGTTTTCGTCGAATACCAAATACTGATTCATCCCCAACGACGCAAATTCCGTGCTGGAATTTTTATAGACGGAATACGCTGCGGAAGGATCTGACCCGAAAGATGAAAGCAACTGTCCGTCTTTATCATAGACGCGCATATCCCGTATCTCTCCGTCCTCGATCGCTCCGTTGCCCTCATCGAAAAAGAACCATGCCCGGCTGTTGTCTGTAAAAGGACGCAGTTTTGTATCCGTACTTTTTGCAACCACCTTGAACGCACCGTCCGAAGAAAGCTCCTTTGCTTTTAACTGAAAACTGCCGTCTTCATTGTATTCGAACCGTATCGTTTTTTCAAAGATGCAGTCTGCCGACGCCCCTTCGGACAGTGCGGTCACGTCCGTAAAGGCATAAGGCGTAGGCGTATTTAAAGCACTGCCTTCCCCGTCGACCAATCCTGTGAGGCTGGTATATTGGCTGGACAGCCGCAACGCATACGGTGAGGCGTCTTTGTTGTAACAGATCTTGATGCCGTCTGCTTTTTGCGAAGTCCAGATCTCATCCGTAAAATTATCCGGATAATCCCCGAAAACGATCCACATACTGCCGCCGTTTCCGCCCCAATTTATATTCGTTACGTCGAGCTCGATCGCACCGCCGCCGCTCAAAACCGCTTTTGAGGCCAGCCCCGTGCCCGTCCAAGGCGACTTTACCGTGTATGCCAAATACCCTTCTCCCAAACGAATGCCCGTCCCGGAAGAAGAATACCACGACGCGCTGTCCAGTTCCGTGCCGGAAAAAGAATCATCCAGCAACGTTTTCTTTATGGTCCCTGCATAGACCTTTCCAGCCCCCAAAAAACAGCCGAGTGCAAGAAATGCCGCCAAAGCTATCAAAACTATCTTCTTCATTTTTTTCTCCCGTTTTCAATTCAGGCCAGCCGTCTGTTTGTACTGCGCCCAATCTTTGCTGAGCTGCTGGATCTCCCTGGAAAGAAATGCCGCCACAGTTTCCCTGTCGCCTTCATAGGAAGCCGTAAACTTCATTTCAGGCGATTCGTAAAACACGTTCGTTCTCGCCGTATTGTAAAATATCGGATGCGTATACGATTTATACACATAGACCGCCGACGCCTGCTTTTCAATATGCGACACCGAAAATTCCGACCACCCTTCCGTATCGATGCCGTCAATATCTCCCTCATACCAAACGGGTACCACATGGTTGGTATTTAATATGATTTCGGCACCTTCCTGCGAATAAACAAATTTCAGAAAATCTTTTGCCGTTTCTTTTCCTTCCGCATAGGACGGAACAAACGCGTTTGTCTCCATGCCGCTCGTATAAGTAAGGTTGCGCATCTCCCGCACTTTTGCAATGTCGGAATCGCTTGCAGGTTTTTCTCCCTGCTCTCCGTTATCAATGTAATCAATGATCTGGATCAGTTCTTCTTCGGTATCGATCTCCAAAATATCCACGACGTCCGAAAGAACGGGCGTCTTCATGATGCGGAAATTTTTATTCGACAAATCTTCCCCGTTTTTGGACATTTCCGTTTCAAGCCAGCCGCCGTTGGGCATCATCATCGCTTCTCCCGCCAAAAACTGCGTCTGTAAAATCGTATGGTCCGTGGAATTGGAACCCGCAAGCGTATATCCTTCCGGCGTGATCAGCGAATACAGGCAGGAAAGTGCTTTTTCCACCCCTTCATCGATAAAGTCCGCATTCGTATCCCAGCCGGATTTTGCCATATTGTCGAAATATGTATAAAAATCACTGCGGAACATATCGTTATATGCGCTCGTCCCGCTGTATTGCGCCCACCAGATCGTCCACAAATATTCCCAATAATTGCTCTTGTTATGAACGAACGGAGTCTTTCCGCTTTCCTTTATCTGCAAAGCCAAAGTCCGCAATTCATTCGTCGTCCGAGGCAGTTTCCATTCGGGATGCTTTTCAAACTCCGCTACGTTATACACGATCCCCGAACCGTACATGATCCACGGCGTTGCGTAAACCTTGTCCCCCACCGAGATTTCCGACAAAATGTCGTCGGTAAATTTGGACCGTATCGTCTGCGCTTCACCCGCCGCCGTGGAATCCAACACGTCGCTCAGATCTTCAAGATAGTTTTTATCCTTATATTGCCCTTCAAAATACTGCCTATACTTCGGCCCGTATGAAAAATACAGATCGAAAGAGTTGGCACGCGCTCCCGCCGTGATCGTATCATAAAACGTGTTCATGTTCCCCGAAGGCGTGATCGATAAATACGTGTCCGGATGCAATTCCATGTAACGGTCGATAAGATTCTGGACATATTCCGTCCCGCCGCCCGAATTCCATATGCTGATCTCGACAATTTTGTCTTTTTCATAGTTGCTCAGATCCGGCCTCGTATTCCCGCAGCCCGCCAAAGGCAGGCAGCTCATCGTCATAAATACTCCAAGCAATAAAAACACCAACAACTTTTTTTTCATCTTTCCGTCCTTCCTTTTTTATAGACTCATAAAAATTTCAGCCTTTTAATCCGCCGGCTACCGTGTTGCTCATGATCGTTTCCTGAAACAATATGAATACCGCAAGAATCGGTATGACAGAAATAAACAGTCCTGCAAACAATGTAGGATAATCCGCATTATACTGCATATCGATATTAAATTCATATAACCCTACCGACAATGTCGGTAAATTCGACAAAAACAAAAGCGGCTTTTCATAATCGTTCCAAAGCCCGATGGCGGCTAAAATCAACAGCGATACGATCGCCGGCATAGCCTGCGGCAACATCACTTTGATAAAAGTCTGAAAATCGGTTGCTCCGTCAATATATGCGGCTTCGGCATAACTCCAGGATAAATTTTGGAAAAAACCGTAAAGCACTATAAAGTTAAAGCCGAAACCCGATGTAAATACTATTAAATAAAAAGGAGAATTGTCCAGCCCCAATCCCATTACAAGTTTATATGTGGCAGGAAGGCTTCCGACGATCGGCAGCACCAACACCACAATCGAAATCGCATAAATGAGATTTTTACCGAAAAACGAATATTTGCTCACAACATACGACAGCGTAGTCGCGCAGCCCACGGAAAGAAGCGTGCCGCCGATCGTGTACCACGCACTGTTGACAAGCATCCCCCACATGTTTGTCCGCCTTACCTGCAATTTTTCAAAAGCGGAAACAAAATTTCCGAAAAGCCATTGCTTGGGAAGCTCAAACATATGCAAGACAAATTCTTCATTGGTTTTCAACGCCGATATGATCAAAAACGCAAACGCGTAAAATATCGTAAACGCATATAAAACAAATATTATAAATGCTATTGCGAAAACAACTTTCTCCTGTATTGTTTTTTTGACGATCTTGTTTTTCATTTTTTTTACCCGTCAATATTCTACACTGTCTTGCCATCTTTCCATCAGCTTTTTCACCCCCAACACAATAGGAAGCGCAACCAACGTGAATACCAACCCTACGGCCGAGGCGTATTCGTATCTTCCGCTGCTGGAATAGACTTGCTCGAATATCCAATAGGATATCGTGTACGTATCCCAATCTCCTTTCGTAAACAACAGGATCGGCCCCGACGTCGTGAAAATCCCGACAAAAGTAAATACCAAAAGCGTCGTCACCGTCGGCCATACCATCGGAAGAATGATCCTGACCAGTTCCTTAAAAGCCCCGATCCCGTCCAATCTCGCCGCCTCGATCACCTCGTTCGGGATCCTGTTCATCGCTCCGCTGAGCAAAATCAGATTTGTTCCGAACCCCGTCCAGATCACATAGCAAATGATCGCGTTCAATGCATACCTTTTATCTGCCAAAAATTCCGGAACCGTCGGCATCGAAAACAGCATCTGATAAAATTTTGCGATCGGTCCTTTTATACCGATAATGTTTGCATACAAAATCGTAAGCAACACGGTCGACAAAATGGTAGGGACAAAAAACATGATCCTGAAAAATTTATATCCCGCAATCTTTTTGTAAATAAAATAGCCGATCAACGTAGTCGCGGGCAAAAGGACGAACAACTGCACCGCAAAAAATTTCATCGTATTGCCGAATGCCCCGAAAAGCACCGTCTCCGTATCAAAAACCTGCTCAAAAAACAATGAAAAATTTTTCAGAGACCATACCATTTCCCCATCCTGCAAGATTTGAAAGGCCATAATAACGGAATTGAAGTTTACATATACATAGAAAATTAAAAAATTCAGCAACGGAACGATGATCATTCCCAAAATAAACAGCTTTCGGCGCAAACTGTTTTTTTTCTTAACAACTTTCGACATAAGCCTTATCCTCTTTCATTTTGAGAACAAACTCCTTCTTGGCCGCTATCGGATATTCCTTTCCGCCCGCAATAAGCTTTCCCGGCGCCTCCGACGAATAAACCTTCAATATGTTTTGCTTATAACTGACACGCACAAATCCGTCCGCGGCGGGAATTTCCGCGTCAAAAAATGTCTTTCCGTCAAGATACGGCTGCAACAAAAAGGATTTATACCCGTCTTCGAGAGGCTGCAAGCCTACCAGATATTTTCCGATAAGAAACACCGGACTCGCGCCCCAGGAATGACACAGGCTCTTCCCGAAACGACGGCCGTACATCGCATATTTCTCCGCCCCTTTCAGTGCCGGATCATATGTCTCCCAAAATGTCGTGGCTCCTTCGGATACCATCCCGCCCCAGTAAGATCTGATCACGTCCAGCATTTTATCCGTCCGTCCGAGTTCAGCCATCGCAAACATTTCATAAAATTTCATATACGGCGTTGTTATCGGCTGTACCGCGTCGTTTAAAAGAACTTTTTCAAGGATCGTTTTACGTTTTTGTGCTTCGCATTTGCCGAATATTACAGTAAAGATGTTACCATACCTCGTTATAAGATCCCCTTCGGAATCGTGCAAATAACCTTTCTCCGACCAAAAAACTTCTTCAATTTTGTTCCGCAATTTCCTTGCGGCAAACATCCTTTCCTGCCCTTGATTGATCCCGAGCAATAACTCCATGTTTGCAACCGTCTTCATCGCTTCACAAAATAATATCTGCTCCGCACAAAGCTCTCCGTCGTTCGGAAAATCTGCCCAATCGATAAATACCCATTCGTTGTCTACCTTTTGCATAAAACCTCTTTCGTTCGTACGGCTTATACAAAACTCCAACAACTCTTTCACGCGAGGATAAACATCTTCAATAAATGCGTTATCCCCCGTATACCGATAATATTCACCTACCGCGATCACGACATAAAAGGAATAATCCATTATGCCGTTGATGTGCTGCTCGAATTTCCCTTTGCTCAAAAGCGCAACCAACGTCTTTTTAACCAAATCCCTGTCGTAAAAGCTGTAAAAAGTCATCCATTCGCTTTGCAAACTATCCCCTGCCCATACCCAGCGGTCACGCTTTAAACCATCCAGAAAAAATTCTCGCGACGTAAGTTCCAACGTATATTCCGCAATTTTGTAAATTTCGTTCAGCCGCACATCGTTGCTTACAAATTTCGCCCGCGACTGCAATGGATAGTATTCTTCCAGCCCGCAGAACGTTTCAAACGCAGGCTGATGCAAATTTTGCGGTATATAAACATATCGAAAAGCCTTCGTCAGCCCCGCAACATAAACCGATCCTTCTCCAACGGAAAATATGTCTGTCTGCTCCGAATTTTCAAGATCCAGCGCCTCTTCTTCGCTTTCCCCATAATTGACGGTCATTTCCCCGCGGCGCTTTACCCCTTCAATTACCGGATACGCAAATATTTCTCTCCCGAAATCATAAATCGTTCCGCCACTCAAAGAGGAAACAGGTTTTTCTGAAATCGGAAAAACTTTGCGCTCGGGCAACTTATACTCGGAAGGAAGTGTTTCCTGATCGTAAAACCCTCCGCACTCGCAGGCGATCCATTTCCCGTTGCCGCAATTCGCCTGCCATTGCACCCCGCTTTCACAGCCTTCCCCTGTTACATACAAACAGGGCAGATCGTCAGGATTGTACACCTCTACCAATAAACTGTGTTGCCCCGCATCCAACGTAATTGTATCACAAAAATCATACATATAATGCGGACAATCATCTACACGGACGGATGCCGTGCCGTTCGCTTTTACTGTGATCGCCGTCTTTTTTTTCAGCACAAAACTTCTGAAAAATTTAACAGACGGACACACCGGAGGAAGTTGCCAGCAGCAAAGAACTTTTACGTTTCTTTCCCGGCGGCGATTCATGACTTTATTATACAAACAGTAGGTCAGTTCATTTTTATACCATATCCATTGAGAGCGCATGACCAAACTTTCCTTTTTTATTTATTCTTTATCCGACGTAAGCTATCGTAACTGAATCTATATAAATAGGCGTGTCAGAACCAAACATTATATCTATACTGGATAGCGTAGCATTTTCGCCTCCGAGACTTTGGATCTTTTCCGCATCCCACGTATAATCGGCCCATACACCCCGTTGCTCTATCATACAACCATCCCAGCTTCCGCTTCCGTTGAAGGCAATATTGAACTGACTGCCCGATCCGCCCTCACTATAAACACACAATGTAATTGTAATGCTTTGGATTTGTTCGTATGCAACATTTTCAAAAAGATTGATCCTGAAGCTGTCCCAGTTCGAAGCGGCTGCCTGATCCAATTTTATCACGCCGTCCTTTTGCACCCCGTTCGCATCCTCATAGCTCGAAAGATATTCCGCATAGATAAGATTCGTACGGTTGATTTTTTCCAGATACCGTTCCGAAGAGAAATTCAGCAATTCTCCCTCTTTCAGGCTGTCGTCTTTTGAATATTCAAAACGGATATTATCAATATAAACATTTGTGACGTCCGCAATATTCGTATCCGATTCTCTGCCGGCACACCACATCCATATATGCTCCGCATCTTTGGTGACCGCAGTCAGATCCAACCGCATCGTCTGCCAGCGGCCTGCATAGCATTCGTCCGCGCCTGTCTCGACATTTTTCCACCACACGCCCGTATCTTTTTCATGGAATTTCATGAAGCCGGCGTCATCTGCCGCAATGTATACGTCCACCAAAATCGAAGTATGATTTTTCCAGCTGTCCAATACGCGCGCCTGAACGGCAAAACACACAGCCTGATTCGACGATACGCCTGCCGCCGTGCTCGACGTCAACTGCAAAGACTGCTTGCCGCTGCTGACATAGGCTGCATCCGTATTGATTGTAAATTGATTTTCTATCGCAGGCAAACGAACATTAAAGAGATCGTCCGTTCCCTCAAAATTGCTGACTTCATCCGTTCCTTTGGCAATCAAACGAAGATTGGAAACGTAAAAAGGATGATCGGAATCCCAGTTTTTGATCACAATTTCCATTCCCCATGTTTCAATACTCAGCCCGACATCCGGATTGTCCTGATTGTGTTTATCGTAATTGCGCAAATCAAACGAAACAGTCAGCCATCCGTCGGGAAGGATAAATTTATCATGCACATCGCAAAGTATATAACCGCCAAAGGCGTTCTGCAATGCCAATAACCCCTGTCCCGAATATATATCAAACGCCACAACATCATATTTTGAACGATCCACGGCGAATCCGGGGATTGTGAAAGATGCTTCATTTTCGGAAGGAATTGCTTTGTAAACTCCCTGCCGGCCGTTGATTTCATCACTCACATACCCAAACCAATCCATTTTCTCATTTGTCGAATATCGGCTTTCAAATTGTTTGCTCGACATCGGATCCACAATATCGCTCTCTTTTACCGCTTTGCCTGTCAATCGGATTTCTTCCAATGTACGTATCCCGTCCGTCATCGTAACACGGATGTCCAGATCGTAATCCCGATCCTCCTCGGGAACCGTGATTTGCCCGTCGGCAACGCTCAGCTCCTGCGATTCTTTCCAAACCGAATATACGGGCCACATTTCACGATAACTTTCTACCTCAGGAACAGGAAGAGCCACTGTTTCCCCCATCTTGAACATCCAGTTGTCGTACCCGTCTGTAAGGACATCAAATTCCGTCGTCTCCGTAAGCGTCAGCGTAAATTTCGCTTCCCCTCTGTCCGTCACCAATTTCATCTGAATGGGCTGCGATAACGGCTGCCCTTTTAACCAGTCCCCTTTCAGAACGATTTGCTCGCTCGATTCATAATCCGCCGTATCCAATTCCGCCCATACATCATCTGTCAAAACATACAGCGATTCCACGCTCCCGCCGTTAAGCTCGGCCGAAAAAGTGCAGTCTTCTGCCCGCAATGTGCCGCTCATCGTATGATCGATGTTTTCTACCGTCGGTTTCCCTTCTTCGTTGATCGTAACGGCACATTCAAGCGTAGCTGTATTTCCAGCCTTATCCTCTGCCGTATACGTTACCGAATAAGTCTTGTAATCCAGATTCTCCTGCATTCCTCCGTCATCCGTCACGGAAACTGTTAAAGATGTCCCAAAGCTGTCCTGCGCCGTCACTCCCGCGGCAGCTCCTGCCGTTTTTGCGTCCTTATAACTGATCGATCTCTCCGTCCCCACATTGAACGTCGGCATTGCATATATTTTTACCGCTTTCTCGACACCCGCTTCCGTGCTGTCCCCGTAATAATAAACGATCCGATACGTTCCCGCCACACCATAATCCACTTCGCTGTCATCCACTTTTACGGCCTGCTCCGCCCCGTCTTCAAGAATGACAGATACTCCGTCCGTAAAATCGTATGCGGTTTCCGAACTTTTGATATCCCAATCTTTTGCACCGACAACGGTATAATTTTCCACCTCTTTCGCACATGCCGCAATGACACCCATTAAACAGACAGATAAACACACCATGAGCAATAATTTGATCGCTTTCCTCATAATTTCCTCCTCAAAATATTCTATGATTTTTTTATGCAACCTCAAAAATCATTTTTATGATATACGATAAAACTTCCGATTTCTACCCATATTTAATCATAATATTGTCAAAAATTCCGCAATATAGACTAAATCAGCTTTTCTCCTTATCTTCTGCAACAGCTTATTCGGCCACCCTTGACAACGACAAAATTTTAAAGTATACTAATGCTACGATATCGTGTCGTACGGAGGAATATATGCAACCGACTCTTTACGAAACTCGTTCCGATGCCGAACATCACATCTACTTTGAACATAGTTACGGCGGTGATACCCCCTCCCATTTTCACCAAGCTTTGGAAATCGTATATGTGATCAAAGAAAAAATAATCGTTACTTTAAATGAAAAAACTCATATTCTCTATCCCGGAGAGATTGCCGTCATTCCCAGCTACTGCATCCACTCTTTTCGCTGCCCCGTCGGAACCGAGGCTTTTGTATTTACGATTGCACAAAACGTAATCAGTAAATTACAGGAATTCACAATGGTTTCTTTCAGCAATTTTCTCCCCAAAAATCAGTTTTCAAAGGAAATTGAAAACTGGCTGCGCCTTTGCGAAGAAAAATGGCGCGATTCTAATTATCTGATGCGATACAGCCTTGTCTATTATTTCATCGGACTGCTCCAAAAATATTTTTCATCCACCCCCCAGAGATCAGAAGCAGACAGCCTGATCCCGGAAATCCTAAACTATATCGAAGAACATTATACCGAAGATCTGTCCCTCAAATTTTTGTCTGCTTATTTCGGATACAGCAAAAATTACTTTTCAACCCTTTTCAACCACTGCGTCAACATGCACTTGACAGAATATATGAACCGCGTCCGAATTTTGCACGCTAAACAAGATCTGGACGATGCAAATAACACTGAAACCATTCTGCAAATCGCAACAAAACACGGCTTTAACAGTTTGAACACCTTTTATCGCGCATTGAAAAAATATAACTGCCAATTAAAATCGCCTTTAACATGATCGTTTTGTTCATCCGATCCTATATGCTGCAATTCAAACCAAAAAAGCTCATTGTTGCACCAACAAAAAACTATCGTTCCCCAAAGCAAGGTCAAAATTTGCTACGCCTGTACAGACAAAGAAATATCCCGAGGACGGTACTCCTCGGGATATTTCTTTGTTTTACGTTCGACTCGTTTTGTTATACAGAAAAATCACACAATATATTCAAATCAAAATGAAACGGTTGGCTTGTAACGGTATGTCGGGATACAGCACAATATATCCGAACCCAAACAAAAAGAACTACCCGAAAGGTTCGGATAGTTCCCGTATGGTGGACAGAAATCATACAAATCCGAACCCCCTATTCCGTTTTTCAGAAAAGTGGGTCTGTGCTGTCGTTAATCTGCCCGAAAAACTGTAAAGGCGCTTATTCTTCGTCGATTTCTTCGTAGTAGTAGGAATAATCGATCCCCTTCATGAAGATCTCTCTGTCGTCGATCTCGGTTGTCAAAGCGTTCTTTATGAGAGAAAAAATATCCCTTCCATCTACGGGACTTTTTTTCATTGCCGCAAGATAATCCCTCTTATTGATCTTGCTCCAATCGGTACACTTTCCGAGATTCTTTTTCAGGATCATATCCAGCCAGATCCGCGTGCTTCTGCCGTTCCCCTCCCGAAAAGGATGCGCCACGTTCATTTCAATATATTTCTTTACTATGTTTTCCAATGTGTCTTCGGGCATCTTTTCGATCTTCAAAAGATTTTCCTGCAGATACATGGCAGGAGCAAACGCAAAGCCCCCTTTCGCTATGTTTACCGTACGTATCTGACCGGCAAAATCATACAACCCTCCAAAAATATAAGAATGGATCTGCTGCAATCCCTTTACGGTGCCAACCTCTATATCTTTAATAATGCCCGACTCAAAAAGTTCGTATGCCTTTTGCTTGCTCTTTTCATCGATCGTCGTTCCCATGTCCGTCAGCCATTTTTTGAAAACGACGGATTTTTTACTCGGCACAAGCGCTATCAGCGTATTTACTCCGTCATCGTCGACGACATCCGTCATATACATTTTTCCGTCGCTTGCGGTCAATTTCAGTTGTTTACAAATTGTAATCAACTGCGGATTGCGTCGCTTGAATTGCGACCAATAAATACGCGGATTTTTACTCTTTGTCAACGCTTCTGCGACATCAGCGGCGCAAAACCACCATTTGGAAGATTGTTCGTCCCAAACGGCTCTTACGGGAATATCGTCAAAAAAACGGATGGATGTTTTAATCACCTTGCTGTCCTCAACCGAAAACATTTCATGCTCTCATTATATTATAAAGAAAAAATTTTTTCAAGTAAAATTCCAAATCCACTCTTTCAGCGAGAAACAAAACAAATTGCACACAATTAAAAAACCGATAATATTGACGCTAATTCAATGACGTGTTATAATGAACATAATAATTTTAGGACGTCAAAAAATATGGAATATTATATTGAAACAGGTTTATCAGGCAGAAAAACATATAAACTACATGAAATCACTCCCTATAATTTACTAAATTTAAAATATCTGCGGTCTTTGCGGCTCGAATATACAAGGTGAATGCGGAACAGCCAGATCCGGAGAAATCAAACAAATAGCTTGTTCTCTGCTATTTCTCTTATAGCCATTGGTTCATATTTCAAGGTCTTTTCAACAGCCGAATGTTCTACCATTCGCTACAGGTTAAATGGTAAAATTTTTAAGACATTCTGTAACGATTTCATTTTGATAATTTTTCTCTTCGGGAGTCATTAATTTCAAAATTCTTAACATATATAAAAGAAATCCGGATTTTCAAACTGAACAATGACGGCTCGAAAATGAAAAGGTTCATCTGTTCTTGCACCGGAATTTGAATCTTTTCTAAAATGGTGTTCAGTTTGAAAGAAATTCCTACATTGCAAAAATATAGACGAAAATTCAGTGTTTTACAGAGAAAATCGCCATTTTTGCAAAAGAAAAGACCTTGAAACTGAACAACTATGGTTCATATTTCAAGGTCTATTCAGATGGCAAGCCCGAACAAAAAAGATTTTTTGTCTTATTTTTTGTACAGACTCGAACTTTTCAATTCTGCCCCTGACAATACTTGCGGCTTTCGCAAAAATTTCATGCATTCTCAAAAGATCATTCTTTGGAACAATTCATATGGATAAGAACAATCTTCAAATTGAAAACGAACCACTTAAAAATGATACGAAAATGGAGAATCGGATGGCATGATTAGCGGAACCACATCCTCAAATTCAATTTGTTTAAATTGCTCTAAAAAACGTTCTTTAGCTTCTTCAGGCAGGATGTAATAAGGCTCCGTATCTTATAATACTACAAAAGGCTGAATAAATCAACCCCGATATTGTAATTCAACCCTTTACTGCGCCAAGCTGTATGCCGTCGATCAACTGCTTTTGAAAAACAAAGAACACGATCGCACAAGGCAACATCATATAGAGTCCCACCGCCATTTGCACGTTCGCATACGAATCCACGGACGAAGCGCCCGAAAAACGATTGTAAACGCCCAACGCAAGTGTTTCCACTCTGTCATCGCGCAAATAAAGCAACGGCCCCATAAAATCGTTCCAGTTGCCCATAAAGGTCTGCACCATGATAAGCACCACGACGGGCATACACATAGGCAGCACGATGCGGTAAAAAATCATAAACAAATTTGCCCCGTCGATTTTTGCCGCCTCATCCATCTCACGGGGAATGCCGCGCATAAACTGACGGATCAGGAAAATATTGACCGCCCCGCCTCCGAAAAAAGCTGTGACGGTGAACGGAAAAAGCGTATTGATCCAACCGATTTTGACGTATGTAACATACAGAGGGATCTGTGTACAGATTCCCGGCAACATCATCGTGCTCAAAACCAGCGCGAATACCGTTTCCCGAAAACGAAAGCGCACCTTGGAAAATCCGAAAGCGCACAACGCCGCCGTAAAGGGCACGCCGATTACCTGGCACACCTCTATGATCAGCGTATTGGACAGATTGCTCAGCAACTGTATATCCCAGGCACGTACAAAATTTTGCAGATAGATCTCATTGGGGAAAATATAGACGGGATTGCGATGCAAAACATCCGGATTTGTCATCACGCTTCGGGTGATCATCACAAAAAACGGGAAGAGAAAAAAAACGGAAAACAGAACAAGGAAAAAATATTTGATCACCGAACGAACGATCCGCAAAATCCGCCTGCGGCGGCTTCTATTTCCGATACAGCCGAGTTGTTGTATGCGTTCCATTATTCTCCTCCGTAATACACCCACTTGCTCGTCTTAAACATAATGAAGGTGAGGACGCCGATGATGAAAAACAGGATCCAAGACAGTGCCGAAGCATACCCCATAGCAAACCTGCTGGAAAATGCCTGATTATAAATATTCATTACATAAAAGAGCAGTGAATTATCCACGCCGCCGCCTCCGCCCGTCAGCACATAAACGCCCCCGAATGTCTGCAGTGCGCCGATCACGCCAGTGATAAGATTATAAAATATAACGGGCGAACACATGGGAATGGTGATACAGAAAAGTTTGACAAAAACATTTGCGCCCTCGATGTCCGCCGCCTCATACAGATCGGGGGAAATATTTTTCAGCGCAGCGATCCAGAGGATCATGCCCCCGCCCAAACCGAACAAACCCGTAAAGATAAGCGTCGGCATAGCGGTCGTCTTATCCATAAAAAACTTGCTTGTCGGCAGGCCGACCGCCTCCAGCAACGCATTCATGATGCCACCGTTCGGCTGCATAATGTCGCGCCACAAAAGGCCGCTGACAACGCCCGGAATGATCACGGGCAAATAATAGAGAAGACGGAAAAAGCGCATCCCCCTCGCTTTCTGGTTGAGCATAAGTGCCAGCGCAAAAGAAAGCACCATGTTCAGCGGGATAGACACGAGGCTGTACACGAATGTGACTTCCAAGGATTTGGAAAATTCCGGCCACCCGTCCGTAAAAGGTTTAATATAATTCTGAAAGCCGAAATTTTCGGGCGGTTTGACGATGTTATAGTCAAAAAAACTATACACGAGGGAAGAACACATCGGATAGAGGGTAAAAAACAGAATCCCCAGCACCGTGGGCATGATAAACAACCAGCCGGCATAATTGTTTGCGATCGCCTTATTTATTTTTTGGATTGCGGGCGGCTTTTTGATGCTGCCCGCTTTCACGCTTTTCTTCGCTGTTTCAGTCTTTTCGGTCATATTCAACCTCTGGAGATCAGATCCTGAATGTCTTCGTGTTTGGACACAATAAAATCGTGAAGAGTGGTATATCCGTCGTACCCTTCTCCCGTAATCCACTGCTCTGCGCCCTGCACCAACTGAATATAGCGGGTATCAATGTCCGAATACAGGCTTGCATCCGCATAGCAATAGTAGTTCAGGAACAAATCCTCCGTACCGCTGTACACGAACGCCTCTTGGTTCATGCCGGCATTGGGCTGGTCGCGCCAACTCGAATCATCTTTGAGAGATTGCAAGACAGGTACGCCGTTGCCCGTTTCGCAGAAGGCTTTTTGACCCTCTTCGCTTATGATGAATTTCAAAAACTCCCAGGCTTCGTCCTTATGCGAAGAGTTGGCATTGATACCATAGCCGGAACATCCTACGCCTACCACGTTTTCGACAGGCATCGTGGGAAAAGCCACAAAATCATAATTCTGAATTTGCGCCGCGCGGATCTCCGAAACGGCGGGACGGGTCATAAACCGCATAGCCGCCTGCTGCGCCTCAAACAGTCCCGTTTCCCCCATGACGTCGCTCGCCACACAGTAATTTTCGACCAGTTCGGCGATCTGCCACAAGCCCGCTTCAACGGCCTCCGTACTGCCGTTCTGCACTAATACGGACTGTCCGTTTTCATCCATATATTCGCCGCCGAAACCACGAACAATGGTATACGCCACCGGCGTCCAAGACAAGTACCCGTCCATAGGATAGAAGGACGAATCGAGGAAGCCTTTGCCTTCGTCCATCGCCTCGCGCAGAGCATAGCAGGTGTCCACAAAATCCTGCCACGTCCAGTCATTTTCGGGATAATCAAGTCCTGCCGCATCAAACATATCCTTATTGTAGGCTATGACCAGTTTGTTGTAATCACGAGGAACAAAGTACATCTCTTCGGAATCAGGGCTGAGTTTTGTCGTTTCGATCAGCGCAGGGTAAATATCTTCCAAAAGAGCCTGTTCCTCTTCAAAATAACTGTTGAGCGGCTCAAACAGCCCCACATCGCTGAGCGGCGCATGCTTATCCCCTGCCGTCCATACGATATCCGCAAGAGTATTGGAACTCCAGTCGGTCAAAACGGGCGAATAGTAAGCCGCGTCGATATATTGCGCCTTGACGTCGATGGTAGGCTGCGCCGCCTTAAATGCGGCGATAAATTTGGAGATCGTCTCTTTCTCGCTTGCATCGTTGAGAACTGCGACGGTTATAAGTACGTCGCGCCCCTCTTCGGGCTTATCTTCGGGCCGGCAGGCCGCAACCGCAAAGAAGGTCATCAAACATGCCGCCGATAATAAAAAGGAAATAAGTTTTTTCATCTTTACACTCCTTTTCAGCGTACGACTACGTATCCGTCCGCAAACGGCATGGTCACATACAGGTATCCGTCCTTTTCGGTATAGTCGGTGACCGTCTTTCCGTTTACGACAACGCTGAAGCTATTTTCAGGTTTTTTCAGTTTGACCGTGAGCGTCATGCCCGCTTTTGCATTGCGCACTTCCCAAAGCTCAGCAGAAGTATCCGTGATGCGCAGATCATATTTCGCACCGTTGAACATCAGGTTTTCGATCTCCCAGTACTCCTGCGCTTGAGGAAGTACCGGCGCGACATTCAAAGATCCGACCGCATCGCTGCTCAACCCGAAAAACCCGTAAGGGATAGCCGCATAAAGTATGGCGTTTTCCAAAAACTCCGCATCAAGTCCGAGACCGCCCGCCGTGTTGTCTCCCTGCAACGTCTGCGAGTCGTCGCCCAGATTATCATAATACTCGCGGTAGAAACGGGTGCCTTCGCCGCCTGCCGCCTGCACGTCTTTATACCAGGCGCGGATCTCTTCAAAGCGCTCCCATGCGTTTTCTACGCCCAGAACTTTTATGCGGGAAAGCAGATCATAGAAGGAAGTATACAGCACCGCTCCCCCGTCCTGCACCTGATTGCCGAACGGAACGGTGGCTGCGTTCCAACCCCAGAAATACTGTTTGTCGTTGCGCAGGGTAGACGTTCTCGGCGCAAAGCGGAATTTATAAATGTCCTCGCCCTGCGACGTATCGCCCGAAACGATGCGCGTTCCGTCGATCCAGGACATGATGGACTGTTCCTGTTCCGGCGTGGGAATACCCGCTACAATAGCTTCCTGATTGAAAATGACGTATCCGTAGTCGACGGGATTTTCGTGATTGGGATCGTCCAGATTGTACCCCATATGGAAACGCCCGGTCTCTTCGTTCCAGAAATATTCCTGGATCGCTTTTCTCGTCTCTTCCGCGAGGGCATTCAGCGTTTCGCTGGTTTCGGAATATGTTTCCGTCGTGCCGTCGTTCGCTCCAGTATATACGATCGCATCTCCCACATCGATGCCGTTTTGCTCGGCAATGCTTTCAAGATACGCCATCGCTTTGAGTGCTTTGTAATAGTAGACGTTGGAATAAAAATCTATACCTGGGAAGCCCAGCAGATCCCAATATCCGTTTCCGATTCCGTGGCCGTTTGTCGCCCTGCCACGCTCATCGAGCACAACGCCGTCATGACCGGCAAAGTAGCTTACGTCAATCAGTTTATTCTCTTTTCCTCCCAGCGTCCCGAGCATAAACTGCATCGCTTGGCGATAACGGGTCAGATTCTGTTCCAGCGTATTCAAATCGCCGGTGAATTCCTGATAATTCTTTGCAGCCGTCAGAAGCAAGACCGCATTGTTGGACTGACGCGTATCGTAATTGAAACGTACATAGTTGACGTCCGCGCTGATGTTCATACTTTCCCCTGCCTTGGGGACGATGGCGATCTGTACGCCCGTAATGTCATTGTCGTTGTCCCAACCCCAATTTTCATGAAGATACATCGGGAAATACAGATGCTGCGCAAAGGACGCGCCGATATTTTCTGCGGGAATGGTCGCAAACTCGCTCTGTTTGACCGAATGAGGATAGCCTTCCGTACCAGCGGCATCATCCTCTTTCGTCCGCCAGCGGACAATGATGTCGCCAACGCTGGAATCTTTTCCGAAAGCGCTCTTATCCGAAATGCGCACGTCCAGTTCCAGGAAAGGAGATTTGAGCGTGGTCAAAATCATGGATTCGGGCGAGGTAAAAGTCAGCTCACCCGTGCCTTGATACGTTGTTTGCCACAACCCGCCATCCACCTTTGCCGTATCGGCGTTGGTCGTCCACCCCTGCTCATTGCGGTTAAATTCGTAACCCTTCCCGCCGTTATTGTTGGTGTTATAGGCAGGGAATGGCCAGCCCTGTTGGAAAAATGCACCCGCGGCAGACGTGGTTCCGTCCAGACCGCCGCCCGTAATCGCCCAAACGTATCCGAACTTATCGATATTGACATTCGAAATCCAGTTCTTTATCTTCTCATGTCTGTCGTCCGTGATCTTGCCAGAAGAAGTGGTCGAATCAAACCACATCAGAGCAAGCGATTCCCACTCTTTGTTGAACATGACCGAATCGCCGAGCGCAAGGTCGCCGATCCGCTCTTCGTCATAGCGCAAATGTCTGTGCAGATAATCGTTGATAAAATCATCAAAATCCGCCTGCGTGCTGGAAAAATGGATAAAATCAGCCTCCTCTTTTATGTTTTGGTCGAAATCATAATCATTGAGAACACTTTCCTGCTTTTCGGGCCCTTCCGGGGCGCATGCACCCAGAAAAGCGCATGCACCCAGCGTTGCCGCACACAGAAGGGATACAATCTTTTTCATATCAGTTTTACTCCTATTTCACTACGCTGCGGCGTTTCATCAGTACGCCCGCAACTGCTGCGAGAGCGACCGCCGCCATAACCGCACTGCCACTCGCAACGCCGCTGCAACCGCCTTTTTCCGCCGCATCGTCCTTATCTTCGCCCTGATTGGCAACGAATTTCGCATAAACGACGATGTTTTCGTTGACGGGAGCGGTATCGTCCCACGCGGTCTTGAATTCGGCGTCCGTGTACCAGCCTTCAAAAGTATATCCTTCTTTACGAGCTATGCCCGCCACGACCGTTTCGCCTTTCAGGCATTCCTGCGTGCTGAGCACGTTTTCTCCGTCCATAAAGGTGACCGTTACCGTCTGCGGGATCACGTCCACGGTGCTGCCCTCATACCATTTTCCGCTGGCAGGATCGTAGATGAAGCTGATATCCTCTTTGACTTCCTGCCCAAGCGGCGTACGCAGGCCGGCTTTGACCGTGATTACAAAATTTTGGTTAAGATCGGTGATCTGGAAAGGACGAGGCTTGATCTGTCCGTCTTCGGTATACTCACCGCCGATGACCAGGCGAAGCGTATTGTTGCCCGTTCCGCCCTGCGCGGAATGTACGACGGCAACGTTCGGCCACTGCGAATATTCGTAATTACTTTCCTGGATCATATCATAGACAGACTTGCCATTGAGACAGATGTTTTTCGACATAGTGTCGAACACACCGTACTTGGTAAACGTCTTCAGTTCCGTTTCGCTGTAATCCGCCGATGACCCGACAAATGAACCCACAAAATCGGCAGGCATGGAAATATAGGCATGCTGACGGTTATCGATGTCTTCGCTGAATCGCAAAACAAATTCAACGTTTTTGTTGGAGGCGGCATCCTTCATGACGGGCGCATCCAAACCGACCAGCGTCACCGCATCAAAAGCCGGAGGCTCTTCTCCGGGAGCCAACCACATTTGCGCCTCCTGATCGTATGTAAACGTCACATCGTTTTTGACCTGCACCCCTTCGCCGCGGAATCCCGCTTTTACGGTGATGAGTATATCGTTGTCCCAATCCACTCCTGCCGCAAACGCGTCTTTTACATGCAAGGTCAATTCGGTCGTATTCTTTTCGGGATAGACGCGCACATGAACGTCCACAGCACCTTCGTATCCGTTTTTCCCTTCCTCTTTGTTCATGTCCATCATTTCGCGGACGCTCTTGCCGTTCAGTTGCAGATACTGCCATACGGAAGCACGCAGCCCGTTTGCCTTGATGTTATCCAGCACCGCAGCACCCGTGTCTCCTCCGCCATTGACCTCAATGACGGTCGCCTCCTCGTCACGCGCCATATGAAGCGCGTTTTCGCTGTTGAGCAGCCCGTCAAACACAAGCACAAATTCGACATGATCGTCGTTGTTGCCGAGATTATGCTTATGCGAAACATCCGTCACCGTAACGGGCGCGAGCGTTCCTTCATTGTCAAAGAACATCCCGAGCACGGGATCAAAAGAATAAATAACGTCTTCCGTAATTTTGCCCATGCCGTATTCATCCGCCGCGATCTTCAGCGTCGCATTCTTCGTAAAGTCCGCGATCTGCCCCGCCGCATACTCGTTTTTAATATTCAGGCGGATGGCCGTTTTTCCGTTTTCGTTGAGGATATAGACGTCCAAAGCCCCGTCCGGATCATTCCCGCCCTCTTCCATATTGGCGTCGACCAACTCTTCGATCGTTGCGCCATTGACGGAAATGCTCTTGCGTACCGCATCGCGCAGGCCGCCCGCAACCGCATAATCGTAAACAGCTTCCGATATCTCGCCTCCGCCGTTTGTAACCTTGATCGTACCCGCATTATCGCGCGCGATGTTGTTGATGTTCGTATAACTGAAAAGATCATCGAACAGGATCTTGATCTCGTATCCTTTTTCCGCCGCCTGGCGTTTATCCGTATACACAACGGAAGCGATCGCCAACCCCTTTTCGGCCGCCGGCATCGTCCAGCTCCCCGTCTGACGCGTCCATGTAAATTCAATGTCCTGCGATATTTTGCCGTAATCACTGTGAAAGCCTTTCGCCACCTTGACGGATATATCCCCGCTGCCGATCAGTTCATCAGCGGCAGACCCGTCTTTGATATGAATGCGAAGCACGGATACGGGTACAAAACCGTCGATCATATGTACGTCAAACTTACCGTCCGGATCGTCGCCACCTGCTTCGATATTGGCAGAAATCAGTTGCGCAACCGTATTCCCGTTAATAATAATGTTGTTACGCACAGAATCACGCAAACCGTTGGCTTTAATGTTATCCAGCTTTTCCTGCCCGTTTACAATGGAAACGGTTCCTTCGGTTTCACGCGCAATGTTATTCATTTTTTCTTTATTGATCTGCCCGGAAAAGACAATGCGGATCTTCGTTTCACCGCTCTGTTCCTCAACACGCGCACCGATGACCGTCAATTCAGGGAGTTCGCTTCCCTTCTCCTCCCACAGCCCGAGCTGAGGATTGTAGGTATATCCGATCTCTTGGGACACTTGCCCTACGTCTCCGCAGAACCCTGCACCGATCGTGAGCGTAACGCTTTTACTCATATCGATCGCCGCGGGCGCCGTCTTATTGATGACGATACGCATTTTAGTCACTTCACCGCTGACTTCGATATGAACGTCCATCTTGCCGTCATAATCTCCGCCGGCTTCGGTCCCCGCCTTGTTTGCCGCGATCATTTCGGCAACGGACTTTTCGTTGATAAACAGTTTGTTTTGCACGGAATCGCGCAGACCGCATTCTTTAATGCTGTCCAGCACTGCCGCACCCGCTTCGCCGCCACCATTGACGGCAATGACCGTTGCCTCGTTCTCGCGCGCCATATGTACCGCTCTCCCATTGTATAGAAGACCGTCGAACAATATGGTGATTTCCACTTCCGTAGCGCCTTCCTTATGCGAAACAGACGAAATACCTACTTCACTCTTCCGCACACTCTCTCCCTCAGCCGCAAACGCTACGCCAAAACCGAAGCACATTGCGGCCAGCAACAATACGGCAAGTATTGTCACAAGTTTTGCTCTCATAAAATCCCTCCTGATATTTTCCATAGGATACCTGCCATTGTATCGTTGCCTGTTTCATAAAACAAGCGGCAGACCCCCATGTTGTTCGAATTACTTCCTTACCTGCCCCGTCGACTGACGCACGACCAAATTCATCGGAACAATATATTTTCCCGTCTTCCCCGTCTTGATATCTTCATACAGAGCGCCAAATGCAAAGTTACCGTAAGATTTGCCGTCCTGCGCGATGGTCGTCAGCGGCGGATTGAAAGTCGCACTCGCCTTAATATCGTCCACGCCGATCACGGAAATATCCTCCGGAACGCGCAACCCGTGTTTTTTTATCTCTTTGATCGCACCCATCGCCATTAAATCGTTCGTGCAAATGACAGCTGTCACCTCCGGGTGATTTTTCAGCATATCCCGCATAATCTCCCGTCCGCTCTCCTCCGTCGTCTGATAACACAGGATGCTTCCATACTCCACCGCCGGAAGATGATTGCCGATCACCTTGCGCATCGCCGTCTTAAACGCTGTCAGACGAAAATCATAATAACAAGTTTCGTCAAAAGCACTGACGTACCCGATCTGCGTATGCCCGTTTTCATAAAGATAACGCACCGCCTGCTCGAATCCGTTAAACATATCGGACATCACGTACGAAACTCCGGGTATGTATGTATTTCTCGCAAAATCAGCAAGGATCCGCACCCCTACATCCCGCAATTTGGCCAGATCTTCATCCGTAAAAGAATTGGGAGCCGTCAGTACGTACACCCCTTCCGGAGGATACCTCAAAATATGCTCCATATACTTCTTCGAGTCGTCACGCGTGTCAAAAATATGCACAAAATAATCTTTTTCCAGCGCAGCACGCCGAAATCCGTCGATTGCTTCCAATTGATACACGTTGAAAAGATCTTCCGTCAGATAATAAATCGTGTTTGGCTGCGGAACCCTCTCTCCACATTCGCGCGCTTGTTCGCTTTGATTCGCATACCCCAGCGAAGAGGCCGCTTCCCATACGTTTTTTTCGATTTCGGGAGATACCCGCCGCGAACCGTTTAGCACATAGGAAACAGTTGCCGCCGATACGCCTGCCAATTTAGCGACATCTTCTCTCTTTACTCGTTTTGTCATTTTTTCCGTGCCTGCCTTTTTAAAAAATATTGACTACATTTTTATTTTTATTGTCAACATTATTATAACATGTAAACTATATATTGTCAATACCCTTTTTAAAATTTTATCAAAAATTTTTTCGTCAATTATTTTTATGAAATGTTGCGCTTTGCAGTCGGCATTAATTTTTTTACAGATTGCTGATAAGCAAATAATTATTCGGTGTTATGTACGCATCGACAATGATAAAATTTACGATCCCCACAATGAAATGACACGATCGTACAACGCTATAATTGGCTTCCCCCGCAGGGTATAGGTCTTTTATGAAACCGATATAGCATTTTCATAAAACTACAAAGTGCTTTACAATACGTTGCTTTAACTGATCGTCCTTTTTCTCACGATCACTCTTTTTGCAACACCCTGTTGTAGACGTTACGAAATTTTCAATTCAATGTGCGCCAAGACAAATTCAAAACGAATAGATAAATATTTACATCGAGTGAAAAAGCTGTCTATTGCTCCCAGCATTGCAAAACCACACCGAGATAAGATGCATTTCGTGCGTAAAAATTACGACGAGAGCGCTTTCTCTCCCCTCGAAACCTTCTCTATTTTCAAACTGAACAGTCATTGTTCAAAAATAAAAAGACTCATTTGTTCTCTTAGCGAATTTTCAATTTTTCCTGAAAAGGTGTTCCGTTTGAAAAAATTTTTTTCGCTTCCAAAACAAAGAATGCTTGTTAAGAAAAAAATAAGAGTACCAATCTGAACACAAATGGTTCGAATTGATACCCTTTGACTATTTTCATAATTATCTCCACCTCTGTATATTAAAATTTTATTCTATGGCTTTTTATTGTAGTGAGTATATATTCAACATCAGTATATAATTACTGACCTAAAAAGCCTAAGGCAAGTAAACATTAATTTTACTATACGGACTTTTGGAAAATCTGGAAAGCTGGGTTTTCTTGGAATGGAGCAAAGCCAACGAATTTATTCAAGGCGTCAATTTTCTCAGCAACATGATGTACGCACTCGCCGTCAAATGTGCCGCCGAAATATATAACGATAAAAAACTTGCTATTCGCTATGAAAAAATGAAACAAACAATCTGTAAACTTTCCTTTAACGGAGAATTTTTTGTAGATCAAGCTTTGCGTGACAAAGACAACAAACTTGTATTGACTAATAACATCAGTGAAACCTGTCAATATTATGCGTTCTGGACGGGAATTGCTGACAAAAATACATACTCCGAACTCTACAAAACTTTGCTCGAACATTTTTCAAACAGAGATGCGGAAAAAGAATACCCGAACGTTTACCCTTCTAACGCATTTATCGGAAGGCTTATCCGCATGGATTATTTCCTCTCACAAAAAGAATATGAAACTGTTTTGAAAGAAGCCAAAACCTATTACCTCCCCATGGCAGAACGCACGGGAACTTTATGAGAAAACCTCACCACTGTTGCAAGTTGCAATCATGGCTTTTCGGGATATATCGCTTATTTATTAGTAGAATCTTACAATGCTATACGATAAGAAAATAAACCATATTAAAAAATTACTTTAAATTTCATTAAATAAAAAACTTACAATCATAGTCTACGAAAACAAAATTGAAATCTATTACAATTACACGGACGAAACAAATCCCGGGGACGACAGTCCTCGGGATTTGCTTTACTGTTTTAATTCGGATACTTCCGTTATGGTAAAAAAAACCATACAAATTTAAACCCTGTATTCCATTTTTTGAAAAAAAGATTCTGCGCTTTTGTAATCCACCTGAACATCTGTAAAGGCGCTTATTCTTCGTCATTTTCTTCATAGTAATAGGAATCGATTCCCCAATAAAAATTTCTCTTTCGTCAATATTAAGTTAAAAATTATTCGACTCGTATATATTTTGTATTACGTGTATTTCCGATGCGGATAATGCGTTTTTGTTCTACTAACTTTGCAAGAATCCGCACCGCAGTTGCATAAGAAACCCCAAGTTTCTTCTCCACGTCTGCACGCGTAAGTTGCTTGTTGCAATCGAACAATTTTAATACAGAATCATATTGATCATAATCATCCGCGACTTTTTCCGCAATTACTTTCATATTCGGCAGTGTAATTTTAAAAGCATTGCTTGATACTTCAATAAACGGCTTATCTGTCCCACCCTTGTACGAGCGCATGATTTTGGAAATGCCCGTGCCATATGCCTCTATCAACCGCAACCTATAAAAAACATTCGCCAATTTTTTATTTCGAGGCATGGAAACTCCCAGCATTATATCGTCATACTCGATCCCTTTGGGGAGTCCGCCAATCGAAACAAATTCTATTCTGTCATCAAATATATTGATCAACGTACTACCGCTTAAAGCGTATTCGCGATGAACAAGACTATTCATCAATGCTTCACGAAGTGCCTCTACAGGATAATCCCGCTCGTCTATGCGGTCAAGTCCCTGAAATGTCGATTGCGTACGATTATAACGATCGATAAACGCATAACAATCCGCCATTTGTTTGAGTAAAGAACCTGTAAACTCATGGCGATCTTTAAATATTTCTTTTTCAATACCTTCGAAAACAGCAACCTTGACCGTGTGCTCACATTCATCGGACAACAGCAATGCCAAATTTGTATATAATCCGTCCCGGTTAGTCAATCCGAGCGTTTTTTGTTGAACTGTTCCAAATTCTACTCCTTTATCTTCAAAAAACTTTTTCGCCTCTTCAAACGTCAAATTCTGATTCAAAGAACGAATATCCTCGTATCTCTCTCCGTCAGTATCGCGTATCATCTTTAAAATCATCGACTCTGTTGCCGGTATGGAAGCACTTCCGACACGAATATATACCCCTTCCGGTCGAATACCTTTGCCCGCAATATAATATGGGCAAGCAGAACCCTTTTCCACTTCTATCTCTATCACCGATTTTCCGTCCATTATAACCGCGGAACACTGAATGAACCCCATGACGTCAGGACGTACTGTATTACGGATATGGTTTGTGCAAGCCAAAATGACGGCATCCGTTTCGGGAACTCCGTATACCGTTCCGCCATCTCCGATACCTATATATATTTTCCCTCCATCTGTATTGGCAAACGCAACTACTTCTTTGTTCAGATCAGGTGTGAATTCTCGTTTTAACTCGGTAAATTTATTTTCCTGCATATTGTTTCCTTTTTTATATATTTGTTATTTCAATTCATTTCAACTTGTTTTAATTCATTTTAATTCACTTTTATTATATTTGATTTAAAACGTTTTGTCAATACTTTTTTAAATAATTATAAAAGGGCTCCGTCTTTTGCTTTTTTCGTTTCGACTATCGTAGCATAGCGCCTCGCAAAAGTCAACGGGCGGATAAATTGCAGC
>ENA-UOJL01000493-UOJL01000493.1-human-gut-metagenome-genome-assembly--contig:-P47-NODE-493-length-56727-cov-15.636258_pt1 | contig 56727 bp, 53 predicted proteins | sample MGYA00242347_ERZ723894 | MGnify/ENA metagenome assembly ERZ723894
CGCATGGTCTAAGCCATACGGAGGATTAACTGTTTTACGGACACCCGTCTATTGCAGCCGGGGCCTTGTTTGCTGTTGACGCTTTGCTTATGCCTTGCCGGCGCAGCCGAGGACGTCGACCAGCTTGTGGCGGACAAGCTCCTTGATGTTGGCACGGGCGGGCTTCAGGTACTCGCGCGGGTCAAACTTGTCGGGATGCTCGTTGAAGAACTTGCGGATGGTGCCGGTCATGGCAAGACGCAGGTCGGAGTCGATGTTGATCTTGCAGACGGACAGCTCTGCCGCATGGCGCAGCTGCTCTTCGGGGATGCCGACTGCATCGGGCATCTTGCCGCCGTTTTCGTTGATCATCTTGACATACTCCTGCGGGACGGAGGAGGAGCCGTGCAGCACAATGGGGAAGCCGGGCAGGCGGCGGGAGACCTCTTCTAGAACGTCGAAGCGGAGGGGAGGCGGCACGAGGATGCCCTTTTCATTGCGGGTGCACTGCTCAGCCGTGAACTTGTAAGCGCCGTGGCTGGTGCCGATGGCGATGGCCAGAGAGTCGCAGCCGGTCTTGGAGACGAATTCCTCGACCTCTTCCGGACGGGTGTAGGAGGCAGCGTGCGCCGCGACCTTGACTTCGTCCTCGATACCGGCCAGCGTACCGAGCTCTGCCTCGACGACCACGCCGTGGTCATGGGCATACTCGACGACCTTGCGGGTGATCTCGATGTTCTCCGCAAAGGGCTTGGAGGAGGCGTCGATCATGACGGAGGTAAAGCCGCCGTCGATGCAGGCCTTGCAGGTCTCGAAATCGGGGCCGTGGTCCAGATGCAGGACGATGGGGATGTCGGGGCAGCAGGCAACGGCGGCCTCGACCAGCTTGACCAGATAGGTGTGGTTGGCATAAGCGCGCGCGCCCTTGGACACCTGCAGAATGACAGGCGCCTTTTCTTCCTGGCAGGCCTCGGTGATGCCCTGCACGATCTCCATGTTGTTGACGTTGAAAGCGCCGATGGCGTAGCCGCCGTCGTAAGCCTTCTTGAACATTTCGGTTGAAGTAACCAGAGGCATAAAAAACACTCCTTTTTGTGTAAATCTCCGTGGGATATTATATCACAGGCCGCAGGAATTTCAACCTTTTTTTGCGTATTTCCGCGTACTCTCCCCTTTTTGGCGGGGAAATACAAAATTCTCGTTCAAAACATCCCATATCTTGTGGGAATTCCACCATACGGACACAAGTTTTGAAAAAAACCGGCCGATCTGCATTTTTTAGTTGACTTCCCTATGTTTTTTGCGATATAATACCATTTGCATGACCATGTCGTGCGAAACTACTTTGATTGCTGCGGTCGATTCGACTGTTGAGCATAATCTTACAGGAGGTGTAACCAAATGCTGCGTACCTATCAGCCCAGAAAGCGTCATCGCGCAAAGGTCCATGGTTTCCGCAAAAGAATGGCAACCGCCAACGGCCGCAAGGTTCTTGCCCGTCGCCGTGCAAAAGGCAGAGCTGTCCTGTCCGCCTAAGGATCCGTGGCTGCACCACACTGCTTGAATGAAGGGGCGAACAGTATCGCTGTTCGCCCTGTTTTTTTCGAGGTTCCCGACCATGCTGCACACCATTTCTCTAAAAGGTAACGCGAGCTTCCGGCGGCTGTATCACCGCGGCGCAAGCGCGGCCAACCGCTGCCTTGTGATGTACTGCGGCCGCAACCGCTCCCGGAAAAACCGGGTGGGGCTGACGGTCAGCGCCAAGCTGGGCCACGCCGTGGTCCGCAACCGCATCCGCCGCCGTCTGCGCGAGATCTACCGCCTGAACGAGGGCCGCTTCCGCACCGGCTTTGACATTGTCGTCGTGGCGCGCAGCCGCGCCGTGACCGCCGAGTATGCCGAGCTGGAAAAGGCCTATCTCTCTCTGGCGGACAAGCTCGGCCTTCTGGAGGCGCAGAAATGAAGCGCTTCCTGCTCGCGCTCATCCGTTTTTACCGGAAGTACATTTCCCCGGCCTTTCCGGGCAAATGCCGGTTCATCCCCACCTGCTCGGAATACGGCATCGAGGCCATCGAAAAATACGGCGCAGCCAAGGGTTCCTGGCTGACCTTCAAGCGACTTCTGCGGTGCAATCCCTTCAATCACGGCGACTTCTACGATCCCGTGCCGTGATCGTCCGTCTGCCGCCCCGGCGGCTTCCCCATCCGGCCGCGCAAGCGGCGTTCCAGGAGGAATTCAATGGAATTTATCCGCATCCCCTTTGGCTATCTGTTGGAGTACCTTTATAAGTTCACGACCAACTATGGCCTGTCGCTCATTCTGTTTTCCCTGATCGTCAAGCTGATCCTTCTGCCCTTCTCCGCCAAGAGCAAGAAGAGCATGATGAAGATGTCCCGCCTGCAGCCCCAGCTCAAGCAGCTGGAGATCGCCTGCGGCGACGACAAGCAGAAGCTCCAGCAGGAGCAGATGGCCCTTTATAAGGAAGAGGGCGTCAGCATGTTCGGCGGCTGCCTGTGGTCCTTCCTGCCGCTGCTGTTCCTGTTTCCGCTGTACACGGTCATCCGTGAGCCGCTGAAGTACCTGATGCACCTTGACGAGGATGTCATCACCAAGCTGTCCGAAAAAGCGACTGCCGCCCTCGGCGAGGGCAAAAAGCTCAGCGCCTACTGGCAGTACGACTATGCCAAGAACATTCAGGTCATGGGCGCCGGGATCGTCCCGGCAACCGCCGAATCCCTGAACTTCTCCTTCCTCGGCATCGACCTCGGTCAGGTCCCGAGCTGGAAGATCTGGCAGGCCAAGAGCTGGAACGAGGTCGGCGGCTTCCTGCTGCCCGTGCTCTCCGGCGCGCTGAGCTGGCTGACCATGTTCGCCAGTCAGAAGATGAACAACACCGTCGTCCGCGACGAAAACGGCGAGAAGTCCGACGCGACCGCCGCCACCCAGCAGACCAACAAGGTCATGAATCTGCTCATGCCGCTCATGTCCGTTTGGTTCGGCTTCATGTGGCCGCTCGGCCTGTCGGTGTACTGGCTGGCGCAGTCCGCCTTCGGCATCGTGCAGGACGTGTTCCTCACCAAGCATTACCGCAAGGTCTATGACGCCGAGGACGAGGTCAAGCGTCAGAAGGCCGCCGAACGCGCCGCAGAAGAGGCGGAAAAGGAGCGCATCCGCGCTGCCCGCCGCGCCGCCAACCCCGACGGCATCACCGAAAACACCAGCAAGAAAAAGCAGCAGCTCCGCGAAAAACAGGAGCGTGAAAAGGTCGCGAAGGAGTACGAGTCCCGCAAGCTCGCCGAACAGGGCGACATTCCGGAATCTCCGGAAGCTGAGGGCGCGGACGCAAGCCGTCCCTATCGCCGCGGCCGTGCCTACTCCCCGGAGCACTATTCCGGTGAGCAGCAAGAGAAGGAGTAAGTATGGAAAAATTTATCGTCACAACCGGCAAGACCATTGATCTTGCCGTGGCAGCGGCGCTGAAGGAACTGAAGCTGGACCGGGACAACGTTTCCGTCGAGGTGCTGGAAAATGCAAAGTCCGGCTTCCTCGGCATCGGCGCTTCCCCCGCGAAGGTGAAGGTCACCTACGAGGCCCCGGACGAGGCCGCCCCCGAAGCGCCTCTGACCGCGCTGTCTTCCGCCTCCCGCTCCAAGCCGAAGGAGCGCCCGGAGCCGACCAGCACCATCATCTCCCGCCCCGGCAAGAAGATCGAGCCGGAGCAGCAGGCCAAGCCCCAGCGCCGCCGCGAGGAGCCGCGTCAGTGCCGTCCGGAGCGGACGGAAAAGCCGGAGCGCCCCGAGCGTCCGCAGCGCGCGGAAAAGCCGGAGCGCCCCGAGCGTCCGCAGCGCGCGGAAAAGCCGCAGGAGGCTCCCGTTCCCGCCGCGCCGCAGAGAGTCTATGAGCCCGCGCCCGCCGGCTCCCTGCAGGAGCGCGTGGAGCAGTTCCTGACGGGTCTGCTCCAGCACATGGGCTCCAACGCCGTCCCGCACGCCTATATGATCGACGAGGAAACCTGCCGCGCCGACCTCGTGGGCGAGGATGTCGGGATGCTGATCGGCCGCCGCGGAGATACCCTCGACGCCATCCAGTACCTGACCAGCTATGCCATCAACCATGATGCCGCCAAGCGCGTGCGCATCAGCGTGGACGCCGGCGCCTACCGCCAGAAGCGGGAGGAAGCCCTGCGCCAGCTCGCGCGGAAGATGGCCGGCAAGGCGGTCAAGTATCACCGCAATTTCACGCTGGAGCCGATGAACGCCTATGAGCGCCACGTCATCCACGCAGCGCTTCAGGATTATCCGGAGGTCACCACCTTCTCCACCGGCACCGAGCCGCATCGCCGCATCGTCGTGGCATACGCGAAGGAAAAGTAATTGAAGTATGCAAACCGCCGCATCGGAAACCCGATGCGGCGGTCGTTTGTTTCTCAGGGGCGCCGTTGCTGACATTCTCGTTATCGCGGGTGCCTGCACGCGGAACAGCCAAGGCCGTTCCCTACGGGTGCAACCGAAATTTTGAACCAACACGTAGGGTGCAGTTGAGATTTTGAGCCGGCGTGTAGGGTGCGGATGAAATCCCAAACTCCCGCGTCTTATTTCCCGCTGACCGTCACGATATAATTTCCCGTATTGTCGCTGCAAATGGTATATTCCCTGCTCTGCGGCACCACGACGCGGTCGGCCGGGCAGGAATAGATCTCATAGGCGCTCCCCTGACACTGTACGGTCAGGTGCTCACCGTCAAAGGTGTGCTCATGCAGCAGCGCGATATATTCCTCCAGACAGAGCTTCTCCTTCTGCATCGTGTAGGCATGAACCACGCCGACATAACGGAAATGCCACGGTTCGTAGGAAATGCCCGTGATCTGCGCCTTGTACTCCGGGTAGCGGCGCACAAAGCCGAACTCCCATGCGTGCTCCACGGCCCAGGCGTATTTGTCCGCGCCGTCGAAGCCGCCGCTCGCGCCCGTATCCGGGAAATAGGTGTCGAGGTCGATGGCAAGCCCCGTGTGGTGCTCGCTGTGCCCCGGCTGGGCGATGTACTGCTGGGCATAGACCGCACCCTTGTTCGCCACGGAATTGTCATAGAGCTTCTGCTGGTACTCCTTCGTGCGGAAGCCCGCAACGATATTGATATTATTCAGTCCGGTCGCCTTCTCAAAGGCGTCCATCCAGTCGTTGAGCGGCTGCATGACGCGCTTGTCCACCGAGAGCTCCGTGTCCTTGACATAGTAGCTGTTCGTCTTATGGGAGAAAACATCGGTCAGAGCGGCATCCGGCTCGATGCCGTACTGCGCGTTGACCAGCGCAAGGTCGCCCACGCTGCCGTCCAGCACGGACGGGTCGATCTGCACCCAGCCCGCCGGGATGGGCTTCGTTTCCACGCTTGGCACCTCGCTCGGCGCTACCGAGGACGGCTGCGTCGCTTCCGGCTCCTCCGACGAACCGCCCGCTGCCGCAATGACGATCAGCAGCACCACCGCGACCGCCGCAAGCAGGAGCAAAAGATACGCCAAGGGCGGCATGGTTTTTTTTCTGCGTCTGGTCCGCCGTCTTCTTCTGTAAGGTACCTGCGTCATGGATCCACTCCTCCTGTCTCCTACTATCATATCACTGCGGTGCATCAAATCAAACACTTTTTTGTATCAAAACGGAAAACTTACTGATTGCTTATGTTGATCATCCCCAGCTCCAGGCTGACCCAGACGGAAAGCATAAGCTCCGTTCCGTCCTCCTGACGCAGAAGCAGCGTGCCGACGTCCTCCCCCTTCGGGACGGAAATCTCCGCCGCCTCCGCTTTTACCATCAGCGCACGGCCGAGCAGGGCGCTCAGCTGCGCAAGGCGGCTCTGCTCGTCGTCGCTTTCCCATGTCCAGAAGCCGGAAAACGGCTCCTCTCCGGCAGCCGTGAAGAACATCAGCCGCAGCACCGCACCCGTTTCGTCGTCTATGCTCATGCTCAGAAGGGTGCCGTTCTCCCAGGTCATATCCACGCCCCACAAAAGCAGGCTGTCCCCGTTCGTATAGGTTTCCACAAAGGCCGAGACTGCGGTTTCCTCCGGCTCCGGAGCCTTCGCCTCCTGAAAAGCTGCGCAGACGCGCCGCGCGATCTCCAGCGCCTCGTCGCGGTGCAGCGCGGTGCCCTCGGTAACGGCCATGCGGTAAAGCCTGTCGCTCTTTCCCGCAATGTGCATCTTTTCCGCAAGCGTCAGCGGCTCCATTCCCTCCATGCTGAGCGCCTCGCCCTCTGCATACTGCACCTTGGCGCTCAGACGGGCATCTCCCGTCCGCACGGCCGCCTCCGGGAGCGCCAGTCCTACGGCGACCGCAGCGAGAAGCAGTGCCGCCGCCAGAATATAGTATTTCTTCTTCACGTGCCGTCCCTCCTCAAAAGCGCCGTGACACAGGTTCCGTTGCCGACGCGGCTGGCAAATTGCAGCGTGCCGCCGTGCAGCCTGACGATCTGTTCGCACAGCGCCAGTCCCAGCCCTGCGCCTCCCTGCGCGCGGGAGCGGGATTTATCCACGCGGTAAAAGGCCTCGGTGATGTGCCGCAGCGCCTCCGGCGGCATTCCGCAGCCGTTGTCCATCACGCGGATACGGCAGAAGCCCTCCGTCCAATCCGAGACAACGCAAATAATTCCTCCCTGCTCCATTGCCTTGCCTGCGTTATCCAGCAGGTTGATCAGAAGCGAGCTGACAAGATCCGCATCGAGCATCGCCTCTCCCGGCTCGCAGCGGCATTGCAGACGGATGTGCGCGTCGGCATACACGGGCCGCAGGTGCCGCAGCAGGCTGCCGATCAGGCCGGAAACGTCGGTTTTTGTCCGCCGGATCATCTGGTTCTGCATGACTTGCAGCTCCAACAGCTTCAGCGACAGCGACTCCAGCCGCTTCCCCTCGGAAAAAATGTAGTTCGCCGCGCTCATTGTCTCCTCCTCGTCCAGACTCTGTGTCCGGATGAGATCGGCGTAGCCGATGATGGAGGTCATGGGCGTCTTCATCTCATGGGCAAAGCTGCCCACAAAGCGCTCCTGTCGCTGCACGGATTCCTGAAGCTCGGTGACGTTCTGCTCCAGCCGGGCGGCCATCTGGTTAAAGTCCGAGGCAAGCTGCCCCACCTCGTCGTGGGACTCCACCGCTACCCGCACGGAGAGATCACCCTCGGCCAGCGTGCGAACCGCGTCCGTCACCCGCGTCAGAGGTCGGGTCAGAATATAGCAGATTGCCCAAGCAAGCAGCGCACCCGCCGCGAGCGCGGCAAGAAAGCCGCTGCGATAGAAGGCAAGCTGCTGTGTGCGGCTGACATAGGGCGCAGAAACGTCAAAAACCATTTCCATTGTCAGCTCGCCCAGCCGCCCGCTAAGCTGCATATAATGTCCCTGCTGCGTGTGCAGAAGCTGCACGCTGCACGTCTCTCCGTCCTCCGGAAAGGCGGCGTTCTCCGCGCGAACCTCGCCGCTGCCGTAGAGCTGCTCGCCGTCCTGCGTCAGATAGAGCGCGCACCAGGCCGCAGTGCCGCGCAGCCGCTCCAGCGTCGCGGAAACTGCGGTGCGGTCGCGGCGCATTCCCAGCGTGCGCACCAGACGCACCGTCCGTACCGTGGTGCGGTAGGACTCCAGCGCGGCAGTCTGCTCGCGCCGGAGCGCATTGTCAAAGGCGCGCGTGATCAGCAGCGTCCCACCCAGCCCGTAGGCCAGCGTCAGCAGCCAGACCATGCACACCGTCATTTTTAATCGGAATCGCATCTCATACCTCCAGTCGGTAGCCGACCTTGTTGACCGCCAGCAGTCTGTCCTCCCAGCCTACCTTCTTGCGTAGACGCTGGATATGCAGATCGACCGTGCGGCTGCCATAAGGGAATTCTTCCTCCCACACCCGTTCGTAGATGGTTTCGCGGTAGAGTGCAACACCGGGATTGCGCGCGAAGAGCAGCAGGATCTCGTATTCCTTCCGCGTCAGCGGCACAGGCGCGCCGCCGCGCGTGACCTGCATGGCCACGGTGTCGATGCGCAGTCCGCCGATCTCCAGCACAGCCTCCGTTTTGTTGTAGCGGCGCAGCACCACATCCACCCGGGCCAGCAGCTCCAGAACCTCAAAGGGCTTGACGATATAGTCCTCCGCACCCATTCGCAGACCGCGCACACGGTCATTTAGAGAATTCTTCGCCGTGATGAAAATCACGGGCGTTCCCATGGGACGGAGGTACTCCATCAGCTCAAAGCCGCTTGCTCCGGGCAGCATCACGTCCAGCAGCACCAAATCAAAGGCGGTTTTCTCCAGAAGATCGGCTGCCTGTATGCCGTCAAAAGCGCAGGTCGTCCGGTAGCCCGCCTTGTGCAGGCTCAGACGCATCAGGTCGGAGATTGGCTTCTCGTCCTCTACGATCAGAATGTGATTCATTTTTTGCCTCCCTTCCATCGGATGCCAGCATACAGGATGCCTGCATCAAAACGGCAAACTTTCTGTTTTCCCCAGTAAAAGGATCGGTTTTTTGCGCTTCCCTTGCAAACGCCCGCAGACTGTGCTATAATGCAGTAACCATTGAAAAAAGAGGAGATAACTATGAAAAAGCTCACCCTGCGCCGGTTGGTTCTGACCGCGCTGTTTACCGCGCTGTCCTGCGTCGCGACGCTCGTCATCCAGATCCCGTCGCCCACGAACGGCTACTTCAATCTGGGCGACTGCTTCGTTATGCTGGGCGCATTCGTGCTCGGCCCGTGGCTCGGCGGTTTCGCCGGCGGCGTCGGCTCCATGATCGCCGACCTGATCAGCTATCCCATGTACGCGCCCGCGACCCTCGTGATCAAGGCGCTGATGGCCATCCTCGGCGGTCTGCTCTTCCGCGTGATGGAAAAGCGCGGCCGCAACATCACCGGCGAGATCCTCGGCGCCCTGTGCGGCGAGGTCGTCATGATGGCCGGCTACTTCACCTTTGAGGCGTTCCTGTACGCGCCGGCTTCCGCGCTCAGCAGCTTGCTGCTGACCAACCTGCCGCAGGCGGGCGTTGGCTTCGCGGCCGTGATCGCCCTGTGCGTGCTGCTGGAAAAGGCGCACCTGATGCAGAAGCTGCGGGGAGGCGTCCTCCATGCTTGACGAGCTGCGGCAGCAGGCAGCGCAGGCCGCCGCGCTGCTGTGTGAAAAAGCAAAACTGCACGAGGGGCAGCTCGTGGTCGTCGGCTGCTCCACCAGTGAGATCTGCGGCAGCCGCATCGGCTCGGACTCCCGTCCCGAAGTGGCAAACGTCGTTTTTGACGCGATTTACACGGAGTTGAAGTCCCGCGGGATCTTCCTCGCGGCGCAGTGCTGCGAGCATCTGAACCGCGCGCTGATCACGGAGCGCGCGGCGGTCCCCGGTATGGACATCGTCAATGTCGTGCCGCAGCCCAAGGCGGGCGGCTCCTTCGCAACGGCCGCCTATCACGCCTTCTCCGATCCCGTCGCGGTCGAACACATCCGTGCGGACGCCGGGCTGGACATCGGCGGGACGCTCATCGGGATGCACCTGAAGGAGGTCGCCGTCCCGCTGCGTCTGGGCATGGATCATATCGGAAGCGCGATCCTTCTGGCCGCGCGCACCCGTCCGAAGTTCATCGGCGGCGTCCGCGCGATCTACGACCAGGAGCTTCTATAAAAACAGGGCGGCGACCAGCCGCCCTGATTCTTTATGGCTGCACCTGTGGGGAACGACTCCAAATTTCATCCGCACCCTACGGGACGGTTCAGAATTTCGTCCCTTTACTCCCCGTGGAACTCCTTGCAGAACGGGCGCAGGGGGCAATCGCCGCAGGCAGGATTCCGCGCGGTGCAGGTATCGCGCCCGAACAGCACGATGCGATGGCAGAAATCCGAGCTTTCCTCCGGCGGCAGAATGGCGCGGAGCTGCTGCTCGACCTTCTCCGGCTCCTTGCCGTGCGCAAGGCCGAGGCGGTTGGCAATGCGGATGCAGTGCGTGTCGCAGACGACCGCTGGCTGGCCATAGAGGTCGCCCAGCAGGAGATTGGCCGTCTTGCGGCCCACGCCGGGGATGTGCAGAAGCTCCTGCATCGTGTCCGGCACCTTGCCGCCGTATTCGTCGCGCAGCATCCGGCAGGCCAGCACGATGTCGCGCGCCTTATGCTTATAAAATCCGCAGGAGCGCACATAGGGCTCGACCTCCTCCGGGGTCGCCTCGGCAAAGCTCTCCAACGTCGGAAACCGCTCGAACAGCGCCGGCGTCACGAGATTGACCCGCGCGTCGGTGCACTGGGCCGACAGCCGCACCGCGATCATGAGCTGGTAGTCCTTCGCATAGCCCAGCGCGCAGACGGCGTCCGGGTAGCGCTCCTTCAGAATGGCAATGATCTGCCCAACAGGTTCCATAAACGATCCCTCCTGCCGACATTATATCACAGGAAACGGCAAAAAAGGAACCTCGATTTTGCATTGCTTTTTGCAAACAAACGTGCTACAATAAAAACAATCTATCGAAACGGGGTGGTTGGATGTATCAGCCATTGGCGGACGAGCTGCGGCCGCGGACGCTGGACGACGTGGTCGGGCAGGAGGAAATTCTGGGCGAGGGCAAAATGCTGCGCCGCATGATCGAATCCGGCAAGGTACCGAACCTGATCTTCTACGGGCCGAGCGGCACCGGCAAGACGACCGTCGCAAACATCATCGCAAACGCCACGCAGCGCACGCTCTACAAGCTCAACGCGACCACCGCCTCCACTGCGGACATCAAGGAGATCGTCGGGCAGCTCGACACCTTTCTCGCGCCCAACGGCGTGCTGCTGTACCTCGACGAGATCCAGTCCTTCAACAAAAAGCAGCAGCAGTCCCTGCTGGAGCATATCGAAAACGGCAAGATCACGCTGATCGCCTCCACGACGGAAAATCCCTATTTCTATATTTTTAATGCGATCCTGAGCCGCTGCACGGTCTTTGAATTCAAGGCCGTCACGCCGGACGACGTGGAAAAGGCCGTCCTCCGCGCGGTGAACTACATGGCGAAAAAGGCCGGCCTGCGCGTCACGGCGGAGGAGGGCGCTTACCGCCACATCGCCACCTCCTGCGGCGGCGACGTACGCAAGGCGATCAATGCCGTGGAGGCACTGTTCATCGCGGCGCATCCCGGCGACGAAACGCTCCGGATCTCTATGGACGACGCCAAAGCCGTCACCCAGCGCTCAGCCATGCGCTACGACCGCGAGGGCGACAACCACTACGACTGTCTGTCAGCGCTGATGAAGTCCATTCGCGGCTCCGACCCGGATGCCGCCATCCATTATCTGGCGCGCTTTCTGGAGGTGGGCGATCTTCCCTCCTGCTGCCGCCGCATCCTGTGCTCAGCCTGCGAAGACATCGGCCTTGCCTATCCTATGGCCATTCCCATCGTCAAGGCCTGCGTGGACAGCGCCCTGCAGCTTGGGATGCCGGAGGCGCGTCTGCCGCTGGCGGACGCCGTGATTTTCCTCGCCACCGCGCCGAAGTCCAACTCCGGCTATCTGGCCATTGACGCTGCGCTGAAGGACGTGCGCGCCGGAAAGATCGGCGTGTTCCCGCGGGAGCTTCAGAACGTCCACGCCGACAGCGCCGGGCAGGAGCGCGAGCAGGGCTACCTCTATCCGCACAGCTATCCGAACCACTGGGTGAAGCAGCAGTACCTGCCCGACCTCATCAAGGACGCGAAGTATTACCACTATGGCGACAACAAGATCGAGCAGGCCGCCAAGCGCTACTGGGACGAGATCAAGGGGGAGTGAGCCATGGACGTCCGGCTGAACGACATTCTGGTCATGAAGAAGCCGCATCCCTGCGGCAGCGCCCGCTGGCGCGTCCTGCGCACCGGGGCGGACTTCCGTCTGCGTTGCGAGGGCTGCGGGCACGAGGTGATGCTCCCGCGGAGCAAGGCCGAGCATAACATCAAAAAAATCGAGCGAGACGAAAGCTGAAAAAAGTCTTCGACAGCGCCTTTGGATTTTCTTCCGAAAAGCCGGGCGGGAAATGGGATTTCCCCGGAAAAGTCCCGCGAATCATACAGGATTTCAACAAAACAGGCCGTGATCTCAGGGTGGGATTGCGACCTGTTTTTTCCATGGTCAGGCTCTATAATTTGTCCACGGACGAAGGGAGGACGGGCAGATGCGGGTGTATCTCGATCAGGTTTTTGTGCTGAATCTCTGCGTCAACTACCTCCTGCTGCGGGGGACGGCACGGCTCGGCGCCTCAGCCGTCCGGCGCCGGCGGCTCCTCCTCGCCGCCGGCGCGGGCGCGGCCTACGCCGTGGCGGTATATCTCCCCGGCTGCGGCTTTTTGCAGAGTCTTCCCGTCAAGCTGCTGTGCGGCGTAGGGATGCTGCTCGCGGCCTTCGGCGCGAAAAAATCCACGCTGCGGCTCGCCGCCGTCTTTGCCGCTCTCAGCCTTGTGCTGTGCGGCGCGGTGTACGCCGTGGAGCTGATGAAGCACGGCACGGTGCGCATCCGCGGGGAAACGCTTTTCTATCCCGTGACCTTCGGCAGCGTGGTGCTGACCGCCGGTGCGGTCTACGCCGCCTGCCGCCTGCTGCTGCCGCGCCTGACGCACGCCGCGGACAGCGTCGTGCCCGTCACGCTGGTGCTGCGCGGCCGCCGGGTCCATCTGAGCGCCCTGCGCGACACCGGCAACACGCTCTGCGACCCCGTGAGCGGCGAGAGCGTGCTGGTCGCGGAATGGCGCAGTGCGAAGGGGCTGCTGCCCTTTGATCTGCACGCGGAGGAGTTTCAGTCGCCCGCAGCGCTCGCGCTGAAGCTGAAAGACTATCACCCCCGCCTCATCCCCTACCGCGCCGTCGGCACGGCCTCCGGCCTGCTGCTGGCGCTGCCCTGCACCATAGAGATCGGCAAACAATGTAAAACCGGCCTTGTGGCCTTTTCCCCGTCGCCGCTGTCTGACGGAGGCGGCTACGAAGCACTGACAGGAGGGATCCATTATGCTTAATTTCATCACCCAGCTGCTTTCCGCGTTCTTCCCGTCCAAGGTCATGTACATCGGCGGGAGCGACATCCTGCCGCCGCCGCTATCGGGCGCGGAGGAGCAACAGCTTCTCGCGCAGGCCGCTGCGGGGAGCGACGCCGCCCGGCAGAAGCTCATCGAGCGCAATCTCCGGCTGGTCGTGTACATCGCGCGGCGCTTTGAAAACACCGGCATCAACATTGAGGACCTGATCTCCATCGGGACGATCGGCCTGATCAAGGGCGTGAGTACCTTCCGCGCCGACCGGAACATCAAGCTGGCGACCTATGCCTCGCGCTGCATCGAAAACGAAATTCTCATGCACATCCGCAAGATCTCCGGCCAGAAAACCGAGGTATCCCTCGACGAGCCGATCAACACCGACTGGGACGGCAACGAGCTGCTGCTGTCGGACGTCCTCGGCACCGACGGCGATACCGTGATGCGTCCCATGGAGGAGGACGTGGAGCAGCAGCTGCTGCGCGAGGCGCTGGCGCGTCTGCCGGAGCGCGACCGCTCCATCGTCGCGCTGCGCTTCGGCCTCGGCGGGCGGCCGGAGAAAACGCAGAAGGAGGTCGCCGACCTCATGGGCATCTCCCAGTCCTACATTTCGCGGCTGGAAAAGCGCATCATGCAGCGCCTGCGGCGCGATCTGCTGCGGCAGGTATCATGAGCTGCCGCCCTGAATCTGTCTGCCGAAATCAATTGCAAACTCCGATTTTTTCTGCTATAATGAAAGAAAGAAGTGAAGAAGGAGTATCTGCGCATGGAACAAAAGATTTCGAATTCCGTATTGAAGCGGCTGCCGGTTTATCTTGCCTATCTGAAAGCGCTCCCCGCCGACGCGCCGGAGAACATCTCCGCAACGACGCTTGCCGCGGCGCTCTCCATGGGAGAGGTGCAGGTGCGCAAGGATCTCGCGCTCGTTTCTGACGGCGGCCGTCCGAAGGTCGGCTACCAGCGCATCAGCCTGATCTCCGATATTGAACAGTTCCTCGGCTACGACAACACCAATGACGCTGTTCTGATCGGCGCAGGCAAGCTCGGCCGCGCCCTGCTGGGCTACAGCGGCTTTTCCGAGTACGGCCTGAATATCGTCGCCGCCTTCGATGCAAACCCCCAGCTCGTCGGTCAAGCGGAGGGCGCCAAGCCCATCCTGCCGCTGTCGGAGCTGGAAACCATGTGCAGCAAGCAGAAAATTTATATTGGCATCATCACCGTCCCCGCCGCCCACGCGCAGGAGGTCTGCAACCTGCTGATCTCCAACGGCATCAAGGCGATCTGGAATTTTGCCCCCGTGCATCTGGATGTCCCGCAGGGGATTTTGGTGCAGAATGAGAATATGGCCACTTCGCTGGCGGTGCTTTCCAAGCATCTGTCGGCGCAGCTCAAGGGGTTTTGACCGGTCAGGCAGAAGCAACGTTGAAAAAACCACCGTTTCCGGAGATGGATTTCCCGGAAACGGTGGTTTTTAATAACCCCCTCTCCGGGATAGGTTTTTAGCCGTCAAAATATACGGTTTTCCCGGCAAACTCCCTCGAATTCCACAAAAAAATCCCGACTCCGGCATTGACATTCACAGTAATTATTGATAAAATTGTATCGGTATTTTGGGGTTTCGTCTACCCCTTTGACGGTGCCGCAGGGCATCGTACTATTTTTGTATTGAGAACTGATAACAGGAGGATTACTATGGATCGCGAACGCTACATCACCGTCGAACAGATGGAGGAAGCGACCGCTTCGCTGTTGGAAAACGGCAAAAAAGTCGGCGCCGATAGCTGGCAGCAGCGTGTGAAAAACCAGACCCCCCACTGCGGTTTCGGCGAAGCAGGCACCTGCTGCCGTATCTGCTCTATGGGTCCCTGCCGCATCACGCCCAAGGCGCCCCGCGGTATCTGCGGCTGCGACGTTCACGGCATCGTCGGCCGTAACTACCTGCGCTTTACCGCAGGCGGCTCCGCAACGCACTCCGACCACGGCCGCGAGATCTGCCACACCCTTTACAACACGAAAGAGGGCGGCAACTACACCGTCAAGGATCCTGAAAAGCTCAAGCGCATCGCGCAGGAGTGGGGCATCGAGACCGAGGGCAAAGATATTTTCGATCTGGCTCACGAGGTCGCCGAAACCGGCCTGATGGAATACGGCAAGCCCTTCGGCGTGCAGCGCTTCCTGAAGCGCGCCCCGGAGCACACCCAGAAGCTGTGGCACGACGCGGAGATCGAGCCGCGCGCCATCGACCGCGAGGTTTCCCAGTCCCTGCACATGACGCATATGGGCTGCTCCTCCCTGCCCGAGGCTCTGATCCGTCAGGCGCTGCGTGCCGGTCTGTCCGACGGCTGGGGCGGCTCCATGATGGGCACCGAGTTCTCCGATGTCCTGTTCGGTACTCCGAAGCCCGTGGACACCACCGCGAACATCGGCGTAATGGACAAGGACATGGTCAACATCATCGTCCACGGCCACGACCCCTCCCTGTCCGAGATGGTCGTGTTCTACGCCAATGACCCAGAGATGATCGCGCTTGCCAAGAGCGTCGGCGCCAAGGGCATCAACATCGCGGGTGTCTGCTGCACCTCCAACGAGGTCGCCATGCGTCACGGCATCCCCATGGCCGGCAACTTCCTCAACCAGGAGAACGTCGTCCTGACGGGCGCCTGCGAGGCCATCGTCGTCGACGTGCAGTGCATCTTCCCGGCACTCGGCCCCCTGTCCAAGTGCTTCCATACCAAGTTCATCACCACCTCCCCCATCGCGCAGATGCCGGACTCCGAGTTCATCCGCTTCTCCTCCGAGAGCGCCGGGGAAAACGCAAAGAAGATCGTCCGCACCGCCATTGAGAACTTCAAAAACCGCGATCCGGAGCTGGTCAACATTCCGCAGCTCAAGACCAAGGCGACCGTCGGCTACTCCGTCGAGGCCATCAAGTCCTGCCTGGACGGCGTGACGAACAGCCACGTGGACGTCACCGGCACCACCAAGCCGCTGGTCGATGTCGTCAAGTCCGGCGTTCTCCGCGGCGCCGTGGCCATGGTCGGCTGCAACAACCCCAAGGTCCGTCCGGACACTGCGCACATTGAGCTGATGAAGAAGCTCATCAAAAATGACATTATCCTGATCGTTTCCGGCTGCTCCGCGCAGGCCGCCGCCAAGGCCGGCCTCATGGACAAGGCCGCCAAGGAGCTCTGCGGCGAGGGCCTCAAGCGCGTCTGCGAGCTCGTCGACATCCCGCCCGTGCTGCACATGGGCTCCTGCGTGGACATCTCCCGTATGATGATCCTCGCCTCCGACATCGCCAAGGACTGGGGCATCAACATTTCTCAGGTTCCCGTCGTCGGCTGCGCGCCGGAGTGGATGAGTGAGAAGGCCGTTTCCATCGGCAACTACGTCGTCGCCACCGGCATCGACACTTTCCTGGGCGTCGATCCCTACACCAAGGGCAGCTCCGAGGTCACCGCTCTGCTGCAGGGCGAGCACGGCATCAAGGACTGGGTCGAGGCCAACTTCACCGTCGAAACCGACATTGAAAAGCTCGGCGACAAGATGATCGAAGCCATCGAGGCCAAGCGCGCCGCTCTGGGGATCTGAGCATGAAAGTCGCGATCACCGGCAAGGGCGGCGTGGGCAAAACCACCTTCGCCGCCACGCTGGCAAGGCTCTACGCCGCCGAAGGACGGCCGGTGCTGGCCGCGGACGTCGACCCCGACGCGAACCTCGGTCTGGCTCTTGGGTTGACCGAAGAGGAGGTCAACGCCATCGTCCCGGTTTCCAAGATGAAGGAGCTTGCCAGAGAACGCACCGCCGCCAACCAGAGCAACACCTTTTACAAGCTGAACCCGGAAGTCTCCGACCTGCCGGACAAGCTGGCCAAGGAGATCAACGGCGTGAAGCTGCTGGTCATGGGTACCGTCGATACCGGCGGAAGCGGCTGCGTGTGCCCCGAGCACGTCATGCTCAAGGCGATCCTGTCGAGCCTCGTGTTCCGTAAGGAGGACGTGGTCATCATGGACATGGAGGCCGGTCTGGAGCATCTGGGCCGCGGCACCGCAAGCATGATGGACCAGTTCATCGTGGTCATCGAGCCGGGCGCTCGCTCCATCCAGACCTACACCCGCATCAAGCAGCTTGCAAAAGACATCGGCATCACGAGAGTGCGCGTTGTGGCAAACAAGGTGCGCAACGACTCCGACCGGGAGTTCCTGAAAAGCCGCATCCCCGAAGAGGATCTGCTCGGCTACATCAGCTACAACCCCGAGGTCATTGACGCCGACCGCCGTGGGCTTTCCCCCTATGACTGCTCTCCCTCCGCGCTGGCTGAGATCCGCGCGATCAAGGAAAAGCTGGACCAGACTGATAAATGAAACGATCTGAAAGGATGAAACGATAATGGCATTATTTGAACGTGTATTCCGCGGCTCCGACGAAATGTTCGCCAAGGCCGAGCAGGAACTGAACGCCGTCATTGCCGAGCTGGGCGAGAGCGCCCCCATGGCAATGCCCTCTACCGCATATTATCTTGCCTGCATCTATGCTTATCTTGGCAAGAAGGTGACCAACCTCGGCGAGCTCAAGGCCGCGATGACCGACATCCGCGCCCTGATGACCCGCGAGAACCGCACCGCCTCTATCTTCTCCTCCGGCGTTGCCACCGCGATCGCCGCGGAGGTCATCGAGGCCTGCAAGTACGCCCGCAGCGAAACGCCCTATGAGGGCACCGCCTACCACGGCCATTTCGCAGACGCCGAAGTGCGCGAGCTGGGCGTGCCGCTCGTCACCGGCGATATTCCCGGCTTCGTCGTCATGATCGGGCCGGCTCCCTCTGTGGAAGAGGCCGTCGAAACCGTCAAGGGCTATCAGTCCCGCGGCATCTTCGTCTTCCTCATCGGCGGCATCATCGAGCAGCTCGTTTCCAAGGACTTCAAGATGGGCTTCCCCGTCCGTGTCGTTCCCGTCGGCGAAGAGATCTGGTCCGTCGGCCATGTCATCTCCCTCGTCGTCCGTGCGGCGATGATCTTCGGCGCGATCCAGCCCGGCGACTGGGACGGCTTCCACCGCTACACCTTCGACCGCATCAACGCCTTCGTCAACGCCTACGCCCCCGTGCCCGACATCACCGTGGCCTGCGGCGCCGGCGCCATCAAGATGGGCTTCCCCGTCATCACGAACGACGCCAACGATATGTGGGCCGTTCCGAAGAGCCTGATCATCTACGAGAACACCAAGGACTGGATCGACACCTCCATCGAGGCCCGCGGCATCAAGCTCAAGATCACGAACATCGACATTCCCGTGTCCTACTCCTCCGCCTTTGAGGGCGAGATCATCCGCAAGGGCGATATGCAGGTCGAGGTCGACGGCTCCCGCAAGGACTGCTTCGAGCTGGTCGTCACCAAGGACGCCTCCGAGATCGAGGATCACAAGATCACCGTCGAAGGCCCCGAGATGGACGAGATCCCCGTCGGCAGCAAGATCTCCCTGTCCTACACCGTCGAGGTCGCCGGCAAGTCCATGCAGCCCGACTTTGAGCCTGTCTTTGAGCGTAAGATCCACCAGTTCCTCAACTGCGTCGAGGGTCTGATGCACACCGGCCAGCGCGACATGATCCGCGTCCGCGTTTCCAAGGCGGACTTTGAGGCGGGCTTCCGCTTCAAGCACATCGGCGAAGTCCTCTACGCCAAGATCAAGAGTGAATTTGACACCGTCGTGGACAAGTGTCAGGTCAAGATCGTCGTCGGCGACGAGCCGAACAAGGCTCTGCGCGCCGCTGCGAACGTCATTTTCGACAAGCGTGACGAGCGTCTTGCCTCCATGACCGACGAATCCGTCCCCGTGTTCTACTCCTGCATCATGTGCCAGGCCTTCTCTCCGAGCCACGTGTGCATCGTCACTCCGGAGCGTCTGGGTCTGTGCGGCGCCGTTTCCTGGCTGGATGCCAAGGCGACCAACGAGCTTGACCCGCAGGGTCCCTGCCAGGTCGTCACCAAGGAAAAGTGCATCGACGAGCGCCTCGGCTCCTACGAGGACGTCGACGAAGCCGTTGCCAAGTATTCCCACGGCGCGCTGGAGCACGTCACGCTGTACTCCCTGTTCCAGGATCCGATGACCTCCTGCGGCTGCTTCGAATGTATCTGCGGTGTGGAGCCTGTCACGATGGGCGTTGTCATCACCTCCCGTGAGCACGCGGGCATGACGCCTCTGGGCATGACCTTCTCCGAGATGGCCTCCATGACCGGCGGCGGCGTGCAGACGCCGGGCTTCATGGGTCACGGCAAGCACTTCATCGCCTCCAAGAAGTTCATCGCAGCCGAAGGCGGCCTCGGCCGTATCGTGTGGCTGCCGAAGGAGCTCAAGGAGCAGATGCGCGAGAAGCTCGACGCGGCTGCCAAGGAGCTGTACGACGTCGACGGCTTCACGGATATGATCGCGGACGAAACCATCTGCACCGAGGACCCGGAAGAGCTGCTGAACTACCTCACCGAGGTTGGCCATCCCGTCCTGTCCATGGAACCCTTTGATATGTAAAAAAGTACGCCCCGCAGACGTTGTCTGCGGGGCGTACAGCTTGTCAAAAAAGTCCTTTTGGACTTTTTTGACAAGCTGCCTACAAAATTGCAAAATCAATATTTGTAGTATTATTTTGCAATTTTGATCGCTGCGGCGGGTTATTGAACGCGAAAGGGAACCCTGACGGTTCCCTTTCACACTATTCTTCCCTCCGAAACTTTCGGCTGGATAGGTTTTTTGACAGTCTGGGGATTCCCCGCAGACGTTGTCTGCGGGGCGTAATCTATACCTTCTTAGCCTTCTTATTCGGCTCTTCCCGGGGCGGGGTTTTTATGTGCCCGGGTTGTATGCCGGCGGTCACATTATAGGCAGCGGAACGTCCGTTCCTGCGCCTGCGGGCGTACAAAATCCCCCGCCGTCGGTTCCCGACGGCGGGGGGGGATGTATTCCGGAATGACCTTCAGCGCAGGCGGAGCGCGCCGATGATCGTCTGGATCCCGGCGGTTTCCGCCGCGTCGTCCAGCACGATGTTCAGATAGACAGCCGCCCCCGGCTGCACACTGCCGGCGTCGATCAGATATTCCACCACGGTACAGGCATTTCTCTCGTCATACCACTCTACGCGCCGCGCCGGATGACCGTCCAGCTCCAATTTCTGTTCGGAATAGGCAGGCTCGTCCCGGCGGGTGTTCAGTTCGCGGCTGCGCAGGCTTACATCCTCTTCATCGGCGCACCAGAAAGCCTCCAGCCGCGCCCCGCCGCTCAGGGACACCAGACGGTTGGCCTCCATCTGGTAGCGCGAGGTGGAATAGGCCAGCTGGAGATGGCCGTCGGCCAGATTGACCGATGCGGTCTTGCCCGTCGGATCGTTGGTCGCACCCTGTGAACCGGCCCTCCACGCGCCGCCCACCGTATCCGGCATGGCGGCATTGGCCTCCAGCGCCGGGAGATACCAGTCGAAATAGCGATAGGGCAGCTGCTCGGATTCTGTCGACTCAATGTCGCTCCAGAGAAGCCCCCACGGGCGCAGGAAAATGGAATAATTGTAGCTGCCGGACGACTCCGTGCGCGCGCCCTCAATGAGCAGCATATTTTCATAGGGAAAGAGCGTCGGCTCAATGACCCAGTCGCCGTACTCCAGCATATCCCCGGCGAAATAGCCGGATTTCGAGGTCGCAATGCCAGGGTCCGTGCCGTCCTTGCCGGCTTCCAGAGAAAGCCTCACCTTGCCGAGCGGCTCCTGCGCGCTGTGCTCCTCGTCCCAGAGCGTCACCGTGCCGGAGGCATCGGTGCCGATCTCCACGCGGGCGCACAGATCGCTTCTCCTGTTTTCCAGTTCGCTGTAGCCGCCGGTCGCGCCGTGGATCTCCCACCAGCCGTACCAGTTGCCGTTCCATTGGCGCTGCAGGCTCGTATCCTCCTGCAAAACCTGATTGGCAAGCTCCGGCAGGAGCTCAGCCGCCGGAAGCTCCTTCGGAAGCTGCTCCGCGCGCGTGAGCGTGTATTTCTCGCCGTCCAGCGTCAGGGTCAGCACGCCGTCGGAGAGGATACCCGCATAGCTCACCGTCCCGTCCGTGACGGTGAGGCATTCGCCGTCGAGCTTCCACGAAATCTCCGTCTCCTCCCCGCGGCAGAATACACCGCTGCCACCGTCCTCCAGTTGAAGCCACACATCCGCGTGGCTCAGATCCGTCTGGCTGGAAGAAACCGCCATGCAGACATACCGGCCCGCGGCATCATCGGAGGATCTCGCCCCGCAGGCGGCGAAAAACAGCAGCAAGCCGGACAGAAACAGTACGCATAGCTTTTTCAATTCCGGCTGCCTCCTTCCACCCTGTGCAAACGATGATTCTATACTATTATAAATTATAACAGCCACAGAACGGAAAGTCCACAGTTTTTTGTGAAAAATGACCGGGCATGGCGCATTTCTGTCAAAAAAACGCCATGCCCGAACGAAAACAGGCAGAATCACAGCAATTTTTTCAGTTCCTCCATCGCCGCGGCGATCGCGCCCTCCCCGCAGGGCGCGACGAAGCGGTACGGCCCGCTGCGCAGCGCTGCCGCGCAGTCCGCGGGGCAAAAAGCATAATCCGACTCGTTCAGCAGCGGCAGGTCGTTCGGCGCATCGCCCGCGCCGACAAGCACCGTGCAGCCCATGCGCCGCGCCAGCTCACGGGCGCTGCTTCCCTTGTCGCAGCCCAGCGGCCAGCACTCGACGATGCGCCCCATGGAGCGCGCGACATTTGCCCGGCCATGGCTCAACTCGCGCAGTACGGCCTCAATACGGTCAAAATAGGCGATGTCCTCCGGTGTGATGGAGCCCACAGAATCATATTCCGGCCTGCGGAACTTGCCGTAGACGACAATTTTGACCCACGGACGAGGGATGGGTGCGTCCCCGGCGTAGGCAAATTTCGCACCGACGCGCCGCAGATAGGCATCGCGCATGGGGTCGTCCCCGTAAGCGTAGCAGGAGTCCGGCGTCTGTACCTCGATGCGCACGTCGGGAAACTGCGCGCACAGGCCGTCCAGAATTTCCTGCGCGTCGTCCGGCATATCGTACTGGAACAGGAATTTTTCCTCCCGGTAATCATAGCAGGCCGCGCCGTTATACAAAAGGCAGGGTGCATTGATGGGCAAAAGCCGCGCCTTTTCCCGAAACAGCGGCACGCTTCTGCCGCTGGCGACCGAAAACACGCCGCCCTCCGCGACAAACGCGCGGATCGCGTCCAGATTTTTTTCAGGGATGCTGCCGTCCATGGCGGTGATCGTGTGGTCAAAGTCCGCTGCAAACAGGACGCCCGTAAAAATGCCCATAAAATTTCCTCCGCTCTGTTTTTCTGCGCTCCATCATAGCACAGCTCGCGGGAAAAGTCCATGCGAAGTTTTGCCGTCCTCGCGCGGCAGCAAAAAGCAGCGGGCCGGAAAGGGGAAGTCCAAGGCCCGCTGCAATTATGTATGATTCAGAATTTTCCGCCGCCGCCCCCGTGGGTGGAGCCGGAGGAGCTGGTATGTGAGCCGCTGCCGCTGCTGCTGCCGGAGCTGCTGTTGTTCTTCGGGCGCGCAGTGCGAGACACAGTGCGGTAAAGGAACATGTCGCGGTCTGTTTTCAACTGGAAGCTCCCGTCGCGGATGTAATCGGCGGCGCTCGCCTTCGGCCGCACGCTCTTGAGCTTGCTCTTCATGATGTTCATCGGAATCAGCGCGAGCAGCATGCCGAGCAGAAGGGCAATCGGGATCCAGATCAGGGAGAGCGGCTCCTTGGGCAGATTGCCGGTGTCATAGACATTGCCGTTCTTCGCCTCGGTGATGAACTGGTCGGCAAGCTCGGCGAAGCGGACAAAGGCGTCGTAGTAATTCGCGTCGCCGAGATCCGGCGTAATCTTCTCGCCGATGTAGTCGATACCCGCCAGCGTAAAGGCCTGCATACCGTAGCCCTTGGTGGAGATCCACCAGTCGCGGTCCTCCATGGACACGAGCAGCAGTGCGCCGTCGTCGCTATAGCCGTTATAGTCGTAATAGTCGTCGGCATATTCCATGGGCGATTTTCCGCCCAGCGTATTCGCCGTGACGACGACGAGATCCATCTCCTGCTTCGTGGAAATCTCCCGCAGGCGAAGCTCGAGCTGGCTCTTATCATAATCGGACATCAGGTTCGCGTCGTCCACGACGCGGGGCTCAGCGCTCACGCCGGACAGCGCAAAGGCCGGAGCCGCCAGAAGCATGAGAAAGCAAAGCAATACGGAAACTGCAAAGATCCTACGTTTCATGTCCTTTGTCCTCCTTACAGCAGCCACATCAGCCAGCGCACGAGGAATACCGCGGCGCCGAAGATGGCGGTATAGATCCCAAACCAGCGCCACCATGCGCCCTTGTCCATGGGAAGATTCCCGACAAACTTTCCGGTCTGACCGTTCATGGCAAAGACATATTTCTCGCCGCGCCATGTGGTATTGAGCAGCCAAACGGGATACAGAGCGTATTTTGCTTTCCCGTTTTTGAGCCGGATGGAGCTGTTTTCCACCGTGACGGTGGAATAGCCGCGGACGGTATCGCGGAAGGCCTGCTCGGTGCTCTTCCTGACGCGCTCGTTGGCGCGGCCGATGCTCTGTTCGGCATCGACGTCGTAACGGTCGGCAAGGTAGCCGGACAGATATGCCGTCTGGAAATCCACTGCATCCTTGAAATCAAAGGGCTCGATGGATTCCATCAGATCGTCCGGCATCTTGGTCGAGCCGTCCACCGGCACGCGCTGGAAGCCCACGCAGCCGGCACGGTAGGCTGCAAAAAAGCTGGTTTCGGTATAGTTATAGTCGCTGTCGCTCCAGGTGCGCACGCGCGTGGCACGGTAGTTGATGTTCGCGTCGGCATCGGCGTCAAAGAGCCAGAAGGGCACGTAAATGCCGCGGATCTCGTCGATGTGATTCTGCGATTTGAACAGCTTGGGCAGCAGCCGCTTGCCGGACAGATGCTTTGACATGGCCACCTTCGCCGCCTCGCGGTCGAGGCGGAAGGGGATGACGTAGTCCGGGCGGAGGTCTCCCGCAAGCTGGCTTGTCATGATGACGGGATTGTCACAGAAGGGGCAGTGCGTCGCCGCCGTGGTTGCGTCGGCAATCACCTGACCGCCGCAGGAATTGCAGGCGTAGACGCGCATTCCCTCTTCCTCGCCGGCCTGCCACTGGCTGCCGGCTCTGGTGTTCCAATTCATCTCGTCGGGCGTTTCTTCCTTCAGAACCTCGTCATAGTTCTTGAGGGTTTCCATCTCGAATTCCGTGTCGCAGTAGGGACACTTCATTTTCTGAATGCTGCTGTCAAACTCGATCTTTCCCCCGCAGCATGGGCACTTGTACTCCAAAACCTGCGCCATAATCGCACCTCTCTTTAAAATTGGCTGCGCAGGGGCAGAGCCGCCCGCGCAGCCATCGTTTTATGGATTACTGTACGTCGTTTTCGTCAAAGGGGTCGCCGCACTGCGGGCAGAACTTGGGCGGATGCTTGGGATCCGCAGGCTCCCAGCCGCACTTGTCGCAGCGATACAGGGGCGCTCCGGCGGGCTTTGGCTTGCCGCATTCCATGCAGAACTTGCCCTTGTTCACCGCACCGCAGGAGCAGCTCCAGCCTTCCCCGGCGGCGGGCTTCGGCTTGCCGCATTCCAGACAGAACTTGCCCGTATTTACGGTGCCGCAGGCACAGGTCCAGCTCTCGGCAGGCGCGGGCTTCGGCTTGCCGCACTCGCGGCAGAATTTGCCGGTGTTGCCCGACGCGCCGCAGGCGCAGCTCCAGCCCTGTACCGGCGCGCTCTGGGGCGCGGGCTGCTGGTACTGCTGTTGCTGCTGACCGGCCATCTGGTAGAGCGACTGGTTGTTCATGCCGCCCGCCATCTGCGCCATATTCATCCCCATGAAGCCCATCATCGCGCCGCCCTGGTTTCCGGCGGCGGTCTTCATTGCCTCAGCCTGCGCCTCGGTAATCTTCGCGGCGGCAAGGCCGGGATCGCGCAGGGTGGCCATCTTCTGCAGATCGGAGATCTGCTTGAGCTCATCCGGCGGAACCTCCGTGGAGAGAATATTGACCTCCTTGATCTCGATGCCGCGGTCTTCCAGCCATTTCTGGGTGAGGTTCTTCTTCAGCTCCTCGGCCAGCTCCGGCTCATGATCCGCAACCTGAGACGGGCGCAGCTCCAGCCGCGACAGCGCTGCCAGCGACGGACGCATGGCGGCGATGAATTCTTTTTTCATCGTTCCGTCGAGATCCTTGCGGCTGTAGGATTCCTCTACATTGCCCGCAATGTTGCTGAACAGCATGATGGGGTCGACGACCTGATAGTTATACGAACCGTGGCAGGACAGATGTACATCCATGTCGAGACCGATGTTGCGGTCGACGGCGCGGAAGGTGATGGGCGTGGCGGTGCCGAACAGATTGTCCTTGATCAGCTTGGTATTGAAGAAATAGACCTGCTGCGTGCGTCCGGTGTGCCCGCCGAAGGAGATGCGGCGGCCGATGGTCTTGAAGGTCTTGACGACATTCTGGCCGAGGCTGCCGGAAAAGATGCTCGGTTCTGCGGAGGAATCAAAGACAAAGGGGCCTGCTTCTGCGGTAAATTCCACAACGGCGCCATTGTCCACAATGGCCATCGCCTGACCCTTATTCACAATAATCAGCGAGCCGTTGGAGATGACATCGTCTATGTTGCTGTTTCTCGTGTTGCCCTTGGTGCTCTTGTGGCCCTTGACGATTAGAACGTCATCAGGCATGGAGGGACATTCAAAGAACTCCAGATACTGGTCCTGAATGACCTGCCTTGTAGCATCGATCGCTACCCGGATAAGTCCCATACTGTTTCTCCTTTCATCCTGCGTGATTTTCGCGTGAAACACGCTTTCTGCTTTTATTATATCAGAGCCTTGTAGGTTTTACAACATATTTCTTTTCTTGCCAAACCCGCCTTTTTGCGGTATGATGAAGGAAAAAAGGAGGTACAGCCATGGAACGGATCCTGATCGTGGAGGACGAGGCGGCCATCGCGGATTCGCTGGCGCGTTTTTTGCAATCAGAGGGCTTCTCCGTGCAGACGGCGTCCGGACAGACCGAGGCGCTGGCGGCGATAGAGAAAGCGGAATTTGATCTCGTTCTGCTCGACGTGGGGCTGCACGACGGCAACGGCTTTTCCGTCTGCTCGGCAGTCAAGCAGCGCAGTAAGAGCGCCGTGATCTTCCTCAGTGCGTCGGGCGACGAATTCAGCGTCGTCACCGGGCTGGAGCTGGGCGCGGACGACTATATCGCAAAGCCCTTCCGTCCGCGGGAGCTGCTCTCGCGCATCCGCAGCGTCCTGCGGCGCACCGGGCGGAGCACCTCCGTGCTGACGGCCGGCGCCGTGCGCGTGGACACCGACCGCGCCGCCGTGACAAAAAACGGGCAGGAGGTCTTTCTCTCTGCGCTGGAATACCGGCTGCTGCTGGTCTTTCTGAACCACCGCGGCCAGACCCTCAGCCGCACGAAGCTGCTTGAGGAGATCTGGGACGTGGCGGGCGATTACGTCAACGACAATACCCTGACGGTCTACATCAAGCGCCTGCGCGACAAGCTGGAGGACGACCCGCAGGAACCCACGCTCATCCGCACCGTGCGCGGCGTGGGCTACCGTCTGGAGGAGCCGCCATGCTGAAAAATCCGGAGCTGCGCCGGGCGCTTCTTCTGTGTGTGCCGCTGGGCGCGGCGGGGACGGCGGCGGCGTTTCTCTTCAACCGGCGCGCGGGTATCGTCACAGGTGCGCTGTGTCTTGTATTTCTGCTGATTTTTCTTCTGGATGCGCACCGCCGCTACCGCGGCATGGCGCGCCTGACAGACGATCTGGATGCCGTCCTGCACGGCAGGCCGGGCGTGACCTTCGCGCAGTACACCGAGGGCGAGGTGAGCCTGCTGCGCAGCCAGCTTCAGAAGCTGATCGTCCGGCTGAACGAGCAGGCCTCCCAGCTCCAGCAGGAAAAAACGCAGCTCGCCGAGGCCATGACGGACATCTCCCATCAGATCCGCACGCCGCTGACGGCGGTCAATCTGCTGCTGGCCGAGCTTTCCTCGGCCGGACCGGAGGCGCGGGAGGCCGCCGTGTTCGCCCTGCGGCAGCAGATGGGGCGCATCGACTGGCTGGTCAACGCCCTGCTGAAGCTGGCAAAGCTGGACGCGGGAACGGTACGGCTCCAGCCGGAGCCCGTTGCGCTGGATGCGCTGATCCGGCGGGCGGCAGAGCCGCTTGCCATCCTGATGGACGTCAAGGGGCAGTCCTTGGAGATCCATGCCTCCGGCAGCGTGGTCTGCGACCCGCAGTGGACGGCGGAGGCGCTGGGCAACGTGCTGAAAAACTGCACGGAGCATATGGAAAACGGCCGCATCACCGTCACGGCAGAGGAAAACGCCGTGTGCGCCTGCATCCGCATCCGCGACGAGGGCGGCGGGATAGACCCGGAGGATCTGCCGCATCTGTTCGAGCGCTATTACAAGGGAAAGAACGCCTCGGCGCAGAGCGTGGGCGTCGGGCTGGCGCTGTCGCGCTCCATCATCGCGGCACAGAACGGCACCATCAGCGCCGGGAACCGCCCGGACGGCGCGGAATTCTGCATCAAATTCTACCGGACGATCGTATAAAAAACCCGCCGCAGTGCGGCGGGGCTGGTGATCAGCAGACGGTTTCGATCTTGATCAGATTCGTATTGCCGGAGGTACTGTTCGTAATGCCGCCGGTCATGACGACGTTGTCGCCCGACTGCAATCGGAACAGCTTGCGCGCCGTGCGCAGCGCGTGGTAGAACAGAACGTCCGTGGAATTGAACTGTTCGCTCAGCACGGGCAGCACGCCCCAGGACAGCGCCAGCTTATACCAGACCTTCTTGGTCGTGGCCATGCCGATGATGTCCACCGGCGCGCGGAAGCGCGACACCATGCGCACCGTCATGCCCGACAGGGAGCTGACCACGATGGCCTTGGCATGAATGTCGATGGCCATGCAGCAGGTGGAATGGGACACCGCGTCCAGAACGCTCTTGATCTCGAAATCCGTGTTCTTGAAGCGCTTTTCGTAGCTGATGTGCTTTTCCGTCTCCTCCGCGATGGACGCCATGGTCTCCACCGCCTTGACCGGGTATTTTCCCGCAGCCGACTCGGCCGAGAGCATGATGGCGCTGGTGCCGTCATAGACGGCGTTGGCGACGTCGGAGATCTCCGCACGGGTGGGGCGGGGATTGTGGATCATGGATTCGAGCATCTCCGTGGCGGTGATGACGCGCTTGCCCAGCAGGCGGCACTTGGTGATCAGATATTTCTGGATGGCCGGCAGCTCCGTGAAGGGCACCTCCACGCCCAGATCGCCGCGGCCGATCATGATGCCCTCGCAGGCCTCGCAGATCTCCTCGATGTGATCCACGCCGCTGCGGTTTTCGATCTTGGCGATCACGTCGATGTGCTCGCCGCCGTGCGCGGCAAGGAAGTTTTTCAGGTCAAGCACATCCTGCTTGCGCGAAACGAAGGACGCCGCGACGAAATCCACGTCGTTTTCGATGCCGAAGAGCAGATCGTCCCTGTCCTGCGCGCTGAGGTATTCGTGGTCGAACACCTTGCCGGGGAAGCTCATGCTCTTGCGGTCGGAGAGCTCGCCGCCGTTTTCAACGCGGCAATGGATCTCCGTGCCCTCGATGGCCGTCACCTGGAAGCTCACAAGGCCGTTGTTGACCAGGATCGTGTCCCCGGCGCGGAGATTCTGCGGCAGGCCCGCATAGTTCACGCCGACGATGTGCTCATCGCCCACGATGTCGCGGGTGGTGAAGGTGAATTCCGCGCCGTCGGCCATCTGGACGCGGCCCTTCTCAAAGGTGCGGATGCGGTATTCCGGCCCCTTGGTGTCGAGCATAATGGCGATCGGCAGACCCAGCTCCTCGCGGACGCGCTTGATCATGTCGATCTTTTCCTGATGCTCGGCATGCGTCGAGTGGGAAAAGTTCAGCCGCGCGACGTTCAGCCCCGCCCGGCACATGGCGGCAAAGGTCTGCGCGTCGCTGCTCGCAGGCCCGATGGTGGCAATGATCTTTGTTTTTCTCATAATGGCCTCGTTTCTGTGGGTTCGTCAGTTCCGCTTCTGGCTGCAAGCCGTCCGGCTGCTTTTCAAAAGTACATGGATGATCAGCATGACAGCAACCGTTTTTCACCCCTCCATCTGCAAAAATGACGTAAAAAAAGACTTCATCCCGCCGCGAACGCGGCGCAGACGGAGTCTGTCGTGACCGGGACGGCCACGGAAAACAAAAAAGACAGAACCCACCGGTTCTGTCCGAAAATGCCCCGCGGCACTCCCCGCCGGAAAACCGGCGATCAGCAGGAATAGGACGCTTCAAAAGCTCCTATGACAGACTCCACCGCTCCTGCTAACCATTATAGTCTATCACGCGCGGGCGCGGTTGTCAACCGAAAAGCCGAAAACACGGCAGACAAAGATCCCCGCGTCTGCGACCACATTCGATAAAATAAGAACGAATTGTTAATTTTTTTCCATTTGCAGTCTAACAGGCGAAAAACTGCAAAAATTCACTGGAAATCTGCCGCCGCCTGTGGTATAATGCTATCCGGTGGACATTGGCTTTCACCAATCGTTCCTTAAATTACTGCCGCCCTGCGGCAGATATCATGATCAGGAGGAAACACATATGGAAACCTATGGTCTGGAAAAACTGGGCATCATCGCCCCCAAGGCCGTTTACCGCAACCTCGGCCCTGCACAGCTCACCGAAGCAGCGCTCCGGCGCGGCGAAGGCAAGCTGAGCAACACCGGCGCTCTGGTCGTCACGACCGGCAAGTACACCGGCCGTTCGCCTAACGACAAGTTCATCGTCGACACCCCCGCTGTCCATGACGACATCGCATGGGGCAAGGTGAACCGTCCCATCTCCAAGGAAAAGTTTGACGCCATCAAGGGCAAGCTGTGCGCTTACCTGCAGGGCCGCGAAGTCTTTATCTTCGACGGTTTCGCAGGCGCAGACCCCAAGCACACCAAGAAGTTCCGCATCGTCAACGAGCTGGCTTCCCAGAACCTCTTCATCCATCAGCTCCTCATCCGTCCGACCGCGGAAGAGCTGGCCTCCTATGGCGAAGCGGACTACACCGTCATCGCCGCCCCCGGCTTCAAGTGCGATCCTGAGATCGACGGCGTTCATTCCGAAGCTGCCATCATGATCGACTACGAGGCACACCTCATCGTCATCTGCGGCTCCCAGTACTCCGGCGAGATCAAGAAGAGCGTATTCTCCACCATGAACTATGTTCTGACCAAGGAGAACATCCTGCCCATGCACTGCTCCGCCAACATGGATCCCGAGACCCATGAGACCGCTGTCTTCTTCGGCCTGTCCGGCACCGGCAAGACCACTCTGTCCGCCGACCCGAACCGCAAGCTCATCGGCGACGACGAGCACGGCTGGGCTGACGACGGCATCTTCAACATCGAGGGCGGCTGCTACGCAAAGTGCATCAACCTCAAGGAAGAGAACGAGCCCGAGATCTATCACGCCATCCGCTTCGGCTCCCTGGTCGAGAACGTCGTCATGAACGACGAGACCCGCGAGTTCGACTTCGACGACGGCAGCCTGACCGAGAACACCCGTGTCGGCTACCCGATCAACTACATCTCCAACGCTGCCATTCCCGGCGTCGGCGGCATCCCCAAGGTCGTCATCTTCCTGACGGCTGACGCTTTCGGCGTCCTGCCCCCGATTTCCCGTCTGGACGAGAACGCTGCCATGTATCACTTCGTGACCGGCTTCACCTCCAAGCTGGCCGGCACCGAGCGCGGCGTCACCGAGCCGCAGCCCACCTTCTCCACCCTGTTCGGCGAGCCCTTCATGCCGATGGATCCGTCCGTCTATGCTGAGATGCTCGGCAAGCGCATCCGCGAGAGCGGTGCGAAGGTCTATCTGGTCAACACCGGATGGGCCGGCGGCAGCGCCGCTTCCGGCGCAAAGCGCATGAAGCTGGCTTATACCCGCGCCATGGTCACCGCTGCCCTCAACGGCGACTTCGACCACATCGAATTCAAGCATCACGATGTCTTCAACGTTGACTATCCCACCAGCTGCCCGAACGTCCCCGACGAGATGCTCGACGCACGCGGCCTGTGGGCTGACAAGGCTGCTTACGATGCACAGGCAAACAAGCTGGCCACCATGTTCGCAGAGAACTTCGCAAAGAAGTATCCGAACATGCCCGCTTACATTGCTGAAGCAGGCCCGAAGGCGAAGTAAGTGTCCCCAAAACCCCGTCCCCATTTTGAGGGACGGGGCTTTGTGATGTCCTTTTGGTGCAGGCCGACGGACTTTCGGCGGCCGCAGCGCCGTCTGAAACGATTTTTCCCCCGTCCGTTCCCGAGCGCGCATTTTACGTGAAAAACGTAAAAGGGTGGCTATTTTGCGCTGCTCGTCGTAATGGAATGCCCGTGGCTCTTTGAGCCACGGGCAGCAGAGGTATTTATGGAATTCTTTCGCCGCCGTCGGCCATCCGCAGATCTTTCCGCGGCATCGGCGGGCGTCGGAAGCAGTAGCATCCGCTTCTGACGGTTTCAGAATACCAGACAATCATGGAAAAACTGTGAACAGACTTTGAAAAAAGAAATAATCATGCAAGCGCCGCCCGATAAAAGACGTCAATGCGCTGCATCAGCTCCCGCCAGACACCGCCGGTGATGGATTTATCTACACCGGCGTAAAATTCTGCCCGGACGTCCTGCGGGATCTCGCCGCCGTATGTGTCATAAAGCGCGGCATAGTCCCGGTTAATCTGCGCAACATAATCCGTGTATTCCTGCGTGTGCGGGCGCAGCAGGCTCATATGATCCTCGCCCTCCAGCAGCAGAATTTTCACTTTCGGATTCGTCAGTTTCTCCCGCTGCGCGGAAAGCGCCGCGCCGTCCGGCCGGACGGTCGTGTCCGCCAGGCCCTGCACGATCAGGATGGGCACAGCGCAGCCGTTCACCGCATCGACTGCGGAGCCGTTTGCTGCGCTGCCGAACAGCACCCACTGGTGCAGCAGCACAAAAGGCGCGCCTAGGTAAGCGGCCGGCCCGCAGTAGTCGCTTGCCGTTTCGCACATCATTTTCATGGGCACAGCATAGCCCGACAGACTGACCGACGCGGTCACATCGTGGTCATAGGCCAGAATTTCCGCTGCGGCGTAGCCGCCCCAACTGTGACCAAACAGCAGGAGGGGCAGCCCGGACAGGGCGGAATCCTCTTCGACGCAGTTCAGTGCCGCGTCCAGATCCAGCACGGACTGGGACAGGCCGACCGTCGTTTTGCCCTGCGAAGCGCCGGTGCCGGTGGCGTCGTAGGTAAACACGCTGTACCCCTGATCGACAAACCACATTGTCTGCGGCAGATAGGTTTCCGCCGTTGCGCCGAGGCCGTGAGAGATCACGACGAGCGCCTCGCCCGGCTCGCCGTAGACCCAGCCGGTGAGAAGATTTTCACCGGAATAGAAGCGCAGCTCCCTGCGGGGATAGTCCTGCGCCACATCCGCGTAGAGCGGCCATGCACTGACCGTCTGCGCGTCCACGCGGTGAAATTCCGCGGAAAAGACGATATGCGTCGCGGCGACGGAGCCGCAGACATAGACGAGCAGCACTGCTGTGATCAGAATTTTCCACTTTCTTTTCATGCGATATTTCCTTTCCCGCGTCGTGTAATCCAGTATACCGCGCGGGATTTCAAATGTCAAACACTGCAAATTCCTCCGTTCCCACGGAGTCCATAGAGAGGAGAACGAAGATGAAATATGTATTTGTATTGGGCGGCGTCGTGTCGGGTCTCGGCAAGGGCATCACCGCCGCATCTCTGGGCCGTCTGCTCAAGGCCAGAGGGTATGCGGTGACCATGCAGAAGTTCGACCCGTATTTCAACGTCGACCCCGGCACAATGAACCCCATCCAGCACGGCGAGGTCTTCGTGACCGACGACGGCGCGGAAACCGACCTCGACCTCGGCCACTACGAGCGTTTCATCGATGAAAAGCTCAGCCGCGTGTCCAACGTCACCGCAGGCCGCATCTACCGCACCGTTCTGGAGCGTGAGCGCCGCGGCGATTTCGGCGGCGGCACCGTGCAGTTCATCCCCCACATCACCGACGAGATCAAGCGCCGCTTCTACCGCGGCGACGGCAATAAGGTCGCCATCATCGAGGTCGGCGGCACCGTGGGCGACATGGAAAGCGCCCCCTTCCTGGAAGCCATCCGTCAGTTTCAGAACGAGGTTGGAAAGCAGAACGCCATCATCCTGCTTGTCACGCTGATTCCCTATCTCAAGGCCTCCGGCGAGATGAAGACCAAGCCCACGCAGGGCAGCGTCCGTGAGCTTCAGGGCATCGGCCTGCGCCCGGACGTGCTGGTCTGCCGCTCGGATTATCCGCTCACGCAGGACATCCGCGACAAGCTGGCGCTGTTCTGCAACGTCGAGCCGAGCCACGTGCTTCAGAATCTGGATGCGGAGATCCTCTATCAGGTGCCGCTGATGATGGAGCACGAGCATCTGGCGGACGTCGTCTGCGAGAGCCTCGGCCTGGAAAACCGCACGCCCGACCTTGACCAGTGGCGTGAGATGTGCGCCCGCTGGATGCACCCGGAGAAGTCCGTCGAGGTCGCGCTCGTCGGCAAATATACCAAGCTGCATGACGCCTATATCAGCGTGGTCGAAGCGCTCAAGCACGCGGGCGTCGCCCATCGCACGGATGTACGCATCCGCTGGGTGGATTCCGAAACCGTGACGCCGGAAAACGTCGCGGAGGTCCTCAAGGGCGTGTCCGGCGTGCTGGTGCCCGGTGGCTTCGGCAGCCGCGGTATCGACGGTATGCTCTGCGCCATCCGCTACGCCCGCGAAAATAAGATCCCCTATCTGGGTCTGTGCCTCGGGATGCAGCTTGCCATCGTGGAATTCGCCCGCGACGTGCTGGGCCTGAAGGACGCGCACAGCATCGAGCTGATGCCCGACACCATGCACCCCGTCATCCACCTGATGCCGGAGCAGGAGGGCGTGCTTGATCTTGGCGGCACGCTGCGCCTCGGCTCCTATCCCTGCAAGCTCGCGCCGGGCAGCAAGGCGCACGAGCTCTACGGCGCCGACCTCATCCATGAGCGCCACCGCCACCGCTACGAGGTCAACAACGACTACCGCACCGCACTGACGGACGCCGGAATGTCGCTGTGCGGCCTGTCCCCGGACGGCCGCATCGTGGAGATGCTGGAGCTGCCGGAGCATCCCTTCTTCCTTGCGACGCAGGCACACCCGGAGTTCAATTCCCGCCCGAACCGCCCGCACCCGCTCTTCCTTGGCTTTGTGGGCGCAGCCGTTGAGAAACAGGAGAAAACGAAATGATCCAGCATATTGTCATGTGGAAATTCCGCGAGGGGACCGAGGCACAGGCCGAGGAATTCCTGACCCGTCTGGCCGCACTGGATGGGCAGATCGAGTGCATCCGCTCCATGGCCGTGCGGCGCAGCGCCGTTCCGGGCAGCGCCTATGACGCGGTGCTGGTGTCGGAATTCGACACGCTGGAGGACGTCGCACGCTATAAGAACGACCCGCGTCATGTGGCCGTTTCCTCGCTGTGCAAGGAGATCCGCACCGACCGCCGCGCTATCGACGTGACGATCTGATGTGGTATGTCTACGTGCTGCGCTGCGGCGACGGCACGCTCTACACCGGCACGACGGACGACGTTGCCCGCCGTCTGGCGGCGCACCGCGCCGGAAAGGGCGCGAAGTACACGCGCGGCCGCGGCCCGCTGGAGTTGCTCTATACCGAGCAGTGTCCCGACCGCTCGGCGGCGCTCCGCCGGGAGTACGCGATCAAGCAGCTTTCCCGGGAGGAAAAACTGCACCTGATCGGAAATACGGAACCATAAGTCAAAACCACCGGCTGAGCCGGTGGTTTTGACTTTGCTGTAGGGATGGGAACATCCGTGCGCGGCCTGCGGCAGGCTGGGCGATCGGAAGCTGTCTCAGCCTTTTTTGTGGCTGCCGAAATATTCTTGCAGGATCTCCAAAGCCTCCTCCCGCAGAACGCCCTGTGTAACCTGCGGCTGCCAGAAGGAATTGTCAAACACCATTTTGGAGCAGTTGCAAGCCTTTTTTGCCGAGAATGTTCTCAAGGTCAATGTTGCCGGCACCGTAGACCAGTCTGCCGAGCTTCACCCACACCATTGCACCACTGCACATAAAGCAGGGCTCACAGCTGGAATAGAGGGTGTATTCGTGCAGATCGGTGATGGCGGTCCGGGCGCAGAACTCCCGGATCAGCCCTGCCTCGCCGTGGAAGGTGGGGTCATGCTTCGTGTAGATCTGATTTTCATTGGAGAAGACGATCTTGCCGTCCTTTACCAGCACCGCGCCGAAGGGCTCGTTGCCATGCTCTGCGGCCAGCTTGGAAAGGCGGATGGCCTCGCGCATGAAGGTCTCATCCTCCGGCGAGGCATCGTCCGTCAAAGCGGATTCCACATCCGCCGTGGTGATGAGGGCGCCATGCTGCAAGTAGTAGATGGCCCGCAGCGCGCTCTCATGGGCTTCCTTGGAAGAACCGGCCACGGCATCTTTAACCACATGGATATGATAGTCGTTCTGATGGGCGTCCACCGCCGTATAGTGGATGCAGACATCCGTCAGCCCGCCGATCAGATAGAGGGTGTCCACGCCAAGGCCCTTCAGCAGGATTTCAAGATCGGTGGCGAAGAACGCGCTGTAACGGCGCTTGGAGATCAAATATTCGCCCTCGATGGGGTAGGTCAGCTTGGCGTAGTCGTTTTCCGGGCGGTTTCCCACGCAGTGGATGCCCTCGGAGCCGTCCAGCTCCCGGCCGAAGTCCACCATGTCAGGACGGCGGCACTCCTTGATCTGAATGACGGGCAGCTTCTTTGCCCGGAATACATCCAAGACCCGCTTGCCGTTGCGAATGACGGCCCATCTGGGGTCATTCATGTTGTTTTCGTTCATTTCCATGAAATCTTCCTGCTGGATGTCGATGACCAGCAGGGCGCAGTTTTTCTCCAGTTTCATTATAAAACCTCCGTGATTTGATTATTATTTGTGAAATCACGGAGAAAGCTAATACCGATCCATGTTCTTTCCAAGGGCTTCGCGCATCAAGAAAACCTTCTCCTGCACTTTGCAACGCAACTTCTAATTCTATTTTACCACATCGCCCTGAAAAATACGACGGCAGCCGCGGCGGGAAAACCGCTGCGGCTGCCGTATGATTTATGCCTCCGTCCTCGGGAAGCGGACGGTGATACGCGTGCCCTTGCCCGGCTCGCTTTGCAGGTCGATCGTGCCGTGGTGATACTGCACGGCGTGCTTCACAATGGAAAGTCCCAGACCGGTGCCGCCGGAGGCCTTGGAGTGGCTCTTGTCCGCGCGGTAGAAGCGCTCGAAGATCCGTCCCTGATGCTCCGGCGCGATGCCGATGCCGGTATCTGTTACCGTGACTGCCGCGCTTTGTGCGTCAGACTCCACGCGGACCTCGACGCTGCCGCCGTCAACGTTGTACTTTACGGCGTTGTCGCAGAGGTTGTAGATGATCTCGTAGAGCAGCCGGCGCACGCCGGTCAGCTCCGCAGGCTCGCCCTGCACGGTGATCTTCACGTGCTTTTTCTCCGCCGCGCTCTGCACATCGTTTGCGGCCTCCTGTGCCGTGGTCAGCAGATCGACCGGCTCCATGGGCATCTCGTCGCCCTCGTCGAGCTGCGACAGGCGGATGATGTCCCCGATCAGGGTGACCAGCCGCTGCGCCTCGGAGCGGATATGTCCGACAAAGCGTGCGGTGTCCTCCGGCTTGACCATGCCGTTTTCCAGCAGCTCCGCGCTGCCGATGATGCCCTGCAGGGGCGTTTTCAGCTCGTGGGAAACATTGGCGGTGAATTCGCGGCGGTTCTGCTCGGCCTCCTCCTGCTCGGTGATGTCGAAGGTCAGAATGACCGCGCCGCCGGACTCGATGCGCGTCAGGTCGAGCTGGTAGATGCGCGCGTTGCGGTGCATCCGGAAGGCGCTGTGCCCGCTGCGCATGGCCTCCTCGATCGCCGCGCTCATCTCAACACCGCGCTCAACGGTCAGGAAATCCTGCCCGATGCAGGACGAATCCGTGTGGAACAGCTCCTGCGCCGCCGGGTTGATGCTCAGGATCGTCCAGCGGTCGTCCAGCAGCACCAGCCCCTCCTGCATGCTGCGGGTGATCTGGGAAAACTCGTTGGTCCTGCGCTCCAGCTCGCGGAGCTGGCGGTCGATCTGGTTGCGTTGGCGGTTGATGCGGCTCAGAAGCGGCGCCAGCTCCTCATAGGAATCGTTGTCCAGAGGGTGCTCCAGATCAAGGTCGTTCAGCGGCTCGACGATGTGCTTTGAGAGCTGCCGCGCCAGCACGCCCGAGAGGATCAGCACCAGAAGCAGCAGCAGGATGATGGGCTGCAGCATTCCCACGACCAGTACCCACACCGTCGCGCGGCTGACCGAAATACGCAGCACCGTGCCGTCGTCCATGCGGCGGGCGTAGTACATGGTTTTTTCCAGCAGCGTGGAGGAATAGCGGACGCTTTCGCCCTCGCCGTTTGCCAGCGCGTCCCGAATTTCGGCACGATCCGCGTGGCTGGGCAGAGAAGCGGCGTCGGCCTTGGTATCATAGATCACGGTGCCGTCCGCAGCGACCCACGTCAGGCGGTAGCGGGTATCGGCGACTTTGGATAGATAGCTCTCGCCCTCCGTTTCGACCGCGGCGGCCGCAAGGCTGAGGTCATCGTGGATCTGCCGCTCCTGCGCGTCTGCGGAGAAGCGATACATACACGCCACAACGACCACAAGGCTGGCCAGCAGTACAACTGCCGAAACCAGCAGCATGGAACGAAAAATTTTCTTTGTCATCCTTCGCCCTCCAGCCGGTAGCCCACACCGCGCACGGTTTCAATGCGGTCGCCATAGACCCCCAGCTTCTGCCGCAGGGTACGCACGTGCATATCCACCGTGCGGCTCTCGCCGCAGTAGTCCGTGCCCCAGACCTCCTCCATCAGCTTGTCGCGCGTGAACACGATGCCGGGATGGGATAAAAGGAGCTTCAATAGTTCAAATTCCTTGAAGGTCAGGGCGACCTTTTCTCCGTCGGCTGTGACGGTGTGGCCGTCCAGATTGACCACAAGGCCGCCGGTCTGGAGCAGATGCTCCACCCTCTGCGGCTTTGCGCGGCGCAGCACCGCCTTGACGCAGGACACCAGCTCCATCACGCCGAAGGGCTTGACCAGATAGTAGTCCGCGCCGAGGTCGAGGCCGTGTACCTTATCATACTCCGCGCCCTTGGCCGTGGCCATGACCACGGGGATCGCGCGCAGGCGCTCGGACGCCTTCATGCGGCGCAGCAGCTCTACGCCGTCCACGCCGGGCAGCATTACGTCCAGCACGACCAGCTCCGGAAGCTGCGTCTGCTGCAAGGCATCCCAGAAGGCCGTCCCGTCGGCAAAACCGGCAGCCTCGAAGCCGCTGGATTGCAGGGCGTACACCTCGATGTCACGGATGCTGGCATCATCCTCCACGCACCAGATCACGCTCACCCCTCCTTATGCACACCGGTCACGGAGAACATCACCCACTCGGCAATATTCACCGCGTGATCGCCGATGCGCTCGAAATATTTTGCAATCATCAGAAGGTCCAGCGCATATTCGCCGTCGTCGGGGTTTTCCGCGATCCTTGCGATCAGCTCATCCTTGACCTGCTCGAAGTAGTTGTCCACCACATCGTCATACGCCACGACCTTTTCTGCCAACATTATATCATGTTTTACGAAAGCATCAACACTTTCCGTCACCATTTTGATGGTGGAACGCGCCATTTCGCGCAGAAGATCGTCGTTCTGACCCGTGCGGCCCTTGAGGAAGGTGACGATCTCGGCGATGTCCTCCGCCTGATCGCCGATGCGCTCCATGTCCGTGATCATCTTGAGCGCCGCGGAGATCTTGCGCAGGTCGCGCGCAACCGGCTGCTGCTGCAAAAGCAGCCGCAGGCAGAGCGCCTCGATGTCGTGCTCCTTCTGGTCGATCTGCTCGTCGAGCGGCGCGACCTTGGCGGCAAGCGTGACGTCCCCGCGCGTCAGGGCCTCGCTCGCCTTTGCGATGACCTCCTCGCACAACGCGCCCATCTCGATCAGTTCCTTTTTCAGCTGCGCAAGCTGCTCGTCAAACCGGTTTCTCATTATCCGAACCTCCCCGTGATATAATCCTCTGTCCGCTTGTCGCGCGGGTTGGAGAAGAGCTGCTCGGAGTCGCCGTACTCTACCAGCTCTCCCAGCAGGAAGAAGGCCGTGCTGTCCGAGATGCGGACGGCCTGCTGCATATTGTGCGTGACGATGACGATGGTATACTTTTCCTTGAGCTGCATGGCAAGATCCTCGATCTTGGAGGTGGAGATGGGGTCGAGCGCGCTCGTCGGCTCGTCCATCAGCAGGACGTCCGGCTCCACCGCCAGCGCCCGCGCGATGCACAGCCGCTGCTGCTGGCCGCCGGAAAGGCCGAGGGCGTTCTTTTTCAGGCGGTCCTTGACCTCGTCCCAGATCGCCGCGCCGCGCAGGGAACGCTCTACGATGTCGTCGAGCTTGGCCTTGCTGCGGATGCCGTGCGTGCGCGGGCCGTAGGCGATATTGTCATAGATGCTCATGGGAAAGGGATTCGGCTTCTGGAACACCATGCCCACCTGACGGCGCAGCTCGTTGACGTCCATCGCGGGGTCAAAGATATTCTCGCCCTTGTATTCTACCGAGCCCGTAATCTTCACGCCGGGGATGAGGTCGTTCATGCGGTTGAGCGTTTTGAGAAACGTCGATTTGCCGCAGCCGGATGGCCCGATCAGCGCCGTGATGCTTTTTTCGGGAATCTCGATGCTGACGTTTTTCAGCGCCTGATGCTCGCCGTACCACAGGCAGAGATCCTGCACGGAAATGACACTATTCATATGGATTCCTCCCTTACATCGCCTTTTTCCGGCGGAAATACGCCGAAACCAGATCGGCGGCAAAGTTGATCAGAAGCGTCAGGAACATCAGGATCGCCGCGATGGCGAAGGCCACCTCGAAGTTTCCCTGCTCCTTGGCGTAGAAGTACAGCGCCACGGTCAGCGTCGCGCCGGATTTTGTCAGGCCCTCGAAGAAGCCGAGCAGCACGTGCGCAAAGCCTGCCGTGAAGAGAAGCGCCGCGGACTCTCCCAGAATTCGGCCGACGGAGAGGATGCAGCCCGTCACCACGCCGTCCACGCAGCCGGGCAGGACGACCGTCCGGATCACGCGCCACTTGCCCGCGCCGAGGCCGAAGGCGCCCTCGCGGTAGCTCTGCGGGACGGTCTTGAGGCTCTCCTGCGTCGTGCGCATCACGGTCGGCAGATTCATGATGACCAGCGTCAGCGCACCTGCCAGCAGGCATTTCTGCAAGCCCAGAAATTCGCACACCAGCATACCCACAAGGCCGTAGATGATCGACGGGATGCCGGAGAGGGTCTCGGCGGCGTACTCGATCGCACCGACGACCCTTTTATTTCTGGCGTATTCGGTCAGATAGATGGCCGCGCCCACGCCCAGCGGCACGACGATCACGATGGTCGCAAGGACGATATAGAGCGTGTTGAGAATGTCCGGCAGGATGCCGATGTCGCCCGTCAGATAGCTGGGCGCGGTGGAAAGCAGCTTCCACGTGATGTTCGGCACGCCCTTGGCCAGAACGTAGACGATCAGAAATGCGGTCAGCGCGGCAGTCAGTCCCGCCGAGAGCCACATCAGACCCTTCATCAGGCCGATGTAGGCACGCCGCACCGCAGAGAGCTTTTTGCCTTTCATGCCGCGCCTCCTTTATCCCGCTTGAGGAAGAAATTCAGGGTCGCATTGATGAGCATGATAAACAGGAACAGCACCAGTGCGATGGAAAACAGCGCCTGCCGCTGCAAGCCGCTGGAGTAGGACATCTCGCTGGCCACGCCCGTGGTCAGGAAACGCACGCTCTGGAACAGCGACGGCATATTCGCCACGTTGCCGGAAACCATCATCACGGCCATGGCCTCGCCGATGGCGCGGCCTACGCCCAGCACGACCGCTGCGGCGATGCCGCTTCTGGCCGCGGGAACGGATACCTTGAAGTAGGTTTCCACCGGCGTCGCGCCCAGCGCGAGGGAGGCGTCCTCATATTCCTTCGGCACGGCCTCCAGCGCCGTGACCGAAACCTTGATGATGGACGGCAGGATCATAATGGCCAGCACGATGATGGCCGCGAGCAGGCTCGAGCCGTCCGGCACATGGAAGATCTTCCGGATGCCCGGCACGAGGATCAGCATACCCACAAGGCCGTAGACGACCGAGGGGATGCCCGCGAGCATACTCACCGCCGCCTGCATGACCCGCTTCACACCGGCGGGTGCGAGCTTTGCCAGATATACCGCCGTGAGAAAGCCCACCGGCACGCCGAGCAGGATCGCCCCCGCGGTGCCGTAGATGCTCGTGAGGATAAAGGGCAGGATGCCGAAGGACGGCTCTGCCGCAGTGGAATCCCATACCTTGCCGAACAGGAAGGGGATCAGGCCGATCTTCCGGATCGCCGGGATGCCGGAGATTACGAGATAGACTGTGATCAGCAGAACGCAGGCAACGGTGATCAGGCCCAGCACCAGAAACAGACCGTGCATCGTATTTTCCAGAAGCCGCCTGCCTGCGAGCTTGGCGCGATTGTTTTCTTTCATGCAGTTCCCTTCTTTATATGGCAACAGGGCGGCCGTAGGTAAGCCGCCTTGCTGCTGTGTGTTTTGATCAGTTTGCCGCAACCGCGCCGGCCTTGGCAATGATGTCCGCAGCTTCCGCAGAGGTGACGTAGTCGAAGAACTCCTGCGCCGTCTTGCTCAGCTCCTTGCCCTCGACCGTGACGAGGACGAAGGGACGCTGGATGACGTAGCTGCCGTCCTTAACGCTTGCTTCCGTCGGCTCCACACCGCCGACCTTGAGGGCCTTGACGCTGTCCTTGAGCGCTGCCAGAGAGGCATAGCCAATGGCGTCCGGGTTCTGGGAAACGGTCGTGATGACGTCGCCGGTGGAGGTCAGCTCCTGACGGTACTTGCAGTTTCCTTCGGTGCCGGTGATGGATTCAAAGCCGTCGCGCGTGCCGCTGCCGGCCTCGCGGCCGATCAGGACGATCTCGGCGTCGTTGCCGCCGACGTCCTTCCAGTTGGTGATTTCGCCGGTGTAGATTTTTGCAATGGTTTCTACATCAAGGTCGGAAACGGGGTTGTCGGGATGCGTGATGATCGCGATGCCGTCGTAAGCCAGAACGGTCTGCTTCAGGCCACTCGATTTTTCCTCGTCCTTCAGGTTTCTGCTCGCCAGACCGATGTCGCAGGTGCCTGCCTGAACCGCCTTGATGCCGGAACCGGAGCCGGTGGGATTGTAAGTGAAGGTTGTTCCCTCATATTTCTGCATGAAGGATTCGCCCAGCGCGCCGATCACTTTTTCCATGGAAGTGGAGCCGTCGGTAGAAACAGCGCCGCTTTCCTTCGTACCGCAAGCTGCAAACAGCATGGCGGCACAAGCCAATGCCAGTACGATTGTGAGAATCTTTTTCATTGTTCAGATCTCCTTTTTCATTTTGAATTATTGTTCCCTACGCTTCCGAGAATACTGCGGCTGTGTAAAATGAAAAAGAAACCTTTTGTAAAATCGGTGTCAAATCACAAAAAAATCCGCCCCGGTGAGGGGCGGATCCGCTGCGGACGGTGCCGCGATCTTTATCTTCTTAGCATCCGGCAGGTGAGCTCGTGCAGCATCTGCGCGTGGCGGCTCTCCTCCTGCGCCAGCCGCAGGAAGAGACAGCGGTGCTCCGGCCAGCGCTCCGCGTCGGCGCGGTACTGCTTTTCGCCCGCCATCTCGCCCAAAAACTGCGCGCGCAGCCGGTCGCAGAACGTCCCTTCGCAGCGGGCGGCGCTTTCCGGCTCGAAGCACTCGCCGGTGTGCAGAAAATACAGCGCCGACAGCGTCTGCGCGTGCTGCCCTTCCTGCGCCGCAATGGCTCGCAGCGTCCCGGCGTACGGCCCGGCGCAGCGCACCAGCGCAAGGTACGTAAGCCGGTTGGTTTTCTCCGCCGCAATTCTTGCGCGGAGCACATCTTCTATCGTCGCTTCCTCCGGCTCCCCCTGCGTGCGCAGGACGCGATCCCACACTGCGCGCGTGGCCGCGGTATCATAAGGATCCATTCTTATTCCTCCTGATCTTATTTTCGCCGCCGGCGCATTGCTGCCCCGGCCTCCTGACAGCCTATGCACCTGCTTCAAAAGTTGTGAAACCGGCATTTTCTCTTGCTTTCCGTCGGAGATACTGATATAATAATAAAATATGGTCTGCACCGGGGAATTTCCCGGGAAAGCAGAAAATCCTGCAAGGAGGTCTTTATGAAAACCGGACTCCGGCGGCGGTATATCGGCAGCGCCGCCTTCTACAAAATGGTTCTGGCCGTGGCCGTTCCCATCATGATCCAGAACGGCATCACGAACTTCGTCAGCCTGCTGGACAACATCATGGTCGGGCGCGTCGGCACGGAGCAGATGACCGGCGTTTCCATCGTCAACCAGCTGATCTTCGTCTTTAACCTTGCCATCTTCGGGGCAGTTTCCGGCGCAGGCATCTTCGGCGCACAGTTCTTCGGCAGCGGCGACGACGAGGGTGTGCGCTGCGCCTTCCGCTTCAAGCTCATCGTCTGTGCGATTTTAACGGCGCTGGGCGCTGCGATTTTTCTCCTCTTCGGGGACGACCTCATCCGCCTGTACCTCAAGGGCGAGGGCGACCCCGCGCAGATCGAGGCCAGCTTCGGCTACGCCAAGCGCTACCTTTCCATCATGCTCTTTGGCTTCGTTCCCTTCGTGGTGGCACAGTGCTATTCCGGCACGCTGCGCGAGTCCAACCGGACAGTGCTGCCCATGGTCGCGGGCATCGTTGGCGTGGCGGTGAACCTGGTCTTCAACACGCTGCTGATCTTCGGCCATCTGGGCTTCCCGAAGCTCGGCTCGGCGGGCGCGGCCATCGCGACGGTGCTGTCACGCTTCGTGGAGGCGGCAGTCGTGATCGTCTTTTCCCACTTCGGCAAGCGGCGCTGCTCCTTCTTCCGCGGGATGTACCGCACGCTGCGCATTCCGAAGCATCTTGTCCTTCAGATCGGCAAAAAGACCCTGCCGCTGATGCTCAACGAGGCTCTCTGGGCCACGGGCATGGCGCTGCTGTCGCAGTGCTACTCCCTGCGCGGCTACGACGTGGTCACGGCCTGCAACATCGCCTCGACCATCGCCAACGTCTTTAACGTCGCCTTCCTCGCGATGGGCAACGCCGTCGGCATCATCGTCGGCCAACTGCTCGGCGCGGGCAAGATGGACGAAGCCGTGGACACCGACCGCAAGCTCATCGTCTTTTCCGTGGCGATCTGCTTTTTGATCGGCGGCGTCATGGCGCTGGTCGCGCCGCTGTTCCCGCAAATTTACAATACGACGGAGCACGTGCGCAGCCTCGCGGAGGAATTCATTGTCATCTGCGCGCTGTGTATGCCGATCAACGCGCTGGCAAATGCCTGCTACTTCACCCTGCGCTCCGGCGGCAAGACGCTGATCACCTTCTTCTTTGACAGCTTTTATGTGTGCGTTTTCACCGCGCCGCTGGCCTTTGTTCTGGCCAACTTCACTGCGCTTCCCATTGTCCCCCTGTACCTCTTCTGTCAGCTTGCAGACATCGGCAAGTGCGTCGTCGGCCTGATCTACATCAAAAAAGGAATCTGGATCCAAAACATCGTGCAAAAGGAATCGACTCATGAAAAACACGCAATACTACCGGAAGCATAGCCTTCTCCGCATTTTTCTCTCCTATTTCAAGCCGCACATGGGGCTGTTCGTGCTGGACATCCTCTGCGCGACCTTTGCCTCGCTGGTCGACCTGACCTTCCCGCTGCTGTCGCGGCGGGCGATCAACCAGATGCTCCCGGCGGGTGCGTTCCGGACCTTCTTCCTCGTCATGGGCATCATGGGCGTAGCTTATCTCATCCGCGGCTTTCTCTATTTTGTCATCGGCTACTGGGGCCACACCTTCGGCATCCGCGTCGAGGCGGACATCCGCCGCGACCTGTTCCGCCATATGCAGAGCCTCGGCTATGACTACTACGACCGCAACCGCACCGGCCAGCTCATGAGCCGCCTGACCAGCGACCTGTTCGAGATCACGGAGCTGGCGCACCACGGCCCGGAGGACCTGATCATCTCAATGCTGACCATCATCGGCTCGCTGATCGTGATGTTCACGATCGAGTGGCGGCTGGCGCTGGTCATCGTGATCATTCTTCCCATTCTGCTGCTGGTGCTCATCCTGCGGCGGCGGAAGATGAGCGCCGTTTCCAAGAACGTCAAGGCGCGCACCGCGGCCATCAACGCCGAGATCGAATCTTCCCTCTCCGGCATCCGCACGGCCAAGGCCTTTGCCAACGAGGCGGTCGAGCTGGAGAAGTTCGACCGCGCGAACGACCGCTTCAAGGTTTCCAAGCGCGAGTTTCACAAGGAAATGGGCATTTTCAACGGCTCGCTGGAGTTCTTCATGTCCATTCTCTCCGTGGCGGTCGTCACGGTGGGCGGCGCGCTCATCATGCAGGACCGCATGGAGTTGGTCGACCTTTTCACCTTCACGCTCTATATCAGCACCTTCACCAACCCCGTACGCAAGCTGGTCAACTTCGCGGAGATGTTCGCCAACGGCTTCGCCGGCCTGAACCGCTTTGCCGAGCTGATGCGCACCGAGCCGTCGCTTCAGGATGCGCCGGACGCGGTGGAGCTGAAAAACGTCCGCGGTGAAATTGCCGTCGAGCACGTGGACTTTGCCTATGACGGCGATCTGGACGTCCTGAACGACGTCAGCCTGCATGTCGCGCCCGGCGAGACCGTCGCCATCGTCGGCCCCTCCGGCGGCGGCAAGAGCACGCTCTGCCGCCTGATCCCGCGGTTTTATGACGTGACCGGCGGCGACATCCGCATCGACGGTCTCGACGTCCGCGCCGTCACGCAGGAGTCCCTGCATCACGCCATCGGCGTCGTGCAGCAGGACGTGTTTCTCTTTGCCGACACCATCGGCAACAACATCCGCTACGGCAAGCCCGGCGCGACGATGGACGAGGTCATTGCGGCCGCCAAGCGCGCGGAAATTTACGACGACATCATGCAGATGCCCGACGGCTTCGACACCTATGTCGGCGAGCGCGGGACGCTCCTTTCCGGCGGGCAGAAACAGCGCGTTAGCATCGCGCGCATCTTCCTCAAGAATCCGCCCATCCTGATCCTGGACGAAGCCACGAGCGCGCTGGACAGCGTGACGGAGTCGAAAATTCAGTCCGCACTGGATGCGCTGGCCGTCGGCCGCACGACGCTCATCATCGCGCACCGGCTGTCCACCATCCGCAGCGCCTCGCGGATCCTTGTCGTCAGCGGCGGAAAGATCGTCGAGCAGGGCACGCATGAAGAGCTGATGGCACATGGCGGCCTGTACGCCGAGCTGCGGAAAACCCAAAATTTATCTGTCTAGGGAACTTTCCTCTCCGCAAATCGTCGAAAATGGAAGATTTACTTGCTTTTTTGGTAAATGTCCGCTATAATAACATGCAATGTACACCGGACCGTAGTCCGACTCATAGAATGAGAAAAATTACAGAGAGGATGATACCGTTTTGACCAACTGCGCAGAACCGGCTATCCGACACTTTCAAATCGAAGGAACTCCCGTGAGCTGCTCCGAATTCGGCGGCGGCCACATCAACCTGACCTGCAAGGTAAAGACCGACAGCGGAAAGTCCTATATTTTGCAGCGGATCAACCAGTATGTTTTCACCGACCCCAAGGCGGTCATGGAAAACGTCGGCGCCGTGACGGAGTATCTCCGCACCCGCGTCAGCAACCCCAGCGAGATCCTGCATTTTATTCTTTCCGATTCCGGCACATACTATTATGTAGACGAGACCGGTGAATACTGGCGCTGCTATGAATTCGCCGACGGCATCTGCCTGGACCTCCCGGAATCCGACAAGGACTTTTATGAAAGCGCCATCGCGTTCGGCCGTTTTCAGGAGCTGCTGCGCGATTTCCCCGCGGAAACGCTGCACGAAACCATCCCGCTGTTCCACAACACCATCAACCGCTACCGTCTGTTCCGCGAAGCGGTGCAGGCCGACCGCGCCGGCCGCGCGGCCGGGGTGCAGGAGGACATTGCCTTCCTCCTTGCCCGCGAGGACGAGGGCGGCACGATCTGCCGCCTGCTCGACAGCGGCGAGCTTCCTCTGCGCGTGACCCACAACGACACCAAACTTAATAACGTCCTGCTCGACTGCAAGACGCGCAAAGCGCTGTGCGTGCTGGACCTCGACACGGTCATGCCCGGCTCCTCGCTCTACGACTACGGCGATTCCATCCGCTTCGGCGCGGCGACCGCACCGGAGGACGAGAAGGATCTGTCCAAGATGGGCGTCAACCTGCATCTGTTCCGGGTGTATACCTCCGGCTATCTCGCCGCCTGCCCGAGCCTGACAGCCAAGGAGCGTGAGCTGCTGCCCCTCGGCGCGAAGATCATGACGCTGGAACTGGCGACCCGCTTCCTCGCCGACTACCTCGACGGCGACCGCTATTTCAAGGTCGCCTACCCCGAGCACAACCTCGTCCGCGCCCGCGCGCAGATGAAGCTCGTGGCAGATATGGAGAAAAAGTGGGACGAAATGCAGAAGATCGTCGCAGAAGAAACCGCTCGATAACAACGGAGGAATACCATGAACTATCTGGGAATCGACTATTCGATCAAACATCTTCCGGCGCTTGACCCGGACTTTATCCCCTTCGGTGTCTGGCTCGACGCCTATGAAAAGGGCGCGGAAAAACCCCTGACCATCGCGCTGGAGCGCGACCGCGGCCAGATCGCCGTCCGCCGCACGAAGATCCACGGCACGCCGGAGCTGGCGGAGGCAGATTACCGCTTCGTCGAGCGCTATGTCAAGTTCCTGCTGTGGTCCATCGGCGGCTTCCGCATCTGGATCGGCGGCGATCACGCGCTGGCGCAGAGATTGCAGAAGGCCTACACGCTCGAAGGCGAGCGTAAGTTCGACGTGCAGTTCATGCAGGACGTGTATGAGGTTCCCTTTGAGGTCATCGACTGCACGCCGGAGGAATGCCCGAAGGAAAACGAGTCCTCCGTCTCCATCGGCGGCCATATGGAGGGCTGCCGCATCGGCTTCGACGCGGGCGGCTCGGACCGCAAGGTTTCCGCCGTCATCGACGGCAAGACCGTCTATTCCGAGGAGGTCGTCTGGCACCCCAAGACGGAATCCGACCCGCAGTATCACTTTGACGGCATCGTTTCCGCGTTCCGCACGGCGGCGTCCAAGATGCCGCGCGTGGACGGTATCGGCGTGTCCTCCGCGGGCGTTTTCATCGGCAACAGTCCGATGGTGTCCTCCCTCTTTATTAAAGTACCGCGCGAAAAGCGCGATCTGGTCAAGACCATCTACGACCGCGCGGCACGCGAGCTGGGCGACGTGCCCATCGTGGTCGCCAACGACGGCGACGTGACCGCGCTGGCCGGCGCAATGGGGCTGGAATGCGGCTCCGTCATGGGCATGGCCATGGGCACGAGCGAAGCCGTCGGCTATGTGGACGCAGACGGCAACGTCCTCGGCTGGCTCAACGAGCTGGCTTTCGCGCCGGTCGACCTCTTTGAGGGTGCCATGGCCGACGAATGGTCCACGGACATCGGCGTCGGCTGCAAGTATTTCTCTCAGGATGCCGTCATCAAGCTGGCTCCCCGCGCGGGCATCGCACTGGGTGAAGATCTGACCCCGGCAGAAAAGCTCAAGGCCGTGCAGGAGCTGATGGCGCAGGGTGACGCGCGCGCAAAGGAAATTTACGAATCCATCGGCACCTATCTTGCCCACACCATGAAGCTCTACTGCCGCTTCTACGACGTGCATCACATGATCGTGCTCGGCCGCGTGATGTCCGGCGAAGGCGGAAGCGTCATTCTCGATACCTGCCTGCGTGTCATGCAGGAGGAGTATCCGGAACTGGCCGCCAAGGTGCGCGTGATGCTCCCGGACGAAAAGACCCGCCGCGTCGGGCAGTCCGTCGCCGCCGCCAGCCTGCCGGAGTGCAGAAAGTAACATGACCCGATCCGCGGGGCTTTCCCCAGTCCCGCGGGTTGATTTTTATCACGGAGGAAACCAATGAATTTCAAAAATGCAATGATTTATACGGAAGATTTCCGTTTCGTTCCCGGTGCATTTTCCGTGGAAAACGGGAAGTTTTCCAACGTTCTGGGTGCGCCGCAGGCGGATGCCGCCGATCTGCACGGTGCGTATGTCATCCCCGGCCTGATCGACGTCCACAACCACGGCAATTCCGGCGCGGACTTCTCCGACGGCGACTATGACGGCCTCGTGAAGATGGCCGGGTATCTGGCAAAAAACGGCGTGACCTCCTTCGCGCCCGCGTCCATGACGCTGCCCTACGACGTGCTGGAAAAGGCCTTCGCCACCGCGCGCCGTCTGGCCGACGAGGCTCCAGAGGGCAAGGCCGTCCTGCGCGGCATCCAGATGGAAGGGCCGTTCTTCTCCGAGAAGAAAAAAGGCGCCCAGAATGGCGCGTATCTGCGCGACCCGGACTTCGCCGCTTTCCGGAAGCTCTATGAGGGCTGCGGCGGCCTTGTGCGCATCATCGACGTCGCGCCGGAGCTGCCGGGTGCCTGCGAATTCGTCCGCCAGGCCAGGGAGCTGTGCACCGTTTCCATCGCGCATACCGACGCGGACTATGACGCGGCGCACGCCGCGGTCGAGGCGGGCGTGACCCATCTGACCCACCTCTTCAACGCCATGCCCCCCCTGCACCACCGCAAGCCCGGCGTGATCGGCGCGGCGGCCGAGGCAGAGCAGGTCACGGCCGAGCTGATCACCGACGGCCAGCACATCCACCCCTCCGCCGTACGGCTGGCCTTCCGCCTGTTCGGACCGGAGCGTATGGTCATCATCTCCGACGCGCTGCGCTGCTGCGGTATGCCCGACGGCGAATATGAGCTTGGCGGGCAGGCCGTGTTCCTCAAGGGCGGCGTCGCGCGGCTGGCCGACGGCACCATCGCAGGCTCGGCCACGAATCTCTACGACTGTATGCTCCGCGCGATCTCCTTTGGCATTGCGAAGGAGGACGCCGTGCGCGCTGCGACGTGGAACCCGGCGCGGCAGATCGGCTGTCTGGACACCGTCGGCTCCATTGCCGACGGCAAACGCGCCGATTTCGTCGTCTGCGACGAGAATCTGAACCGCAAGGCCGTCTGGCTGGGCGGCAAAGAGCTGAATTATAAATAATATAAATAAAGAGAAAAGGCTGCCCGGAGAAGCTATGCTTTTCCGGGCAGCCTTCTAATTTCCATTTTTCCATTACACCGCGGCCGGGACCCTAGAGGTGACGGTGTACTCCGTCACGCCGAGGATGGTCTCGCCGTCGATCTGCAAGGCGCAGGGGCGGTCGAACTTCACGGTGATCTCGTGGCCGGTCAGGACCTCGACCATTTCCGTATGCTTGACGTGCTCGCCCTTGAAGATGGAAGGGAACACGATCAGCGTCTTGAGCTTGCCGGAGCCGTACATCACAACGACGGACTGCTCGCGCGCAGCGTTCAGCCGATCCTGCGCGGGCGCGACCTCCATGCCGCCGCCGTAGTAGCGGCCGTTCATGGTCGGGGCGAGCCAGACCTTGCGGTAGCTGTGGCTCACGCCGTCGACGATGACCTCGGCGTTCGCCGGGTGGAAGTGGAAGAGCAGGCCCTTGATCGCAATGCCGGTATAGTTGACAGGCTTCGTGGTCGTCGCACGGAGCTTGTCGCCCACCTCGCAGCAGTATCCGTCGATGCCGTAGCCGATGCCGTTGAGGAAGCGGTAGGTGCGGCCCTTGACCGTCACCGTGGGCAGATTTTCCAGATATTTTTTCACTGGGAAGGGCGCCGCGCCCTTTTCCTTGCCGAGATCATGCAGGAAATCGTTTCCGCTGCCGACGCCGAAATAGAGCAGCTCGTTCGGGATGCCGACGCCCGCCGTGTCGTTGATGAAGCGGTTGAGCGTGCCGTCGCCGCCGCAGAGCACCACATCCTCATCTGCCGGAATCGTGCGGAAGAAATCCTCATAATCGGCGATCTGTGTCATATTGTGGTAGACCAGCGCCGCGCCCTCCAGCATGGCATCCAGCCTGTGTGCCTCTTCCTCGCCGTGGCCGTTGCCCGCGTGGGGGTTGAACAGAATATGATAGGTTTTCATGGCGTTCTCTCTCTTTCCCGCAGGAGCCCGCAGCTCCGCCATTTTATGTCTGTATTATATCGGTTTTTGCCGCCATGGCGCAATGGGCAATCGACCTTTTTTGCCCAATAATGTGCCGCATTGCCGAACTTTCCGCAAAATTCCGCCGCACAAACGCAAATGTTTCATATTCAAAGACATTCGGGGCTTGACAACAGAATTATTTGTGCTATGATAGATACAAATTTCATAACCTTATCGAGAGTGGCGGAGGGACTGGCCCGATGAAGCCCGACAACCTGCGTAAGCAAGGTGCCAATTCCAGCGATTTGATCGACAGATGAGGACACAACTGCGTACCCTGTCGAAGAAGCAGGGTATTTTTTTGTTTTGTAAGGTTATGGAAAGGAAGGAAGGATAAATATGCAAAAAAGAATTTTCACCTCCGAGTCCGTGACCGAAGGACATCCCGACAAGGTCTGCGATCAGATCTCCGACGGCGTACTGGACGCGATCTTCGCAAAGGACCCCAACGCGCGCGTCGCCTGCGAATGCGCCGCAACGACCGGCATGGTGCTGGTCATGGGCGAGATCTCCACCAACTGCTATGTGGACATCCCCAAGGTCGCCCGCGAAACCATCTGCCGCATCGGCTACGACCGCCCGAACGCCGGCTTTGACGGCCACAGCTGCGCCGTCCTCACCGCCATCGACGAGCAGTCCGGCGACATCGCCATGGGCGTCAACAGCTCCTACGATGAGGCCGACACCCTCGGCGCGGGCGATCAGGGCATGATGTTCGGCTTCGCCTGCGACGAAACGCCGGAGCTGATGCCCGCCCCCATCACCTTTGCCCACAAGCTCACGCGCCGTCTGGCCGCCGAGCGCAAGAACGGCGCGCTGCCCTGGCTGCGCCCGGACGGCAAGAGTCAGGTTTCCGTGCAGTATGACGAAAACGGCGCCGTCGAGCGCATCGACACCGTCGTCGTTTCCACCCAGCACGCCGCCGACATCGAGATCAAGGATCTGCGCGAGGCCGTGATCGAGGAGATCATCAAGCCCACGCTGCCGGAGCAGCTGCTGGATAAAGATACAAAGTTTTATGTCAACCCGACCGGCCGTTTCGTCATCGGCGGCCCGATGGGTGACTCCGGCCTGACCGGCCGCAAGATCATCGTCGATACCTACGGCGGCTACGCCGCGCACGGCGGCGGCGCCTTCTCCGGCAAGGACCCGACCAAGGTCGACCGCAGCGCGGCTTACATGGCCCGCTACGTCGCAAAGAACCTCGTCGCTGCGGGTCTGGCGAAAAAGTGCCAGATCGAGCTGGCCTATGCCATCGGCGTGGCGCACCCCGTGTCCGTTCTCGTCGAGAGCTACGGCACCGGCAAGCTCTCCGACACGGCTCTGAGCGAGCTGGTCCAGCGCTGCTTCGACCTGCGCCCGGCCTCCATCATCAAGACGCTCGACCTGCGCCGCCCCATCTATCAGCAGGTCGCGGCCTACGGCCACTTCGGCCGCAGCGACCTCGATCTTCCGTGGGAAAAGACCGACGCCGTCGACGCCCTGCTTGCAAACGTGTAAATTTCTTCCAGAGGTAATGAACCATGAAGCTGTCCCAGAAAATCAGCCAGTGTGAGCTGTCGCCCATCCGAAAGTTCTATCCCTACTCGGTGGAGGCGCAGCAGCGCGGCATCACCATCCACCATCTGAACATCGGCCAGCCGGACATCAAAACGCCGGAGGCCTACTTTGAGGCGCTGGCAAACTACCGTGAAAACGTGCTGGCCTACGCGCCCTCGCCCGGCATCCCGCCGCTTCTGGCGGCAGTGCAGCGCTACTACGCCCGGCTGGGCGTGGAGTTTGACACGGACGACATTCTCATCACCACCGGCGGCAGCGAGGCTTTGCTCATCGCGATGCTCTGCATCCTCGACGAGGGCAGTGAGATCCTGGTTCCGGAGCCCTTCTACCCCAACTACAACACCTTTATCCGCATGGCCGGCGGCCACATCCGCCCTATCCGGACCACGCCCGAGGACGGCTACCGCTATGCCACGCGCGAGCAGATCGAACCGCTGATCGATGAAAACACCCGCGCCATCCTCATCACCAACCCCGGCAACCCCACCGGCACCGTCCTGACAGACGAGGAGCTGCGTCTGGTGGCGGACATCGCCAAGGAGCACGACCTCTACCTGATCTGCGACGAGGTCTACCGCGAGTTCGTCTACGACGGCCTGAAGCTGAAAACGGTCGCGTCCTTCTCCGACATCGACGAGAATCTGATTCTGATCGATTCCGTGTCCAAGCGCTTCAGCGCCTGTGGCGCGCGCATCGGCGCACTGATCAGCCGCAACCGTCCCCTGATGGAAAACGCCATGAAGATCGCTCAGGCGCGCCTGAGCGTGGCGACGCTCGATCAGGTCGGCGCCGCGGCGCTGTACAGCGTGGAGCCGTCGTACTTTGAAGCCACGCGCGAGGAATACCAGCGCCGCCGCGACGTCTGCTACCGCAAGCTGATGGAGATCCCCGGCGTCGTGACGACGGAGCCGAAGGGCGCGTTTTACACCATGGCCAAGCTGCCGGTGGATAACGCCGAGGATTTCCAGATGTATCTGCTGAAGGAATTCTCCGATCACAACGAAACCGTCATGTTCGCGCCGGGCAGCGGCTTCTACGCGACCGAGGGCGCGGGGCTGAGCGAGATCCGCATCGCCTATGTCCGCTGTGCAGAGGAGCTGGAGCGCGCGCTTGATCTGCTGCGCATCGCGATCGAACGCTATAACTCCAAATAATGCCTATAAATTTCAAGGAGCATCTGACCGATGCTCCTTGTTTTTTGGGAAAAATCGCCGTTTCCAGAAAATAAGGACTGGAAAAACGCACAATATCACGGTATAATAAAGTATTGGTGAAACAGAAACGGAGGGCTGCACGTGGAATTCGGAACATTTCTCGGAAATGAACCGCTCAAACAGCGGCTCGCCTCCGTTCTCGCCAACGGGAAGCTGCACCACAGCTACCTGCTCTGCGGCCCGGCCGGTTCCGGCAAACACACGCTGGCGCGCCTTTTGTGCGCCGCGATGGAATGTACCGCCGCGGAAAAACCCTGTCTGCGCTGCCCCCAGTGCCACAAGGTGCTGCACGGCACGCATCCGGACATCATCACCGTGGACGACCCCGACCGCAAGACCCTACCGGTCAAGCTCATTCGCGACACCTGCGCCGATCTCTACGTCCGGCCCAACGAGGGCGCGAAGAAGATCTATCTGATCCCCCGCGCGCAGGATCTGAACCCACAGGGGCAGAATGCCCTGCTCAAATGTATGGAGGAGCCGCCGGCCTACGGCGTGTTCCTGCTGCTGACCGACAATGCCGAGCGCCTGCTGCCCACCGTGCGCAGCCGGTGTGTCGAGCTGCGGCTTCAGCCGCTTGCGGACGCCGTTCTGCTGCCCGCTCTGCGGGAGCGCTTCCCGCAGGCGGAGGAAAGCGGCCTGCGCTCTGCCGCCGCGCGCTCCGGCGGTTATCTCGGTCAGGCGGAAACCCTGCTGCGCGAGAACAGCATCGACCTTTTCCCGCAGACGAAGAGCTTCCTCGCCGCCTACTGCGCCAAAGACCCCGTCGCGCTGCTGCGCGTCCTTGTGCCCATGGAAAAGCTCAAGCGAGAAGCGCTGCGGCCCATTTTGACGCAGTGGTACGAGCTGCTTGCGTCGGCGCTCACCGCCCACGCCGGGCAGACGGCGCTGCGGCCGGAGTGTGCGCAGGTCGCCTCGGCGCGTTCCGCTGCCGCCCTTCTCTCGTCCATCGACGCCCTGAAAGCGGCACTCGTCCGGCTCGACGCCAACGTCGGCCCCGGCCACATCTGCGGCGCGCTTTCGATACTTTTACGATAAGGAGTAACTATGGAACCCAACGAAATTCAGGAACAGTCCCCCGAAACGGCGGAATCCACTGAAAAATCCCCGGTCACGGTCTGCGACATCCAGTTCCGCACCGGTACAAAAACCTATTTCTTCGACCCCGGCAAGCTCGCCGTGCAGACCGGCGACGACGTGATCATCGACACCTCCCGCGGCGCCGAATTCGGCCGCTGCGTCCGCGGCAACCACGAGGTCAAGCCGAACGAGGTCGTTGCCCCGCTGCGCCCGGTGATCCGTCTTGCCACCGCGCAGGACAAGCGCACCGACGCCGACAACCGCCAGCGCGAAAAGCGCGCATTTGAGATCTGCCATCAGAAGATCGCGGAGCTTGGGCTGGAAATGCAGCTCGTGTCCGCGGAATATGCCTTTGACGGCAGCAAAATTCTCTTCTTCTTCACCGCCGACGGCCGCGTGGACTTCCGGGAGCTGGTCAAGGTGCTCGCGTCCGTGCTGCGCACGCGCATCGAGCTGCGCCAGATCGGCGTGCGCGATAAGGCCAAGATGGTCGGCGGTCTGGGCATCTGCGGCCGGCCCTTCTGCTGCCGCGAATTTCTGGACGACTTCCAGCCGGTGTCCATCAAAATGGCAAAGACGCAGAACCTCAGCCTGAACCCCACCAAAATTTCCGGTACCTGCGGGCGGCTGATGTGCTGCCTGAACTACGAGCAGGCGGCCTATGAGGATCTGATCAAGAACAGCCCCAAGGCGGAGTCCTTCGTGGACACGCCAGACGGCCGCGGCACGGTCACGGACGTGAACCTGCTGTGCCAGTGCGTCAAGGTGCGGCTGGAGCAGCAGCCGGACACCATCGTCTGCCACAAAAACTGCGACATCTGCGTCCTGCGCAACGGCAAGGCGAAGAAAAACGATACACCCATTCCGGATGATCTCGCGCCCATTTCCGGCGACCCGAAGCACCGCAGCAAGAAAAACGACGCGCCGCAGTTCACCACCTATCTTGATCCCGTGGTCATGAAGCAGAACGCGGAGGTACTGGAGGAAGCCCGCACGAACGCGCCGGAGATTGAAGAGGTGGAGGAAGCCGCGAAGCGCCGCCGCCGTAGAGGCGGACGCGGTCGGAACAAGTCCAAGGCCGAAGCGAAGCCCGCCGAAGCCAAGCCGGCGAAGCCCGCCGAAGCCAAGCCGGCAAAGCCCGCCGAGCCCCGCCCCGCAAAACCGGAGGGCAAGCCCGCGAAGGCTGCCGAGGGCGCTAAGAGCGGCGTGCGCCGCCGCTATCACCGCCGCCGCAGAGGAAACGGCGGCCCCAAGACGGAAGCATAACTGCATATCTGATAGCGTTGCTTGACAAGGGCACCTGTGCGCGCCCGCGGTGCTGTCAGAACTTTAAAAGCGGTGCGGCAGGCAAACCTGCCGCACCGCTTATGTTTTGGCCGGAACAAAAAGCTTCCCCGCGGGAAATCCCGCGGGGAAGCTCAGCTTGTCAAAAAAGTCCTTTTGGACTTTTTTGACAAGCTGACTACAAAAT
>ENA-UOJL01000504-UOJL01000504.1-human-gut-metagenome-genome-assembly--contig:-P47-NODE-504-length-56084-cov-26.186814_pt1 | contig 56084 bp, 55 predicted proteins | sample MGYA00242347_ERZ723894 | MGnify/ENA metagenome assembly ERZ723894
CGTCCAGGATCATCTGGTCGCCGGTGTAAGCATGAACGGTGGTCATGATGCCGGAGACGATGGGGTAGGTCTTGTTCAGGGTGTCGGCCATGGGAGCCAGGCAGTTGGTGGTGCAGGAAGCAGCGGAGATGACCTGATCCTCAGCGGTCAGGGTCTTCTCGTTGACGGAGTAGACGATGGTCTTCAGGTCGTTGCCGGCGGGAGCAGAGATAACGACCTTGCGGGCGCCAGCCTGGATGTGAGCCTCAGCCTTAGCCTTGCTGGTGTAGAAGCCGGTGCACTCCAGAACGACGTCGATGCCCAGCTCGCCCCAGGGGCAATCCTTAGCATCCTTAATTGCGTAGATGGTGATCTTCTTGCCGTCGACGACGATGTAATCCTCGCCAGCCTCAACGGTGTGCTTGTTCTCGCCGATCTTGCCCAGGAAAGAGCCCTGAGCGGTGTCGTACTTGAGCAGGTGAGCCAGACGGCCGATACGGCCAAAACCATTGATAGCAACTTTAACAGCCATAGTGAAATCCTCCCAAGATTTGTCTTTTTCACCTTATGAGCGGTTCCCCGCTCGTCGGTATGATACTATTGTACCCTATTTTTCACAATTCTGCAAGGGGGTCTGTTATTCTTTTAACACGATTTTTCAAAAAATCCACAGAAATTTTGAAATCCCAGCCATTTCCAGCCCGGTTTGGGGGTCGGTTGGGGCAGACTAAGGGTAAATTTCGCACCGGATGGGGAGAGGTGAGTGCTATGCCATTTTTCGGCCCGACGCGGGCAGCGCTGGCGGCGGCTGCGGCCCGCGGGGCGGATATTATACCCTCGCTGCGGCTGGTGTTGACTGCCGAGGCCCTGACTGCGCCCCCGCCCGCCCATGCGCTGGAGCTGAACGCAGAATTGGACGCGCTGTGTGCCGCCGCGCGGGAGCTGGCCGCCTGCCGCGCCGGGTGGCTGTATTTCTGCGGCACAGATGCCCCGCTGCCCGCCGCCGTGCCCCGCGGGCTTTTGCAGGGCACGGTGCTGACGTTTTTGCGCGGGGTGCTGCGCAGCGAGGGCCGGGCCGTGGTGCGGCTGCTGCCCCAGGGTGACAGCGCTGTGCTGGCCTTGCAGGGTGGCAGCCCCGCGCGGATGCCCGGCGACCTGCCCGCGCTTTTGCACCGCTGCGGGCCGTATGTAACCGCTGCCGGGGCGCGGTACGCCGCAGCGGTGCGGCTGGCACTCTCCCCTACCCTGCCGCTGACGCCGCCGCCCGATGCGGATGCTCTGGTATTGGACCGATACAGCCCGCCCCGGGTGTATTTGCAGGGGTTTTGTGTGGAGGATGTGGAATAGTGGCCGCGCAAAAAGCCCCTCAGGCCTCGCAGGCTCGGCCGGTTTTCCCCGGATGGGGAGGTAGCCGAGCGCCAGCGATGGTCGGAGGGGCTTTGCAGCTTTTCCTTTATTCCATTTCTTCCCCGCAGGCTTCCCACGCACAAAACAGTCCGCACAGGCCAAGCAACCCAATACCCAATCCTGCCGCCAAGTCGGGCAGGGTCAGCATATTGTGGGCTGCTTCAAACAGGGTCTGGGTCAGTTCCAGCCCGGTGCAGAGCAGATATGCCCCGGTGCCCGCCGCGTACAGCGTGTGGCCGCAGGGCAGCCCCGGCACAAGGAACACTTTGATCAACACCACGGCAAACAACAGCGCTGCTGCCGCACTGAGCACCCGCAGCGCGCAGGGCATACGGTAGACCGACGCGGGCGTGAACTGGAACCGCCAAATCAATTTCCACAAAAAATAGAGCGGCACCGTGCCGGCAAACAGCGGGCTGCCCAGCTTTTGCCGCTGCATCCCAAAGCCCTTGAACGCCCGGCCGCCGTAATACAGCAGCCATGCGCCGCACAAAACCGGCAGCAATAAATCGGCCCAGGCCGCCCAGGTCGGGTAGTCGGTGGAGAACATTTCCGGGTACTGCACCGCGTATTTTGCCACCGGCCCCATGGCCACGCCGCTTGTGACCAGCGCCGCCCCGGCCAGCACCATACACAGCCCCAGCGGCGGGCAGGTGTCCTGCAAACCGGTCGGCTGGTTTGCCGCGCGGCGGGCGGGTAGGTAGGGCAGCACCAGCGCCGCCAGCCAGGGGATGTACCGCAGCCAGACCGAGCCCGCCGTGGCAAAGCCGGTTTCGGCGTCGGACCAGAGCAGCAGATCGGCCAGGTGCAGCCCCGCCATAGCAAAACCCAGGGCCAGCACCACAATGGCGTTGGGATGTTTATTTTTCATGAAAGTTCCTCATTTCATACAGGGCGCGGCCGCCGCATATATATAGGACAAGCCGCGCGGGATATTCCTATTGTACCGCCCTGCGCCGCAAATTGCAAGGAGGGCACGCCCCTTGAAAAAAACATTTCGCCGGGCCGTAGTGTTCGGCCTGCTGGCCCTTGCCGCGCCCTTTGCCGCCCTGCCGCTGACCAAGCCCGCCGCCACCGATTTACAGAGTACCACCCCGCCGCCAGAGGTTCTGCCCGAGCCTGCCGCCACGCCGCTGCCAGTGTACACCGCCGCCCCCCTGCAGCGCAGCTTTAACGCATCTGCGTCCATTTTGATTTGTGACGATGGGGAGAACACTTCGATTTCCGTGCAGGATTTTCTCATCGGCACAGCCGCCTGTGAGCTGCCGCCCGACTGGCCCGACGACGCGATTTTAGCCCAGATGGTGGCCGCCCACAGCTACGCGCTGAGCCTGGGCGGCGCGGCGTTCAGCTGCAACAGCGCCCAGTGCGCGGGCTGGACGACGGCCGAGGTGCTGCGGGCACGGTGGGGCGGCGAATTTTCTACGTATTATAGTAGGCTGGCCGCACTGGCAGACGAAGCCGCCGGGGCGGTGCTCTGCTGGGAGGGCTCCCCCGCCGCTGCGTGCTACCACAGCATCAGCGCCGGGCAGACCGAGGCAAGCCAGAACGTCTGGCTGACCGCCGTGCCGTACTTACAGGGGGTGTCGTCGCCCTGGGACGCCGACGCGCCGGGGTTTGAGACGGCCGTCACGTACAGTGCCGAGCAGGTGTACAGCGTCCTGCTGGCGCTGGGGCTGGATGCCGACGAGATACCAAACGCCCCCGCCGATTGGTTCGGCGGGGGCGTATCGGACGCAGCGGGCTATGTGGCGCAGATGCCGCTCTGCGGGCAGGTGTTCACCGGGACAAAGCTGCGCAACGCGTTCAGCCTGCGATCCGCGGCGTTCACGGTGGCGTATGATCCCGGGGAGAATGCGTTTGTTTTTACGACCCACGGCTACGGCCACGGCGTCGGGTTGAGCCAGTACGGTGCAAAGGCCATGGCCGAGGACGGCAAGGATTGGCGGGAGATTTTGGAGTGGTACTTTCCGGGGTGTGAGGTGATGGAGTAACCCCCTGCCTTCCCCCTTGGGCTGCGCCCGCAGGCGCGTGTCGGAGCGCAACCGCCGAAGGCGGCTCTTAGCGCGTAGACTGGAAGGTGGCCCCGCAGGGCCGGATGAGTGGCGTGCGTGTCGTCATTGCCCCACAGGACTCAATCGGGCAAGGCCGCCCCTCATCAGTCCGCTTCGCGGACAGCTTCCCCCGAGGGGGAAGCCTTTACGGCAGCTCCACGGTAAAGGTCGTCAGCTCTGCATCGGTGTCAAAATCGTAGACCTTTACCGTCAGGCTGTGGCAATTTTCCGGCACGGCAGCAAAGTAGTCATAGCTGGCCTTGGTGCATTGTTCCGGGTGGTCGAAGTCCGCCGGGTCGGCCGTCCATGCGCCGGCCGTCCACCAGCCGCCCTCGCCGCGCTCGTGCCCCAGCTCCGTGCCATCCTCGGTGAACAGCCTCACATTCACCCAATGCTGTTCCGCCGGGAAGCTCAGCAGCACTTTGGTCGCGGCGGGCGTGGCCGTGACGCTTTGCAGGGTGATGCCGTTTTGTTCCATGGGCGTTTCCATCGTGCGCACGCCCGCGTCGCTGACTTCCGGGATCGTAAACGTCAGCGTGTAGGTGCCGGGCAGTGGGGTCTGGTCGGCATAGTCATAGTGCCAATAACTCTGGCCATCGGTTTCGAGAATACTCTTGTTGCAGGCCACCAGATCGGACAGCGTCAGCGTTGCCGTGTGCCCGGCCAAATCATCGTGTGTCAGGAACAGCTCATAATTGATGCCCGTCACAAACGTATGGTCGTCCCGCTTTTCAAAGTCGATGGCGCCGCTCAGCATGTTGCCGTCGTCCACCACCAGCGTGCCGTACTGCGTATTGGCGTCCAGTACTGCTTTTTCCACGGCATCCTGACTGGGGCCGATGGCGTTGAACCCGGCCAGACTATCATCCTCGGCGGTCAGCATCAGGCTGATGCGCAGCCAGTCGCCATCGTTAAACACCTGCCCCAGTGTCAGGGTGTAGGGGCTGCCGGCGCTCTCTGCGGTGGCCTCCACCGTCTCGGCGTATTTGTTCAGTTGTTCGCTGTGCAGCGAGGTGTAGTCCTCCTGCCCGCCGCGGTTCAGCCAGCTGAACAGGCTGCCCACCACAGGCAGCTGCTCGGCCACAGCGGGCGCGGCAAAGTTGACGCTGCCCAGCCCCACGGCCATGCAGGCTGCGGCTGCTGCGGCCACCCGCCCCCATGGAAAACGGCGCTTGACGGTCTTTTTTGCCTGCGGCAGCTTGGTGCAGGCCGCGTCCAGCACGCGGGCAAATTCATCATCGGTCAGCGGGGCGGCGGGCATCGGCTGCTCGTTCAGCGTTTTCAACAAATCGGCATCAAAATTTTTGTTACGCATGGGTGTACACTCCCTTCTCGGTCAGTTGGCGGCGCAGGCGGTCACGCCCGCGGCTCAGGCGGGTGTTGATGCTCTCAACACTCATATCCAGCGCGGCGGCGATCTCCTTACCGGATTGCAGCAGATAATACTTGCGCAGAAAGATGTCCCGGTCCGGCGGTTCCATGGCGGCTACCAGCGCCCCGACAAGGTCGGCGGCATCGGCGGTGGCGCGGTCAAACTCAGCCAGCTCACCGAGCGTTTCGGCCAGGCCATCATCCAGCGAGAGCGCCTCGCGGCGGCGCAGGGCGTTGTAGCGGTCGATGCCCTTGTTGCGCGCTGTGACAATGAGCCACGGCCGCAGCGGCGTGGCGGTGCGCTCCAGCTTGGCCGCATTGCGCCAGAGCGAAACAAAGACATCGGCCATGCATTCCTCCCGGTCGCAGGGATTCTGCGGCAGGATGCGGTTCAGCACCGCCTTTACCAGCGGCGCGTAGTCGAGCATGGCTGCCTCCAGACCCTCCTCCGGCTGTGTCTGCAGCAATCGGGTCAATTCCCGGTCTTTCATGTTGGTACCTCCTTTTGTGGGTTCTGACTATATAGACCCGGGCGGGAGGAGAAATCTTACAGGGTTTCCAAAAAAGCCTTCCCACTTTGGGGGAAGGTGGCCCCGCAGGGCCGGATGAGGGGCGAGTCCGCCGCGATTGCCCGTTCCCGGGTTGCCGTGGCACACCTGCCCCTCATCAGTCAGCGGGCGGGGCCGCTGACAGCTTCCCCCGAGGGGGAAGCCTTTCCCGCGTACAAAAAAACAGACGCCGTTTTCACAGCGTCTGTCGGTTTTGCTTTACTGCCCTGCCGGCAGGGTGAACACGAACCGGCACCATTTGCCTTCCTCACTCTCGGCGTGGATCTGGCCGCCGGACAGGTTTATCAAAATCTTGCAGATGTGCAGTCCCAGACCGCTGCCGCGGGTGTTCATGCCGCGGGAGCGATCCTCCTTGTAGAACCGCTCAAACACAAAGGGCAGGGCCTCCGGCGCAATGCCCGCACCGGTATTCTCAATACGCACCTCCACCATGTTGCCGTGGCGCTCGGCGGCAAAGCTGATGGTGCCGCCCGCCGGGGTGAACTTGATGGCATTGTCTACGATGTTATACACGACCTGATGCACAAAATCCGGGTCGGCATAGATCGGCAGCGGGTCGCCGCCCAGCCCCTGTATGTCGATTTTGCCGTCCTCAATGCGCTGCTCGTCGCTGAGTACGACATCGGTGACGGTTTTCCACAGATCGTAAGTCTGGGCGTGGATAGGCACCTCGCCCGCCTCGAGCTTGGTGATGTCCAGCATATTCTGCACCAGCCGTGCCAGGCGGCCCGTCTCCTGCGAGACGATCCCCAGGTAATGCTTGGTTTCTTCCTGCGGAATCGTGCCGTCCAACATACCGTCGATGAAGCCCTTGATGGTCGTCATCGGGGTACGCAGCTCGTGAGCAATGTTGCCCATAAACTGCCCGCGGGAATTGTCGATGGTTTGCAGCCGCGCGGCCATATTATTAAAAGTAGTCGCAAAGTCGGCCAGTTCCACACAACCGTCCACCGGGGCGCGGGCGGTGAAATCACCGCTGCCCAGCCGCCGCGCAGCCTCGCTGATATCCTCGATCGGGCCGGTGATGCGCCGCGCCAGCACCCAACACAGGATGCTGCACAAAATCAGAATGACCGCTGCCGAGATACCGAACATCGCCAGCATATCGCTCATGTAGCCTCCCAGCGCTGCCATGGGGCTGGCGGCAAACAGGTAGCCGTCCTGCCCGCCCACTGTGATGCGCCGCCCGGCCGTGTAATACTTGGCGCAGTAAACACCGCCCAGCGTGCCGGTCTCAAAAATGTCGCGGCCCTCGTTCAGGTCGTCTATGTACTCGGTTGGCACGCTGCCGCCGGTGAAAGCGTCGTCGCCGGTGTGCAGTAAAATGTTGCCGTCGCCGTCCGCAATGAAAATCAGCGCCCCGGACGCCGTGTTGAACAGTTCAAACCCACTGTGGGCGCGCTCCATAATATCGTCATCCTGCAAAGGCTTTGTGACGATGGAGCCTTCGTCGGCAAACCGCTCACTCAATGCGGTCGCGCCGTTGAGCACATCGGTCAGCGAACTTTTGCGCTCGCTGATGAAGTACGCCGCCGAGAGTGCTGTCTGGATGGCGCACATCACGCTCAGCCCCAGCACAAGCACGGCGGCGATGGTGGCAAAAAATTCGCGGCTGATCGTGTTGCGGCGGCTCATTCCTTGACCTCGAACTTATAGCCGACGCCCCAGACGGTTTTCAGGCTCCACTGCTCGGACGCACCTTCCAGCTTCTCGCGCAGACGCTTGACATGGACGTCGATGGTGCGGGAGTCGCCGTAATACTCAAAGCCCCACACCTCGTCCAGCAGCTGGTCGCGGGTGTACACGCGGTTGGGGTGGCCCGCCAGGCAGGCCAGCAGTTCCAGCTCCTTGGGCGGGGCCTCGACGACTTTGCCCTTGACTTTCAGCTCGTAGCGGTTCATATCGAGGTGCAGGTTGTCGAAGTCGTAGACGCCCTTGTTTTCTTCCTCCTTGGCGGAGGAGCGGCGCAGCACGGCCTTGATGCGGGCCGTGACCTCTTTTGCGTCAAAGGGCTTGACGATATAGTCATCAGCGCCCAGTTCCAGGCCCAGCACCTTGTCATACGTCTCGCCTTTGGCGGTCAGCATGATGATGGGGGTGTTGTCCTTGGCACGGATTTTACGGCAGACCTCCCAGCCGTCCATCACCGGCATCATGACGTCCAGCAGCACCAGATCGGGGTGCAGCTTGTCGAACTCGGCCAGGGCGGCCGCGCCGTCGTGGACCATCGTTACGTTGTAGCCTTCCTTGACCAGGTACAGACGGAGCAGTTCGCAGATATTTTTATCGTCATCGACGACCAGAATTTTCTCATTTGCCATCTTGGTTTCCTCCCTAAGCCGCCAGGCGGCAGTTTATAAGGTTATTATACCGCATAATTGTGGACAAAAAAAGAACAGATGACCGTCTTTGTGCAAATTTTTCGTGACAGAACAAATTTATGGTATGCCCCCCTGCCGGGCGTTCTCAATAGCGATTTGGCTGCGCCGCCAGAAATCGCCAAAAGCCGCCACAAGCCCGTTGAAAGCGGTGCATTTCTGTGTTATAATTTAAATAGTATGTCATGATTCAGGGGCAACACCCCCCGCGCGATAAAAAGCAACGACAACAAAGGAGATATAGAACATCATGAAATTGGGCATCGTCGGCCTTCCAAATGTGGGCAAATCCACCCTTTTCAACGCGCTGACCAGCACGCAGAACGCGCAGGCAGCCAACTATCCTTTCTGCACCATCGAGCCGAACTCCGGCATCGTGCCGGTGCCGGATCCGCGGCTGGACAAGCTGGCCGAGATCTGGCAGACCGATAAAAAGACGCCTGCCATCGTTGAGTTTGTCGACATTGCAGGTCTGGTCAAGGGTGCCAGCCAGGGCGCGGGCCTGGGCAACAAGTTTCTGGGCCACATCCGCGAGTGTGACGCCATCGTCCATGTCGTGCGCTGCTTTGATGATGACAACATCATCCACGTCGTCGAGGACGTCAACAAGCCCGAGAGCGTTGACCCCATCCGCGACATTGATGCCATCGACCTGGAACTGATTCTGGCCGACCTGGAAGTCGTCAGCAACCGCCTGGGCCGCCAGCAGAAAGCCGCCAAGACCGGCAACAAGGCCGCCGCAGCTGAGGCCGCCTGGCTGGCCGACCTGGCCGCCTGGCTTGAGGGCGGCAAGCCCGCCCGCAGCTTTGCCTTTGACGAGAGCGACGATGCCGTGAAGGCCACCCGCAAGGAGCTGGGCCTGCTCTCCGCAAAGCCGGTCATCTACGCCTGCAATGTGGGTGAGGACGACCTGCTGGGCGGCCTCGACGAGAACCCCTACTATCCTCTGGTCGCCGCCCGCGCCAAGGAGGAAAACGCCCAGGCTATCCCCATCTGCGCCAAGACCGAGGAGGACATTGCCGGTTCCACGCAGGAGGAAAAAATCGCGTTCCTGCAGGAAATTGGCATCGAGTCCACGGGCCTCGACAAGCTCATCAAGGCCAGCTATGAGCTGCTGGGCCTCATCAGCTTTTTGACGGACGGCAAAAAGGAGTGCCGCGCCTGGACCATCAAGCGCGGCACCAAGGCCCCGCAGGCTGCCGGTAAGATTCACAGCGACTTCGAGCGCGGCTTCATCCGCGCCCAAGTCATTGCCTACAAGGATCTGGAGGACGCCGACTTCAACTACGCCGCCGTCAAGGCCAAGGGCCTGCAGCGCACCGAGGGCAAGGAATACGTCGTGAACGACGGCGATGTCATCGAGTTTTTGTTTAATGTATAAGGAGAATCCGACCATGGTTATCGGCATTATGGGCGCCATGCCCGACGAAGTGGACCAGCTGTGTGCCCGGCTGGAGAATGTGACCAGGGAGACCTACGCCGGGGTGGAGTATCACTGCGGCACCTTGCAGGGCAAGCAGGTCGTTGTCTGCTGCGCAGGCATGGGCAAGGCCAACGCCGCGTCCACCGTGCAGGTGCTGTGCACGAAATATGGCATTGACAAGTTGATTTTCAGCGGCATTGCGGGCAACATGACCAGCAAAATCGGCATCGGCGATGTCTGCATCGGTGAGACGGTCGTCTACCACGACGCCGAGCTGAGTATGATTGCCCAGAGTGCACCGTTCCAGACCGAGTACCACGGCGATCCTGCGCTGATCAGGGCCGCGCTGGACGCCTGTGCTGCCTGCGGCGTAAAGGCTATTGCGGGCAAGATTGCCACCGGCGACACCTTCGTCGGCGACGCCGAGACGAAAAAAGCCATCGAGGAAAAGTGTCATCCCGACTGTGTCGAGATGGAGGGCGCGGCGGTCAGCCAGGTGGCGGGCCGCAACGGCGTGCCCTGCGTGATTCTGCGTGCTATGAGCGACAACGCCGACGAGAGCGGCTATGAGGTGCTGGTGGTCAAGCAGTTCAGCATCACCGAGTACGTTAAGACGGCAACGGAAATCATCGCGCGGATGATCGAGAGCGTGTAAGGTTCTACAAAAAATGCACCTGCCTGTGTGGAATAGGCAGGTGCGTTTTTTTGTTGTAGGGGGCGGCGTCCTCAACGCCCCGCGGAAGGGCAAGGCCCCTCTCTACAATGCCAAAGATAAAGGGGCTATCTCCCTCACGTTGCGGGCCGGGCATACCCGGCCCCTACGGCTTTTCTTTCCTCAAAAATACGCCTTGATCTGGAACTTATCCTCCTGCCTGGCCTCTTCCACCTTCAGATGCTCGTGGTTGAAGTCAAACTTCACGGCCTTGCAGTCGTCGGTGTTGCGGGTCAGGCGCAGCAGCTGATCCACACGCTTCTGCTCCTCTTTCGTGTAGAACAGGTAGCTTGCGCCCTGCTTGCGGGCGCGGCCCGTGCGGCCAATGCGGTGGGTGTAGTGCTCGTTTTCCTCGGGCACATCGTAGTTGATGACCGCATCCACGTCGGAAACGTCGATGCCGCGGGCGGCCACATCGGTGGCGACCAGCACATCGATTTCCCCGGCCTTGAACCGCGTCATGATGCGGTTGCGCTCGGCCTGGGACAAATCGCCGTGCAGACAGTCCACATTGAAATTCAGCCGGGCCAGCTGGTTGGCCAGCATACCGGTGTTGTACTTGGTGTTGCAGAAGATCATGACCCGCTTGTAGCCCTCGTCAATGATGATCTGGGCGGCGTCGGCCAGCTTGTCGCGGCCGGTGGTCAGCAGCTTGTACTGGGCAATTTTCGGGCTGGAATCCTCCACCGGCTGCACGCTGACCTCAGCGGCGTTGTGCTGGTAGAGCCAGCCAATGTCCAGCACCTCACGGCTGATGGTGGCCGAGAACATCGACAGGCTCTCGCGGTGCTTCATCAGGTCGATGATGTACTTGACGTCCTTGTAGAAGCCCATGTTCAGCATCTCGTCGGCCTCGTCCAGCACGACGGTCTTGACGTCGGACACATCAATGGCGTGGTGGCGGTAGTGATCCATCAGGCGGCCCGGCGTGGCAACAACGATCTGGCAGCCCTGCTTGAGTTGACGCTGCTGCTTGTCCATGCCCGCGCCGCCGTAGACGCAGACGATTTTGATGGCAGGCAGAAACTGCGCCAGGTTTTGCAGGTCCTGGGCGATCTGCTGGGCCAGCTCACGCGTGGGGCTTAGGATGACGGCCTGCGGCTTGAGGCTGCCGGGGTCAACCTTGGACAGGATGGGGATACCGAACGCTACGGTTTTGCCGGTCCCCGTGGGGGCCTTGGCAATCATATCGTGCCCGCCCAGCATCAGCGGAATGGCCTTTTCCTGAATTTCGGTCATATCGGTAAAGCCCATCGCCTGCGTAGCGCGGATGATCTCGGGCGAAACATTGGTAAGTTCGGTAAACTGCATGGTTGGTACTGCCTTTCGGTTTTTCTTTTTATTATAACAACATTTTTCCGTTCCCGCAACAGAAAAAAGCTTCCCCCGCAGGGGAAGGCTTTTCTCACTTGTTCTTACTTGTCCGCCGGGCGGCTTTGCCGGACGTTTTCTTCTCCGTCTGGGTGCGGGTCGTCTTGGGGGCGGCTTTCCTGGTGCCGGGCTTCGGGGCCGGTGGTTCCTTGTCCAGCAGGCGCGCGGGCACGGGATCCAGCTTCCACAGCTGATTCTCGCCAAACACATCCTGCCAGATCTGGGCCTGGGTGCCGTTGTCCACGCGCATGCCCACCAGGTCAATGACCTTGTCGGCCAGGACATTGCGCAGCTTCACCTTGCCGCCGCCTGCGTCCACAAGCTGCCAGCGCTGGCCCGCCCCGGCGGTCTGGCTCCACTGGTGGACCCAGGTGCCGTTGCACACGCCGGACATGGCCAGGTCCATGACCTTGCCGGTAAAGCGGTTCTTGATGCGGTACTCGCCCTCGCCTGCTTCCACAAACTGCCACTGCTGCCAGGGTTGGCCTTCGTAGCTCCACAGGCGGACGGACGCGCCGTTCTCGGTGTTGAAATCAGCCACTTCCAGCACTCGGCCGTTGGCGGCGGCAATGGTGTAGTACGCATCCGGGCGGATGACGGTCTGGGCAGATTTCTTCATGGTTGAGCCTCCTTTTAGACAGAATATGATGCAATGTTCTGTCCGTTTTTTTCATTATAGCACAACTGCGCCGCGCGGTTTCACCAAATTTTTGTTGCCGCCTTTAGCTATTACGCCAATATTTGTAAGGACATCGCGCAATTTTTGGAGGTTTTTGCGGCCACGGCACTTGCAATTTTTATTCATACGTTATATTATATAGTATATGCTTGTTGTTCAGCCGCGCGGCGGCTTGTAGAGGGAGAGTTTCAGCCATGAGAATTGCCTTGATTGCCCACGATTCCCGCAAGGAATTGATGGCCCAGTTCTGCACGGCCTACGTGCGCATTTTGTCGGAGAATGACCTGGTCGCCACCGGTGTGACCGGCAAGATCGTCCATGACGCCACCGGCCTGCCGGTGCGCACGCTGTACCCGGGCGGGCGCGGCGGTGCCGAGCAGATTGCCGCCATGATCGGCTGCGGCGAGGTCGATATGCTGCTGTTCTTCCGTGACCCGGTGGGTGCCAAGCCCGGCGAGCCCAACGACATGACGCTGCTGCGCCTGTGCGATATGCACACCATCCCGGTTGCCACCAACATTGCCACCGCCGAGGTCCTCATCCACGGCCTGGAGCGCGGCGACCTGGCCTGGATCGAATTGCAGCGCGGGAGAAAATAAAATAGCAACGCCCCGGTTCACGTTCTTTCGTGAACCGGGGCGTTTTTAGTGGTGACTTCTTTATAATCATGGTCCAGCGCGTTGGTGTAGTTATCCTTATTGTCGGAATGGGCGGAAATGGGGGTATAATCGGGCAATAGCCCCCACGCCCCATAGTTGTAGGGGGCGGCGTCCTCGACGCCCCGCGCGTTTGCCACCCACCGCCGTTTCGGGTAATTACCAGGCTCTCTCCCCCGCAGAGGGAGATAAACACGGCGGGCCTGCATTTCATCCCGATTCACCGTCGTTTCATCCTGCTTTGCCTGCAGAATCTTTCTCCTTGCGGTACACTGAAACCAACACAGGGGGCTACACCCCACCGAACCACAAAGGAGAATGCAGCTATGAAAAACACGAAATCGGTTCATCCCCACAAGCTGGCCGCTGCGGCGGTCATCCTTGCCTGTATGCTGGGTGCCGGGCTGACCGGCTGCAGCACCACCATCAAGCGGGCGGCCCCGCAGCGCGTTACCGCCAGTGAAGCCGCCACGCCGGAAACCGCCCCCACTGCCACGCCTGCCCCCACCGCGGCGGCCACCCCGGTCCCGACGGAAGCGCCCATCGTGCCCACCAGCGTGACGCTGGAACAGGAGGGCGGCATTTTGAACAAAGGCATGACCTGGACGCTGCACGCCACCGTCCTGCCCGAGGACGCCGCCGACAAGACCCTGCACTGGACGTCCAGCGACGAGGGCGTTGCCGCCATCGACGACAACGGCATTATCACGGCGCTGGCCCCGGGCCAGACGACCATCACCGCCGCCAGCACGGCGGGCGAGGCATCCACCACCTACAACCTCGTCGTGCAGGAGGTCGTCAAGTGCAGCTACTGCGGCCTGACCGGCCACACCGCCGACAACTGCACCGCCGCCAGGCAGGCCGCCATTGTGCAGCAGCAACAGCAAGCCGCCGCCCAGGCCGCCGCTCAGCCGGCGGAGGCAGCCCAGCCTGCCGCTGAACAGCCCGCTGCAGCAGTCCCCGCCCAGGACTACGCCGTGACCGCCAAGGGCGACCGCATCTATCCCGAGGGCAGTCCCGACATTCCCGAGGGTGGCGTGGTGCAGCGCCCCGACGGCTCGTTCTATGTGAAAGGCCCCCGCAACGTGATCTTTGGCTACGAGGAAGGCGACCCCGACCCCAATATGCCAGCATGGACCGGCCTGTGCGTGTTCTGCGGCGACGACGACCACGACGTCTACCACTGCCCCATTCTGGACGCCCAGGAAAACCCGGACGCGTTCTTGATCGAAGATTGGGAGAAGTAATGCGTTTTTTATAAGCCTTCCCCCTGGGGGGGGGGAGGTGGCCGAAGGCCGAATGAGGGGCGGACTTGCCACGTCAACCCAGTCATGGGCAATCATGGCAAAGCCGCCCCTCATCAGTCCGCTTCGCGGACAGCTTCTCCCGAGGGAGAAGCCATTTTCTTATTGATACACGATCGCGGTCTTTACCTTATTCGCCGCATCGGCCCCGGCCAGCGTCCGGGCCAGGGCCAGGGCAAAGGGGATCGCCGCGCCCAGGGCTTCACCGGTGATGATGTTGCCGTCGATGGTGATGGGCAGGCCGGTGTAGCTGGCCCCGGCGGCGGTCAGGTCGGCGTCCATGCCCGGGTAGACCGTGGCTTTTTTGCCGCCCAGCACGCCAAACGCCGCCAGCGCCGTGGGCGCGGCGCAGATGGCCGCCACGATTTTGCCCTGCGCGGCAAAGTCGGTGCAGACCTTGCGCACCGTGGCGTCGGCTTTCAGGTTCGGCACGCCGGGGATGCCGCCGGGCAGGATGCAGGCGTCAAACGCCGCGTAGTCCAGTTCCTCGGCCAGGGCGTCCGCCACAACGTTGACCTGCCGGGCGCTCTTGACGATGCGCTCCCCGCCCACCGCCGCGATGGTCACTTCGACCCCCGCGCGGCGCAGGATATCAACGCAGAGCAGCCCCTCGCACTCCTCCAGCCCCGGGGCAAAAAAGATGACAGCTTTAGACATAATACACACTCCTTGTTTAAGTAAATGGGTGAAACGACTTTGTGATGCGCCAGATCAGCGGCAGCGGGGTTTGCAGGCCGCGCAGGGTCTGCACCAGCCCGACGAGGGACAGGGCATCTACCAGCAGCGTCAGCGTCAGGCCCAGCTCGCTGCAATGGGGCAGAAAGCCAACGCAGGCGCAGACTGTGGCCAGCGCCAGCACCACAAGGCCCTGGTTCAGGTGGAACTTTACAAAGGCATCGTGCCGCTGTTTGCAACAGGCGGGTATCAGGATCAATACATTTAAATAGCACAGCGCCGCCAGCAGCCGGGTCTTGCGCGGCAGGGTATCCGGCGCGGGGGCGGGCCTGGCCGCCGGGGCGGCGGGCGCAGGGGGCGCGGGGCGCTTTTTCTTTTTGTGTGATTTTGCCACGGGCTACCTCCATCCAAACAGGAATTTGAAGCAGCGGCCCAGCTGCCGCCGCCAGTCGGCCTCGCAGTGTTTGCCGTCCAGCTGGCAGTAGGGGTAGACCGCCGCGCCCTGCGCAGTCAGCAGGTTGGTGACTTCCAGCGCTTTGGACGTGTACTGGGCCAGCGCGTGGCGGCCCTTGCCCTCGCGCTCGCCCCAGCTGATGTAGACCCGCGTGCCGGGGGCCAGCTTTGCCTTTTTGATGTCGGCCTTGGCTTCGGTAAAGCTGAACCGCACCGACGGTGACAGGCAGGCCGCGCGGCTGAACGTCGCGTTGTGGGCCGTGACGCCGTAGAGGCTCATCAGCCCGCCCATACTCGACCCGCCGATAGCCGTGTTGCCGCGGTCGGGCAGCGTGGGGTATTTCGCGTCGATGAGGGGTTTCAGCTCGTTGACCATCCAGTCCAGATACGCCTTGCCCCGGCCGTGTATGGCGTTTTCCTGCCAGGTGAAGTCGTAGGGGCTGTACTCTTCCAGCCGGGCGTTGCCCTCGTGGTTGCACTCGGGTGCGACGATGATGGCCTCGCCGTGGGCGTCCATGTATTCTTTCAGCCCCCAGCAGGTGCCGTAGGTGGCCGTGGAATCAAAAAACAGGTTATGTCCATCAAACATATAGACGACTGGGTAGCGTTTGCCGGAGGTCTGCCAGCCGTCGGGCAGGTAGACGAAGGTGTTGCGATCCAACCCGAAGGGTGTGATATGGGCGGTGAAGGTTTCGACCATAGGGTATCTCCCCCTTTTACACAAATTTTCTATTATTGTAGCGCATTTGCCCGGCTTTTTCAACAAAAATTGTGCGGGGTGGGTTGTATTCTGCGCGGCAAAATGTTACTCTTCTTTTAACAAAAGAAGAGGAGTGTGTAAAATGGAAAATATCCGCGCATTTTTAAAGCGCAAGGACGTTATTATCTCGGCGCACCGCTACGGCATCGACGCCATGGGCGCGATGGCGCAGGGGCTGTTCGCCAGCCTGCTGATCGGCACCATCATCAAGACGCTGGGCCAGCAGACCGGCATTGCATTCTTGGTCACGGCGGGCAGCTATGCGGCGGCGGTCGCAGGCCCGGCCATGGCCGCATCCATCGGCTACGCGCTGCACGCGCCGCAGCTGGTTTTGTTCAGTCTGATTGCCGTCGGCGGCGCCGCCAATGAACTGGGCGGCGCAGGCGGCCCGCTGGCCGTCTACCTGATTGCCATTGCGGCGGCGGAGATTGGCAAGCTGGTCAGCAAGGAGACGAAGGTCGATATCCTCGTCACCCCGGCTGTGACGATTTTGGTCGGCGTAGGTCTGAGCGCACTGTGTGCCCCGGCCATCGGCGCGGCGGCGTCCGCCGTGGGCAGCGTCATCATGTGGGCGACCGAATTGCAGCCGCTGCTGATGGGCATTCTCGTCTCGGTCCTCGTCGGCATGGCGCTGACGCTGCCGATTTCCAGCGCGGCCATCTGCGCGGCGCTGGGCCTGACCGGCCTTGCGGGCGGTGCGGCCGTAGCCGGCTGCTGCGCCCAGATGGTGGGCTTTGCCGTGATGAGCTATAAAGAAAACGGCATCGGCGGCCTGGTCAGCCAGGGCCTGGGCACCAGCATGCTGCAGATGCCCAACATCCTGCGCAACCCCCGCACCTGGATCCCGCCGACGCTGGCAGCGGCCATCACCGGCCCCATTGCTACCTGCCTGTTCCACCTGGAAATGAACGGCCCGGCCGTGTCCAGCGGCATGGGCACCTGCGGCCTGGTCGGTCAGATCGGCGTGTACACCGGCTGGGTCGAGAGCGGCAAGGTCATCACCGCCTTTGACTGGGCCGGCATGGTGCTGGTCTGCTTCATTCTGCCCGCTGTGCTCAGCGTCATCTTCTGCGAGGTGCTGCGGAAGAAGGGCTGGATCAAAGAGGGCGATCTGAAATTGTAAGTAAAGAGGCTTCCCCCGAGGGGGAAGCTGTCTGCGAAGCAGACTGATGAGGGGCGGGTTTGCCATTATTGCCCATAAACGGGTTGTAACGGCAGGCCCGCCCCTCATCCGGCCTACGTCCACCTTCCCCCAAGAGGGGGAATGCTTTTTACACGAAACCGCGCCAGGTCTGCTCGGCCTCGCTTTGGAAGCAGCCCAGTTCATGGCAGAGCTGCATAGCCCCGGGGCTGGCCGTGGGGTAGTCTTTTTCGGCGCGCTTGCAGTCCAGCACGCCCTGGCCGCTGCCCTCGGCCAGCATTGTGGCCAGGTTGCGGGTCGATTTGTCCATCATCGTCCGGGTGCGGATGCCCATGCTCACGCTCATCCTGGCAGCGGCGCTCTGGCCGTGGGCCTCGGCCCCGATGGCGTCCAGCGCCGTGTGCGCCGCCTGGTTGAAGCGCCGGTACTCCCGCTTCTGGCGCATCATCTCATCCTTCAGTTTCTGGTCGTGGGTCAGGCCCATCAGCTCATCCAGCGTGTTCTTGCCCATCTCGGTGTTCTGGACAATTTCCTGCAGCATTTTTTCATTATCGGTCTGCATAACAAAATCCCCCTTGTGTACGTTTGGCGGTCAATGCCAGTATGTACACAAGGGGGATCATTTATTCAGTTACAGGCGCTGCTGTGCCAGCGAGAGGGTCATGTCCCAGGACGCCGTCTCGCCCCACTCGGCGGAGGCGATTTCCACCGTGAAGCTGCCGCGGCGGGACAGCGAAATGTTGAACTCCCTGCGGGAATCGTTCATCGCCTCGCGCACGGTCTGGGCCATCCTGGCGGCGGGCGTGCCAATGGTGACGATAGCGAAGAAACCGTCGTTCAGGCGCGCCAGCACGGCCTTGTCGTGGTCAGGGCCGACAGCCAGCTGTAAGATACCCGCCGCCATGTTCAGGCAACAGTTGGCGGCGGAGTCGCTTTCATGCTCGCGCAGTTGCCAATACTCGTTGACGCGGACCATCACGACGCCGACCGGCGTGCCGCTCATGGCAGCGCGCTCGGCAATGGGGCGGTACTGTTCGTTCAGGTAGACTGCATTGTACGCGCCGGTCACGTAGTCGCGGCGCAGGTCGTCCTGCATCTGGCTCAAGGTGCGGATGAAGGAATTCTCCGCCCCTTCGGCCTGCAGGCTGCGGGGCAGCGGCATCTGCATCAGCAGCACACAGGGGGTGCCTGCCACGTTGATGCCCTGGGCCAGCACGGTTTCCAAGCCGTCATTACCCTTCACGACCTGCATACCGCGGCCGGTGCTGTCCAGCGTAGGCATGGCGGCCACCTTGTTCAGCGGCTGCAGGGTGGCGGGGTCCAACAGACCCATGCGCGGGTCTGCCAGCGTAACATTGTCAAAAACCTGCTGCAGGGCGGTCATTTCTGCCTGCAATTCGGCAATGGTGTAGTCCTGTTTCATTTTGTTTCCTTCTGCCGTGTGTTTCGGCATTGTGGCCTATACAGCTTCTCTCTCGTAACTTATATAGTTTACCACAATGCCGGCAATTTTCCTAGCCTTGCATTGCACAAAGATTTTTCGGCCAGGCGAAAAATACCATGCGAACTACACAAATTATTTATCGGTATGACGGAAGTACCGCACCGCCATGGTGCGCATTTCCTTTGCCAGCGCGGGGGTCAGCTTTTTGGCGTCGGCGCGCCACTGCCAGTTGCCCTGGGCCATGCCCGGGGTGTTCATGCGGCTGGCAGCGGGTTCCTCCAGCCAGTCGGCCATCGGGATAATCGCCAGCGCCGCCGTGCTGGCCTGCACGCCGCGCAGCATACCGCGCACAATGCCCTCCTGCTTGGTCAGGACGAAGTATTCCTCCACCTGCTTGCGCTGGGCAGGGGTCAGTTCCTCGCCGAACCAGCCGGAGAGGGTGTTGTTGTCGTGGGTGCCGGGGTAGGCCACGCAGTTGCGCGGGTAGTTGTGGGGCAGATCCACGCTGTCCTCGCCGGTAAAGGCGAACTGCAATACTTTCATGCCGGGGAAGCCGCTCTCCGCCAGCAGCTGGCGGACCGAGTCGAACATCTCGCCCAGGTCCTCGGCCACGATGGGCAGGCTGCCCAGGGCGTTGTGCAGCGCGCGGAACAGATCCATGCGGGGACCCTGCTCCCAGCGGCCATTGCGGGCGGTCGTCTCCCCTGCCGGGATGGCCCAGTAGGTGTCGAACCCGCGGAAGTGGTCGATGCGCAGGATGTCATAGATGGACAGCGCATGGCGGATGCGGCGGATCCACCAGGCATAGCCGGTGCTGCGGTGGTAGTTCCAGTCGTAGAGCGGGTTGCCCCACAGCTGGCCGTCGGCGGCAAAGTAGTCCGGCGGGCAGCCTGCCACGCGGCGGGGCTTACCCTCGGCGTCAGTCTCGAACAGCTCGCGGCCTGCCCAGGCATCGGCGGAATCCGCTGCGACGTAGATGGGGATATCGCCCATGATGGCAATGCCCTTGGATTTTGCATAGGCGTGCAGGCTGCGCCACTGGCGGTCGAACTCATACTGCAAAAATGCCCAGAACTCGATTTCCTCGGCGTGCTCGGCCTTGAACCGGGCCAGGGCTTCCGGCTCACGGACGCGCAGGGCGCGGGGCCACTGTTGCCAGTCCACCATGCCGTTGTCCTCTTTGATCGCCATGTACAGGCAGTAATCGGGCAGCCAATCGCTGCTCAAAAACTGGAAACGGTACCAATCGTCCGGGTAAGGGGTGTCATAGCCGGGGACCGGGCGCTGCCGCATAAAGTTGTGGTAGGCCTTGCGCAGCACGGTAAAGCGCTTTTCATACAGGGTGCCGTAATCGACCTTGGCTGCATCGCCGCCCCAGTTGATGTTCGCGTAGTCTTTTTTGGTCAGCAGGCCATCGGCGGCCAGCAGATCCAGATCGATAAAATAGGGGTTGCCCGCAAAGGCCGAGCAGCTCTGGTAGGGGCTGTCGGCGTAGCCCGTGGGGCCGACCGGCAGAATCTGCCAGATCGTTTGCCCCGCCTTAGTGAGAAAGTCCACAAAATCACGGGCCGGTTTGCCCATGCTGCCAATGCCATACCCGCCGGGCAGGCTGGAAATCGGCATCAAAATACCACTGCAACGTTTAAATTCCATGATGTTCCTCTTTTCCTTCGATAAAGGCTTCCCCCTTGGGGGAAGGCATGGGGTTTATTACTCCGCCGTCTCCCCTGCCCCCAGCGCTGCCAGCGCCGCCTTTACAAACGCTGTGCGCTCGGCTTTGGTGCGGCTCTCGCTGCCTTGCAGGGCCAGTTCATTGGCGGTCAGGGCGTCGGCAGTTGCAGCGTCCAGCGCGGTGCCGGGCAAAATGCCGATGCCCGCCTGCTCCACCTGCATGGCCCCCAGCGCCGTTGCATCCGACGCCGTGTTCCAGGGGGTGATGACCCCCAGCGTCTCGGTCAGGGCGTCCTCGCCCTCGCCGTTGGAGTAGAGCCACAGCGCGGCGCCCTTGGCGGCTTTCAGGCCGTCGGCACTGGTACCTGCGTTGATGGCAATGCAGCCAACGTCAGCCAGCACCGGGTAATCCAGCAGACCATCCAGGTTGTACTCCTCGGTGGTCAGATCGCTCTCGTCAAAATTGCACTTGAACGGCACCAGCACCATGCCCTGGCAGGCGTCGCTGCCGTACTCGGCCAGCAGGTCGGTCAGTTTGGCACGGCGGAACACCGCATTGGTCTCGCTGTCGGCCATGTTGTCCCATTCCAGCGCCACGGCGCTGTACACACCGTTCAGCGGGCCTGTCAGGGCGTCTGTAGTGTAAGTGCCGTCGGCAGCCAGGATGGCGGCGCTGTACCCGGCGGCGCGGTCGGCAGGCTGGGCAAACACGCCGGTGGCTTTCACGGCGTCGGGCTTTGTCTCGGGCAGGGTGTAGTCCTGGCCGGAGAGCGTTACCACAGCAGCTTTCGGCGCAGCCAGCCAGGCGGAGAGTGTCTCGACGAAGTCGCTCCACTCGTCCCAGGTCGCCCCCTGCAGCGCCGTCACGGCGTCATCGCCCAGCAGGGCGGTCAGCGCGTCCTTGCTGGCCCAGTAGCCGTACAGGCTGCGGCCCAGCGGCAGGGTGTTGGCGTTGTCAGTGATGTCAGCCCGGGCGGCAGCTGCGGCCAACAGCGTGTCGCTGGTCACATCCAGCAGGCTGCCGCCGGAGGCGTGATCTACCAGCAGCAGGTCGGCCGCGCCGGCGTCGTCCGTCACGGTCAGCTCTACCCCCTGGGCATCGGCGTAGGCCCTGGCCGCCGGGGCCAGCGACGCCGACGCATAGACAGTCAGCGATTGCGGCGCGGCGGTGGGAGCCGTCTCAATAGTCGCGGTATTTTCGGCGGACAGCACGGCGGCCTGTACGTCGGCCAGCGAGCACCCCGCCAGCAGCAGCGCGGGCAATGCCAGCGCCACAGCAGTTTTCCTAGTTTGCATTACGCAGTTTTCCCTCATAAATGGTTGTAAAATTTCAGGCTATCCTTTATTATATAGGATAAGATAACTTTTTTCCACACCTGTTTTATGTTATAATAAAAAAAATCGCAAAATTTTGAAAGGTTCTGCCTATCGTGACGCAAAAATTATACGAAACAGATTCCTATGTGCAAACGTTCACCGCGCAGGTGCTGGCCTGTACCCCGGTGCAGGGCGGCTTTGCGGTCGTGCTGGACCGCACGGCCTTCTTCCCCGAGGGCGGCGGCCAGCCCTGCGACACCGGTACATTGGGCGCAGCGCGTGTGCTGGCCGTGCATACCGACGGTACCACCATCACCCACACCACCGACGCCCCGCTGACTGTGGGCGGCACCGTGGAGGGCTGCATCGACTGGCCCGCACGGCTGGACGCGATGCAGCAGCACACCGGTGAGCATATTTTAAGCGGTACGCTGCACCGATTGTTCGGGGCCGAGAACGTCGGGTTCCACATCGGCACGCCCTATGTGCGGATGGACACGAGCATTCCGCTCACCGCCGCGCAGCTGGCCCAGGCCGAGGCTGAAGCCAACGCCGCTGTGCGTGCCGACACCCCGGTGCGCTGCTGGGTGCCTGACCCGGAAACGCTGGCCCACACCGAGTACCGCAGCAAAAAAGCGCTGGACGGCGACGTGCGGCTGGTGGAGGCCGGCGGCGACTGCTGCGCCTGCTGCGGCACGCACCTGGCCCGCACCGGCGAGGTCGGGCTGATCAAGATTATCTCGTATGCCCACTACAAATCCGGTATGCGGCTGGCCGTGGCCTGCGGGCAGCGCGCCTATGACGCCGTTGCAGGCATCTGGGCCGACACCGAGGCCGCCGGACGGCTGCTAAGTTCGCCCGTTGGCTCCCTGGCTCCGGCACTTGAACGGCTGCAAAACGGTGAGACGGCACTGAAAGCCCGCCTGGCCGCGCTGCAAAACACGCTGGCAGATGCTTACGCCGCCACAGCGGAACCAGGCCAGCCCGCCGTGCTGTGGGTGGACGGTGCCGACGGCGACGGCCTGCGCCGGGTGGCAATGTCCATCACAGCCAAGACCGGCGCGGCCTGCTGCACTTTGGCCCCCGGCGGGCAGGGCCTTGCCTATGCGCTGGCCTCTGCCCCGGGCGGCGATCTGCGCGAGACCTGCAAAGCGCTGAACGCGGCCTACCAGGGCCGCGGCGGCGGCAAACCAGGCTTTTGCCAAGGCAGCCTGGCAAGCGGCAATTTTGAACAAGTGAAAGATTTTTTGTTGAATACATTGTAAGGAGACACCCCACCATGCGAATGCGTTTTAAACCCTATGCCCGGCCGGAGCTGCTGGCCTGCGATTTCCACGTTCACGAGCCGCTGACCCACGGCGGCCACTGGCACGAGCTGTACGCCCGGCCCGACCAGCCCTGGCACCTGGAGCTGGGCTGCGGCAAGGGCGGATTTTTGGCCCAGATCGCCCCGGCCCACCCGGATATCAATTACCTCGGCATCGACATTACCGACAAGGTGCTGATCCTCGCCAAGCGCAAGGTCGAGGCCGCCTATGCAGAGCGCGGTATTCCCGCCGACAACGTGAAAATCGCCAGCCTGGACATTGAGCGCCTGGGCAACGCCTTCACACCAGACGACCGTGTTTCGCGCATCTACATCAATTTCTGCAACCCGTGGAGCAAGAACGCCGGCAGCAATAAGCACCGCCTAACCCACCCGCGCCAGCTTTTGCAGTACCGCAGCCTGATGGATGAGGGCGCGGAGATTTGGTTCAAGACCGACGACGACGACCTGTTCCGGGACAGTCTCTCCTACTTCCCCGCCGCCGGGTTTGAAATTACCTGGCAGACCTTTGACCTGCACAAAAACGAGCCGGACTGGAATCTGCGCACCGAGCACGAGGGCATGTTCAGCGAGCAGGGCATCCCCATCAAGGCGCTGATTGCCCGCAAAGGCCCCGACAGCGCCGTGACCTGGGTGGAGCCGAAAGCTCTTGCCAAACAGCAGGAGGGCGAAGATGCCGCCGAGTGAATTTGTCGTTAAGACCGTCTACTGGTTTTTCCTGTACGGCTGCATCGGCTGGGGCGTCGAGGTCGTTTACGCCGCCATCAAAGAGCACAAGCTCGTCAACCGCGGGTTCCTCTGCGGGCCGATCTGCCCGATTTACGGCTTCGGCATGGTGGGGCTGGTGTACAGCGTCAGCCTGATCCCGATGCCAAGCAGCGGCAGCATGAGCGCCGTTGCCATCTTCTTTATCGGCATGATTCTGACCACCGCCATTGAGCTGGTGGGCGGCTGGGCACTGTTCAAAGTCTACCGCATCCGCTGGTGGGACTACTCTAACATGAAGTTCAACCTGGGCGGCTACATCTGCCCGCAATTCTCGCTTTTGTGGGGGCTGGGCAGCGTGCTGATGATCAAAGTCGTACACCCGCTGCTGGCCCGCGGCTCCAACCCGATGCCGTTCAAGGCCATGCTGATTTTGGACATTGTGCTGTTCATTTTCTTTGTGGTGGACGTCATTGTTTCCACCGCCGCCGCCATCGGCCTGAACAAGTACCTGCGGGAAATCGATGAGCTGCGTGCCCGCCTGCGTGTGACCAGCGACAAACTGACCACCGTGCTGGGCACCAGTGCCATGACCGCAGACACGATTCTGGACGAGCAGAAATTGCAGCTGGCCCTTGCCAAGCTGGAGGGCCGCGAGAACGCTGCCGAGCTGCGGGCCGAAGTCACCGCCCGCGTGGGCGAACTGCGGGAGAAGCTGACCGCCGCCGACCACGACTTTATCGGTGCGCACCGTCTGCTGCGGGCTTTCCCGGATATGAAGAGCCTGAACTACGCCGACACGCTGGCCGCGACCCGCGCCGCCACCCAGCGCCTGCGTGAGCTGGCCGCCGCTGCAAAGGCCGCCGCCAAAGAGACCGCCGCGAATGCTGCGGAAAAAATCAAAAAGGCATAATTTTCAACAAATACGCCCCGAGCTGTTAAAAGCTCGGGGCGTTGGTTTATGTTGTACTAAAGCAAGCGGCCGGAATCCCCCAGTCCGCTTCGCGGACAGCCCCTTTGACAGAGGGGCCATTAAAGCTTCCCTTGTTAAAGCGAGGTCGGAGAAATTCCGCCCGCACCGCCTCTTATGCCTTCTTCCTGTCGAACGCGATCTGCAATACCAGCCAGGCCGCTACAAGGCAGACTACCGAAATCAGCCCCAGCATCTGCCAGGAGTGGGTCAGGTTTTCAACAGTCGCGTCGTACATCGGGCCGTCCAGCCCGGCTTGCAGCCAGGCCATGCGGCTGTTCAGGTCGGTGGATGCGCCCAACGCACCCATGCCCCAGCGGCAGACAATGATGTTGGAAATCGTCGCCGCCGCACCAGTCACAGTGAACATAACATTGCTGAACACGACCTGCCCAATCATCAGCACCAGCACAGCCAGGATCGCGCTTTCACCGTTGGTGAACAGCGCCGAAATCAGCAGGCCAACGCAGCTGGACGAGAACATCGTCAGCAGCAGCGTGACAAAAATCTCCATGTCGGTTTCCAGCAGCAGGTGGTTCTGCGGCACATGGACGATGGACACAAACCCCAGCGCCAAAATGGCCGCCTGGGCAATTTCCACCAGCAGCAGCACCGCCGCCTTGCTCAAAACAACGGCCTGCAGGCTGACGCCGACCGAGGCTTCGCGCAGGATGATCTCCCGCTCCTTACAAATTTCGCGGTAGGAGTTCAGCGTGCCCATAAACGTCGCCATGGCGGCCAGAATGAACAGCGCCGTGCGGCTGCCGATGTTGACAAGGTTCGAGGTAAAGCAGTTGGGGTCCGCCGTCAGCTTGACGACCAGCACCATAAACGGCGATTGCAGCGCCAGGCTTGCCAGCAGCAGCTTGTCGTTCCAAATCAGCTGCAGATTGCGCTGGATCAGCACCCCAAGCTGGCGCAGGAACTTCAAAAATTTTACTGGCTGCATCGTTTATCCGCCTCCTGCGCTGCCTCCGGGCAGGCCGCCAGCAGGCGGTTGAACTCGGGGGTCGTGTAATATTTTTCGCGGTACAGTTCAATTTGCTCCGGATCGCGCAGCTTTTCAAAGATATCGCTGGTCATTTCCACATCAAAATAGTCGTTCAGCTTCTCGGGCGCACCGTAGTAGCATAGCACGCCGCCCACGCCCAGAAATGCGATTTTGTCACATAGGTTGATGTTGGACATATTGTGTGTGACCATCAGCACTGTGCAGTTCTGGTGGCTCAAACGGCGGCACAGCTCCATCATGCTGCGGTCCAAATCAGGGGAAAGGCCGCTCGTCGGCTCGTCCAGAATCAGCAGCCGCGGGTTGGCCAGCAGCTCCATCGCAATCGAGACACGCTTTTTCTGGCCGCCGGACAGGCGGGAGATAAACGTTTTCTCGCGGCCCTGCAAATCGACCGCCTCGATGGCGTGGGCCACAGCGGCGGCGATTTCGGCGCGGGTCGCGTCGTGGGCAATGCGCAGCTTGGCCGTGTAGGTCAGGCTTTGCTCCACGGTCAGGTTGTCATGCATGATGTCTTTTTGCGGCACATAGCCCAGCGCGGCCTCAAAGGCGTTGCGGTTGGAGCGGGTGTCCAGCCCATCAAACCGCACGCTGCCCGCCGTACAGGGGGCTGTGCCGGTGATGCAGGTCAGCAGGCTGGATTTGCCCGTGCCGGACCCGCCCACCAGCACCACAAAGCTGTTCGGCTCCACCTGAAAGCTCGTTCCGTCCACGATGTTCAGCGGGCGGCCTGTGTTGGCATTTTTTACCGTTTTGTACACATTTACAAGTTGGATACTAATGCCGCTCTGGTGCGCGTGGTAGTGCAGCATCCCGCCGGTAAAGGCGAAAACCTGCGCAGGGACGTTGATGACCGCGCCGTTGCGCAGCACCGTGCGGGTCACACGCACGCCGTCCACATAGGTGCCGTTGGTCGAGCCGAGGTCGTGCAGTTCGTAGTGGCCGTCTTTGTACAAAATCTCGCAGTGGTGGCGGGAGACGCGGTCACTGACGAGCTTGATGTCGCAGTCATCGCCGCGGCCGATGAGCACCCGCTTCTTGCGGCGGACGTCCACCTCCCGCAGGACGGCGTCGGAGGTCTGTTCTTTTATCGGGGTCGCGCCGTCGCCCTGCACGTTGGTGATTTCTTCCACGCGGAAGGTGATTTCCTGCGTGTCGGCGTCGCCGTCTGTGTTCAAACCGATGACATCGCCGCTCTGCAGGACGCTCGTCTCACCGGAGTCCAAATAGCGATTGTTGAACCAGGTACGGTAGTCGCTGCCGTCGTCGGTGACGACCCACCGGCCGTTCTCGAAGGAGACGGTGAACTGGTTATCGCCCACACTGTTGCGGCGCAGCACGTACTCACACTGGGCGCTGCGGCCAAAGCGGTAGCTGCCCGCAGGCAGTGTGATACGCTGTTTGTTGCGCAGTTCCGTAATTAAAATGACGATCTCACTTGTCATGGCGCAGCCCCCTTACCAATGGAAGTCTGCACCGCAAAACGGCACAAATTGCAGCGCGGCACCGCCCAGGCGCAGCACTTCCCCGCCGGTCAGCGGCTGGGGTTCCAGCAGGGCATCCTCGCCCAGGTAGCAGAGTTCCTGGGAGGAACCGGGCAGCAGCGTGAAGGCGTTCTTCTCGGCATCGTAGGCGACGGCGGCCTGGCGGGCGCTCAAGGGCGCGTCGGCGCTTAAGGTAACCGGCGTGCCGTCGGCGTCCAACCCCAGAAAGCTGCGGCCGATGCCCAGCCGCAGGTCACGGCCCTTGGCCACGCCGTCCAGCACCACCAGCCAGCCGGCCACCGGCCCCGCCGGGGCCGCCTTGTCCACGGCGGCGGGCTGCTCGGCCTCGCCCTCATGGACGATAGAATGGTCTTTCAGCAGTTCGGTGTTGCAATAGGGGCATTCGGGGTATTTGTCGCTGTCGTAAAAATGGCCGCTTTCGCATTTGGATAGCTTCATAAGAAGGCTCCTTTGTGTGGTTTTTCGATGCAGGGGGGGCGGCGCTCTCGACGCCCCGCGGAGGGAGCAAGCCTCCCTACAAAACTAACCTTATCGTCGTCTTGCCGATGCGCAGGGTATCGTTATTTTGCAGGCGGTGTTCGCCCTCAATGCGTTCACCGTTCACATACACCTTGGCCCGGTCGGTCAGCGTCTGCACCAGCAGCGAGTCCCCCTGGGCCGCCAGCACGCAATGCTGGGGTGAGAGCTTGCGATCCGGGATGCACAAATCGCACTGGGCTGCATCGCTGCCGATGATAAGGCTGCTCTCCACCATACCGGCCCAGCGGCTCTCGGCGATGGAGGGCCGCTGGCTCCAGAACAGCGTGACCCAGCGGCGCGGCAGGGCGTCCGGCTCCCCCGCCCCGGCCAGCAGGTGTTCGGCCTCGGCCTCTTTTTCGGCAGCGCGGTCACGGCGGCGCACACCGTACCAGCTGCCGAACAGCGTCAGCAGCAGCACGGTGGCCAGCAACAGCGGCACCCGGAACCGCGCAAAATAAAATTCCTTATCTCGCGGCCAGACGACCACTTTAAACGTCGCCGTCTGCCGGTTGCTGCTGACGTTGGCGGCGCTCATCTTGCTGGAGACCCGGTTCAGCGCCACGGTGTATTCGCCCTTGTACAGCGGCTCGATCTCCAGTGTTGCGGTGCGGCCATCCTCGGCAATTTCTACCGATTTGACCTGCACGCGCCAGTTCCAGATATCCTTGGAGCGTATCTCGTAGAGTTGTATCTTGTCGGCATTCTCGTGGATGGGCTGGTTGAAGGTCAGGCGCAGCTTGTCGCGCCGCAGCGTCTCCACGTTCGTGACCTGGGGTTTTGTGAGTTTGTAGCCCATGTAAACGGTCTGGCTGTTCTTGATGGCACTGCCCAACTGGGGCATGGCCAGCGTCAGCGTTTCCAATCGCTCGCCGTACATACTCTCGGGGACCTCGGTGCGGATTTCCAGTGCTGTGGCAAAATAGGCCTGTTTTTTCTTCAGTTCATCCCCCAGCGTCGATGCTTCACACAGCACCAGCTTACCGTCTGCCGCCTGTGCCAATGTTTCAAAAAACTTCGGTTCTTCGGTCATCAGGTAGACGTAGGCCGCCATGCCGATCTGGTCGCCGACATCGCTGGCCAGCGTGCCGAACAGCGCCATATTGGACAGCACCTGCCCGGCATCGGTCACGATCATGGCCGCTTTACGGGGGGCCAGCGCCTGGTAGTCGCTCTGTATCTCACTGTATACGGCCGAGACAAGCTGCGCTGTATCCATACTGCCCTCAGCCTGCTGGATATGTGCCAGTGCCTTGTACATCAGGTCTTTGTCCGATGTGGCGGGCAGCACGCATTCGGTCGCCCCCGCCGTCGTGTACAGCATCAGCTGGTCATTCTCGCCCATCACCGCGATGAGCTTGCGTACGCCGCCCAGCATTGTGTAAAAGTCTGCTGTGCTGATGCCGCTGCTGTTATCCAGCGCGACGATATAGCAAATTGGGTCATTGGCAATGCCTACTGACCGTACCTCGAGCTTGCGGTCGCCCAGCGTCAGTTCTGGCCCGGCGGCCTGCACCTGGATGGAGGAATAGGGGTCGCCGTCGCCGTTCAGTGCGTAGAAATACACATCCAACTCCGGCACGTTGACGTAGGCCTGTTCCATTTTAAAGGTGCCCGCGCCGGTCACGCCAACGGTGGTATCCGCCGCCGCGCCAAAGGCGCACAGTGCCGCCAGGGCCAGCACAGCCAGCAGGCAGCACCAGAGTTTATGCAGTCTCACGGGCATCCCTCTTTTCTGATCGACAGCGCCTACACGCCAAGTTTTTTATGTAAGGCACGCAGCGCCATGATAGCCTTGCGGCGGCGTTTGGTCTGGGGTCTGGCGGGGGCGGGCATGGGGGCCGGGGCCGAGGCGGGCACGGCGTCCCCCCCGTCCTCATCGTCGTCTGCCAGCGTAAAGCTGGGCATGACCGGCTTGTGGGGCACTGGTGCGGGGGGCGCACCCTCGTCCAGAATCGGCTCGCCCTGCTGGCGCAAAATCGGATAGGAGAAAATTGCGCCGGGTATCTCAACTTCCTCGTTGGGGTCGCCGGGCTGGGCTTTCGGCTCGGTGTCAAAATAGTCGGGCGACGGCGTCACAACGGTGTTCGTGCGCGGCTCATCGTCGTCCATGCCGGGGGCCACCACGCGGTTCGTCGTCTCGTCAGCGGCGGGCTGGGCCGGGGTATCGGGTTCCGGCTCGCTGTCCCGCAGGGCCGAGGCCGCCGCATCCACCTTGAGGGCCGACAAATCGAGCTGCGGCTCGGCGTCGGCCTCCTCCAAATCCTCTTTGTGGACGATCAGCGGCGCGGTGCGGCTGGCGTAGTCCTGGGCCTTCTGCAGATCCCCAATGACTTTTGCCAGGTAGTCCATCATCTCACCGCGGGCTTTCTCCATCTCGGTGATGCGGCTCTTCAGGTCTTGCAGCCGCAGGCGGTGGGCGTTCTGTATCTCCCGCGTTTCATCGGTGGCAGACTGCACCATCTGGCGCGCCTGGGCAATGGCCTGTTCCCGGGCCAGCTGGTCGATGGCCTCGGCTTTCAGGTTCGTGTCCTTGATGATCTTGTCAGCGTCATCCTTGGCCTGTTGACGGATGCGGGCAGCCTCGGTCTCGGCATCGGAGATGACCTTGTCGCGGTCGGCCAACACCTGCTGGCGGGCCTGGTCATGGGCGCGACCCTTGACCCGCAGGGCGGAGTTTGCCTCCTCGCACTGCTCGGTCAGTTCCTTATTTTCCCGCACAAGGTCGCTGTTTTTCAGCCGTAGCATATCCACCTGATTTGTCAGCGAGTGGTTGCGCTCTTTGGCAGTGGAAAACTGGGTTTCCAGGTTGGCGCGGTAGCTTTGCAGCTTGTCTACCTGCCCGGCCAACGTTGCGTTCTGGCCAGAAAGCGTCTGGTTCTGCATCATCAGGTTTTGGGCGTGGCGGCGCAGGGCGTCGTTCTCCTGCCGGGCAGCGCGGGCCTCGGCGGCAGCTGCCGCCAGATGCTGCTCATAGTCGGCGCAGAGGTCCAGCATGGCCTGGCGCACATCCTCCGGCTCATAGCCGCCGAACCGCGCCTTGCGCATACCGCTCTGTTCTATGTAGTTGTCGATGTCAATTTTGGGCATTGGTAGTTTCTCCCAAGATAAATTTACATATACTCGATTTTATTATAGAACATGATACGCTGTAAAGCAAGTAAAACCCACAAAAAAGCCGCCCTTTCCTTGCGGAAAGGGCGGCGAAAAGCCTAATGGTTCAGTTCAAATCAAGCGTTGGCCTGAGAAGCAGCAACAGCGCAGGCGACGGTCATGCCGACCATCGGGTTGTTGCCGGCGCCGATCAGACCCATCATCTCGACGTGAGCCGGGACGGAGGAAGAACCAGCGAACTGGGCATCACCGTGCATACGGCCCATGGAGTCGGTCAGACCGTAGGAAGCGGGGCCTGCAGCGACGTTGTCCGGGTGCAGGGTACGGCCCGTGCCGCCGCCGGAAGCGACGGAGAAGTACTTCTTGCCGTTCTCGATAGCCCACTTCTTGTAGGTACCGGCGACCAGATGCTGGAAGCGGGTGGGGTTGGTGGAGTTACCGGTGATGGAAACCTCAACGCCCTCAGCCTTCATGATGGCAACGCCTTCCAGAACGTCGTTGGCGCCGTAGCACTTGACAGCAGCGCGCTCGCCGTCGGAGTAAGGGATGGTCTCGACGACCTTCAGCTCGCCGGTGGCGAAGTCGTAGTCGGTCTTGACGTAGGTGAAGCCGTTGATACGGCTGATGATCTGGGCAGCGTCCTTGCCCAGGCCGTTCAGGATGACGCGCAGGGGCTCTTTGCGGACCTTGTTGGCGGTACGGGCAATGCCGATAGCGCCCTCAGCGGCGGCGAAGGACTCGTGGCCGGCCAGGAAGGCGAAGCAATGGGTGTCCTCATGCAGCAGCATGGCACCCAGGTTGCCGTGGCCCAGGCCAACCTTACGCTGTTCAGCAACAGAGCCGGGGATGGTGAAAGCTTCCAGGCCTTCGCCGATGGCAGCAGCGCAGTCAGCAGCGCTCTTCAGGCCGCGCTTGACAGCAATGGCAGTGCCCAGGGTGTAAGCCCAGACGGCGTTATCGAAGCAGATGGGCTGGATGCCGCGGATGATCTTATCGCAGTCGATGCCCTTGGCCAGCAGCATCTCGTTGCAGGCGTCGAGGCTCTCCAGACCGTTGGCCTTCAGGCAGGCCTCGATCTTGGGCATACGGCGATTCTGGGATTCAAAAGTTGCCATAATCTATGTTCCTCCCTCTCTTATTCTTCACGCGGGTCGATGTACTTGACAGCGCCCTGCTCGGCAGAGAAGCGGCCGTAGGTGCCGATATTCTTCTCGTAGGCTTCCTTCGGGTCCTTGCCGTGACGGATGTCCTCCATCATCTTGCCCAGACGGACGAACTGATAGCCGATGACCTGGTTGTCCTTGTCCAGAGCGGTCTTGAGGATGTAGCCCTCGGTCAGCTCCAGATAACGGACGCCCTTGGCCTTGGTGGAGAAAATGGTACCGGTCATGGAACGCAGGCCCTTGCCCAGGTCGTCCAGGCCAGCGCCGACAGGCAGGCCGTTCTCAGAGAAAGCGGTCTGGCTGCGGCCGTAGACGATCTGCAGGAACAGCTCACGCATAGCAACGTTGATAGCGTCGCAGACGAGGTCGGTGTTCAGAGCCTCCAGGATGGTCTTGCCGGGCAGGATCTCACCGGCCATAGCGGCGGAGTGGGTCATGCCGGAGCAGCCGATGGTCTCAACAAGGGCTTCCTCGATGATGCCGTTCTTGATGTTCAGGCTCAGCTTGCAGGTGCCCTGCTGGGGAGCACACCAGCCCACACCATGGGTGTAGCCGCTGATATCCTCAATTTTATACGCCTTGACCCACTGGCCCTCTTCGGGGATGGGCGCGGGACCGTGCTTGGGTCCTTTTGTGATCGGGCACATTGCGTTGACCTGTGCGGAGTATTCGATCATAATTTTCTCTCCTTTGCATATTGTTAGGCTTTTCACAGCTATCTTTATTATAAAGGGTCGAATCCTGTTTTTCAAGATGTTAGTTTAAGCTAACCTTTGGTTTTTTGGCATTTTCTCTGACCGGGCGGCATGGCAGGCGGCGGATGGGCATGGTGGAGCAAATAAAAAAGCCTCCCTTGTCAAAGGGAGGCTTTTCCTTAAAACAGAAACCCAAAGATCACCCGCGAGGCTGCACCGCAGACAGCCATCATCACAATGCCTGCCACAATCGGCGGCAGCCATTGCCGCAGCAGGCCGGGCTGCTGCACCGGCTCGGCAGATTTCGTCTTTTTGCCTTTGCCGTACCGTACAGGTTTCTCCGCCGTGGCGGAGTTTTTCTCCTGCTCCGGCGGCAGACAAAACACCTGCAAAAGCGCAAACAGCAGCATGATCTCGGGGAAAATCATCGACACGCGTATCGAGATGACCGCATGGGCCAGGTAGCTGACCAGCGCCAGTGTGACCGGGGCCACGCCGGGGCGCAGCCAGTTATGGGCGGCCTTGCGCAGGTGGGCGATCACAAACCACAGCCACGCGGCCAGCCCCGCCACGCCGGTGGTCAGCAGCAGTTCCAGGTACTCGTTGTGGGCGGCGTAAAAGGTGCGCATCCGCTCGGTGATGTCCGCGCCCGCCCACTGGGCCACAGCCGTGTGCATCATGCCGGGGCCGACGCCGAACAGCTTGCGCCACACAGGCTGCGCCAGCCAGCTTTCGGCGGTGATGCGCCAGGCCGTGCCGCGGTAGGTGCCCCAGTCATCGTTAAAAACCAACAGGTCATCCAGGCGGCCCAGGCTGGGGAAGCCCGGCATAAAATTGGCAAGCAGCGTCAGCACTGTCGCACCGAGCACAATGACCACTGCCAGTGCCCGGCCCAGCTTGTACAGCGGCAGTTCCCGCCCGCGCAGGGCAAACCGCAGCACGGCCCAGACTGTCAGACAGACCGTGAACCCGAGCTGCGCCACATGACCCAGCGCCGCCAGCATTGGCTTACCGCCCTGGGTGTAGACATGGGTGCGCATATACTGCATCCACCCGGCGTGGAAGAAGAAAAACGCCCCGATGACCGCCAGCCGCCGCAGCGTGCGGGTGGTGAAGTTTTTCTGGCAGATGAGCACCAGCACCGCCGCGCCGATGCCCAAAGTCAGGCCCTCAGCATCCACCACAGCCAGCGCTAACCCGCCAAAGAACGCAGGCACGCCGTAAAACAGTGCGTGCCGCACGCCCCGCGCGACTAAGAACGCATAGAACACCAGCGGCAGCGCGAACGCCATGAACCCGGAGCAGAAGTTTTTCTGCCCCAATGTCGAGAAAAACTGCGCGCGCTCCACGACCGCCGTGTCCGCATAGGTACCGATGAGGTCGATATTAAATATGTTGAGGACGTACAGCACCGTGACGATGGCGGTGGCAACGCCGACGCAGAAGGTTAGGCCGTTTAAAATTTTCTGCGGCGCAAAGGCGCGGACGGCCAGATAGCCCGCCGCCGTGAACAGCACCATCATACAGCCGCCGTAGTAGCCGCCCAACCCCCAGAAGGACGCCGCAGGCGACAGCGACAGCACCGTGGACAGCACGCCCGATGCCGTAACCGCCCCCAGTGCCCCGAGGCCGGGGTCGGTTTTCCAGGGCAGACGACCCGGCATCGGCTTGGCACCGACGACGGCCAGCGCACCGAGCCAGAGCGCAAACGCCCAACTGACCGTGCAGATGCCGGTGAATTTGACAACACCGAGGTTGGAGAATTTATCGATATACAGTGGGAACGCACAGAGCGCCGCCACCAAAAATGCCGTGGCCGACTGTGCAGCCAGGCGGCGAAGCTGTTGGGTTTGGGTCATAGTGAAAACCTCTTAAAGCACGTAATTTATTGCCGGAGCTGCTATGTAGGGGCCGCACATATGCGGCCTGCAACGCAACGGAAATCGACCGTCTGCGGGAAGGCCGCGGGCCGGGCATGCCCGGCCCCTACAAGTTCCCGGCAAATCCATATTGTACCCTGCCGCGCATAAAAATTCAACCATTCTCCACAGGTTTTACAAGACTGACACAAACCAGCCCCGCCGCAGCACATCCCCCGGCCAGCCAATGGCGGGCGGCCAGGGGCAGGGCCTGCGCCCCGATATAGCTCAGAATACTGCCGCCGCTCATGCCCAAGGCGATGAATCCATAGTTTACCCCGGCGTGGGACAAACCAAACAGATCCGTGTTGAAGGACGGCTGCACGGCCGCGCCGCCAGAGTAGAAAAACGTAAGCACCGCATAGGCCGCCAACACCCACCACTGCCCCGCAAAGGCAAACCATGCGCTGCCCGCCGCAAGACCCAGGTACACGGCGTACAAAACCGGCTTGCGGCCCAGCTTGTCACTGAGGGCGGGCAGCAGCATCCGCCCCGCCGCACTGGCCGCAGACCCCAGCACGATACTGTACGGTGCGGCACTCTCGGGCAGGCCGCGCTCGGTGGCAATTTTGAAAATTTCCGGGCTGAACAGCAGCACCGCCGGGGCGGACAGCGCTACCGCCGCCACACACAGCTTGTACTGCGGCGTGCGGAGCATCTGCTTGTAGTCAAAATCCGGCCCCGGCTGGGGCTTCCCGCGCTGGGGTTTAGGCGGCGGGTCTTGCAAAATCAGCGCCCCCGTACCGCAGACGACGAGCATGACCACCCCCAGCGCCGCAAAGCAAACGCGGATGCCCCACACCCCGCCGACGCCCTTGACAAACACCGTAAAAAACGCGCCGGACAGCCCCATGGCCACACCCGCCACGCCGGTGGCCCAGCCTTTTTTGTCCTGATACCATTTTTGGGCGCAGGCCAGCACCGCCGGGGCCAGAAACGCACTGCCCAGCCCGGCGGGCAGACTGTACACGACAAGAAACAATGCGGCGCTGGCGGGCGGCACGAACGCCGCCGCGAAGAACCCGCCCGCCAATAGGGCCGTGCCCCACAACCCGGCGAAACGCGGACCGCGGGCATCCTGCAGCAAACCGCCCACCGCGCAGCCCACACCATAGGCCGCGACCAGCACCGCAAACCCCAGCATAGCCTGCCCGCGGGAAAAGCCGTACCCCTGCATGACCGGCTGTTGGAACACGCCCCACGCCGCAGGGATGCCGGTGAGCAGCTGTGCCGCCGCCCCCGCCGCTAAAATATACGGCCCGCGATTTTGTTTTGGCACACGCATCCCCTCCCCCTTTTCGGGATAGTATGCCCGGTTTGGATTGACAAAATGCGGTTTGGGCGATATGATTATATATAAAAAGCCTTCCCCTGTGGGGGAAGGTGGCCGAAGGCCGGATGGGGGCAGGCTTGCTTCTATTGCCCATTTGTAGGTCACTATGGCAAGCGCGCCCCTCATCAGTCACCTTCGGTGACAGCTTTCCCCCAAGGGGGGAACCCAATTTGCAATAAGGAGAACCATCATGAAGACACAACCTTTAAAAGGTATGCGCGATCTGCTCCCGCGGGAACAGGCGCTGCGTGATTATATCCAGGGCCAGATCCTGGCCACCTACCGCGCCGCAGGCTTCCAGCGCATCTCCACCCCGATTTTGGAGGATATGGAGAACCTGGACAAGAGCGACGGCGGCGATAATCTGAACCTGATTTTCAAGGTTCTTAAGCGCGGCGACAAGCTGGAGCACGCGCTGGCAAGCGGCAACGAGAAGCAGCTGTCCGACATGGGCCTGCGCTATGACCTGACGCTTCCGCTGTCCCGCTACTACGCGGCCAACCGCAACGAGCTGCCCAACCCCTTCAAGGTCATCCAGACTGACCGCGTCTACCGCGCCGAGCGCCCGCAGAAGGGCCGCCTGCGCGAATTCGTCCAGTGCGACATTGACATTCTTGGCGATTCTTCCCCCAACGCCGAGGTCGAGCTGATCGACGTGACGGCCCGCGCCCTGCTGAAGATCGGCTTTACCGGGTTCACCGTCAACATCAACGATCGCCGCATCCTGCGCGCCATGCTGGAAAAGATGGGCTTTGCCGAGGACCAGCTGGATTCCGTCTGCATCAGCTTTGACAAGATGGACAAAATCGGCGCGGACGGCGTCAAGGCCGAGCTGACCGAGAAGGGCTTTGCCCCCGAGGCCGTGCAGGCGCTGGACGACTTCCTGCGTGCAGGGGATTTCAGCCTGGACACCGTCGCCGCCAAGGTGGACGACGAGGCACTGACCGCCGACCTGCGCTATGTCATTGCCGCCAGCGAGAAGGTCGCAAACGGCCGCTACGGCATTGCCTACGCCCCCAGCCTGGTGCGCGGCCAGGGCTACTACACCGGTATGGTGTTTGAGGTCACCTGCCCGCAGTTCAGCGGTGCCGTGGCCGGCGGCGGCCGCTATGACAACATGGTCGGCAAGTTCATCGGCCAGCAGGTCCCGGCCGTGGGCTTCTCCATCGGGTTTGAGCGCGTCTGCGGCATTTTGCTGGAGCAGGGCTATCAGATCCCCGGCGCAAAGCCGAAGATGGCGCTGCTGTATTTGAAGGACGCCGACTTTGCCGCCGTGCTGGCCAAGGCTGAGCAGCTGCGCGCCGACTACGATGTGACCGTGCTGCCCCAGGCCAAAAAGCTGGGCAAGCAGTTCGGCACGCTGGAAGCCGCCGGGTACAACGCCGTTGCCTTTGCCGACAACGACGACGTCAAGCTGCTTGGGCAGAAAGCCGAATAAGCAACCAAAAATTTGTGGGATGTGCCAAAATTGCGGCACATCCCACTTTTTTGTATTTGGTTTGTAACACACAGCTGGCATTTTCCGTGTTATATTGGTGAAAAGGGAAATGCCTTCCCCCCGAGGGGAAGGTGGCCGAAGGCCGTATGAGGGGCGGCGTTCCCGACACCGAGCCGTAAAAAGGCGGCAAGACAAACTTGCCCACATCAGTCCGCTTCGCGGACAGCTTCCCCCTCAGGGGAAGCCTTTACGTAGAAAGGAGCATCCAACATGAAAAAGCGCATCACCCGTATCACCGCTGCGCTGGCCGCCGCCGCACTGCTGGCGGGCTGCGGCAGCATCAGCAGCAGCGACGGCGGCTACTACGCCACCGAGGCCGCCGCGCAGGAAAGCTGCAATTATGACAGCGCCGCAGGCGCGGTAGACAGCAGCCTGATGCCCGCCAACGCCGCCGAAGCCGCTACCGATGAGACCGCGCAGAAAATCATCTACAACGCCAGCCTGTCGATGGAATCCACCGACTTTGACGCCGCCCGCGAAACCCTGATGGCTGCGGTCGAGGCCAACAATGCATGGATGGAGTCCACCAGCGTTTACGGCACTGAAAAGGATCACGACCGCAGCGCCGACTACACCGTGCGGGTGCCGGTGGACAACTACCGCGCGTTTTTGGCTGCCGTGGGCGAGGCAGGCAGCGTGCGCAATGTCAGCGAGAATGCCCAGAACATCACCAGCAGCTACATTGATGTGGAATCCCGGCTGGCGGCACTGGAAGCCCAGCGCACCCGCCTGAATGAACTGGCAGACCAGGCCGAGACAACAGCGGATCTGCTGGAAATCGAGAGCCAGCTTTCCGATGTGCAGTACCAGTTGGAGAACTACACCCGCCAGCTGCGCAATATGGACCAGCAGGTCAGCTACTCGACCGTAGACATCTATCTGGAAGAGGTCGCAACCCTGACCCCGACCGGCGTGACCTTCACCGAGCGCATTGCCGATGCGTTCGGCGGCGGCTGGGACGCCTTCGTTGGGTTTGTGCAGGGGCTGGTCATTGCGCTGGTCTACCTGTGGCCAGTGGTGCTGATCGTCATTGCAGTCATTGCGGCTCTGCGATTCTGGCGCAAGCGCCATCCGAAAGCCCTCAAGGCCCCCAAAGCGCCCAAGCCCATCCAGACCCCGCCGCCAGCGGAGTATGCGGTGAAGAGCGATAACGAGCCGAAGCCGAAATATTGACAGAAACCACAAAAACCTGCCCAGCCGCGTGTATGCGGTTGGGCAGGTTTTTGTCTTGGTGTGCGGTAGGGGCGAGGCATGCCTCGCCCTGCACCTACCCGCAAAAGGGAATCCTGCGGGTAGGCCGCGGGCCGGGCATGCCCGGTCCCTACACAGCAGCCAAATTTTCAGGTTAGTCCTTCAGCGTCAGCGCGATGCTCAAATCCTTGAGCTGCTGCTCGTCCACCACGTCCGGTGCGCCGCTCATCGGCTCGCCGGCATTCTGCACCTTCGGGAAGGCAATGACGTCGCGGATGGAATCCTTCTTCAGCATCAGCATGACCATACGGTCCAGGCCGTAGGCCATACCGCCGTGCGGGGGTGCGCCGAACTTGTAGGCGTCCATCAGGAAGCCAAAGCTCTCGCGGGCCTTCTCCTCGGTGAAGCCCAGGGCATGGAACATACGATCCTGCAAAGCGGGGTCGTTGATACGCATGGAGCCGCCGCCCATCTCGACACCGTTCAGCACGATATCGTAGGCCACAGCGTGGCAGGCACCGGGGTCGCTCTCGACCTTGTCCAGGTCTTCGGCCTTGGGCAGGGTGAACGGATGGTGCATGGCCATCCAGCGGCCCTCCTGCTCGGAGTACTCGAACAGCGGGAAGTCAACGACCCACAGGAAGTTGAATTTGTCGGGGTCGATCAGGCCGTGCTTGCGGGCAATGTCCAGGCGGACCTGGCCCAGCGCGGTGCATGCCTTGACCCAATCGGTATCGCTGACCAGCAGCAGCACGTCGCCGGTCTCGGCGTTCAGTGCGGCATACAGCGCAGCTTTCTCGGCGTCGGTCAGGAATTTTTCAAAGCTGGAGGAAGTACCGTCGGCAGTCAGGCGGCTGTACGCCAGGCCCTTGGCACCGTAGGTCTTGGCGACCTCGCCCAGCTTATCGATGTTCTTGCGGGACAGCTTATCGGCCAGACCTTTGGCGTTGATGGCGCGGATGGTGCCGCCTGCTTCCAGCACGGCGGCGAAGGGCTTGAACTCGGTGCCCTTGAACACCTCAGTCACGTCCTGGATTTCCAGACCAAAGCGGGTGTCGGGCTTATCGGAGCCGAAGCGGCCCATAGCCTCATCCCAGGGCATACGGTAGAACGGCGTCTCGACGTCGACGTTCAGCATTTCCTTCCACAGGCGCTTGATCAGGCCCTCGTTCAGGGTCATGATATCGTCCTCGGAGACAAAGCTCATCTCCTCGTCCACCTGGGTGAACTCAGGCTGACGGTCGGCGCGCAGATCCTCGTCGCGGTAGCAGTGCGCCAGCTGGAAATAGCGGTCAAAGCCGGACAGCATCAGAATCTGCTTATAGAGCTGCGGGCTCTGGGGCAGGGCGTAGAAGTGGCCCGGCTGCACACGGCTGGGCACCAGATAGTCACGCGCACCCTCGGGCGTGGACTTGATGAGGGTAGGCGTTTCGATCTCGGTGAAGTGGTTCTCGCAGAAATAGTTGCGGATGATCTGCATGATCTTGCTGCGCAGCACGATCGGCTCGTGCATGGACGGGCGGCGCAGGTCAAGGTAACGGTAGCGCAGGCGCAGGTCGTCGTTGACGTTGATCTCGTCGCGCAGCTCAAACGGCGTGGTCTGGGCCTCGCTCAGGATGCGCAGCTCGGTAACGTAGAGCTCCACGTCACCGGTTGAAATCTTGTCGGTCTTGGCGGCGCGCTCGCGCAGCTTGCCGCGGCAGATGATGACGTACTCGCTTTTCAGGCTCTCGGCCTTGGCGAAAACGTCCTTGGGGGTATCCTCATCGAACACCAGCTGCAAAATGCCGGTGGTATCGCGCAGGTCGGCAAAGATGATGCCGCCCTTATCGCGGGCGCGGGCGATGGAGCCGCAGACGGTCATTTCCTGACCAGCCATGGCAAGGCTGACTTCCCCGCAGTAATTGGTACGGCGCAGGCTGCCCAAAGTTTCCATATTTCCAAATCCCCTTTACGGTTTTTTCTACTCTAAAAACCTATTATACCGCGCTGTCCTGCGTTTGGCAAGGGGCGCGGGGCGAAAGGCGGAGAAAATCCGCGTAAAATGTTTTCAAAAGTGTATTGACAAGCGTGGCCGGACTTGCTATAATAGTAGGGCTGTGAGACCCACAGTGCAATAGATGTGCCCGTAGCTCAGTTGGTAGAGCATCTGACTTTTAATCAGAGGGTCCAGGATTCGAGTTCCTGCGGGCGCACCAAAAACCGCTTGAAGCCGCAAGGTTTCAAGCGGTTTTTTGCATTATACAACAGCAAGGACGAAATTTGCATTTCTGTATAAAATTTTATGGTTTTCGTCTTGCAAATTTGGCGCGTGTTGAGTATAATAATGCTAATGATATCTTGTAAAGGGGAGAATTGAAATGCCGATCTCTGAACCAACCGCCGTATTTTCCATCCGTGATGATCGTGATATGGAGATCAAGCAGGCGGTGCTGCAAGTGTACCGCGCGCTGGAGGAGAAGGGCTACAACCCCATCAATCAGCTCGTCGGCTACATCCTGTCGGAGGATCCGACCTACATCACGACCTACAAGAACGCCCGCGCCATCATCCGCCGCATTGACCGCGACGACCTGCTGCAGGCGCTGGTTCGCGATTTTGTGAAGCATTAAAGGTTTGGCAAAAAATTCCCGCATATCCGATTTGGATATGCGGGAATTTTTGTAGCTAAAGCCTTCTCCCTCGGGGGAAGCCTTTTTTCTTATTCCGCAAAAAACGCGTTCTGCACGGCGTTCAGGACAGCGGCACGGCCGGCGGTAAAGTTGACGCCGCCCTGCAGGTAGCAGGTGTAGGGGGCGCGCAGCGGGCCGTCGCAGCTGATTTCGATCGTACTGCCCTCGGTAAAGCTGCCGCTGGCCATGACGACCTTGTCCGTGTAGCCCGGCTCGTCGGCGGGTTCGGGGCTGGCGAAGCTGTCCACCGGGCTGTTGTGCTGAATGCCCGCGCAGAAGCCAGTCAACGCGGCGGCACTGCCCGAGTCAAAGCAGGTCACAATATCGTTGTGGTCAGCCGTATAGCGCGGTACCGGGTTGACGCCCGCCAGTTCCAGCAGACACTGGGCATAAATCGCGGTTTTCAGCGCCTCGCAGACAACACCGGGCGCGTAGTAGAAGCCCAGGAAGGTATCCCGCAGGCTGTCCTGGGTGCAGCCCAGGTCGCCGCCGATGCCGGGAGCTGTGAAGCGGTGGCTGCACTTTTCCACCAGGTCGCGGCGGCCCGCAATGTAGCCGCCGGTGGGGGTGATACCGCCGCCGGGGTTCTTGATGAAGCTGCCTGCCATGATGTCCGCGCCGAAGGATACCGGCTCGGCGGTCTGGGTGAACTCGCCGTAGCAGTTGTCCACAAAGATCACAGCGTTGGGGTTGGCCCTGCGGGCGGTGTCGGCCACCTTTTGAATCGTCGCCAGGTCAAAGGCGTTGCGCTGGGTGTAGCCGCGGCTGCGCTGAATGTGCACCACTGTCGCGGTCTTGGCCTTCTCGGCAATCAGGTCATAGTCGGGCGTAAAGTCCGGCAACAGCGGGCACTCGTCGTAGTTTACACCGAACTCCCGCAGCGTACCGCAGCCCTTGCCCGCATCACCGATGCCGATGACGCCTTCCAGCGTGTCATAGGGGCGGCCGGTGGCGGCCAGCAGGGTGTCACCGGTGCGCAGCAGGCCGAACAGCGCCACGGTCAGCGTGTGGGTGCCGCTCATAAACTGCGGGCGCACGAGGGCGGCCTCGGCCCCCATGCAGCGGGCAAAGACCTCTTCCAGCTTGTTGCGGCTGTCGTCCCACACGCCGTAGCCGCTGGACCCCCAGAAATGCCGCGCCTCGACGCCGCAGTCGGTGAAGGCGCGCAGCATTTTCAGCTGGTTGTAGTCGCGAATCTCCTCCACATGGGCAAACTGCGCACGGCAGAGGTCAAGGGCTTTGCGGTCCAGCGCCAGCACTTCGGGGCGCAGGTCATAAAATTGTTCGATCATTGAGTATTCCAATCTGTACTATAATGTTGAATTTTGCCGATCTGTAAAAATCCTAGCTGGGCATAAAAATCGCACAGTTCCGGGAAACAGGCGAACCGCACAGTGCGGTCGGCGGCCAGCTCGTTGGCAAGGCTCACGATGAGCCACCGGGCCAGTCCCCTGCCCCGCCAGGCGGGGTCGGTAACACCCGCGGCCATGTAGCATTCGGCAGGGGATGCCTCATAGCAGCCCACGGTGCAGACAGGCTTGCGGCCGTGCAGCAGGGCACGGCAGTTACCCACACCATGGGCCAGCGCCGTGCAGGCGGTGGAGTAGAACTCGTCGGCCTCGGCGTCACTGTCAGGAAACACCAGGCGGCTGATGGGCAGCATCGACGGCGCTTTGTCCAGCATCAGTTCTGCCGGGGGCGCTGGCGGCAGGGGCAGCGTGCGCCCCCGGGGCAGTTCCCACAGGGCCAGCGGCGCGGCGGGTCGCCAGCCGTCAAGGGCCAGCGGATGCTCGCTGCGCAGCGTATCGGCGTGGAGGAATTGCAAGAAGCCCCGCAGTTCCTCCCGGGCGTCGCCACCCGCGTCTCCGCCGGGCAATTCGCCGCAGAGCACAGCCGAGCCGCCCCGCAGTTCCAGCACAGCCGAGCCGGGCAGCAGGTAGAACGCCCACCCGCTGGCCGGGTGCTGGCCAAATAAATTCAGATGCGTGCCGAGGTTGGCCGCAAAGTAGGGCTTATCGGCAAGGCGGCGGAGGTATTCTGCGCGGAGGGCGGAGGTAGAGGCGGATTGAATCATTTCAGTGCATTCACGATATTCTTGTAATCCTTCCCGCGCACCTCAAAGTTAGGGTACAAATCAAAGGACGCGGAGGCGGGCGACAGGCTGACCACGTCGCCGGGCTTCGCCGCGGAACGCGCCAGCTCAACAGCGTGCTGCATATTGTCGGCGTGCAGGATCGTCAGGCTGCTCTCGGCAAAGCCCGGGCACTCGCGGACAGCTTTCTCGATGCGGGGGCCGGTCGCGCCCATCAGCACCAGCGTCTTGACGTGGGCCAGAATCTCCGGGGCCAGCGGCTCATAGGGGATCTTCTTGTCATAGCCGCCCGCGATCAGAATAATTTTCTGGTCAAAGCTGCGCAGACCCGCGATCGTGCGCGTCGGGCTGGACGCGATGGAGTCATTGTAGTAGGTCACACCGTCCAGCGTGCGCACCGGCTCAATGCGGTGTTCGACGCCGGTGAAGGTCGAGCCGACCTGACGCATGGCCTCGATGGGCACACGGCCCCAGACGGCGGCACAGGCGGCCAGCAGGTTTTCCACATTGTGCAGGCCGCGCAGTTTAATATCCTTGCGGGGCAGAATCGGCGTTACCACGCCGTTCTCGGCATAGCAGAGCGTGTCGTCGCTTTCCCGCAGGAACGCACCGTTGTCCGTCTCGTGCAGGCGGGTGAACCAGACCTGCTCGCCCTTGCAGTCGCTCTGCATACTGCGGGAAACGTCGTTCTCATAGCCCAGCACGGCGCGGCAGGGCGGGGTCTGCCACAGCAGAATGTTCCGCTTGGCGTCGATATACTCCTGCATATCCTTGTGATGGTCCAGGTGGTTGGGGGTGACGTTGGTCACGACCGCCACCTTCGGGCTGCGGCGCATACTGATGAGCTGGAAGCTGGACAGCTCGACGACCGCCACCGCGTCGGGGGTGACGTCGGACAGCTGGGGCAGCAGTGCCGCACCGATGTTGCCGCCCAGGAACACCCTGCGGCCTGCGGCTTCAAACATCTTGGAGATCAGCGTCGTGGTGGTGGTCTTGCCGTCAGAGCCGGTCACGGCCACGATTTCGCAGGGGCAAAACGCAAAGAAAAGCTCCACCTCGCTGGTGACCAGTGCACCGGCAGCCTTGGCGGCCTGCAGCTCGGGCTTGTAGTACTCGTAGCCCGGCGTGCGCATGATGATATCCTGTCCGGCAAAGCCGTCGGTGTAATGCTCGCCCAGGCTCAAATTCACATTCAGGCGGCGCAGCGTGTCGGCGTAGTCGCCGAAGTCGTCCAGGCTCTTTTTCTGGTCGCAGAGCGTGACCTGCGCGCCCAGTTCCACAAACTGCGCAATGCAGCGCTTGTGGCTGACACCAGCACCGATAAAGGCAACCTTTTTGCCCTTGATAAGTTCTTGCAGCTGTTCGATCGGCAGCATAATAATCTCTCCCCTGCTTATAATCTAACCACATTATATACGAAATGCCGTATTCCTGCAACAAAATTCGGCCCGCCGAAGCGAGCCGAGGTGGGATTTATTTTGCGCTTACTGCTCGCCGCCCATGGGGATGCCGTGCTTGTCCAGCAGGGCGCGGATCTTCGTCATCGGGTCGATGATGGAAGAAACGCTCTTGTCATGGTTGATGGCGGCGATAAAGTAGGCGGTGTACTTGGAGACGTCCACGTCATAGTACCACTCGCGCTCCAGCAGCTCCGGCTTGCGGTAGGTCAGGTTCGTGCCCAGCACAGCCTTGATGATGCCGTCGTTGTAGGCCTTGTCGAACTTCTCGAGACCGGCGGTGAACAGCGGGAAGGTGCAGCAAGTGAAGATGTTGCGGGCGCCGCGCATCTTCAGCTCATAGGCGATATCCAGCATGGACTCACCGGAGGCGATGATGTCATCGGCGATGAACACGTCCTTACCCTGCACGCTCTCGCCCAGGTATTCATGGGCAACGATGGGGTTGCGGCCATTGACGATGCGGCTGTAATCGCGGCGCTTGTAGAACATGCCCAGGTTGCAGCCCAGCACGCTGGAATAGTACATATTGCGGTTCATCGCGCCCTCGTCCGGGGAGACGATCATGAAGTTGTCCTTGTGGAAGGAGACGTCCGGCACGTGATGCAGCAGGCACTTGAGCACCTGGTAGGTGGGCATGACGTTGTCGAAGCTCATGGTGGGCACGGCGTTCATGACGCGGGGGTCATGGGCGTCAAAGGTGATGATGTTCTTGACGCCGACGTCGCGCAGCTGCTGCAGCGCAAAAGCGCAGTCCAGGCTTTCGCGGCTGACGCGGCGATGCTGACGGCCACCGTACAGGCTGGGCATGATAACGCTGATGCGGTGGGCGCGGCCTGCAACAGCCTGGATCAGGCGCATCAGGTTCTGGAAGTGGTCGTCCGGGGAGAGGTGGTTCTCATAGCCGAACAGCTGGTAGGTAACGCTGTAATTGCCCGGATCGACGAAGATATACAGGTCGTCGCCGCGGGTCGAGGCCTTGACCAGGCCCTTGGCGTCGCCGGACTGGAAACGCGGGCAGTCGGACGGGATGATGAAGGTGTCAACATCGGTGTTGCCGACTTCACGCGCCCAGCGGACAAGGTGACTATCAACGAGTTTGCAAAGTTCCTCTGCACCGGGGCAGGCGATCAGGCCGAGATCAGCGATCGCATCCTCCTTGGCAAAGAAATCACGCGGGCCAAGATTCTGTTCAGCCATTACAGGTACTCCTTACTTCCATCTTGTATTCATTTGCGGCGGGGCGGCGCGGCGTGCCGCAATGCCCCATTTACTAGTATTGTAGCACAGCGGCGGGATAAAATCAGCCCTGCAAGGCAAGAATTTCAGCAATTTCTACATTTTCCGCACTTTAGACATTGTGTTGGCCGCGGCCAACGAAAAATTCTGTCGGATTTTACAAAAAATTTGCAAAGGGAATTTTCACAAACATTTACAGTAACATTTTATCGGTCAGCTGGCGCCGTAGGAGCGGGGCTCTGCTCCTACAAAAAGGCTCCTGCTGGAATCCAGCAGGAGATTTCATTCTATTTACTTCTCGTTCTCGTCCTGGACTTTGCGGGGGGTCAGGCGGACTTCCTGGACGCGGCGGTTGGTGGCGCGGGTGACGGTGCCGTCAAAGTCGCCCCAGATGAACCTGTCCCCCACCTTAGGCAGGCGGCTGAGCTTTTCCTGAACCAGGCCGCCGATGGCAACAGCGTCGATATCATCATCCTCTTTGATGCCCAGTTCCTCGGCGGTGTCGTCCACGCTGGCGCTGCCGGAGACAAGCCAGCTGCCATCGGACTGCTGGCGGACATCCTCGACCACGTCGTCATGTTCGTCCCAAATCTCGCCGACCAGCTCCTCCAGAATATCCTCCAGCGTGATGATGCCCGCCGTGCCGCCGTACTCATCGACGACGACGGCCATGTGGTGCTTGCTCTCGCGCAGGGTGCGCAGCAGCGCGGAAATCTGGGTCACGCTGGTGGTGTAGAGCGTCGGGCCAATCAGGTTCTCCAGCTTGACGTTCTTGTCGTGTTTTTGCAGAGCCGCAAAGCAGTCCTTCTCATGCACCACGCCGATGATGTTATCGATCGTGTCATGGTAGACCGGCAGACGGGAATAGCCGCTCTCGGCAAAGCGCTCGATGACCTCGTCCATCGGGGTATCGTCCTCGACGGCGACCACATCCACGCGGGGGGTCAGCACATCCTGGGCCTCGACGTCGTCAAACTCGATGGCACTGCGGATCAGCTCGCTTTCGCGATTGGTCAGCTCGCCGTCCTTCTCGGCTTCGCTGACCATCGTGACCAGCTCGCCTTCGGTGATGGTGTCTTTCTCGCCAGTGTCAAACCGCTTGGCGAGGAACTTTTTCCACGCACCGAACAGGGCGTTCAGCGGCGTAAAAATCGTGACCAACGCACTGAGCACCGGGGCAAAGGCCATGGCCAGGGTTTCGGGCATTTCTTTTGCCATGCTCTTGGGGGTGATCTCGCCGAAGGTCAGGACCAGCAGGGTCATGACGATCGTGGAGACCGTGGGGCCGTATACACCGCCCACCAAGCGGGTAAACAGCACGGTGGCAAGCGAGGACGCACCGATGTTCACGATATTGTTTCCAATCAGAATGGTGCTGAGCAGGCTGTCATAGCGCTCGACCAGGGCCAACGTATGGGCGGCTTTCTCGTCACCATCATCCGCTTTGCTTTTCAGACGAATCTCGTTCAGCGAATTGTACGCTGTTTCGGCCGCTGAGAAAAACGCGGATAAACCAATCAGAACTATCAGTGCGACGATCATAAATGTACTGCCATCGTCCATGGGGGAACTATCAACTCTTTCTATTCTTTATTTATGTGCAAAAATACACATTTTAGCTATTATATCATAGATATGCGGGATACGCAAAGGGTATACCGTCAAATTTGGGTAAAAACGTCTATTTATCTATATTTGGAGTTTCTTCGGTTCCTTCTTTGCAAAGAAGGAACAAAAATCGCCCCGACCCAACCGGGCCGGGGCGGCACTGCCTATGCAGATTTACTTTTTCTTATCTGTGCGAAGGACAACCGTGATGCCAAGGCCAACAATCGCGACCAGCATCACAATGACCAGCGCCACAGCCGGGAAATTGTCGCCGGTCTGCGGGATGGTCGTTGCAGCCCGGGCCGCTGCCGGGGCGGCAGTCGGCGCAGGGGCGGGCGTGGCCGTGGGTGCGGCGGTCGCCGTCGGGGCCGGGGTTGCGGTGTTCTCCGGCGCGTTGTCGTCAGTGCTCGGCGCTGCCGTCGGCGCGGGCGTCACAATGGGCGTCGGTGTCGGGGTCGGCGTGGTATCGGGGTTCGTCTTGGGGTCAACCGGGTCAGGCGTGGTTTTTTCCGTGACCGTCAGGGTGCCGCATTGGGTGGTAATGTTGTAGTTGCCTGCCTTCGTGTTGCTGTTCAGCGTGTAGTTGAATTTATTCTCGGAAGAACCAACTTCGGTCTGCGTGCCGGTGACGGTGTAGGTCGCACCCTCACCGTTCACGAAACCTTCCGCCGTAACGGTGTTGTTCGTCAGCGCAGTTCCGTCGTATTCTTTCTCGGCGCTGCCGCTGGTCAGCGTAACATCGCGCGGGGTGATGGTGTAGGTAGCCTGGCCGACGACATCCCGCGGTTCCGTCTTGGTCTTCCCTTCAAAATCAGTCAGGGTAACAATAACTTCCTGCTTGGCATAGAGTGTATAACTACCAGCATCGACAAACTTAAACCCACTTAATTCTGTTGTCCAAGAATTTTTATCAGTTGAGTACTGAATCGGACTCTCGAAATTCAAAAATTCTTTATACTGCGTCGCGTATGTATCTGACAATGCCACATTATTTAGTGCGAAGGACGCTTCTTTCACATCAATGGGCCGTCCATCATACACCTTTGAATCACCCTCAATGGAGAGACTGCCCCATAAAGCATCCAGTGTATAGGCTTCGTTGTTCTTATAGTAGTATACTATTTTCGAGCCAGCCTCACGGATTGCTGCGAGTTGATCACCACGTTTTTTATCTCCCCACCCCAAAAATGTATGTTCACTTAGTACGGGCACCAAAGTGGTAACAGTGGTTTCAGCGCCCTTTTTTACACGTGTCATTTCTCTATATTTTGTTTTTCCATTATCCTTATATTGTTCCACATTATAAGGATACGTTTCCTTTCCGTTTCCATCTAGCGGCCATTTCGCATCTTCACTACTCAAATAATAGCCAAAATAACCTGACGCCTTCTCCTCGCCCTGCACTGTGCCATCCTTCGTGACGCTAATGTTTGCACCATCTGTATTAGACTCCTGCCCACCGGACGGATCAGCAAATGCCGTAGTGCCAAAGCTAAAGAGCAAACACGCTGTCAAAAGTACAGCAATCAAATGTTTTTTCATACCCGATTTACTTCTCCTTTTTACATATTTACGCTGCTGTTCCTGCGCTATGGAACTGCTCATTGCCTTTTAGAAGCGATCTTATAATGCGCATTCTATATAACAAATATAGAATACATAAAATCAATACAACAGTCAAGAGTTATTTGCAATTATGTTTCAAATCAGCATCATGAACAAATACAAAAGCCTGTTTTGTGCACTTTTTCAGTAGTATCTATTACAGTTTTTACGGATTGTATGACAATTTTTCCACTTTGTCAAATCATGTAAACGCACATATATTGCTCCACGCATTTGTACGGTTTCACTGCGCAAAAGACTTACGGCATCGGTTGTAGGGGGCGGCGTCCTCGACGCCCCGCCGCAAAAACAAAAAACACCGCTCACCCTTTCGGGCAAACGGTGTTTTTCTATCAACTTATCTGATTAAATCAGACCAGCTCGATAATTGCCATCTCGGCGGCGTCGCCGCGACGAGGGCCGGTCTTGTAGATGCGGGTGTAGCCGCCGTTGCGGTCAGCATACTTGGGGCCGATCTCATCAATGACCTTCTTGGCAACGTCCTCCTTGGTGATGTAGGAGAAGACCTGACGCTTTGCGTGCAGATCGTCCTGCTTACCAAGGGTGACCATCTTCTCGGCCATGGAACGAACTTCCTTGGCGCGGGTAACGGTGGTCTCGATCTTGCCGTTCTCAAACAGGTAGGTCACCATAGCGCGCAGCATAGCGTTGCGGCTGTCGGTGGCACGACCGAGTTTACGGGTACCGGGCATTTCGATTCACTCCTTATCAATAGAATCCGCGTGTCGCGGGGGGTTAGTTTTCGTCTTCCTTGGTCAAAGAGAAACCAAGGCTGTCCAGCTTTGCCATGACCTCTTCCAGAGACTTGCGGCCCAGGTTGCGGACCTTCATCATCTCATCCTCGCTCTTACCGATCAGGTCACCCACCGTGTTGATGCCGGCGCGCTTGAGGCAGTTGAAGGAACGGACGCTCAGGTCCAGCTCCTCAATGGTCATCTCAAGGGCCTTCTCACGGCCCTGGTCGTCATTGTCCACCATGATTTCGGTTTCGCCGGTCTCATCGCAGAGGTTGACAAACAGGTTCAGGTGCTCAGTCAGCACGCGGGCCGCCAGGCTCAGGGCCTCCTGCGCGTTGCAGGTGCCGTCGGTCCAGACTTCCATAATCAGCTTATCGAAGTCGGTGATCTGGCCTACGCGGGTACGGTCAACGGTGTAGTTGACCTTGAGGACAGGGGTATAAATGCTGTCCACAGGCAGGGTGCTGACGTCGTTTTTCTCAATCAGCGCCTGCTTGTTGCGCTCGGCGGGGACATAACCGCGGCCCTTGTCAAAGGTCAGCTCCATGACCAGCTTAGCACCCTCGCCCAGGGTGGCGATGTGCCACTCGGGGTTCAGGATCTCCAGGTCATCGCCGCCCTTGATGGTGCCGGCAGTGACCTCGCAGGGGCCAACGGCCTCGACGCGGACGGTCTTGGGGCTTTCGCCGTAGATCTTAGCGGCGATGCCTTTGAGGTTCAGGACGATCTCGGTGACATCCTCGCGCACGCCCTCGATGGTGGAAAACTCATGCACCACGCCGTCGATCTTGACGCTGGTGACAGCCACACCGGGCAGAGAGGACAGAAGCACACGACGCAAGCTGTTACCCAAAGTCGTGCCGAAGCCGCGCTCGAGGGGCTCGACGACGAACTTACCGTAACGGCCATCCGGGGAAAGGGCAGCCGTTTCGATCTTGGGGCGTTCGATCTCCATCATAAAAACCCTCCTTGTTAAGCCGACGCTAGGCAGCGCCGGTTCGGTTGGAAAAATCGTAGAAAACAGTTAAGAGGATTACTTGGAGTACAACTCGACGATGAGGTGCTCAGCGATGGGCACATCAATGTCCTCACGAACAGGCAGCTTGGTGACAGTGCCCTTCAGGGCGTTCTTGTCGCGCTCCAGCCAAGAAGGCAGCAGAACGACAGGAGCTTCCTCGCCCAGCAGCTTGCTGAACTTGACGGAAGAACGGCTAGACTCGATGACTTCGATCACATCGCCCGCCTTAACCTGGTAAGAGGGGATGTTGACACGCTTGCCATTGACAGTGAAGTGGTTGTGGGAAACCAGCTGGCGGGCGTCGCGGCGGGTCTTGGCAAAGCCCAGACGGTAGACGACGTTGTCGAGACGGCGCTCGACCAGAACCAGCAGGTTGACACCGGTCTGACCGGGCATGCGGGAGGCCTTTTCGTAGTAGGTATGGAACTGGTTCTCCAGAATGCCGTAGACGAACTTGACCTTCTGCTTCTCGTTCAGCTGGGTGGCGTACTCGCTCTTCTTCTTTCTCATCTGGCCGCCGGGGTTACGATTGGTGGTCTTTTTGCCATAACCCATAACAGCAGGAGAAATGCCGAGAGCACGGCAGCGCTTAGCGATAGGTTGGGTATTCTTAGCCATATCTCATGTTCTCCTTTCAATCAAACGCGGCGGCGTTTGGGCGGGCGGCAGCCATTGTGAGGGATGGGGGTCACGTCACGGATCATGGTGACCTCCAGGCCGGTTGCCTGCAGGGCGCGGATAGCGCTCTCACGGCCGGAACCGGGGCCCTTAACGTAGACCTCAACGGTCTTCATGCCATGCTCGATGGCGGCCTTGGCAGCGACCTCAGCAGCGCTCTGCGCAGCGTAAGGAGTGCTCTTACGGGAGCCACGGAAGTTCAACGCACCAGTGCTGCACCAGGAAACGGTGTTGCCCTGGGTGTCGGTGATGGTCACGATGGTGTTGTTAAAGGTGCTCTGGATGTGAGCAGCACCGGCGCTGATATTCTTGCGCTCTTTTTTCTTAGTGCGGGTTTTTGCCGCAGTAGCTTTGTTAGCAGCCATGTCTCAGTTCCTCCTTACTTCTTTTTGTTAGCGACAGTGCGCTTGGGACCTTTGCAGGTACGCGCATTGGTCTTAGTGCGCTGGCCGCGGCAGGGAAGACCCTTGCGATGGCGCACACCACGGTAGCACTGGATCTCGGTCAGACGCTTGATGTCAAGCGCGACGTTACGGCGCAGGTCGCCCTCTACCATGATGTTGTTTTTGTCGATGTAGTCGCGGATCTTGGCCTCTTCATCAGCAGTCAGATCCTTGACGCGGGTATCAGGGTTAATTCCGGTACCGGCGAGAATCTCGTCGGCAGTGGACTGGCCAATGCCGTAAACATAAGTCAGACCAACCTCGATCCGCTTCTCGCGGCGCAGATGATCATCACGCGGCCTTTGCGCTTGATGACCTTGCACTTCTCGCAAATGGGTTTCACGGAAGGTTTTACCTTCATGATGTTAACCTCCTTTATAACACAAGGCGCTTCTTATTTGGAACGCCAGGTGATCCGGGCTTTGGTCAGGTCGTAGGGAGACATTTCCATCGTGACCTTGTCGCCGGGCAGGATGCGGATGAAGTTGGTCCGCAGCTTGCCGGAAATGTGAGCCATAACCACATGGCCGTTGGGCTTACCCTCTTTGTTGAGGAGTTCAACCTTGAACACAGTGTTGGGCATGGCCTCCCGAACGATACCTTCTACTTCGATGACATCTTCTTTAGACAAGCTGATTGCCTCCTTGAAGGGTTCCGTCAGTTCTGCGCCGCGTCATAGGCGCGGATGGCATCCCTGAGTTGTTGATCGCTTTTCAGAAGCTCGTTCTCAAGAACGGTGGTCGTAGGTGCAACGTGCTGTACCTTTTTGCGTTTGGGGTTGTCCAGCTTGCGCAGGTCCCCATCCGCAACCAGAAGCATCGATCCATCCACAGCCAGAACAGCCAGCGTGCGGGTCTTATCCCGCCCGGCCTTTGAGCGGACCAATTGGCCTTTTACAAAGTCCATCCGGGTTCCTCCCAGCCGTGGGTCAGGACCTCGGCACCGGCCGTGGTGATAGCCATGGTGTGCTCAAAATGAGCCGCCAGGCCGCCGTCACACGTCTTGACCGTCCAGCCGTCCTTCAGCGTCTTTACCGCGTACTTGTACTGGCAGACCATCGGCTCAATGGCAATGCACATACCCGGCACCAGGCGCGGACCGCGCCCGGCGTTGCCGAAGTTCGGGACTTCGGGATCCTCGTGCAACTCCTTGCCGACGCCATGGCCGACAAAGGTGCGGACGACCGAGAAGCCGTTCTCCTCGACATAGGTCTGTACTGCGTGGCCGATATCCCCTACCCGGTTGCCGCCGCGCGCCATCTCAATGCCGCGATGCAGGCTCTCTTTGGTAACATCCAACAGCCGCTGGGCTTCCAGGTCGAGCTTGCCGCACCCGTAGGTGCAGGCATTATCGCCGTTGAAGCCGTCGATCTTGCAGCCGGTATCGATCGAAACGATGTCACCGGGGCGGATCTGCTGCTGTTTTGAGGGGATACCGTGAATGACGGTGTCATTCACGCTGATGCACGCCGTGGCCGGAAAGCCGTACAGGTGCAGGAAGTTGGGTCTTGCACCGTGGCGCACGATAAAGTCGTAGATGATTTTGTCGATCTCAGCGGTAGTGATACCGGGTTCGATCGCTTCGCCACCTGCTTTCAAGGCAGCTGCGCTGATAGCGCAAGCCTTGCGCATTTTTTGCAGCTCGGCAGCATTTTTGATTTGGATCATGGATGATTAAGCCTCCAAAAGCTTGAGAAGGAACGCCGTAGTGGCCTCAATGGAGCCCTGGTCGGGCACCTCCACGAGCTTGCCGCGCTGGCGATAGAACTCGACCAGCGGTTCAGTCTGCTCATGGTAAGCCTTCAAGCGATCCAGTACGGTGGCAGGCTCGTCATCCTTGCGGATGGCCAACTCACCGCCGCAGCGGTCACAAACGCCCTCTTTGGCGCTGGGTTTGTTTACGATGTGGTAGCTGGCGCCGCACTTTGCGCAGACGCGGCGGCCGGACATACGGCGGGTGATGGCCTCGTCGGGCACGATCAGGTTCACGACCTTATCGATGTCCACGCCCATCTGCTCCAGGGCCTCGCCCTGAGCGATGGTGCGCGGCATACCGTCGAGGATAAAGCCCTTCTCGCAGTCAGGCTCTGCCAGGCGCTCTTTCACGATGCCGACGATAACATCGTCAGGCACCAGAGCACCGGCATCCATAAAACTTTTTGCCTTTTTGCCCATCGGCGTGCCTTCCTTGACGGCGGCGCGCAGAATGTTGCCGGTGGAAATGGTCGGGATGCCCAGTTTATCGCAGAGGATCTCTGCCTGGGTACCCTTGCCAGCGCCGGGAGCGCCCAAAAGGATCAGTTTCATCGCACATTCCCTTTCTCTTATTCCAAGAACCCTTTGTGGTAACGGGCGGTCATATAGCCTTCCAGAGAACGGCCGGTCTCAAGCGCCACACCCACGACGATCAGCAGCGTAGTACCACCCAGCTGGATGGAAGTGCCGGTGATGTTGCCGAGGATGATGGGGAAGCCAGCAACGATGGCCAGGAAGATCGCGCCGATCAAAGTGATCTTGGACAGGGTCTTCGTGATGAAATCGCTGGTGGGCTTGCCCGGACGGATGCCGGGAATGGTACCGTTGTTTTTGCGAAGCTGGTTGGCAATGTCCACGGGGTTGTACTGGATCGCAACGTAGAAGTAGTTGAACGCGACGATCAGCAGCACGTAAACGATGAGGTAAAGAACGCTGTTGTAGTTAAACACGCTGAAGAAAGCGTACAGCGCCGGATGCGAAGCTGCATCCAGATTGATGAACCGGAAGATCAGACCGGGCAGGCTGCACAGCGTCGAAGCAAAGATGATGGGCATAACGCCGGTCATGTTCACTTTGATGGGGATGTAGCTGGACTGACCACCATACATCTTGCGGCCCATAACGCGCTTGGCGTACTGGACCGGGATGCGGCGCTCTGCGTTCGTCAGGATGACGACGAAGACCACAGCGACCAGAGCCAGGACAACCAGCAGAGGCAGCATGATGTAGAAGAACGGCTCACCGTTCTGGGCGCGGGCCAGAATGTTGGTCGTAGCAGTGTAAATGCTGGACCAGCGGGCCACGATGCCTGCGAAAATCATCAGCGAGATACCGTTGCCGATACCCTTGCTGTCGATCTGGTTGCCCATCCAGGCGCAGAGCTGAGAGCCTGCCGTGAAGGCCAACACGATGACGACCGCGCTGAAGATGCCCGCAAAGCCCTCGGTGTAAGACAGAGCGCCCATATTGCGGATGATGAAGTAGTAGCCGATGGACAGCATCAGACCGATGCCCGCGCCAACATAGTTGGTGATGCGGCGCATCTTGCGCTGACCTTCCTCGCCTTCCTTGGTGAGGTTTTCCAGATACGGAATGGCTACCGCCAGCAGCTGCATAATGATGGAGGCGTTGATGGCGGGCTGCACACCCAGGGCGAACAACGTGCATTCGCTCAGAGCGCCGCCGCTCATCATATTCAGATACTCCAGCATATCGCCGGTGCCGCCGGCAAACATCGAGGTCAGTGCGCCTGCGCTGATGTACGGCACAGGAATCGCACAGCCAAGACGGAACAGGACGAGGATCAGAAGGGTGAACAGAAGACGCTTGCGCAGATCTTCAATCTTCCATGCGTTACGGAAGGTTTCCAGCACCTTACATCACCTCAGCCTTCCCGCCCGCTTTCTCGATTTTTTCCTTGGCGGAGGCTGTATAAGCAGCGACCTTGACATTGACAGCCTTGGTCAGCTCGCCGTTGCCCAGCACCTTGACGCCGTCCAGCGTCTTGGAGATGATGCCGGCCTTCAGCAGGGCCTCGGTATCAACGGTAGAACCGGCCTCGAACTTCTCGAGGTCAGACACCTTGATGGTAACATACTTGGTTGCGAAAATGTTGTTGAAACCGCGCTTCGGCAGACGACGCTGCAGAGGCATCTGGCCGCCTTCGAAGCCAGCCTTCTTGACGCCGCTGCGGGCCTTCTGGCCCTTGTGGCCGAAGCCAGCGGTTTTGCCGTTGCCGGAACCAGCACCGCGGCCCTTGCGGGTCACGGCCTTGCGGGCACCAGCGGAAGCTTTCAGTTCGTGAAGTTTCATGCTTGCACCTCCTTGCATTAGCCCTTGGTCACGACGACCAGGTGGGCGATCTTGGCGATCTTGCCCTGGGTAGCCGCGTTGTCGGGCTGCTCGGTAACCTCACCGGGGCGGTTCAGGCCCAGGGAGTGCGCAACGGCG